>Ga0080064_1001413_pt1 | contig 48443 bp, 50 predicted proteins | sample Subgrocontami54m_FD_69260 | JGI IMG/M metagenome (GOLD analysis project Ga0080064, IMG submission 69260) | Subsurface groundwater microbial communities from S. Glens Falls, New York, USA - GMW46 contaminated, 5.4 m (SPADES assembly) (version 2) ...
CGAAAAATGTTCCGCTGCGTATTCTTCAAGACGGCGAAGCATCATGCGGAGATACGGAAACCGTCCTTCGCAATGTTCGAAATTATGCCACTCGGGCACAATGTTCTTATTCGTGAAGAACGCGGGATGCGTAGCGCCACGACCTTCGTGAGTCTCACGAAGAAGCGTTTCGAACGCATTATATTCGTTCCGGCACTCGGCAGTATAACCGCCGTACCTATCCCAGAGCGCCTTGAAGACAATGAACTTGTCCCATCGCTCAAGAATAGACGCATCGTGACACTCGGTATATATCCGTCCGTACCGGGAAACATTCCAGGAATATTCGATATATTCCCACAACGCCATACCGATACGATACGGGTTCAACGGATCGCCACCGGAAACAACACCGGCGTGCATACGCGCGAACGAACAAAATTCTGAATCAAGCGCGACACCTTCTTCGGCCATGATGCGGGCGTGCCAGAATGCGGCCCACCCTTCGTTCATGACCTTCGTTTGTGCGCCAAGAAAGAAATATTCCATCTCATCGCGGATGATCTTAAGGATCTCCCGCTGCCACTGCGTAAGCGGACCATAGAGCGCAATGAATCCCAGGATATCCCGCACCGGTTCTTCCGGAACGATCTGTCCCTTCGCAATGTCCTCTTCCCGCTGTGCTTCGGCGGCAAGACGCGCTTCCTCGGATTTGAGGTATTCTTGGGTGTTAATGAAATCCTCAAGATACGTCGGAACGCCTTCGCGTGCGCGAATGCGCTTCACCTGCTTGCGCGTTCCGGTTTCCTTCTTTTCGGAAACCAAAGGGGCGCGCTTAATGACGGGAGCCATGAGATCAACAAGATTTGCAAGCGACAACGCCGCCTCCAAAAACTTATCAACCTCTTCTTTGCCGTATTCGCTGCGAAGCGTCTCGATACGAGCCGCATTATCGCCCAATACGTTATGCATGTCTTTTCGGGTGAACCCGAACCACATGTTCCGGGTAAAGAAGTCGGCATGACCACAGCAGTGGGCAATAACCGTCTTCTGCTCCGTAACGGAGTTCGTATCCATCAGATATGCGTAGCTCGGCTCGGTATTGATGATCATCTCGTAGAGATGACCCAACCCGTAGCGGTGAGAACGCTTCCCGTTCAGCGATTCCTGACCAAATGACCAGTGATGCCAGCGCACGGGAAAACCCCAGTACGCGGCAAGCTCGTTCATTTCATCGGCATTCACCATCTCATAGATGACGTTGCCGAAATCAAGTCCGAGCCTGGACGCGATACGTTCTATCTCGTATTTCCAAAGCTTAAGTTCCGTAGGAAACTTGGGACGTTGCATCGCTATCCCCTAATTACCTTTCCCGAACAGCGCACGAATGGCGTCGGGAACTTCATCCATCGAATGCATCGTGGTATTCACCACAAGCTCGTGGTCATCCCCGAACGTCTTTTCCAAAATTGCGCCGAAATTCCCGGGAGAGGAAAATGGTCCGCCACCGGAAAACCATCCATGCGACGGAGCGACTTCAACGTATCCATAGAGGTTCACGATCGGAATGATCCGCTCGTCAATGAGCTCCATGCAATAATCGTTGTCGCTTCCGTAATTGAACCCGTCCGACAGATAAATGGAATAGATATTCCATTCCGCCGGAGGATATTCATCCTCAATGATCTTCAACATCAACTCATGCGCAGTGGACGATGTCGTTCCGCCGCCGCGAGTGGTCGTGAAGAACGCTTCGCGCGAAACCCGTTCGGCTTCGCCGTCATGAATAATGTATACGGTATCAAGATTGTCGTAATTCGATGCAAGCCAGAATTCGCAAAGAGCGCAAAGGAAACGGACCATACGCCGCTCTTCGGGGCCCATGGAACCGGATACATCGAACTTCCACACCAGCACCGCATTGTTCTGCGGCTTGGTAATGATCTCGGGCGCGCGGTATCGCCTGTCCTCACGGATAGGGACAACACGCGGCATACTCGGATCGTACACACCTTCGGCAAGCTGCCGTCGCAGGGCATTCTTAAACGTCCTGCGCTTATGCAGAAGCGCCTGGGGTCCAACAGGACGGATATCCGTATACTTACGGCTTTCCGTATTAATGGACTTTGAGCCCTTCGGCTTAATGCGGGGCAGTTCAAGGTACTCACCGAAAATTTCGGCAAATTCCTCTTCGGAGATCTCAACATCGATGATGGTCTCTCCGTGCCCCTGTCCGGCACCCTTTTCGCCGTCGCCTTCTCCGTCACCGTCTTCGCCGTCACCCTGACCGCGCTTAACGGGTCCGAGAATATCGCCCGGCTTCCCTGGCCCGGTTCCGACACCGATGTCTCCGGGGCTGGGCATTCCATCCTCGGATTCGGTCGGTTCTTCAACATTCTCGGGTGGTGGTCCAAACCGCAACTGCGGTATTTCGATCCGCGGGAACGGAATCCTGATAAGTCGTCCGCCCTTGGAGCCGCTTGTCGGTAGGACAACGCTCCCCTGGCGAAGGAACCGGCCAAGATCCTTCCGCAACTTTCCTCTGACAATGTCGAGGAATTCCTGTTCATCCTGACGGATGCGTCCGCTCATTCGAGCCGTGCCTCCTTGTGTTTTGTATACGCGAGGAAACTAAGAAGGAAATAAAAAGGGGGTGGCCGATACGATATCGAGCCACCCCACTGAATGTCGTTTCAGCTTGATTACTTCTTCTGGTCGCCGCGAGCGAAGATGGATGCGACGTGCGTCAACACGAGGTTGGCACAATAATCGCAATAACCGAACTGCGTTCGCAGACGCTCCATGAGAGCATCGATCTTCTTCTGCTCTTCCTTATCGACGACGCCCGTCGCAAGAGACGTAAGCTTGATGTAATCCTTGCGGTCATCAAACAGCTTCTTGCGCAGAGCTTCTTCGAGCTTCGGATCGGAGCGGAAATCAAACTGCTTCCCGTTCCGCTGAAGCGAAGCGCTGAGCGTAACGATCTTCTGCCGGAACTCGTCCCGGTTGCGCTCGTTAATGCCGATCTTTGCTTCGATGGACTGCATGAGTCGCTCATCCGGCGGCTCATCATTGCCCGTATGCGGATTGCGGATCTTTTCCTTGTTGACGTACGCAAAGACATTGTCGAGGTATTTCGCGAAGAGATTTTCGGTCTCTTTCTCGTCGCCGGCGATAGCCGCCTGCACCTCAGTCTTGATGATGTCTTCGTACTCCTCGATGACTTGCTCGAGAAGCTTTGCATACTCCTGCTGTCGTCCGGCAGGAACAAGCGAGTTTGCGGCAAGACCGTCACGCAATTCCCTGAACACCGCGAAGGGTGTCAGACAATTTCCGTAAAGGTCTGCAACGAAAGCGCTCGCCATTTTGTCCTGCACGTACCGCGGAGAAATGCCCCGCATGCCTTCTTTTCCGGCATGCTCACGGAACAACTCCATGACCATGTCTTCGTTCATGTTGCCGATGCGCTCACCGGCATACAGCTTGGCCTTAATGAGAGGAGTAATCCCGGGGCGTGCAGATTCCTCAAGACGGGTCGTGATCGCCCAGAGCGACGCCATATCAATGGTGTGCGGAGCGATATGCCGACTTCCTCGAGTGAAGGTGTACACCTTCCGGTAAATTCGGATCTCATCATCAAGACGCAAGACGTAGGGAATGTCGATGCGGGTCGTGCGATCACGGAACGCTTCCATGGTCTCGTCGGCCCGGAGCTTTTCGTACTCGGGGTTGTTCGTTCCCGCCATAAGCACTTCGTCGATATGAATTTCGGCGAAACGCTTCGGCTTGATCTGATGCTCCTGAGTTGCGCCCAGGAAGTCATACAGGAATGCCTTGTCGAGCTTCAAGATCTCTTCGACATAGAAGAAGCCGCGGTTTGCGACCTCGAATTCGCCGTCGAAGTTGAACGCTCGCGGATCGGATTCGGCACCATACTCGGCGATCTTACGGTAATTGATATCACCGGAAAGTTCGGTCGAGTCCTGGTTCTTCTCGTCCTTGGGACGGAAGGAGCCGATACCGATACGGTCCATTTCGGAGAACACAAGCCGCTCAACGCGGATGTGCTTCTCGAGAATTTCACGAAGGTTACCCTTGTAATGCTTCATAAGACCGCGGTAGATAAACCGGCACACAGGGCACAACTCACCCTGCAGCGTGACGATCTCTTCGTCGCGCGGCGGACGAGTCCCGCCCTTCACCGTACTATCCACGATCGGCACACTATTCAGAGTGCCAAGCAGCTCCATACGGGTCTGACGCGGCAGAAGCAGGAGCGGCTCATCGTGCATAGGACATGCAATGCTGTTGGAATGGAACTTCGCGGTCGTGAGACCGAAAAGGTCGAGACAACGCTCGACGATTTCCTGAGCAGCACTGTTGGGATCAACGTACCAGGAGAACGTATACAGTTTTCCCGCATCGGTCTTGCTGAATTCAACAAGACCTTTTCGCTGAAGACGCGCGAGCGTCGACTTTGAAGAGCCGACGGGTCCGTGCGCGATCAGAATGCGGCGTTCCTGTCCAAGGTGGCTTGCAGCCGCCTTGATAACATCAACATACGTAGCGAGACGATCATCGAGTCCGAAAACCGCATCTGCGCCGTTCTCGAATGGATCTTCGAAAAACTTGTAGTGCGGAATGGTGTCACGACCGACTTTCATCGGCGTGGAACCATGGGCCAAGATGCTCTGATACATTCGCTGATGCGCGGAATACGCAACGCCCGGAGACCTAAGCGCAAGGCTCAGGTAATCCCCGAAAGACATTTCTTCGTACAGACTTGCCGATTCAGCGCCTTCGAGACGCCCCATCAGCAGAGCAACGGTAGACTCACCACTATTGCGGTTCATCCATGTCCTCCTTGACTTGCAGCCAATATAGGGTTTTCAAGGAATTTTTTGATTACACTAACCTTAAAACACACGTCAAGGAGTGTCAATACGCAAAATCCTTGCGGTATAACAAAAAAACGCGCATCCGCGGCCGGATACGCGCCTCCGTGTCATTGTGTACTTTACTTCTTCAGGCGGATAAATTCGTCTTCCAAAATCTTCGCAATTTTCCACGTCGCCATCGCATCCGGTAACGCGTGATGATGGTCGTCCGTCGAAATTCCGAAGTTCCGCATCGCCGAAGACAAACTGAAACGCGGACCGAATATCGCTTCCTGTCCGGTAAGATACGCCCACCGCACAAAAAACATCTTCACGTCATACCAGGTATAATCCAAACCCCACGTATCGAGCACCGCACCCGAACGGTTCATGGCCGGTTCCAAAAATGCGCGGTCGAACGAAACGTTCCAGCCTGCAGGCGTTGCGCCTTTTATTTTTTCGCCGAAAATATTCAACGCCTGCCCAAGCGGCATTGCATCGCGCCACGCTTCCTCGCTCCAATGATTTATCGCAAGCGCTTCCTGTTCGGCGTCTTCTATGCGTTCGGGTCGTGTTTTCAGCTCAAAAGAATCCAGCATTTCACTCATATCGGAATTGGTGATAACAACCCCTATCTCCAATATTTCATGGATGCCGGGATGGCGTCCCGTTGTTTCGATATCAAGAAATGCAAATGGTCGGTTATTCTCCATAGATACATACGGTAACGCAAAACAAAAATATGCGCAATCGTGAAAAAAAGAACCCGCACGTGTGCGGGTTTTTATCGGATGCGTCCACGACGCCTCTGCGGAGGATTATACGGCTCAAGCACGCCGCGCTCATGAAGCAACCAGACCGTAACGGAACATTTCTTGTTCCGGCAAAAAAATCCGGATTTCTCCACAAGCTTATCGTAATTCGTGAACCAGATAAGCGCGGTGCTGCACTTGGGACACCGCACATCGGTTACCGTAAACGACGTTTCGACGTCCTTTATGCCGACAACCGGTTCCGCCTGACTCGCCCACTGCTCACCAATAGGCGGCTGTTTGGAATTCGGCATAGACACGCCGGGGTGCTTCTGTTGGAAATGAAGCGTTGCCGAGCTCCAGGGAATATCCCGCTTGCACTCGGGACAACGAAAACGCCTACTCACGACGTTCCTCCCACAGGTCGTAGCGATATCCGCAGGAATCGCAGAAAGCCCGCGCATTCAGAAGATACGGCGTATTCTTCCGGCAAAACGCGCACCAACGCTTTTCTTTACCGATATTTTCGAATTTGCGGCGTATGACGCGTCTGCTTGAATAGAGAAATCCGCACACGCCAATGATGAGCGCGGCAAAAGCCACGAACTGTCCCATTGGATCGCTCCACATGCGAAAGACCGTTACTGTCGATAATGACACGGCCACCGGACCGTGTAAACGCATATAAAAATAAAAATCCTCCGCGTTATTTTCGCAGAGGATATTTTTGTTACCGGGAGTTCACGCTATAGAGCATCCACCCGATAAAAATGAGCCAGAAAGAACCGAACGGAAGCAAGATGAACATACTCGCAAAGCCGTATATCGCAAGAGCAATGCCGCCCCACTTGCCCAGCGCGCGCGACGTACTTGTCGCCCACCAGTTTCCTTTTACTTTCCACAGAATGGAGTGCAACACGCGCCCGCCATCCATGGGATAGAACGGAATGAGGTTGAAAATACCCAGCACGACCTGCCAGACGGCAGACAACGCAAGAAGCGCCACCATCGTGTCCGAAAGATAACTTTCGCTCAGCATGCCGACAACGGCATACACGATGCCGACGGCAAAACTTGTCAGCGGTCCGGCAAGTCCTATCAGGAACTGATGCGACGGCCTGTACGGTTCATGCTGTATCGCAGCTGCGGCGCCGAAACCCCACAAATGCACCGCATCCGTGCGGATACCGAAATGCCGCGCCACAAGCACATGCGCGAATTCGTGGAGGATAAGTCCAAAGAAAAGCAGCAGACCCGCAGCCACAATGAACGCAATAGCAAGAACAAGCGGGAACATTGCAAACACTCCGGACAAATTCAATCCCACAAGGAGCAAAAGGAACGCGGTCGACATGTCCGCGATAACAGGAACGCCGAACAACCTAAAGAGCGTCATTGATACCTCCCGTATCCGTCTTTGTGTTCTCGTGTTGCGGAAGAACACCGTCCGCGCATCTGCTTATTTTTCGTATCTCGCCGAAGGGAACATAATGTTCCGTTCCGTCGTCCCCTCGAAGCACCACGCCGCGTAGGTCAAAGTCGATGACAACACCTTCGCCGCCGCCCGCGGAGATCTTCTCCCCTTTTTTGAAACGTCCCTCCGCCAGAAGGACCACTCCGGAAATAAGATCGCGAACGATGAGCTGCGATGCGAAACCGACGGCCAGACCGACAACACCAAGACCCGCAATAACGGGGGCAGGATCAATGCCGAAACGCGGCAAGAGAAAAATAATAGCGGTAAGGAACGCACCTACGCGCAAAAAACGCGTAAAGATGTGCGCAATGAACAACTCGGTTTTGCGCTGGGCTTCCTCGCTAAGAGGACGCACGGCGATATGGGCATATCGCGCGACCAGGATTGTCAGAAGTTTATATGAGAGAACCAGAACAGCAAGACCGGCAACCATTGTGACGCCTTCTTTTTGAAGCCACGCCACGATATTTATTGCCGGAAATACAAACCCGTCGGGTGCGGCGCCCACCACAAGCACGCCTCCTTATCGTATGTTCACTGTCAAAGAAAATCTGCTCTCTAATGTATATGAAGCGGGCTTCCTTGTCGAGAATGCACACCCTTCACAGGGGAAAATATGCGGTGTAGTATTACAAAAAAGCCCTTCTCTGACACAAAAGGGTGCTTGCGTGAAGAAAAATTTCCGCTGTCTTATCGGTTTGCACAACGTCCCGCCGAATATCGCGTTCGAAGAACACTTCGCTGTTTTCGAGGGCGGCATTTGTCCCAAGTGCGGCAAACTCATTCAGCGCAAATTCATACAAAACACCTGGACGGAAGAGGTTCCCACCGATTGGGGAATTGAGCTGCGGGGCTTCGACACCTCCATCGCAAAATCGCGCGGCTATACCGTTATCCCGCTCTCATATATGGAATTTTTGTGGGAGAGAGGAAAACTCGATTATAGCAAAATCACCCGGAACGGGTGATTTTTTCTTCATTATTAAAATTTTCTAGTGTAGCCCCGACGGGAATCGAACCCGTATTGCCGCCTTGAAGGGGCGACGTCCTAACCATTAGACGACGGGGCCATGTAATAAACCGATCTGCAAAACGAAAAACGGAACTTTGACTTTTTCACTTTACACTTTAAACTCTTACATAGCAAGGAAATATGAGAATACTTGGCATTGAAACAAGTTGTGATGACACATGCGCCGCCGTTATTGAGGCGAGCGGTCCTCTCCGTGCGCCGCGCTTCAAGATACTAAGCAATATCGTCTCGTCACAAATACACATTCACCGCAAATACGGCGGCGTTTTTCCCGCAATGGCGGCGCGCGCACATGCGAAAAATATTATTCCCGTCATCAAAGCCGCGCTTGGCGAAGCAAAAATAAAACTTGAAAATATTGACCTCATTGCCGTCACCACGCACCCGGGCCTGGCGCCCGCCCTCCTTGTCGGAACGCACTCCGCCCGCGCGCTGGCATGGTCCCTCCAAAAACCCATTCTTGGCATAGACCATATGCAGGGACACGCGGTCGCGCATCTTTTAACACCGAATACAAAACAGGAAGCGCGCATAAAATTCCCGGCCGTGGGGCTTCTGGTATCCGGCGGGCACACGCAAATAATTCTCATGCGCAACTACAATGCCATGAAACTTTTGGGCGAGACCGTGGATGACGCCGCCGGCGAAGCGTTCGACAAAGTCGCGCGGCTTCTTGGTCTTCCCTTCCCCGGCGGGCCGCCCATCGCCCGGCGCGCCGCACAACTTCGGGCAAAAAATGAGAAACTCAAAATTTCTCTGCCACGACCCATGATGCGCTCCGGCGATTACAATTTCAGTTTTGCCGGCCTCAAGACCGCTTCCCTGTATTTGGTACAGGATCTTCAAAAAAAATACGGTAAAAAATTACCGGGTGCGGTGATAAACGAAGTGTGCGCAGAGTTCCAGCAGGCCGCAATCGATGTTCTGCTCGCAAAAACGCTTGCCGCGGCAAAGCGCCACAAGGCAAAAACGATAATTATCGGCGGTGGCGTATCCGCGAACACGGAACTTAGGCGCCAGCTTATTGAACGAATGAGCAAAGAACTGCCCAATACCCAATGGCGTATTCCCGCAGTGGCACTTTCCCTGGATAACGCCGCCATGATAGCCGCAGCCGCATACTTCAATTGGCAGGCGGCAAGCTCCCTGCAACGGAAAAAATTCACATGGAAGACCGTACGTGTCCGGCTGTAATAAATCTGTTATCATACATTCCGTATGGAATTACCGAAGAATTACGACCCCAATTCCGCAGAAAAAGACATTTACGCTCGATGGGAAGCGAGCGGTTTTTTTAACCCGGACAATCTTCCGGGCAACGGGCCGCCCTACACAATAATAATGCCGCCTCCCAACGCGAACGCCCCCCTGCATTTGGGACATGCGCTGTTCTTAACCATCGAAGATATCCTTATCCGCTATCACCGGATGCTGGGCGAGAAAACATTATGGTTGCCGGGCACGGACCATGCGGGCTTCGAAACCCAGGTGGTTTTCGAAAAAAAACTTGAAAAAGAGGGCCGCAGCCGTTTTAAAATGCAGCGCGACGAATTTTATAAAGAAATTTGGGATTTCGTACAGCAAAACAAACACATCAGCGAAGAAGGCATCCGCCGCATGGGCGCTTCATGCGACTGGTCGCGCAATATTTTCACGCTCGACCCGCGTATCGTGAAGATAGTATATGAAACGTTCGAAATGATGCATAAGGACGGACTTGTCTACCGGGGCGAGCGCATCGCCAACTGGTGCACAAAACACCAAACGAGCCTCTCGGACCTGGAAACAAAATATGAAGAGCGTCAGGACCCGCTCTATTATATGAAGTACGGTCCCTTCGTACTTGCCACAGTGCGCCCCGAAACCAAATTCGGCGATACGGGCATTGCCGTAAACCCGGCCGACGAGCGGTACAGGGAATATATAGGAAAGGAAATCGAGGTTGAGATGCTCACAGGACCGGTAACGCTTAAAGTTATCGGAGATGATGCGGTTGATCCGACATTCGGAACGGGCGTCGTGAAAGTAACACCGGCCCACGACCCGGCCGATTTCGATATGTGGATGCGCCACAAAAACGAGATACCGGGACCAAAACAGGTCATAGATAAATTCGGCAGACTGAACGAGCATGCCGGTCCGTATGCGGGAATGAAAATAAAAGAAGCGCGCGAAAAAATAGTCGCGGACCTTGCGTCCCGCGATCTTTTGGTAAAAACGGACACCGAATACAAACATAACGTGCAGCTCTGTTATAAATGCAACAACATCATTGAGCCGCTCATCGTGAACCAATGGTATGTTGCCATGACAAAACCGCTCCCCGATGGCCGGCCATCCCTGCGCGACATGGCAATGAAAGCGCTCGAAACAAAAGAAACCGTCATTATTCCAGAACGTTTCGAAAAGGTTTTCACCCACTGGATGGAAAATCTGCGCGACTGGCCCATTTCACGCCAAATATGGTGGGGCATCCCGATCCCCGTGAAATACTGCGCCGAATGCAGTGAAATACTTATCGATACCGAGGATAAAATTACCGCGTGCCCAAAATGCGGCTCGCAAAAACTGGAAAAAGACCGGGATACATTCGATACGTGGTTCTCATCCGGACAGTGGCCCTACGCCACACTCATGGCACACGACAAAAAGGACTTTGAAACCTACTTCCCCACCGCCGTCATGGAAACGGGCTGGGATATTCTGTTCTTCTGGGTGGCACGAATGGTGATGTTCTCGTGTTACCGCGCCGGCAAAACACCGTTCAAACACGTATTCTTACACGGCCTGGTGCGGGATAAGGACCGCCAGAAAATGTCAAAAAGCAAAGGGAACGTCATTGACCCCCTGGGTGTCATAGACACGTACGGCACGGATGCGCTCCGCTTCGCACTCATATTCTCGACCGCCGCGGGCAACGATATTCCGCTTGCCGAAGACAAAATAAAAGGGATGAAACATTTCGCGAACAAGCTGTGGAACATCTCCCGCTTCACTCTCATGAACATTGAGCGGCCGACAGTCCCCTCCAAACAACCACCCGCACTCACCGACGCGGACCGCGCCATACTTGAAGCCCTCGCTGAAACAAAGGCCAACACCACGAAGAACCTTACTGCGATGGCACTGCATGAGGCGGCGCAGGAAATATACCAATTCGCCTGGCACACATTCGCCGATATATATATAGAAGCTTCAAAGGCACAGCTTCAAGACGAAAAAACAAAAAAGAACACCGAAGATATTCTTCTCTGGTGCCTTGCGGATATTATGCGTCTTCTGCACCCATTTATGCCGTATATAACAGAAGAGATCTGGGGTAAAATAAAAAGCGACGGGTCGCTGCTCATGGTAGAACGCTGGCCGGATACGTCCGAAAAATAAACGGCGACTTTCGCGCATATGCAAGGAATAAATATACTTTCTTTGTTGTTCCTCGTCGCGCTGGGATTCGCGCCCGCGCTCATTTGGCTTGCATTTTATCTCCGCGAAGATACGCGTCCGGAACCAAACCGCCTCATTCTGCTTGTATTCCTGGCGGGCATTGTCTCGGCGTTCGCCGCGGCTATTATCGAGACGAATCTCGCCTGCGCGCTTCTGGGCGAACGTTGTGTCAGAACGCTGGGAGGTTTTACCTTAAATTCATATGAACTCGGTGGCATGGCCGCGTTCCTCTTTGCATTCGCCGGCGTTGCCGTAGTTGAGGAGGCCGTAAAATACGGCGCCGTATTCTTTACGGTACTCCGCAACCGCTCATTCGATGAACCCATTGACGCCATGATATATCTCATTATCGCGGCACTCGGCTTTGCGACCGTTGAAAATATTTTCACCGTACAGGCGCTTGTGGCGCAGGGACGCGATTTCTCTCACGTTCTCAGCGTGCTTACCCTCCGCTTTTTGGGCGCAACGTTCCTTCATACACTTGCCTCCGGAATAGTCGGATATGCTTTGGCGCGCGCGTTTTTTGCCCAGCGAAGCCACCTTGTAATGGTCATTCCCGGCATCGCAATTGCAGGGGTGATACACGCCTTGTATAATATGTTTGTAAGCCGCAGTGCCGATGTCGGAACAGGCCACCCGCTTTTCTCATATTTCTTTGTCTCCATAATCATACTGCTCGTCGGAAGCGCCCTTGCGCTCATTGCGCTGTTCCATCACCTCAAACACATCGGTCAAGCGCATACATTCGTAAACCTCGGCGATCACGCACAACAAAATTAAATTCTTTTTCACCATTCCTATGCCAGAAAAAAACAACAGCGCAAAATCATTCTTCGAACGACTCACCGGAAGCCTTAAAGTCGAAGAGTCGGCGGATGAAGAAACTACGACCGTAAAAGCAAAACGCGTTGATTTTAACAGTGACGGCGAGCGGAAAGAAAAAGAAGTGAGCGTTGAAGTTGAACACGAAGAAGAGACGCCTGCGCCCGCGGCGGCACCGGCGCCGGAAAAAGAACAAGGCAGCTGGCTCAATGAGGCGCAAGAGGGACAACTGACAATAGACGTATATCAAACGGAAGACGAGATAGTGATCAAATCGACCGTTGCCGGCGTAAAACCGGAAGACCTCGATATTGCCATCACCAACGATATGGTTACCATACGGGGACGACGCGAAAAAGACGAGAATGTTCCATCGCAAAATTATTACTATCAGGAATGCTATTGGGGACCGTTCTCCCGCTCCGTCATTCTGCCCATGGACGTGGCCGCAGACCGCTCGGAGGCAACTCTGAAAAACGGCATTCTTACCCTGCGCTTGCCAAAAATAGAAAAAGAACAGACCAAGAAAATAAAAGTAAAATTGGCGTCATGAGCGCTCACGTGAAGACAGCAAACAAAGCACTTATCATCAGCGCGGCAGCCACATCCCTTGTGGCTGTCTTTTTCTTGAGTTTGGAATTCGCAAATGCGGATAAAATAATCCGTGGCGCTTCATTCGCGGGAACGCCACTGGGCGGTTATTCATACGATGCCGCACGAAAACATATTCAACATCGCGTCGAAGCGGCTCTCGACTCCCCCCTCGTCATAACGGTATTTGGCGAGGAGGAACGGAAAACGACCCTTCGAAAACTTGGTTTTTCGATAAACACCGAAACGGAAGCCGATCGCATATTTTCCTTAGGACGGAACGCAAATATCTTCATTGGTCTCGGACAACAATTGCTGGGTCTTCTGAGTGGCATACATCTTTCAGCGGAACCCGCCTTGGACGAAAATATCTTTGAGACCGAACTCCAGCATGTACTCTCGGGATTGGAACAACCGCCCACAGATGCGGCCGTTGTATATGATGAAGAAAAACAGGAATTCACAATAACACCTGAGGCGAGCGGCATACTTGTATCGCGAAAAGACCTTCACGAGACCGCGCGCGATGACGTGGCTCGACTCACGCCCGACCCTATATATGTTGACCGGGCGCCGGCACAGCCAAAAATATATACGGCCGGAGCGTATGAGGCCCGCGATGCCGCAAATGCCCTCCGCGATATCCCGCCCCTCACACTCGCTCATGAAAAGAAAAAATGGACGGCGGATAAAAAGGATGTCATTGACTGGATAGTATTCGACAGCGTCCGTGCCAGCGAAGACAATTTCAAATTAACGATGCGTATAGACCAAAGCGCCATTGAATCATTCCTGCTACGCAACATTTCATACCAGATAAATGTAGAATCAAAGAACGCGGAACTTACCATAAAAGACGACCGCGTCACGCTTTTCACCCCCTCGCAGGAGGGCATTGAACTTGATACGCGCGCCTCGGCCCTGGAAATCGCGTCAAGCATTGCGCGGGCAGAAAAAAACGTGACGCTCTCGGTAAAAATACAACCGCCGGACATAACAACGGAAAGCATAAATACCCTTGGCATTAAGGAACTCTTGGCGAGCGGCGAATCGAATTTTGCCGGCTCCCCCAAAAACCGCACCCACAATATTAAAGTCGGTGCAGAAAAATTCAACGGCGTTCTTATCAAACCCGGTGAGGAATTTTCATTCAATCAAATACTGGGAGACGTAAACGCCGAAACGGGATACCTTCCCGAGCTCGTCATAAAACAGAACAAAACCGTTCCGGAATATGGCGGCGGCCTCTGCCAGGTCGCAACAACAGCATTCCGCGCCGCGGTGTTTTCGGGTCTTGAGATAACTAAACGCTATCCCCACGCATATCCGGTGCGCTACTACGGGACGCCCGGATTTGATGCCACTATTTATCCTCCGAACCCCGACCTGCGTTTCATGAACGATACGCCTGGGCATATCCTGATACAAACCAGGATAGTGGGCACAAAATTATTCTTTGATTTTTATGGGACAAGCGACGGACGCGATACCGAAGTTATAGGACCGGTTGTCACAAAAAAGGGCGCCGACGGCTCCGCCGAAGCGTATCTCACAATGAAAGTCACGCGCGGCGAAGATACAGTGCGCGAAAAAACATTTTACTCGAAATACCGCTCACCGAGCCTTTATCCGGTCGAACGAAGAAACCCGCTTGAATAAGCGGGTTTTTTACCGCTCAATACAACGCAACGAGCGGCGCGATAAGATAATCCACGGGGGCAAAATCGTCCGTCAACAACACGGCCCCGTCCAGCGAAAGACGCTCCTGCGGAACGCGTAATTTTTGTATCGCATTTAAAAACGGACCGCCGGCATCCATGTTCTCTGCCACGCCTATGTCTCCGTCATTTTTAGCGGCCGCAAAAACAAAATTCTGCGGGCCCGGCACATCCGGTCCCTGCAACGCAAAAAGAACAAAGCCGGGAAATACGGATTTAAACGTTCGCGCTTCGGCGCGCAAAAAGCCATTCAACCCGTCGCCAAGACTCCCGGCAACATTCATAAGCACGATACCGTCTGCGGCAAGCCGCGTTCGAAGAAGCTCAAAAAATTCTTCCGTTGTCAGATGTGTCGGGATGGATAAAAACGACGAATATACATCGACGAAAATAATATCGTACGCCGTGTCGTGCTGGCGCAAAAACGCGCGCGCATCCGCGACATAATGGGTCATGCGCTCGTCATCTTCCAGAGAAAAAAAGTCTTTTGCGATATCCCTGAGGCGCGGCTCTATCTCGACAACATCAATGAAACTTTCGGGATACAACATGCGCGCATAGCGGGGAACGGCGTAAGCCCCTCCGCCCAACACCAAAATGCGCCGCGGGGCGGGCGCCACCCCCCTGTCGAGGGCAAGATACTCGGCATATATTGTTGCGTTGGGAGAAGCATCCGAAAGAAATATAGACGTGGAAGGACTGCGATCCAAAAATAACGTCCGCTTCCCCGAAAAATTCGGTGCATTATCGACAACGCTTATACGCTCATACAAACCGTCGTGCGCAAAAATCTCGTTGGCATGCAGCGGCATTTCTCCCATGCGAAATAGACCAAACGCCGCCGCGGCGGAAACGATAATAATAAGCACCATACGCCGCATTGAACCGCCTAAAGCGCCCGCAAGACCAAGCGCAAAAAGAACGATCCCGGTTCCCGAAACAATATCGGCAACCCCGATGGTGGGCACCAATATAAATCCCGTTGCAAGGCTTCCCGCAATACTGCCCGCCGTCGAATAAAAAAATATTTCTCCCGTATTGGCGCCGATACCCCGCGCGCGCGATGCGTCCATCTTCAGGCGAATGGCGAACGGAGACAGCATGCCAAGCAAAAAACTGGGAGCAAAAAACAGAAATGCGCTTGCGACAAGCGGACCCATGATGCTCCCCAGAGGCGCAAACCAATGCAAAAGGAAAAATGAAGATATGATCCGCACCAGAAGCACGGCGGCTCCCGATATCCAAATTATTGTAAAAAATAATTTCCGCGATGGGTTCCGATCGGCAAGTTTACCGCCCGCAAGATAACCCACGGACAGAGCGGCAAGAACCACACTTAAAATACTTGAGATGCTGAATATGGTGTTGCCGAAATACGGAGCAAGCAAACGCGTCGCAATTATCTCAAGCACCAGCACCGCAGCGCCGGTTAAAAAAACAGTTACGTTGAGAATGAAAGGGAATGTCATGGGTCAATTGGTGGCCTTACCATTATAACCGCAACGCTGTCGCTATATACAGTTTCCCATCCCGCATCGCGCAGGGTTCCAACAAGGTCTCTGGGGGTATCTTTCTCCAACCGCTCGCGCAACACCAGTCCGAAAGAACTCTCGGCGATACGATTTGTTATCCCTGATGCGTTTTTCTGTTCGCCCCCAGGCAAAGATACCGAATGCGCAATGACCGTCGTTATATTGCGCCGCTCAAAAACTTCTTTCCAGGAATCGTCTTTTTTATACACAACCGAAGAATAATCGCTCATCGCAGATGAGCCGTCCTCTGCTATCCAATGCGGCATGCGTCCGTCAATGAATACCCGCATACCTGGCGCATTATTTTCGATATACCCTCCCCACTCATACGGATTAAAAATATTCCCCCACCGGTTTTCGGCACGCGAGAGATATAAAACGGCATGGTGCGGATACGTTATTCCCTCAAAACGCACGACCTGATAGAAAAACGCGACCGAAACCGCAAAAACAAGACATGCGAGCACATACTTCCAGCGTCGCAACACGACATCTCCTCCCGAGCGTCCGCGTTGGGCCTTTTCAATAATATTTTCAAAATGCTCAAGGGCCTCAATGACCACCGGCATAGCGGCAATAACGTATAGCGGCCAATTGCGTGCCGCCTTAACCGCGCCAACCAAAAATACCGCGGGAAGAATGTTTTTCCCCGCAAGCAAACGTCGCATAACGAACATTAAAAACACGCTTACGGCAAAAAACAGGGCTATCGACGGTTCTACAAAAAACAGAATTGAGCGCCATTCCGCGATAAATGCGGCCGTATCCCGCGACGCAAGAACGCGAAATACTTCACCGTATAACTCCACGCCGTAAGGATTAAAAAGCGGGACAATGGCACATGCGACCGCGGTGACGATCGCGACAAAAATATTCCTGAGCGTTTCCGCGCGTACCGCAAAACGGTTCACTATGACATCGGAACCGAGCACAAGAACAACCGCACCCATCCCCGCAAAAAATCCCGCGTGAATATTGCTCCATATAAAAATAAGCGCCGGTACCAAAAAAAGGAACCGCGCCCGCCGAGTCGAACAATAGCGCCCGAGACACCATACGGTCAGCGCAAAAAACATCCATGTAAAAAGCTGCGGCCGCATGCCCACAAACGGCAACACGGCGCTTGCGCCAAGAGGCGCGATAAGCAATTGGCTTATGAACCGCGAACGAAAAAGAACGTAAAGAAACGGAAGCGCGCCCGCCAAAGAAAATAAAAATACCGCGGGTGCCCACAACCCGCGCTCGCGCGCCGACCATAATGCCGCATCCAGCGCCCATTCGTGATCAACCCACCGGTATCCTTTCATCGTATGCGAATATTCATCCGCATGCGGCACCGCCCGGTGCATGCTTATCCACTCCCCGACACGCACATGCCAACCAAGATCAGGATCTTCGAAGCGGACGGAAACATAAAAAAAACCGCCCACAATGAGGACCGCTAAAAAAATTTTTGCCGCCGTCAGACGAACATTCATACCGGTGCCCAGGAGAGGATTTGAACCCCTACGCCTTGCGGCACGAGGTCCTAAACCTCGCGTGTCTGCCAATTTCACCACCTGGGCTCGCCTCAAGTTGACTTTACTAAAAATTTACTGTATAACTATATTACCAAAAATCCGTTGCGTTGACAACGCTTTCTTATATAGAAAGGAGTTCTCTGCCATGGCGCTGATAATCAATATGGTTATCACTGCGGTCGCAAGTATGTTGCTTGCCATTCCGCTAAGCCTTAACCAGATCGCGTTTGGCATCATTGCCGCCGCGATTGTTCTCGTTGTCTTCGTCGCCGGCAAAAACGGCAACGTCGCGCTCCTGCTGGGAGGTTTACTTGCCGTCGCAGTTTGGGTCAATAACCCATTCCTGACGGCGTTCATCCTCTTCATCTCAACATGCTTCATACTTGTTGAGCTCATGACATTCCGCGTGCCGGAAAACCACGCCGCGGTCCTTTCCAGTCGGATCTTCGGCCTCACCAATAAGGTAAAGACCGAGGGCTTCCGGGTAAAAGGCCTTACCGAATATGTCTATGCGACCATAGACATCCGCCAGCGGACGGTCGAGATCAAACGGGAAAAGTACCAATCGACCAGTTCCCCCATCATGGTAGCGCTCACCATGGACTGGCGACCCGACCCGCGCTATCTCACGACATTCGTGAGGCTGGAAGAGTCCGTCATCGCAAAGGGCCTCACCGACAAGGTGAAAAGCGCTCTACGCGTATCGCTCAATACACGAAAATCGGAAGAGGTGCTGGATAAGTCCGAAACGATCGCCGAAGAAGTACTGCATGTATTTCGGGGTGGTCGGGAACGAAGCCAGCTTGAAGACGATTACGGGATCGAGATAATCCGTTTCACGATCCCCACGATCGAACTCGATCCCGAGATCGAAGAAGAGCGTAAGCGCAAAGAACTCGAAGAGCGCCAAAGCAAGAACGAAGAGTACGAAACCGAGCAATTCGTGAAGCAGGCGAAACTGCTCATGGAGCAGGATAAGACCCTGACGTTCCAGCAGGCGCTTTCCTATGTGACGCAGCTTCGCGGCCGCGGCACGACCAGAAAAGAGATCAACATCTCGGGTCTCTCCGGCAGCGGAAACGCGAGACCGGAAATAGAACTGAAGATAGACGACTAAAACAAAAACCCCGCACCGAAATGGCGCGGGGTTTCTTCTTTTTCTACGATGTTTTATACGCCACCGGTAACGCCCGCGCAGGGGTTAATAGCAGCAGTACCCGACACAATGCTTCCCAAGATCGCAATGATGGCATACGGCAAGAGCGCCACCACAACACCGATAATTCCGTACAAAAGAAAATCCTGTGCGCGCTTCCGACTTGTGGGGTTATCGCCACCGGTCAGGAAATAAAATGCCGCGATCAAAAACATAATGATCGCAATGGCGAGCACGAACGTAAATATCGTATTCCCGACGCGGCATAAAAAGTTCGTGACCTCGGTGGAAGAATCCAGCCGGCTACCTGGCGGAATGTTCACGATGACCGCCTGCGCGGCCGGCGCCAACAAGAGTTGCGCCACCGCGGGCAAACTTGAAAGCGAAACGAGACCTATTTTTCTAAAAAATGTTCGCATATGTAAAAAATTAATTTTTTTATTTTAGCACGGAACGACGGTACCCGACGTTCCGACGAAAGATGCGACTATCTTCAAAATGGCAATGGGAAGCAAAGCGACAAATATCCCCACGATAGCGAACATAAGCACTTTCTTGCCGGTCTCTATCTTCTGCGGACTGCCGCCCGAGGCCATAAAGTTAAAAGCGGCATAAATGATCATAATAATGCCCACAGCCATTGCGAATGTGAAAAACCACGTTCCCGCCTTACATAATAAGGCGACAAATTCTGCGAATGTATCGGGCCCGCCGCCCGGAAGTGGAGGAGGCATATATTATTCTTATTATATCGCCGCTATGCCCTTTTAACAACTGACCGGGTCCGCAAACCCAAGCGAGGATGAAATAACAACAACGACGCTGCGCGCCAGCATAGCAAGAGCAACGCCAACCACGGTATAGAGAAAACGGCGCTTCGCTACTGCGATCGCCTCTTCTCTACCCATGGAAATCATGAAAGAAAATGCGCTCACCAAAAACATGAGCACTGCCGCGAGAAGAATGAGCGTGAACATGATGCTCATAATGCCGCATGCCGCCACGACCACCTGCGCCATCAATTCCGAGGGTGTGAATAATGCTGCGTTCATATAGAATTTTTTAACATTTCATCGGCAAAACAACAAGCCTAAAATTAAAATGCGTTCCGCGCCCAGACCGGCGGAACGCATCTTTGATACGGTAAACCCTAACACGAAGTTGCTGCAAAGCTGCCGCTGCTCACGATGTTCACAACAACGAGCACAATCCCTTTTGCCAAAAGCGCCACGATAATGCCGATAATCGCATACGTAAGCAAATCGCGGGCCTGTTTCTGTTTCGCAGAATCTCCTCCCCCGCTCAAAAACAGGAACGCCGCATACAGTAATATAATGATCGCAAGAATCATTATTAACGTAAATATCAAATTGGCGATACTGCAAATAAGATTAAAAAGGTCCGTAATATTTGTCGGGAGAGCGGGAGGCTGCTGTACCACAACGGCAAACACCGTTGCTGGCATCAGTGCCAGGGCCGCAGGAACGATACGAAAAAGCTTTTTCATAGAAATATATTCTAATAATATCTCTCTCATATAAATACTATCATGCGCTTCCCGCTATTGCCAGACACGCTGCTTCTTTTCCCTAAACGCAACACGCCCCGCTTATACAAGCGGGGCGTGTGTATCAATCTAAACCAAAATTAGCAGGATGTCGCGGCGAAGCTTCCACCACTGACGATATTTACAACAACAAGCACTAATCCTTTCGCCAAGAGAGCGACAACGATACCGACGACTGCGTATGTGAGCAGTTGTCGAGCTTGATCCAACTTTGCAGAATCTCCACCACCAGTCAAGAACAAGAAGGCTGCGTAGAGAAGAATGATGATCGCGAGAATCATGATCACCGTAAACAACAGGTTGGCCGCATCACAGACCAGGTTAAACAGGTCGTTGATGTTTGAAATGATGACCGGAGGCTGTTGGACAGTTACCGCGAACGCAGAAAGCGGCGCGAATGCCAAGGCCAAAGGGGCCAAGCGAATGAGTTTTTTCATACGATTATTCACGTTTCACCCCCTTCCGTATTGCGCAAGGCAGTCGATAAAACAGACGCGTTAAACGATATATATGGTTAAAACGCCAGTCGCTGTCTTGCTTCTTTAGGATACCACAAATGTCCCAAAAAATGAAGGGGGCGGAACACATGCGCAATTTTTTTACGCCGCGCGTTCTTTTCTATGCCACAATTACCTGCAACTTGAGAGACTGGCACCGAAGAAGTTATATACCACCGCAACAATTCCGCGGGCCGTAACGCCGACCACAATACCGATAATTGCGTACAATAAGGCATTTTTTGCCTGCTGTATCTTCGCGGGCGAACCTTCGGATGTCATGAAAAGAAAGCCCGCATATACAATAACGACTATGCCGAGCGACAAGGCTATCCAAAAAATCGCGGCGGCGACCGCGTTAATTAACCCGCAGAACGTTGCAAACCGCAACGGATTATTTACCGTAATCGCGGCAACGGGATGCGCGGCAAATACAAAGACAAGAGCCGGAATATAACGCAAAAAAGAAATGTTCGAAAAATGCATATAATTTATGTTAAGAAATCGCGTAACACCAGCACAAATCCCTGCGCCGCAAGCGCGATACCAAGACCGACGATTGCGTATGTAAGTATCTGCCGTCCCTTCCTGACGCCTTCGGGTGAACCACCCGATGTCATAAACGTAAAACCCGCGTAAATAAACATAAGTATTGCAACGGGCATTGCTATCCAAAAAATAAAACGGGCAATAAGGGTAATAAGAGCGCCCAACGAGCTGACGCGGAGCAAATTAGGAAGTACCGCATCCGCATACGCAGTTTGCGCCACCACCAACGCAAGACCAATTCCTGCTATATATTTTACGAACGATTTTTTCATACGTGCATACTTACCCGCACTGAGGCGCGTTCCACTGCCATGGAAGCGCACTTGTACGCGCAAATACATTAATTATTGTCGCAATAACCAGCCACGAACCGAACATAATGAATGTACCAACTACCACCGCGGCCAAAGCCCCTTTCGCTCTGTTCCGCATGGCACTATTGTCGCCCGAAATAATGAACAGAAATCCGGCGAAAACCGCCACACAAACACCGAGAGGCAACGAAAGATTCCACCAAATGAAATCTATGATGTTCCTGCCCAACACCAGAAGATCGCAGAAATTACACGGCCTGGTTACCCCGCACTGCACCAACGCGGCATTCACGAAACGCATCGGCACAAGAAACCCAATTGTCAAAAATAACGCCGCAATTTTGTTGCCAAGGATCATAGCGGAACCCACCGCATCATAATACGCGACTCAACCGTATGCTCATAATACTCAAGACTTATCTCGTGAATCCCTGTTGTCATAAAATAATCGGCGAGATACGGGAACAACGCCCGTTGATCAAACCACGCCTCAATAAGCGAAGCGCCATCCACCGCAAGACGGAAACCGTCATCGGACAAAACCTGAAATTGATACATCGCGTTCGAAGTAAAATTGAAATTACCGCGCCACCTCACCGAGAAATCATCCGTGGGAAGGGCCGGATCGGGGCTTCCCGTTCCCCACGCATAATCTATCGGGAATTCACAGCGTGTCAGAACCGGACTTCCGGACAAAAATCTGTTATCGAAATATTCAGCGCGGAACTGTCCGATTGCGCAGGGCGGCAATTCTACCACGATCGTGATGGTCGCAATATTTGATACCAGGCCAACATTATCGGTAATGAGAAGAACATTATACGTATATGTGCCCGGCGCATCGTTAAATGTAAGCGTACCCAAAGAAATATTGCATGCCGAGGGCGATGCGGGGCTGTTTATTGTTCTCTCATACGTGGGTGCGCCTGGGTTCAGGTCGGTATTCCACTGGCACCGACCGCTTGCAGAAACACCGGCAAGCGATGTCCAGCCGTCGGGATCCGAACTCAACGACGCCGATACCGCAATGGGAGTTGGCACGCCCTGCGGAACGGTAATGCTGTCGACAAACGCTCCCCCGTTCTTAGAAACCTGCGCAACAGCGATGGGAGCCGCATTCGCTAAGTTCACCGGAACACTGCATGTAGCGCTTCGTGTTTGCGTAGAGGCGGTAACCGTCACGGTAGCGGTTTTTGTGCCCGGAGTGCTATATGTTTTTGTAACTGTTTGTCCCGTTCCGGATAACGTATCCGTCCCCGTCCACGAATATGTATATGTTCCCAAACCACCCGAAGCATCTGCCGACCACGTCACGGGCTGCCCGGTAGTTCCCGGTGAAGGAGAGCCGGAACACGATACCGCAAGCGGCGGAGGCGGATTAACGGCAAGGACCGGACACGAAACAACTGTTGTCTGTGTGCCGGACGTAATAGTAACCGAAGCATTCTTTGAACCGACGGTCGAATATGTTTTCACGACGGATTGAGCCGTACCCGACAATCCATCCGTTCCGCTCCACGAATATGAATATGTTCCCGTTCCGCCGGATGGCGTTACGCTCCACATCGTCGACTCTCCCGGATAAATAGGATTTGGCGCAACATCGCATGTTCCCGTCAAGGCCGGATACGCAACCGTCACCGAGGAGGAACATGAGGCGGTAATCGTTTGCGTGCCCGAACTCACCGTAACAGATGCCGTTTTGGTACCCGGAGTACTGTATGTTTTTGTGATTATCTGTCCGCTCCCACTTAACCCTTCGGAACCGCTCCAAGAATATGAATATGTCCCTGTCCCACCTCCCGGTACTGCGGTCCACGTTGCTGTTTCACCAACTGCTATGGATGTGGGGGCGGGCGAACATGACGCCGTTAATGCGGGCGGTGGGGGCGGCGGTGGAGGAGGTGGCGGTGGCGGAGGAGGCGGAGGTGGTGGCGGAGGAGGTGGCGGGGGTGGCGGCGGAGGAGGTGGTGGAGCAAAATAACAACACACGCTCGTTGAAGAGCACGAAAACCCGCTCCGAATTACCCCTCCGTTAGCTGTGCAAATGGTTCGGGACGTACACGTATTCGGCGATGCGCACGGGGGCGCAGAAATAACAAAACCGGCCTCACAACAAACGCCGTCCCCGCTTGTATCGCAATCGCTAAAACCGTTCGCGGGCTCCGCAATACCGTGCCCGTCAACGCACGCCGCCGTAGTACTGCACACCCCACCGACGGCAGAACACGTATTCGTTGCGCCACGACATGTGGGTGAATTCCACGGCCACGGGAACGCGCCGCTATTGGCAAACACATTAATTATCGTTGCGATAATAAGCCATGAACCGAACGTAATGAATAGGCCAACGACCGCGGCAGTCGCAATGGTGCGCGCCTTGGTATGCAGCGCCGGATTCCCTCCCGAAATAATAAAGAAAAATCCGGCAAGCACGATCATCAATACGGCAAGCGGGAATGCTATCTGCCACCACAAAAAATCAATGATGTTCTTGATGGTAACGAAAATATCGCAAAAATTACACGGGATAACATCCCCGCTCACGGTATTCCCTCCGCACTCCACCAACACCGCATCGGCGGGTATTGCAAATGAAAGCGCCGAGACGGCAGCAATAAAAATTGAAAAAACAAAAAAAGTTTTTTTGATATCTCTCTTTCTGAAAATTATCCGCACGATGCGCATATAAATAGAGTATTAAAATCCGAAAAACGGCGAACTTTCTTTTGTCATAAGCAACGATACTTGTTCCTGCGCATCCCCCACCGCTTTGCCCGGAGCCTCACCGTCTTTCACGACCTTATCGATCATATCGGCAAATATCTGCTCAATAGCGACATTGTCGATTTGCCACCACGATTTAGCCGTCAGTCCCTGTTGCGCAAATACCCCGATATCCGGATCTCCTTTTTGCCAATCAACCAGATCGCGTCTGGCAACCGGCCGGTGCGTATTCATGGAATAGACCTGAGCGCCACCCTGATCCGTAAGATACTTAATGAATTCAAAACATAAATTCGGATCATCGCACCCCTTTTTTGTAACACCGAGTCCCCAATAATTAGGATAATTAACTATTCTGGTCTGACCTTTGGGTTGCGGGACTGGGGCGATACCAAAATTCAAAGACGGTGATTTATCGCGGATGGTCTGGATGTGATGCGAGTAATTTATCATCATCGCGGTCTTTCCTGCATAAAACGCGTCAATGGAATAATCTTGCGTATCGTTCCATGTGTACGTTGACTTCAGCGGATTCGCAAAATCCGTATAAAATTCGAGCGCTCTCAAACCGGGACTGAACGATTCTTCATCCGTAGAAATAATATTGGCGAATTTCGCTTCGTTATTCTCAAGATCAACCATGCGTGCGCCAAGCTGAAGCATCAATAACGTCACAATATCCGTGGAGCGGTTGATGTTCCGCGCTGCTCCCATTGCCGCACCGGACTTGCGGACATCACCCGTTGCATCAATTCGCGTTATTTTTTTCACATCCTCCTGAAACTCCTCCCATGTTTTCGGCGGACGGGTTATTCCGGCTTCATTGAACGTATCTTTATTATAGTAGAGCGCAAGCGTATCCAAAAACAACGGAAGCGCAAAAATCTCGCCGTCTGATACAAAATCGGTTTCTACGACATCCATGAACTGAGAGCGAAAATCGACTATGGACATGCTCTTATCGGAGAACGGAATTAACTTATCCTTGAATTTCGGGAGCCACGAATTTTGGAGATAAACAACATCGGGCCCCGCATCCGACGCGAGCGCATCTATAACTTCTTTTTCATATTCGTCGATAGGGATTTTTTTATAATCTATCTGAACCTGATATTCATTCGAGAACTGATCAAACGCCTCATCCCACACGCCACTGTCATCAAAAACGCCCCATACGGTAAGTTCTTTTTGAATGGAAAGTGGGCGGCAATTCGCTTTGAACGGACACGGCAAAAACCCTCCTATGTATACAACAAGGAAGAACAGGGCGAGGCCAACCCCGCCGATAAAAACGATCTGCGCGCGCGTCAGCTGCATATAATCCATTATAAAACCAATGGCCGACTTCCGAAAGGAAACCGGCCCACTCTCACGCCTTTATTTGGAGCCGTTTAAATAACGACAAAAGACGCTATCTTATCCCCCTCCGCAAGTTTCATGAGACGAACGCCTTGAGTTGTACGGGCGCGTTTCGGCAATGTTGAAAGCGGCGTTCTGATAACCTGGCCTTTTACGGATACAACGATAAGTTCCTCTTCACCGCCCAAAAGCATTTCGCCGCCCACCAGAGGTCCCGTTTTCGACGTTACCTGCATCGCTTTGATACCCGCGCCGCCTCGCTTCTGTTTGCGGTACTGTGAAAGTTCTGAACGCTTCCCGAACGCATTTTCCGATACAATAAGCACATCTCCCTTGCCTCCGACAACAACATCAATATCAACAACCGTATCCTGAGCAGAAAGCAAGACTCCTCTCACGCCAGCCGCCGTACGCCCAAGGGGCCGCGCATCTTTTTCGGGGAAACGGACCGCTTTCCCCTTTTTTGTAATAAGAATAATTTCATCGGAACCGCCGGTCGACACTGCACCTATAAGCTCATCGTCTTTTTGCATCGCGATACCGACGATGCCGCTTTTGCGAATGTTGACGAAATCATCGAGTTTTGTGCGTTTGATAATCCCTTTCCTCGTTGCCATAAACAAAAATTCGGGGGCACCAGTCTTCGGTACCGGAACAAGAGCGGAAACAGTTTCGTTGGGAGCGAGCGAAAGATAATTCACAACAGACTTCCCCCTGCTTGTGCGCGTTCCTTCCGGAACATCCCATGTCATGACACGAAACACCCGTCCTTTATTCGAAAAACACAAAAGAGAATCGTGCGTATTTGCGAATACGAAATTTGTCACGGCATCTTCTTCCCTGACCTCCATGCCGGCAACGCCCTTCCCTCCCCTTTTTTGCGGACGGAACTGCAGGGGTGAGACGCGCTTTATGAATCCATCGGCCGTCAGAACAACGATAATGTCCTCCGATGGAACAAGATCTTCTTCCGTAACTTTACCGAGCGCGGTAACTTCAATATGCGTTTTCCGCGCATCTCCAAAGCGCTTCCGGAGATCAACAAGCTCATTCTCAATAACGCCATCGAGCTTCTTCGGGCTTGCCAATATCTCCTCACACTCTTTTATGAATGCCCGTTTCACCTTCAACTCGTCGAGCAGACGGTTCCGCTCCAGACGAGCCAAACTGGACAGCGGCAAGGCCAAAATGGCCGCGGCCTGTCGATCACTGAACTTGAATTTCTTCATTAAATTCGTATGCGCCTCTTCTTTATTCGCGGACGCTTTAATGAGCTTAATAATGGCGTCTATATGATCAAGCGCTTTTACCAATCCCTCCAGAATATGCGCCCGTTCTTTTGCCCGGGAAAGATCAAATTCCGTGCGGCGACGCACAACGATACGGCGGTGTTTAATATATTCCTCAAGAACCGCCCGGATCGTGAGAACCTGCGGCTGCAAACCGTCAACAAGAGCAAGCAAATTGAGATGGAACGTTTTCTGAAGGTCCGTTGTATGGAACAGCGCATTCAAAACTTTTTGCGCGTGAGCATCGTTCTTAAGTTCTATGACAACGCGCAAACCGTCTTTATCGGATTCATCACGAATATCACGGATACCCTCAAGCCTTTTATCGCGCACCAAATTCGCTATCTGCTCTATTAACGTTGATTTAATGACTTGGAACGGTATTTCGGTAACAATTATCTGACGGGAACGTTTTCCTTCTTCAACTATTTCTGCCTTCCCCCGGACCACAATTGGGCCGCGCCCCTGAGCATAAGCCTGCGAAATATCACTGGCGCCATAAATAATTCCTCCTGTCGGAAAATCGGGACCTTTCACGAATTTCATCAGATCCTCGTGCTTTGCCTGCGGATGATTTAAAAGGTGTATGGTGCCGTCAATAACCTCCGTAATATTATGCGGAGGAATATTTGTCGCCATTCCCACGGCAATGCCGACACTGCCATTCAATAACAAATTGGGCAATTTTGCAGGCAAAACGTTCGGTTCTTCCCGGACACCGTCATAATTCGGGACAAACGGCACGGTATCTCTCTCAATATCGGCAAGCATTTCTTCGGCAAGATGCGTCAACCGCGCTTCGGTATAACGCATTGCGGCCGCGGAATCACCATCAATGGAACCGAAGTTTCCCTGTCCCCCAACGAGCGGATACCGCAAAGAAAAATCCTGCGCCATGCGGACCAATGCATCATATACGGCGACATCGCCGTGCGGATGATATTTACCCAGCACTTCACCGACAACGGCTGCGGATTTTCTGAACTTCGCCGTGTGCACCAAACCCATCTCGTGCATCGCAAACAAAATACGGCGGTGCACCGGCTTCAGGCCGTCACGAACATCTGGAAGCGCGCGGGCAACAATAACACTCATCGCATAATCGAGATACGATGTTTTTATTTCATCCGCTATATCTTGTTTTCGAATCGATTCGATATCGGCCATATATCACTATTTTTATTGCCCGGAGGGCGTCTGCGTGCCCGCAGCCGGCTGTTCGGAAGGCGCTACCGGCTCTGCCACAGAGGGCTGTTCTTGCGGTTGCGTATCCGATTGTGCATTTAACTGTTTGAGCTGCTCCAATTTCTGTATCTGTTCTCGAATACTCTCCAGGCTGGCTTGATTCTCTTCATTATCGAACGTCGAACGGAATGTCTCACCCAGATTGCCATCCGCCGAAAAACTATCGCCACCCGCGGAATCTTGCGCCATTTCCGATTGAGGCGGAGACGAGGAAAAAACAGAAAGAGAGATTATCCATCCTCCTATCGCCAGGATCGCGAACAAAGCAACGCCACCATAAAATAGCGCCATACGCGTCTGCTCCGGCAGGCGCTGAACGCGCATAAGACGTTCATCGATTTTCGTATGATAATCCGCGAACATCGTCATAGTACTTACACTTTCAGAAGTATAATACTTGTTTCTTCGGGCAGATCTTTCTGTTTCAAAACCAATTTTTCCTGCGCTACTGGATTTTTCACACCGGCTTCTTCAAGAAAAACTTTCATTGTTTTCTCGTCTCGGGCGAAAGGAACCGCGATATGCGGTTCGATTTCATTCATAAAATGAACCGCGGCTTCCGCATCCGCCGCCGAAAATTTTCCTCCTTTTTCCTGGTTAAGCGGAAGCAGCAAAACATCAACCTCGCCTATTTCGTCGATCTCTTTATCGGAAAGCGCTTTCCCCGGAAACGCGGCCATCCACGCAACACGCATTTCTTCCACTACAACGCGCATACATGCGGAAAAAGAACCGATGGCCGGCAACTGAATGCCGTGCACCATAAAACCCGCCATTTCATATTCTCCAGGAGTATCAATATGAAAACCCTGTCCTGCCGTTTTTGCGTCTTGCGGAGCAACAATAATAGCCGCACGCTCTTCCATAGCGTGCGATCTGCTCGTGCGGTCGTGAGGAAAGAATAACAAAGTCTTTGGCTCAACTCCCCTCTCCCGCGTCTCAACTCCGAAGCAGGCATTGCCGTACCACGTAATAACCATATTTCCAGTATAGACGAAATTGCTTATATTTCCAGCCCGAACCATTATATGCAACCGGAAAAATATGCGCAAAAACAGGCTTGCCTCATTCGAATTGGTCATCTATGATAGCTGGGATGAATAGGAGGTGAAGAGCACCCATGGATCTCTTCAACAAACTAACAGCTTCGCTCAATAACGCAGCAAAGCAACCCGAAGAACAAAACCAGGATGGCGACACGGCCATCGCAGAAAAACAAAATAAACCGAACCAAACGCGCCTGCAAGACGCGTTAAAAGCCGTGCTTGCAGAGCAGCCGTCTCCCCTGAAAGTAGGCGACATGATAAGCGGCACGATCATCGGACGCGGGGTTGCGACAGTTTTCATCGATCTGGGCGCACGAGGAACCGGTATTATTTTCGGCCGTGAATTCTATCAGGCACAAGATCTGCTGCGGGGCCTCAACAAAGACGATTCTATTTCCGGAAAAGTCGTTGACCCTGAAAATGAAGATGGTTATGTTGAGCTGTCAGTCAAGGACGCAGGACGCGAACTGGTGTGGCAAACGCTTCATGACTATAAGAACAGTGGCGCAACAATAACGGCAAAAATAGCTTCGGCAAACCGTGGTGGGCTCGTCGCTATAGTTGAAGGTATGCAAGCTTTCTTGCCAGTCTCTCAATTATCGGCAGCGCACTATCCGCGGGTTGAAGGTGGCGATAAGGAAAAAATATATACCGAACTCCAAAAATTCGTCGGACAGGATTTCAGTGTTCAGGTAATAGATTTTGTTCCTCAGGAACAAAAACTTATCATATCTGAAAAAGCGGTTGAGAAGGGAGAACTTTCCGAACTGATGAAATCATTCTCGGTCGGCGATGTCGTCGAAGGGACGGTTTCCGGTGTCGTTGATTTCGGTATCTTTATGCGCTTTGGACCCGATGCGCGTCTGGAAGGATTAGTGCATATCTCGGAACTCGATTGGCAAATGGTACAAAATCCCAGCGCCTTATTTAAAACAGGTGATCCGATCACCGCAAAAATAATCGATGTCCAGGACGGCCGCATTTCCCTCTCGGTGAAAGCCCTCAAACCGGACCCGTGGGCCGGCGTTGCGGAACAATATCCAAAAGGTTCCGTTATTGACGGCCGCGTAGCGAAATTCTCACCGTTCGGAGCATTCGTAGAGCTAGCACCGAACATACAGGCGCTTATCCATATTTCCGAATTCGGGAACGAAGCAAAAATGAAAGAAGAACTGCAGCTGGACAAAACCTTCCAATTCCGCGTAGCATCCGTCGATTCGAAAGAACACCGCATGAGCCTCAAAATACTGAAGGATGAACCTGAAGAAAAAGAAGAAAACCCTCAAGAAAACGCTCAAACGGAAGACGCCACAGAACAACCGGAAACGCAGAAAGAAATAGAACCGGAAACGAAAACTGAATAAGAGCTGCCCGAACAACCCCGCGTAATGCGGGGTTGTTTGTTGTATATATACCTTGACAAAATGAAAATAAAATGATATGATTTTGAACAGTAACGCAGTACATTTCGTGTACTGTTGCGCCGGAAAACGCCCTCCATATCAGGCATTTGCCCGATATGCGGCGGACAAAAGCGCACGCACCTTGGCAACAGAACAGACAGAGGCGAACCGTCAACACCATCATCTCGATCACGAGGTACAACACGATGTCTCCGCGAATCAAGGACCCCAAGAACCTCGCCGAGCTGCTCGAGGAACAGGACCGTCTCCAGAAGGAGCAGGCCTCTCATCGCGAGCAGGAGGAGAACGAGGCCCAGATCAAGCGGGCCACGGAACTTCTCGAAGAGCAGGTCGCCATCATGGGAGGGCTCCGCGAGATCAAGAGCCGCTCCTACTGGCAGGACAACGAGAAGCTCGCTGCGCTCGTCGCGCAGTACGAGGGCCGTCTCCCCGAGCTCGAGACCGAGCTCGGCGCCATCCCCCAGAACTGGGTGGGTGTCGCTCGCAATCACATCGCTCTGGCCGCATTCGGGCGCTGGGAGTACCAGGACCAGCCCGACTGGCGTGATCCGACGAAGACCCGCAAGGTCCCCGTCATCACCGAGCTCTTCGTCACCGACAAGGCCGCCTACAGCAGGGCCCTGAAGGCCTTCCTGGAGACCACGCGGCACACACCGGTCACGGCCGAGGTCGTGAGCCAGTGGCAGAACGATCCCAACCGCGGGATCGGGAAGCTGCTCCAGAGGATCGTCATCGATCCCACGGTCAACAGCTCCATCGCCTACACTGCCCGCGACGGCGCGCAGAAGACGCTCTGGGGCGCCAGCTACATGCTGGACCGCTACGACGACTCGCCCGCTCTGCGGCGCGCCGTCAAGATCATCCAGCTCGTGCTCGGGAAGCTCCGCGAGGAGAACCGCGAGCGCAAGGAGAAGCTCGAGTCCCTTCTGGGCACGAGCACGCTCGAGAGCTGGAAGGACGCCGTCGTCGGCCGCAAGCCCGGCATCAAGGCCGGACTCGCGGTGATGCGTCGCCCGCTGCGGGACGGCATGCTGCCGGGCCGCAACGAGCAGCTCGTCACGGAAGGCGACCGCCGGTTCGCCCAGTTCACGGCCACGCTGGCCATCAGCGTGGACCAGGACGGGATCCTCACGGTCGTCGACGCCGATCCCAAGGCAACGCGCTACCTCACGGTGCGCGACCCGGACACCGGCAGCCAGGACTGCCTCGTCGGGAAGTCGTTCCCGAAGGGTCAGGTCCCCCGCCACATCTGGAACCGCCTCGTGCACCTCGGAGATCCCGAGCGCGAGGCACGCGTCCACTCGTTCGGAGAGCCGATCGACAACTCGCTGGCCGCAGCGTTCGCCGCAGCCCGCGTGACCGTCACGGCCCCCGAGGACGAGTCGTCCCAGCCCATCGAGGAGGCTGCACCCAAGCGGCGCAGCACCACCAAGCGCGCCCCGGCGCGCGCCACCAAGTCGGGCCGGCGCAAGCCGCGCTTCGACGACGAAGACGACGCCTAACCGCTAGGCGCCTCCCCTCTCAGCCTCTGTCTGTCTCTCGCGCAACAAGAACAAACAAGCCCCGCTTTGCTCATCTCGAGCGAAGCGGGGCTCTTCTTTTTTCTTGTAGGAGATATCCGACGGCCGTATAATTTAATAAGAATTGATTTTCCGCACACATGAAAAGAAAACAAAAAAGAACTCCGCTTATCATTGCACTGGGCGGCTCGGTTATTGCTCCGCGCGGCATAAACGTATCTCTTCTTAAAAAAATCAAAACGCTTATCATAAAACTTTCTTGGCGGCCCGGCACTCAACTGATTATAATAATCGGTGGCGGGTACATTGCGCGGGAATACCAGCATATTGCCAAAAAAATATATAAACGCATTACCCAAAAAGAGCTCGACCGCTTGGGGATCTCGGCAACGAAACTGAACGCCGAACTTGTCCGCGTTACATTCGGAGACTCGATCCACGCGAACGTGATAACATCGGAAAAAGAACTTCGCTCCGCCCCATCCGCCACGCTTATTGTCTCGGGATGGACTCCGGGCCGCTCCACCGATGCGGTTGCGCTACGGGTTGCACAGCTCATTGGAAGTAAAAAAGTTTTCATAGCCGGCAAACCCGACCACGTATACAACAAAGATTTTACGCGTTTCAAGAACGCGTGCCCGTATGAGACTGTTACGTGGAAAGATTACCGAAAATTGGTGCCAAAAACCTGGAAACCCGGCTTACCCTCCCCCGTTGATCCGATCGCGGCGCGCATTGCCCAAAAGAACGATATTGACGTCGTAGTACTCGGCGGAAACGACACGAAAAATCTTACAGCGGCCCTTATTGGAAAACGGTTCCGGGGCACCCGCATCTCGAATAAAACCATTACTGCTGTTGCCCGTTCATGAATAAATATCTATAATGGCGCTCGACACCCAAAGTTTTCATTATGAAACCAAAGCCAACAAACGGAAATTCTCTGCGTCGCCTTCTGATACAATTCATCGGAGCATTTTTAATATTATTTTTTGTGGCCGGAACGCTCTCTATGCTTGGGGGGACGGGAGCATCCAAAGACGTGCCTATTTCGACGCTCGCTCAGGAAATAAAAGATGGTAAGGTTGAAAAAATAAAGGTAAACGGAGAAACGCTCGAAATCACGCTGGTTGACGGCGATAAACAACGCTCGCGAAAAGAAGCGGATGGCCAGCTTACCGAAACGCTTATCAATTTGGGCGTCTCTCCCACATCGATGCCGAACATCGAAAACGCGGGCGATTCGGGAATGAGCATCCTTTTCAATACAATACTTCCGCTCATACTTCCATTCATACTTTTCGGGGTCTTTTTATGGTTCCTCATGGGCCGCGCAAGCCAGGGCTCAATGCAGGCTTTCAGTTTCGGAAAAGCAAAGGCGCGACTTTTCACTGGGCGCAATGATAAAGAGCGGGTTACATTCAAAGACGTAGCCGGCGTCGACGAGGCGAAAGAAGAATTAAAAGAAGTCGTTGAGTTTCTTAAATCGCCGAGAAAATTTCTTGATATCGGAGCGCGAATACCGCGCGGCGTGCTTCTTATGGGCTCACCGGGCACGGGCAAAACGCTTCTTGCGCGAGCTGTTGCCGGCGAAGCGAACGTTCCGTTTTATCACATGTCCGGTTCGGAATTCGTGGAAATGTTCGTTGGCGTAGGAGCTTCCCGCGTACGCGATCTTTTCGATACCGCAAAACATAATGCTCCCGCGATCGTATTCATTGACGAAATTGATGCCGTCGGCCGCCTCAGAGGCGCGGGGCTCGGCGGAGGACACGATGAGCGCGAACAAACACTCAACCAGATACTCGTTGAAATGGACGGTTTCGACCGTGATACTAACGTTATTGTGATGGCCGCAACAAACCGTCCCGACGTACTTGACCCAGCACTCCTTCGCCCCGGCAGATTCGACCGCCGCGTCATTATTGAAGAGCCGGATATAAAAGCGCGCGAGGAAATACTGAATATCCACGCCCGCGACAAGAAGATCGGACCGGATCTTAACTTGCGCCAGATCGCTGAACGGACCCCGGGTTTTTCCGGAGCGGATCTTGCCAATCTCGTGAATGAAGCCGCCATCCTAGCCGCGCGCCGCAATAAACTTACTATTTCACAGGCAGAACTTGTCGAATCAATCGATAAAATAATGTTGGGACCAGAACGCAAATCACACGCATTTTCCACTAAAGAAAAGCGAATCGCGGCATACCACGAAGGCGGACACGCGCTCGTTGCCGCTTCCCTAAAAGACGCCGACCCCGTTCATAAGGTATCGATCGTTTCGCGGGGCATGGCGGGCGGCTACACTATAAAATTGCCGACCGAAGACAAAAAACTCCACACCAGGGCGGAATTTCTTGCCGACCTCGCAACGATGTTGGGCGGTTATGCGGCTGAAGAAATAATATTCAAGGAACTCACAACCGGCGCATCCAATGACCTGCAAAAAGCCACCGAACTTGCGCGAAAACTCATTACAGAATTCGGTATGTCGGAGGTATTGGGACCGGTTACGTTCGTCGACCAGAACGAAATGGTATTCCTCGGCCGCGAACTTGGAGAACGCCGCCATTATTCGGAAGAAACCGCCCGAAAAATCGATGCGGAAATCTCGCGACTCATCAACGACGCCCATAAAAATGCGCGAACGATCCTTACGAAAAAAGTGGCCACACTACACCGTATCGCCGAACGCCTCATAGAAAAAGAGACGTTGGAAAAAGACGCATTTTATGAACTTATCGGGAATCCAACAAAGACAAATGAACCCAAAAAACCCTTACCGGAAAAAAACAAACCCCCGCTCCCCCGCTCAAAATTTGCCGCTCAATAGACATAAAGAAAACGCCCCGCAGCGGGCGTTTTTCATATACCTCTTGCCAAAGACAGGATAAGTATTTAAGAATAAACCTACCTCTCCGCACGTTGAAAGCTGGTGCAGAATGCCCGTTAAGGCTGCCATTTTCGATTACGATGGCACGTCCCTTGATTCGTGGGCACAGGCGACGGTCGTTATCCGCGCCATGATGGAAGAATTCGGCTGTCCCTACAGTGACGCCAAAATGGTGCGCATCCGGAAGAACTGGGGCCACATCGCATCCGAAGCATTCAAGGAAGTCTGTCCCAACGTTGACCCCGAAATTCTTCGCCTCTTTTGGGTTCAGGGTCTTCAGGAAGAAAATGACCGGGAAACGGTTGAAATGATCCGCGGAGCAAACGATATGTTCGAAACGCTTCGCGCTCAGAGCATCGTGCGCACCCTGCTGACAAACAGGAAAGCAAAGCATCTTGCCGGAAACATACCGCCGTCCCTTGATCTGGTAAGGACGTTCGATATCGTTCAAACGCTTCAGGACATCAAGCGTAGCAAGTCCATGTTCTTTGATCACCCCGCTCATCTTATCGCGGTACATCCAAAACCGCAGAAAGAGGCGCTTGCTCCGACGCTTGAGCTGCTGCAGGAACGCTACGGTATTGCGCACGACGAAGTTGTTTCGGTCGGCGATACTATCGTTGACCTGAAAACCGCCGTGGCCAATGACCTCCGTTTCGTGGGGGTCCTGACCGGTGCGGTGAATACAAAGGTTCGCTGGCTTCGCTGGGCGAAAGAGAACGGGATCTCCATTGATCCCAACAACATCCTCCGTTCAATTGCCTATATTCCGGACTGGATAGCAAAATACGGCTAAAACAAAACCCCGCATAAACATATGGCGGGGTTTTTACTTATACACGTATATGGACTTATTTCTTTCCCATTATCCGGAACATTTTAGTGCCGCACACAGGACATTTGCCCTGCATCGCCCTGCGGCCGCCCTTCATTTCAACCTCTTGCGCCTCCTGCATCTGGCGCTTTGCTTTGCATTTTACGCAATATGCTTCTACGTCAGCCATAGTTGTAAACTTAATTATAATAGGTTGCTTTTGAACCATCTCTATTATACCACGACAAAAGAAAAAAGCGCTTCTATGGCGCTTCTTGGTATATAGCTATGGAGATTATCTCGTCGGGATAAGGAAAAAATTGGCTTCCCGCAAAGATCTTTTCGAGGTCTTCCGGGCAACGAACCATCTGCTCCATAACGACTTTTGCTTCCACGGCGGAAGACGCCTTAAGTTCCCAAAAAGCGCTTCTTTCCCGATAGCGTCTCCATATGCGTCCGCTTGTGGGGTGCCGGGTTTCGGCCACGTCCATAAAACGTATCTTCGCAATAAATGAAACTTTCGCATTTCGTCCCACGAGCTTTTCTCCTTACCTTGAAATTGCAAAGGACTTATTGTGGGCGCGCTAGGATTCGAACCTAGAACCGCGGAGGTATAAGCTCCGTGCTCTACCGTTGAGCTACGCGCCCATATATAACTTATTATCAAGCACACGCGGTCACCTTCCCGCCGATATCGTTATTTTCTTTGGCTCTCTTTCCACTCAGGATGCTTCTTTTTCCAATCCTGAAATTCCCCAGCCGCCTCTTCTATATTATCGTTCACGATTTCCCGCAACTCCAATATCCGAGCTCGCACCGCATCTTGTTCTTCCCGGCTCGCTTCATGTGAGCCGCCCGCCGTTTTTACTTCAAGCTGCCCGGCTGCTCCTATAATAAACTGTTGCCCCTGCCAACGCAAAAATTCCGACGGGAAACCATTCACTGTTTCTTTTTCCGCCTTAGCATCTTTTATCTTCTGGCTGAATGCCGAAAGATATTCAAGCGCAACGGGAGAACCTCTCTCCACAAGATGCTCCAACGCGCTCCGCCATTGCTCCATATTATCCGCATTGAGCGCGAAACTGTCCGTCAAAAGTATCTTCCCAAACCGCTCTGTCGGGTCTCCGGCGACGGTTTTATTGAAATAACCGTACAGCTCATACAATTTTATATCGGAAGGATTTTCTTCAAGCTCCCGCAGGATCTCTTCGGCAACCGCGCGCGGATCTTCCGCTTTACCCAACTGTTGCGCCACCCACGCCGCATCGGCCATGGACAACGGTGTATTTTTCCACTCATCTATCTGTTCCCGTATGGTAAGCTCCCGCTCTTCCCGTTCTGTCGCCGGCGGAACTGACGCATTTGCCCCCAATACCCATCCCGGATGCTCCACGACCCACGCCTGAAAATTCGCATCCGCCTCTTCCCTCTGCGCAATGATCTTTTGTTCAAAATCGTTCAGAAAATCCGTCAATTCAGCATCGTTCCCCGCAGACGGCCGTATATGTTCAATGGCACCGATAATTTTATTAAAATCAAGCGCGCGAAAATAATCCGGATAAATGTTTCGCTCCCCCGTCTCGGCCCGATAATCGTGGTTACGTATCCGCTCGGCGTATCTTTCAAGGTATGGAACCGTTTCGAAAGCGCCCGAAGCTCCCAAAAGAGACACGAGCCGGTCACGGACCTGCGGACCGTTAATGGTGCCGAACAAAAGCGCTTCGTTCTCAATAAGACGACCCAGAACCCGTACATCCTCCGCCTGAATAGTTCCGAAACGCTTCAAAGCGTCATAATATTCAACGACCGTCGGATACGTCTCAACCAAAGAACGAAAATTGTCATGTATTTCATCCTCGCTTGCAACAAGGCGGGCCACCGATATCATCTTTTCCCGCTCAATAGGCGTTGCTGTGCCATAGCCCCGAAGAGCTTCGAGCGCCTGTTGTTTCGTCTGAATATTTTCCTTCCCCTCTATGAACGCCTGGATAATTGCAGACGCCCCCTCGTCAAGAACGCCCCCCAGGTCGCGATGACGCGATAATTCGTCAGCAGACGGTAGCGCTTCCTGAACCTCGCCACCCTCCAACGGACCTATCCCAAAACGGCCGTATTGTTCCGGTTGCGCCTGCCAACGTAAAAACTGGACCTGACTTAAAAATCTCCGGAATTTCCTTTCTCCCATCTCTTCTTTCAATTCTTCGAGACGCGCCGCCAAATCCCGGGAATCTTCCGGACCGCTGAAATCGCCGCCTTCCGCCGCTTTTTTGATCGCGCGCAAATTACTCAATTCTTTTTTCGAAAACTGCGCGGCAAGCTCTTTGTTGCTGCGCATATATCCGGGCTTTTGCTTCTCCTCTTTCGCGTCTTCGCGCCGGCGGAATCCCGCCTCACGAATAACATCCGCGTCATTTGTCCGTAAAGTATCAAAAGGACCTTTCACGGATTCTTGCCCCTCATTGGAAAGAGGGTCTTTGCGCGGCCCGATCTCTGGAGACGGCATTTCGGGATTCGCCATGAGAAAAAATTATTTCTCTTCCTGCGCTTCGTCGTGCTGCTCTTGCGCAACGCCGGTTACCGGAGGCACCAATTCGCCGCGCATCTTTCTCGCCTTCTTACCGCTCTTATAGCGAACATAGAACAATTTTGCCCGGCGCACTTTCGCGCGACGCAATAATTCTATTTTCTCAACCGTTGGAGCATGAAAAGGGAATGTGCGCTCAACGCCGACACCAAAAGATATTTTCCGTACGGTCATCATGCCGTTAATGCCTTTCCCGTGCCGGATGGAAATAACGAGCCCTTCAAATGCCTGCAAGCGGGTTTTATCGCCTTCTTTTATGCGTTGCATAACGCGCACGGTATCTCCCGAGCGAACCTCGGGTATTTGCCTGCTCGCGTGCCTTGCATTGAATTGTTGAACTATTTTACTCATATGATATGTTCATTTCTCCTTTAGATATATGCTCTTCTTCGGACGATTTGGCAAGTTCGTCAAGAACTTCCTGAAAATCCGGGGGCGGTTCCGCCTCAAAAGACAGATGTTTCCCTCCAGGCATACTAACGGTTAATGCCAAAGCGTGCAACATCTGGCGCGGAGCCCTTTGCCTGGCGTTCTTTGTCCCGTATAGCTTATCTCCAAGGATGGGATATCCCAAATCGGCAAGCTGAACGCGCAATTGATGGGTTCGCCCCGTTTTTGGAGCAAGAAGCACGAGTGTCGCATCCGTGAATCTGCGGATGGCCCGGAATTCCGTCTCTGCTTCACGAAGCTTCTGGGGCACCGTATCGCTTCGCCGCAGGGCGGCGGGGTTAATAACGCGGAATTTACCATTAACGCGCCCTATCGCGTTGTGCATAATCCCCTTCGTTTCTTTCATTCTCCCCTCAACAATAGCGAGATATTTTTTCTCAACATGCCGCCCCGCAAACTGTTTTTTCAACCATACGAACGTTTTCTGGTTCTTAGCCGCAATGATAACGCCGGATGTATCTGCGTCCAAACGATGAACGATGCCGGGACGCAACGGATCTTCGCCAACGCGGGCTATGGCAGCGTCACGAGCGACAAGGGCATCGGCAACGGTAAATTTCTCATCGGATTCGCTTACCCGATGCATCGCAAAATACGGCTGTTTGTTAATGACGACGATATCGTCATCTTCATATATTATCTCAAGCCCCTCATCTCTTCGCTCCATACATTGCAATGCTTTTTAATACAAAAAGAAGTATATTCTTTTCTTTTTGGTCTTTCAATAGTTGCGGCAAATGCTTCATTTGTGCTACAAAAGCAGTTGTTTGGGCGGTTAGCTCAGTTGGCTAGAGCGTCACATTGACATTGTGAAGGTCGTAGGTTCGAGTCCTATACCGCCCACATATATTTGCGTTAAATTCACTTAAAAATATTTCGGATGCCCTGCGTCCTATTTTGCATTTCTACAAAAAATAGAACGCGCTTCCAAAAATTTACCGAAAAACGTTCCAAAAAACCGTTATCCGGTTTTTATGTCATGCGCATTGCATATTATGTCGTAACGCGGTATCTTTTAGTAAGAAAGATTGCATTCTTTCAAACAAGTTTGGGGAGGTGACAATCGTGAAAAAACTTACCAACAAACCGATAAAACTCGTCATCGCGTCCGGCATTATGGGTCTTAGTATGCTTGGCGGAACATTCGCTCCGCTTTCAAGCGCTTTGGCGCTCTGTAGCGGTTATGCGTGCGATGATACGAGCCCAGCTTCAACAAATTGCGACGACGATGGCGTTGTCAAAAAGACCACATATATCAGCAATCAATATTCTCCGTACCAACAGTTTGCAAAAGTACAACTGATGTATTCTGCCGCCTGCAAGACCATATGGAGTAGAGTTGTTCTGCTTGAAAATGAATATGGCGGCGCCCGGATACATGTCCATCAATACGCTACGCGCAAGCATTTAACGCCCTCTGCTTTCTGGGAATACCGAAACACCGTCTTGGAGCATGACGATCTTTATAACGTAGGAACTTACGCGTACAGCAAGCAGCTTTATCTGCCTCCGTCTGGAACAGAAGGATGGGCCGCTCGAGCATACGCAGATGCCGTTTGGACTCCAGACTGTTCTATTAGTGGGCATTTTTGTTATGCGCAGTACGACAAATATACTTCGTGGTGGAGCAGATAGGATTTTCTGAGAATTACTGCAAAAACCCGACCACCATCGGGTTTTTGTTTTTAATCGAAGTACAACGGAATCATCTTTTGCGTTTGACAAACATTCTCTTGTTGCCTACATTACTAGCAGTTGTGGGGAATAAATTAATCAAGCTTCTGCCGATAATCAACATGAAACGACTTCCAAAAATAAACGTGCGGTTTTTTATCTTTATGCTTGCGGCAGCGGGCATAATTGCAGCGGTGGCGCTATACGCCAACAATCCGACACCAAAACAAACGCGAGAGGCGGATCAGCCGGCACTACAGGAAACAAGTGAACAAACCACTGATACTTCTTCCGAGCCATTCAGTAAGGATGAACAGAGGTTTATAATCCTGGAAACCGAAGAATTGGTGTACGGCACCGGACGGGAAGCGAAAAACGGAGATACTCTTTCAGTGCATTACATAGGCACGCTCCCCGATGGCACCAAATTTGATAGTTCATATGACAAAAATGAACCGTTTTCATTCACCTTGGGCGCAGGAGAGGTTATTAAGGGATGGGATCGTGGTTTTGAAGAAATGAAAGAAGGCGGTAAAAGAAAATTAATTATTCCTCCGGAATTTGGGTATGGGGATACGGTTGCGGCCGGAGGCAAAATCCCCGCAAACTCAACTTTGATATTCGAGATCGAGCTTTTGAAAGTTGAATAATTCAAAAGCGGCCGTTCACGCCGGCATTCTCAATACGAACACGCGTTCCGGAAACGCACTCTGAGAATGAATATTTTGCCCGAACAAGTCCGGATAGTATTATAAATACGTCGCTTTTTAGCTCGCCATGCGCATACTGCCGTCGGCCGCAATCAAATATTCACTACTGTGCATTCTTCTTGCCGCAACCATAGGCGGCGTTTTTTATTTCGCGCAGTTCAATAACACCGGCCAACCCGTGTTTACCGGAACAGTGATCCGTACGGAAACGCGTGAGCGGGAAGAATTCGGACAGATGCGTCTTTATCACCACATATATGCGGAACTGAATAAAGGCCCCTCAAAAGATATGATCGTTGAGTTCGAGGAACCGGTCGAAAATATAAATCCGGAATTCTGGGTAAAAAAGAACACAAAAATCCTAATAAGCTCGTTCACGGACGAGCAAGGAGAAGATATATTCGTCCTTTCCGACATCGACAGACGTCAACCGATCTATGCGATATGGATATTGTTCGTACTCTTCACGGTATGGGTCGGCCGAACCAAAGGACTGCTTGCAATCGCCGGTATGCTACTTACGCTCGCGGTCATTTTCCTTTTCATAATCCCGCGGCTTCTTGACGGCGCCGATCCCGTCCAAACCAGCATCGCCGGAGCACTCTTCATGCTACCGACCGTTCTGTATCTTTCCCACGGGTTCAATAAAAAAAGCAATATTGCCGCGGTCAGCACCGCGTTGAGCGTATTGCTTATTGTGATACTTTATAAATTTTTCGGCGACATCGCGTTCATCTCGGGGTTCTCGTCCGAGGAAACGACCCATCTACCCGCACTGCTGGGAAGCAACGACCTGCGTGGAATTCTTCTGGCAAGCATCATAATAGGGGCCATCGGCATGCTGGATGACATTACCGTAAGCCAGGTATCTGTGGTCGCTGAATTAAAAACGGCCAATGAGCGGTACGGATTCAAAGAATTGTGGGAGGGGGCCATGCGCGTGGGACGGGACCATATTAATGCCATCATCAACACGCTTATCCTGGCGTATACGGGCGCCTCATTTCCGCTTCTTATTCTGCTCTATGCCAACAACCAGCCGGGCGCCATCACCATAAGCGGTGAAGATGTGGCGACCGAAATACTGCGAGCCCTCCTGGGAAGCATAGGAATAGTGGCGGCCGTACCCATCACCACATTTATCGCAAGCGCATTTTTTTCCGGCGAACGGCACAAGACCACACAGAAATAACCAAAAGAAAAACGGCCGAGATGGCCGTTTTATTTTTTTTATCCAAGTTGCAATGACGCCTTGGAATGGCATTTCCGACATCGCGCCTCGTAAAGGCCGATATCCCCCACCTGAATCTGCTCGCCGCTACCGCCAAGCCGCTCGGTATATCGTGCAGGCGCGCCGCACTTGAAACAAACAGCATAAAGCTTCTGCACATCGTCCGCCATGGTCAGAAGGGCGGGCATAGAACCGAACCTCTGAAGATTGGCATCAAGGTCGAGCCCAACGACAATAATGCGCAGATCGTCATGCGCACGCGACCGGAGAAGCTCCGAGACCGCTTTCACTATCCAGGGCCTGAAGAACTGACCTTCTTCGATGGCAAGCACATGAAAATATCTCTCCGCAACAAGCACACGGAAATCTTTCAGCGATATTACGCTGTGCGCGGGGAACCGGGACGCAATAACGGATCGTCCGTTCTTGATCTCCCGAGCCGCAATTTCGGTGGTACCCGTGCGGTTATCGAGAGACGGTTTTATGACCAACACCTGGCGCTTGGCATACACCTCGCGCCGCAGGATGCGGATAAGTTCTTCACTTTTGCCCGAAAACATCGGGCCCACAATAACTTCAAGCCGGGAAGCCATATATTTTTCTCCCAATGAGCTGATCATTGCAATAAATAATACGCGATTCTATGGTGACACGCAACTGTATATTTGAAAGAACCTCTAAATTCTTATATAGTTTCACATATCCCGCGTTTTTCTCTTACGCCGTTCCTGCCCGCATAAGCAATTGACAAAACCATATTTTAGTATATAATGTAGCTATTGGCGAATGTATCGTCTTCGGCTACACAACGCGGGCGATTAGCTCAGTTGGTAGAGCGCTTCGTTTACACCGAAGATGTCGGGGGTTCGAGTCCCTCATCGCCCACCAGTTCCTCGCAAACATCATCCGGTGGCGCCATCGTCTAGTGGTCCAGGACGCCAGCCTTTCAAGTTGGAGATCACGAGTTCGAATCTCGTTGGCGCTGCCATCTCGCATACAACACGGTGGGCCCGTAGCTCAGTGGTAGAGCCGGGGACTTTTAATCCCTGGGTCGGGGGTTCGAATCCCTCCGGGCTCACCAACCCATTTTTCGAAAGGAGAAAAACGATGCAACGCATCCTGTCCGCAGATTTCAACTGCATGGACCGGGACGGGCGGATCTGGGGCATCAAGACGGAGAATGCCAGAGTCGGCGAGCACGTGCTTGTCACGGATGGCGAACTCCTCATCCAAGCCGTTATCGAACAGGGTGAACATTCTCTGGTCGCACGGCTGGACATGTACGATCGGGTCCGGCTTACCGGTCCCGTCACGCTCCTCCCCCCGCCGCTTCTCAACTGATCCTTCCTTACGGTGGGCCCTTAGCTCAGTCTGGTTAGAGCAGCAGTCTTATACACTGCACGTCCTAGGTTCGAATCCTAGAGGGCCTACCACCTCTTCAAAAAATAAAAACCGCGATAACGCGGTTTTTTCTTTTATCCTGTTGTATGAACAACATGGAATGGACGACGCACGCCGGCAGAAAACCATTCCGCCGCCTCAAGCGCCGTCAGAATGCGGTCCTGTGGCGACATATTCATTATTTCCGGACGAGTGGCATAAAGAGACCCGAGCGCCAGATCCTCACCGCACCCGGCCGCAGTGAAATTATGATGCGGCACTCCAACCTGATGGTCGGAATCTACCGTGAAGATGTGACCCAGAATGCCGACAATGAATTTGCCGCCGATCTCGTGATTATCCCTCTTGGTCTGCCAGCCACCGTCGGCGAGGCACTTGCGCAACGCCGGTATGAACTTCGCTACCATAAACCGCAGCGGGTCGGCTTCGAAGTTCTTTGTCGTCTCCGGCAGCTTCAACTCATATCGTATCAACTGCCCCATGCGAAAACTGGACGTGAAACCGAATGCCCACGAAATACCGTTCTCATCCTTCCGGGTGAAAACTTTCTCGTCGTCCCGAACCTCAAGACTTAGGCCCGCAACGCCGGCAGAATCTCCGCCTATCCAAACTATTTTCCCATCGGTCAGCGCCGCAATACAGGTCATACTTGCCCTCGTTATGCTTCAAAGACCGTTACTATCCAAATACTAAATCGCAGACATATTGTCAAAACTGCCTTGAAAAAGAAACGCCCGTCGTGGTAACTTAATACTGCGCCACGCGCGCCAACTCATGCTGGGGTAGCTCAGTCGGTAGAGCGCTTCCCTGAAGAGGAATAGGTCGTCGGTTCGATTCCGACCCCCAGCACAAAATTACCTTAAAGTTTAAAAATAAAATACGTTTTTGTGATGGGGAAGGAATCAAGGAAGAGGGTCGGAGAAACGTAGTTTCTCCGTGTAGGAAATTATTCAAAACCGAGGGTTTTGAAAAGCGAACGTAAGCGAGCGCGATTAGGACCCCCAGCACCAAATTGTACAACCCGCAAAAAGCAAAAAACCGCCATGGTGCGGTTTTTTATACAACACAAAATATGTTTTATCTACATTTCGGGTTTCGCGACCGCAACAATAACTTCATATGTGCCCTCATGAACGCTTCTGCAAATAACCATCGCGAGAGCCCCTTCCGGATGTCCCTCCCACGGCCGGTCTAAAACACCCACATGATCTATTCCGTAATCATCGGTCTGTATGGCCTGTTTTTCTTCAATATCGTAGAAAAAAAGATTTTTTGTCGAACCGTCCCGTTCCCATATTTCTTTCGCGACTTCGCCATCCGACCGACACAGCATTGCGGGGATCGGCTCCAACGAATTATTCAACTCATCGTATTCCTTCTCCGCCAAACTCATGCTGCGCGCCACCCATTCTTTGGGCTTATATTCCCGCAACCACGCGGGCACCACTTCTTTTTCTTCAACGGCGGGCGCGTTTGGCTGTTCCGGTATAAAATCTCCTCGTTGCTCTGGCATATAAATGTATTCTATGCCCGCCGCCGCATCACGTCAAAAAATACGCTCGGGCATCTTATTTAAAAAATAGCGCTTTTCCTTTCGTTCTTTCTTGCCTCTATTATGTATAAAAAACCGTTTGTAAAAACGGTTTATTATTCTTACTTCTTTTTTCTTGTATTTGTCTTCTTTTGCGCAGATGGCAATTTTACGATACCGATCGTCTCATCAAACACGACCCTTCCTTGCGCAACACCCGCCCCGACAATCCGCATGGCGCGCTGACGCGCTCCCCAATCGGGAAGGCCCTCACCGAACATTGTCTCCAAAACGGTCAGCCCGCAAAGACCCCCTTTGTCTTGCAGAAAATCCTCAAGGCGGGAAAGTTCGGCCGCAAATGAAGCAACGATCAGCGAAACATGTATTTCTTCATCGTCATTTTCGTCGGACAATCTCACAAGACCCTTTGCCGCCAGCGAATACATAAACGATTCCGTGTCGCCGGGGCTTTCGAGAAAATCGAATATCTCATCATCGGCAAGAGCTCGCGAAAAATCATCGTAACTCATGGTGCCGCCGTGAGATTTTAGGATTTCAACCGCCGTCTCATGTGGTGTTTGCATCGGGCCTCCTTTTCCCAAAAAGAGCAACTCTCACTATAGTTTGTACAGAACCGGCGTCACAAAAGCAACTTTTTGAAGGCTTTTATTTAATTCGCTCACTGGTAACAAACAATTACCCCGCAGTAAGACGATTTACTATAAACAAGCTACTGAACGGAACTGGAGCTAACCCCCCAGTTTTAGGGCTCTTTGTAACCCGGCTCACTCACCTTGACTATAGCCTGAAATAACGCTACCTTTTTTATAATAAATCTCTTTGCAAGAGAAATGCATTAAACAGAACCTTTGTGGACCTTAACTAGATAATGAACCCGAGGCGGGGGTCGATTATTATCTTATTAGTAGTTCTTCAGCATTACTAACACTAATAATTTTCAATTCACAAATATGACAAAATCAATCAAGCCATTTGTAGCCTCTTCGATCATGGCGATCAGCTTGTTTGGCGGCGGCACGCTTGCTCCGCTTTCTACTGCCATGGCAGTAACATGTAGCGGTTGGGGGTGCGACAACACAAGTCCGGTCACGACCGGCTGCTCATCGGGCGCAGTCACCAAGAAAACTGCGAACATGTACAACAACCAGTGGCCATACGATTTAGTTGCTAAAGTGGAATTGAGATTTTCTTCCACGTGCCATACCGTTTGGAGTCGAGTAGTTCTTCTTGCGGATCACGGCGCAACTGACGTATACACCGAGACCACCCGAACGGTTTCTGGACCGCCACCCAACTACGTAGTTGATGACGTAGATTATAACCTTTACTATCCGGCCAGCGCGTATAGCCCGCAAGTTTATCTTCCGGCATCAGACACAGATGCATACTCAGCTAAGGCATGCGGAGACGTAACCAATCAAACCGTTATGTCCGCCAGTGGATGCACCTCGCTTTGGACCGGCATTTAATAATAGAGCTTTGATGCGCCGTTACTATCGGCAGTCAATTGATTCTATAAACAAAACCCCGCGCATAGCGGGGTTTTGTTTACCACTTCGGTTATTACGCGCTTAAGGCACGAGCCACCACGTGGTCCAATCTTCCCCCGCGGCAACCGTTCCGTTCGTCACATATGCGCCCGACTTAGCCTTATAATAATAGGGGTCCGAGGCGGGTGGCACATAATATTGTTTTCCGTAATTCGACTGCCCCTGCCAAAGACCGTGATCATGAAGCTCGTACGTTGCCGTTGCCCCGTTATATGGATTATATCGAGACAAATACACATACGAAGTAAAGGCGCCGTCAGAAGAAAGTATGGTGTTTCTTGTCCAAACAGTCTTGCATGTTGGAGAGTACCTTAATTCAACCTTAGAAAGATTATCATAAGGCCATAGATTATTAACAACATATACGGTCTTTTTATTAACGGCACCGGAAGAACAGCCTGTAGTCACTGGGCTTGTCCCATCGCAAGCAAAACCGCTGCAGGTTACCGCCATGGCCGTTGCTAACGGACTCAAAACTCCGCCGAATAAAACAAAGACGGCGATTGCAGACATAAATATGAATTTTATTCTTGCCATAGTAATCACCTCCCTCTAAAGCCCCTAACGGGAGCTTTATTACATGCATTATACGCCCCGCGTCGGACTAGTCCAGACGCTTTATTGATTTATACAAAAATTCTCACAACCAATAATACGATTTAATGCGGTGCAGATTAGTGAATGAGGTTAGGGCCTATTTTAAATAAAGGAAAAGCGGCCTTGAGACCGCTTTAAAATTTACCTTTTGATGCGCTTAAAATAATAATCGGAACCATTTATCGCAACAAGTTCCCAGCCTTCTTCCGAAAGCTTTGAAAATTCTTCGAGAAGACGTCTTTTGAAATCTTCAAACCCGTCCGCCTGCTCATACGCTTGCGTTTCTCGAGATTTAACAATCTTGTACTCAAGCACCGTATTCTCCTTCTATAAAGAACCAAAAATAAAATAACACATTGAGTGCTATTTGCAACTTGGCAAGCCGGGAAATGACGTTAAAAACTTGTTTTACTAAAAATGGACGGTTACCCTGTCTCGCCGCCACGCCACCGCCTTATTCTTTTTTATAGTCGAAAGAAATGTGAGGATGCGATTCAATAAACTTTTTTAGAGATTCTTCATCTCCCAACATCCGAAGCGCCTCAACGA
>Ga0080064_1001414_pt1 | contig 48422 bp, 46 predicted proteins | sample Subgrocontami54m_FD_69260 | JGI IMG/M metagenome (GOLD analysis project Ga0080064, IMG submission 69260) | Subsurface groundwater microbial communities from S. Glens Falls, New York, USA - GMW46 contaminated, 5.4 m (SPADES assembly) (version 2) ...
GCTTTCTTAGTGCCTGAAGTTAAAAGTTTTGAAATTTTGATGTCAACAATGTTCAAGCTGGTCAAGCAAAAAAAATTGGCCAGAAAAGGCGACAAAGTCGTGGTGGTAACCGGCGAGCCACTCGGCCAGCGAGAAAATCTTAATTTAGTGGAAGTCCGCACCGTGTGATTCATCCATACATGTTTTATTTGACCTATTAGTCCTATTTGCTATACTTCAAATATGCTAACAAATACCGCTATATGTTAATAAACAAACGCATTACAACCTGGTCTGGTTTTGTGTCTTGCCTGTCCTCCTCTACATGAGAAGGCAGGTTTTAGCTATCTAATTTTTTAGTAGCACCTGCCTTAAAGGGCAGGTTTTTTATTTTTCAGAACTCCCGCACCACCGCTTTTAGGACCGGCGGAGCCAGCTTGTCTTCCAGCAAAGCTGGAAGCCATCGCTTTTGAGCCGGATCCTCAAAAGCGGCTTTGGCCAATTTCTTCGTTATTTTCCTTGCGTTGTTGCTCGTCGTAGCTAAACTACGGCCTCGCAACATCCGCGGAAAATGCCTCGAACTTGGCTCAATGCGGAAGTTCTGAAAGGATCTAATAAAGATACAAAAATTTTGGGACGAGCATTTTTGGCTTAAATTTTATTTAAGTTTTAAACGCTCCTCTCAACGTGAGACGGAGAGGAGAAAAGAATCGTAATCCAACGCAGTTTAACATCATTCAGGGGGAGAAATGAAGAGAAAAGGAGATGTTTTATTGTTGGAGGGTATCAATCCGGTAGCGGTAAAGCTTTTTGACAACTCCGGGTTTAAGGCCAGGGCTCTGTCCCACAGCCTCACGGAAGAAGAATTGATCCGTGAACTTCGGGGTGTCAAGGTCTTGGGTATTCGTTCCAAAACCCAGATCACCGAGCGGGTGGTCGAAGCAGCGAAGTCTCTGGAAGCTGTTTGTGCCTTCTGTATTGGCGCCAAACAGATTGACCAGGACGCATGCTCGAAAAGGGGGATCGCAGTTTTCAATGACCCGTACAGTAATTCCCGAAGCGTAGCCGAAATGGTGATCGGAAGTATTATTTGCATTTTTCGATCACTGTTTCAGTTTAACTCGCAGATGCACCAAGGCATCTGGAACAAAACCGTGAACGGATCGCGTGAGGTAAGGGGAAAAACTCTGGGCATAATCGGTTATGGAAAAATTGGCACTCAGGTAAGCGTTCTTGCCGAGGGATTGGGGATGAAAGTTCTGTTTAACGATATCAAAGAACGCCTTCCCCAAGGGACTGCCAGGAGTTGTGAGCTGTCTGAGCTTTTAAAGCGTAGCGATGTTGTCACTTTGCATATTGACGACAGGCGCCAGAACCACAACTTTTTTGGAGAAGAGCAATTTTCTGCCATGAAGAAGGGCGCAGTCTTCATCAATTTGAGCCGGGGTTTTGTTGTCGACATACTGGCTCTGTCCCACAGCCTGGAGAATCGCCTCCTCCGTGGTGCTGCAGTAGATGTTTTTCCCAACGAACCCCCGTCCAATGGCGCCGGATTTAAAATCCCTCTTCGAGGGAAGCCTAACGTGCTGCTTACGCCGCATATAGCGGGAAATACCGTGGAGGCGCAGAAGCAGATAGCAAGGTTCGTGGCCTCCCAAGCCTTGGAATTCTTGCTCACAGGCAACATTACCGAGAGCCTCAACTTTCCGGAATGTTCCTTGAAAGGAGTTCTGGGGTCGCGCAGAGTTTTGCACATCCACCAGAATGTTGCCGGAGTGCTTGGCGATATCAACAAAATATTTGCCAGGCGCAAAGTCAACATTGACCGCCAGTTTCTCGACACGCGCGGTGGTCTCGGGTATGCTATAACCCAATGCGGCCGAGTCCCTGCAGCCTTGGTAGAGGAGCTTAAAAAACTTCCTCATACCATAAGGGTAAAGGGGATCTAAAATTTCCTTTTGTTCGTCCGACAATTGCGTCGGCGGAAGCAAAAACGGGCAAGGGAGACCATTTTCTCTTTTGTCCGTTTTGTTTTGCCAAAATTTTTTTTAAACATCTCCATGTGCTAATTCGTGCGAGGGATTAACCGGTTAATTTGGTTGGTTTTTTCCCGTTGCATCGCATAGTTTTTTTGTAGATTGATATTGCTTGTAGCCAATATTTTAAAGAGTCAATGCTTCTAAATCCTCGGCAACGGCGCGATTAACGGCGGAATTATGCCGCGCACCAAAGACGTAACCGCTCCGGTTTTGGCCATGAACGTGAGTTCCGTGGACGAATATGTGGCAAAAATTGTAGCCGCAGGCGGCAAGCTAGTTAAGCCAAAAGTCGAGCTTGGCGGTATGGGCTATTATGCCTATGTTACTGACTCTGAGGGCAATGTCATTGGCCTCTGGCAAGATATAAAAAAAGCCTAGGACTTATTCCTTCATCAAAAACGAGCAAAGGGTCATCCTCCGCAATAGCCGAGGATGACCCTTTTAGTTACCATATGCTAATTCGCGCGAGGGATTAACCGGTTAATTTGGTTGGTTTTTTCCCGTTGCATCGCATAGTTTTTTTGTAGATTGATATTGCTTGTAGCCAATATTTTAAAGAGTCAATGCTTCTAAATCCTCGGCAACGATACATCAGGTCTCGAATGCACTGGATGAAAGATTCGGCAGTATTGCTGGTAGTAGGTAAATTCAGTTGAGGATATTTAAGGTAAGAATGGAAATCATCGTAGCTCTGCAATAATCCTCCTAAAACCCGGCGTAGGCCCCTGGAAGAACTTTTCTCTCTAATCTTAGATACCTTTGTTAAAAGTGGCAGTAAAGTTTTCGGCGAATTGGTTTTCAAAAGCTCCTGAACCGTTTGCATGACATGGAAGGCATAAGATCTTTGGGCAGAACGCGGGCCGGTTGTGAGATAATTCTGGACTGCTGAAATTAAGTGAAAATGACAGCGCTGTATTATCCAATTATGAATTTTAGCTAAGGCAACTAAACTGACCGCGCCATCACAAACTAAAGCAATTACGGGGTTTTTTAGAGCTTTGGGCAAAGTATCAAAAGCTTGTTGCCACCCAGGAATATTTTCATGGCCCGGCAGGATTATCGGTGGACAAATTACAGCTTCAGTTGAGGTAATGGGCCTAAGAAGAATATTGTAAATAGTATATTTTTTTCCTTTTACCCGATACCAAATGGCATCCGCGACCGCAATCAGCTCCGTTTGATGGTTTAAGAGCTCCTTCCATTTTTGCTTGTTCTTTTGGACATATGTTTCTAAACTGCGTTGTAGTTTAGTTTGCAAAGCAGATCTCCCGCATTTTTTTTGTTGAGCTAATACCCTCAATGGAGCCACCTGCTTGGCCAAGTATTTAATTATTAAAGCCTTGTCTATCCGTTTAAGTTTTCTGCCCCTCTTCTTTCGGCGGATGCGCCAGGTTTTGTGGCAGTTGATACAGTAACGTCTGCGGCTTCCCCAATGTTGAATTGGTGCCCTGCAGCAGGGACTTTTGGTGTGTTGTGTATTCATACACACCAATTATCCCTTAAAAAATGGATTTCATATTGCGGCTACTATCTAAATCAAAATTGTTCCCAACCAAATTAACCGGACAATCTCTCGCGCGAATTAGCATATGGTGGTTTTAGGTTGCTAGGGTGGTTCATAAAGGGTAAAATAAGGTTGTAACGCATCAATATTTGCATTTGTATGGCTGACCAGGTACTGCAGGAAATTAAAGACAGGCTGAATGTCGCGGAAGTAATTTCCGAATACATTCAAATTAAAAAAGCCGGTACCAACTTTAAGGCGCTGTGCCCGTTTCATAATGAAAAAACGGCCAGTTTGCAAATTTCTCCGCAAAAGCAGATTTGGCATTGTTTTGGCTGCGGCGAAGGCGGGGACGTGTTTGGTTTTGTAATGCGTTATGAAAATTTGGAATTTAAAGATGCGCTAAAATTATTGGCAGACAAAGCCGGAGTGCAACTTCCATCTTTCCGTCCCCAGGATCCCAGAGAGCAGAGCGAGAAGGAATTATTTTTGCGGATAAATGACTTTGCCGCGCGGTTTTACGAGCAAGTTTTGTTGAATGACAAGCGGGCGGACGAGGCGCGGGAATATTTAAAAAATCGCGGATTAATTCCAGCCACCATCACAAAGTGGCAGATGGGTTTTGCGCCTAGTGATTTTCATTCTTTGGAAACAGCGCTCAAGAAAAAAGGAGTGAGTTTGGAGCAGGCAGTAAAAGCCGGTGTGCTGATTCGCGCTGAACGCGGGCAAATTTACGACCGCTTCAGGGGCAGAATAACCTTTCCCATTTTTGACTACTTGGGGCAAGTGGTGGGTTTTACAGCAAGGATTTTGCCAAGCCTGGACGACGGCAAAATGGGCAAGTACATTAACTCGCCGGAAACTTTAATTTACAATAAAAGCAAAATTTTATTCGGCCTGAATTTTGCCAAAGACGCCATAAGAAAAAAAGACGAGGCGGTAATTGTGGAGGGACAAATGGACTGTATTGCCGCGCATCAGGGGGGCTTTGCTAATACCGTTGCCAGCAGCGGCACGGCGCTCACGCTTGACCAGCTTTTGGTTTTAGGGCGCTTGACCAAAAATTTAAAGTTTTGTTTTGACGCCGACAGTGCGGGCTTAAATGCCGCGCGCAGAGCAGGCGAACTGGCCTTAAAAAACGGCTTTAGGCTAAAAATTATCCAGCTTAAGGAAGCTAAAGACCCGGATGAGCTGATTAAAAAAAGCCCCGGGCTTTGGGAAAAGGCTGTGTCCGCAGCGATTTGGTTTTTGGACTTTTATATAAATTCGGCTGAGGAAAAATTTGGGGCAGACCCGGTGGCGCAAAAACATTATTTAAGTTCGGAAGTCGTGCCTTTTTTAGGCTTCATTTCCGACGCGCTGGAGCAGGACCATTATATAAATGAGATGGTAAAAAAGTTCGGCATTTCCGAAAAAGTAATCCGCCAGCAAATTTCCGGCAAAAATCAGAATATACGAATAGATGCCGCAAAGCCGGGGGTTTTGCCTGCCGTAAAATCTTCCGTTTTGGAAAAGGAAATTCTTGGCGGCATGCTGTTTGACCAAAATTTTCTAATAATGGTTTTAGAGGAAGCAAACATAAACGATTTTGAAGATAATCAGGTATCCTCAGAGCTTAAGGCGGTGTTTGAGTTAAAGGACGCGTCCAAGTTGGATAGAAATTCCGTATTAGCCAAAGAGAGCGTTTTTATGGTAGAATCTTTGTTAGAAGACCTGGAGGGAAACAGGGAATTTTTAGAAAAACAGCTGAAAAAATCATTCGCGGGTTTTAAGCTAAACGCGATAAAGCGTTTGCAGACAAATTTGAGCGCGGAAATGAGCAAGGCCGAGAAATCCAAAGACAAGCAGTTGCTTTCCGCTTTGAATGAAAAGTTTGCCCAAGTTTCGGTTTTAAGAATGAAGTACGAAAAATTAATGTAGTAATCGCGAATATACAAATCTAGCGCAAATATACCAATCAATCCTAGTATATCCTTGCGTGACCAATAGCTATTTGTATATTTGTGAAAATTTGTATATTAGCGACTACTCTATGAAAAAAAAGAGACCCATCCCAAAGAAGAAAAAACAGCCAAAGCCAAAAGCCAGGCCGGCAAAGAAGAAGCAGGCAAGAAAGGCTAAAAAGGCAAAAGCCACCTTTGCGGTCAAGAAAGCAATTCTTAGGCGCCAAGAGCAAAAAAAGGCCAAGAAATTTTTAAAACAGTCGGGAGCCGCTCAAGCGGCGCCCTTGCCTCAAGTCAGCCCGGAAGTTGCTGAAAAATTGCTCAAAGAACTTCAGGCCAAAGGGGCGGAGCGCGGTTTTGTCACGGAAGCGGAAATTTTGCACGCCCTGCCGTACTTTGAGGAAAATATCCCTGCCCTGGAACAGGTTATGAATGAACTGGAAAAGCGGGGGATTGAGATTGTTGACCAGGAAGTTGCCTCTGTCTGGGAACAGCATAAACTTACTGAAGAGAAGCAGTCAAAAGCAAAAATCAAAGCCAAAAAAACCGGCGAAGACTATGTGGCGGATGTTTTTGATTTGGGCAATATTTACGACGACTCTATTCAAATGTATTTGCGCGAAATAGGCAAAGTTTCTTTGCTGACCGGCGCGGAAGAAATTGACCTCGCCAAGCGAAGCGAGAAGGGCGAGGCGCTGGCCAAAAAAAGGCTGACCGAAGCTAACCTGCGTTTGGTGGTTTCCATTGCCAAAAAGTATATGGGCAGAAATTTAGGGCTCTTGGATTTAATTCAGGAAGGAAATTTGGGTTTGTTTCGCGCCGTGGAAAAATTTGACTGGAGAAAAGGCTATAAATTTTCCACTTACGCCACCTGGTGGATCCGCCAGGCCATTACCCGCGCTTTGGCTGACCAGAGCCGCACTATCCGAATCCCGGTACATATGGTGGAAACTTTAAATAAATACGCGCAGGCGCAAAGGCAGCTGGTGCAGGACTTAGGCCGCGAACCTTTGCCGGAAGAAATTGCCGCGGAAATGGGAATAGAAGTGGAAAAAGTTTATCACTTGCGCAAAATTTCGCAGGAGACCGTGTCTATAGATTCCCCGGTGGGCGAGGATGACGGCGAGGATTCTTATTTGGGCGACTTTATTGTGGATGAAGAAACCACCAAGCCTAACGAAATGGCCGGGAGGCAAATTTTAAAAGAATACGTGCAAAATATTTTACAGGATTTAGACCCAAGAGAACAGAAAATTTTAAAAATGCGCTTTGGCCTGGAAGACGGCGTGACCCATACCCTGGAAGAAGTCGGTGAAGAGTTCGGCGTCACCCGCGAACGCATCCGCCAAATTGAAAGCAAAGCTTTAGAGCGCATCCGCGAGCACATTGATATTAACAAATTAAGAGATTATTAAATAGCGCCAGTTTTTAGCGCTAAGAGAGGATAAATATGGAACTAGAACACAGTAAGGCATCTTCTGATCCCGAGAAGGTGGGTATCTACGATAAACATGATATTAATCGAGCGATCGCAGAAGCAGGAAAGGCAGAGAGGGGCAGGCAATTGCAAAGAATAAAGAGAGGCATAGTAGAGTTACTGGGTAAAAATCCAGAAGATATACAGCAAGCATTGGGGCTGCTCACAGAAGGAGAACGTGGAAAATGGGATAGTTTTATTAATGAGGCTAAATCTACGAAAGTCCAATGAATTTTTTATTTAAATTCCGCCCTTACGTAAGGGCGGAATTTTGTTTTGTCTTTTAATTTTAAGCCTTTTTGAGTTATCCACCGTGATATTATTGCAAAGGTTTTAGTGTGGGCGTAAAATTATAGTAGAAAGGAAAGTAATAGATGATTAACAGGTTCTGGTTTGCCAGGTAGCTTTTCCAAAGTCAGCGAAAAGCCCCTAAGGCGGCTAAGCCTTAAACATCTAGTTCCGTTTTATCGGAACAGAGAAAAAAGAAAATCGCATATGGGAAAAGCTAGCCTGAAATAATCCCCGCACATCCTTTATTAGAGGACTGCGGGGATTATTGTTTGTATTTTTTTGATTAATCAATTATAAATCAAGCAACACCGCCGCAATCCAGGGAAACACAACCGTGACGTCAGACTGGATTATTTGGTAGTAGCTGTTTACCGCCAATTTGTCCCAGGTGATTTTTTCTTTTCCGCCGGCGCCGCTGTAGGAGCCGTACGACATTGGCGAAGACCCAATTTCAATAAAGCCGGCCCAGTCCCTAATTTTTGGCACGCGCAAATCGTGTTTGAGCGAGGGCACTACGCAAATAGGGAAGTCCGCGGCAATGCCGCCGCCTAACTGCAAGAACGCGATTGGAGCATTTTTAGACTCTTTTATATACCAGTCATAAAGCAAATGAAAATATTCCAGGCCCGACTTCATTACATTTGATTCAATGCTAACATCGCTTTTTTTCTTATGCGGGCCGTTGTAAGTATAGCTGGCAAAAATATTGCCCATAGTAGAGTCTTCAAAGCCGGGAATTACAATAGGAATATTTTTTTCAAAAGCGGCAAAAGCCCAGCAGTCGGCAGGGTTAGCTTTGGGGTCTGGTTTGATTAATTTTTCCGCGAATAAACGGCGAAAATATTCATGGGGAAAAAATCTCTGTCCTTTTTTTGCCGCCTCTTGCCACATTTTCAAAAGATGTGGCTCCATAATGCGCACACTTTCGTCTTCGGGCAGAAAAGTGTCGGTAATTCTTCTAAGGCCGGCATCGCGCAACTCAGCTTCCTGCTGTGGGGTGAGTTCGGTGTAGCGGGGAATGTAGGAGTAATGGGAGTGGGCTACATAGCGGTAATAAGATTCCTCGTGGTTGGCGCCGGTAGCGGAAATTAAATGGACTTTATTTTTTCTAATTAATTCGGCGAGCATTACCCCAACCTGAAAAGAACTCAGCGCACCTGACAGCGTTACCACTATTTTCCCGCTTTTTTTTAAGTGTTCTTTCAGCCACAGGGCGGCCTGAAAGGCCGCTCCGCCGTTTAAGTGGTTTAAGGTTTTTTGCCCGAAAGCCGAGACCGGTGAGGAGGAATTTTTTACAAAGCCGCTTAAGGTGCCTTTAGTTTGGGTATTTCGCTCGGGTTCAATCAGCGCCCGAAGATTTTTAGAAAGTTTGTTTATCTTATTTGGTTGCATTTTGCCTTGCTAAATCCTGTTTTGTCTCTCTATATTTCTACAGAGGATACTTAATGATACGTTGATATTTTATATTGATGTAAACCAGATGTCAAAATTTTATCTACCTCCTAAATCCTAACACCCTGCCTACCGGCGGGCAGGCTAATTCCTAAGTCGGCTGCTGCTGGGTCATGCAGTGAATGCCGCCGCCGCCGTAAATAATGTCGGTGCAGTCAATTGGTACGACTTTGCGATCCGGGAAAAGTGATTGTAAAATTTCCAAAGCCTTTGCGTCATTTTTATCTTTGAAGGTGGGCATTAAAACAGCCGAGTTGCCAATGTAAAAATTCAAATAAGAAACGGCGGCTTTTTCTTGCTCTGTGTCCTTAGTTTTTTCATTTTTTTGGCAACTATCTTTGTGGATTTCGGCATGAACCGTATGCCCACTTTTATACCTCATATGCGGCATAGGGAGCTTGATTATTTGAAACGGTTTTCCGTCCTGGTCCGTAGCTTTTTGTAAGGTGCTATGGTTATGGTCCAAAATTTTAAAATTTTCATCATTGTGGTCGTCTTCATAGGCGCAAACAATTTTATTCGGCGCCACAAACCGCGCAATCTCGTCTATATGCCCGTCGGTATGGTCATTGAACAATCCTTCTTTTAACCAAATTATTTTTTTAACCCCCAAATTATCAGTTAAAAATTTTTCCGCGTCAATTTTGGTTAAACTTGGATTGCGGTTTGGGTTCAGAAGGCATTGTTCGGTGGTTATTAATGCTCCCTGTCCGTTAACTTCAACAGCGCCGCCTTCCATTATAAACCCTGGCTCAAACATTCGTCTGTCTATTGTGCCGCGCAAATTAAAAAATACTTGGTTGTCTTTAAGCAGGTCGGTAAAGTAAGGGTCGTCAGCCTTGCCATAGGCGTTGTAGCGGAATTTTATCCAGGCAAGCTCGTGGGTTTGATTATTTTTAATAAACACCGGTCCGTAGTCGCGCAACCAGACATCGGCGTAGTTTGTGACATGGAAGCTGATTTTGGATATATTAATTCCCTCTTTGACAAGCATTTTTTCCGCTTTGCTTTTCATTTTTTCGTCCAAAACCAGCAGCTCCACGCCTTCGTTTTCGTAAAGATGCTTTATAATTTGGCAAAAAATATCCTCCACTTTTTTTATTCTGCCCGGAAAAGTAGTTTCGTCATATGGCCAGGCAAGCCAAACAGCGGAATGTTTTTCCCATTCCGCCGGGGCTTGGAAACCTAATTGTTTTGGCGTGTTAGAGGACATTTAAATTTATTTCCTCAAATTTATCTACAATTTGGTCGGCTAGAGAAAGCACGTCTTTCCCGTAGCTGGAAGTAATTCCAATCGTTTTCATTCCCGCGGCTTTGGCCGCCTGAATGCCAAAAGGAGCGTCTTCAATCACTAAGCATTCTTCGAGCTTGGCATTTAACATCTTGGCCGCGTAAAGAAAAATATCCGGTTTCGGTTTGGAAACATTATTTACGTCTTTTAAAAAGTAGACATGCCCCCTAAAAAGATTTGTGATGCCGAATTTACTATCTAAAATCTTAAACAGTTCTATATTGGAAGAAGTAGCTACTGCGGTTTTATATTTGGTTTTAATAGTATCAAAAAATTCCATAAAGCCGGGAATTAATTTTGCTTCTTGGTAAAACCTTTTCATTATTTCCTTTCTTTCCTCTCCTAAAATTTCGGGGTCCCCGGGGAAGCCATATTGTCCCTGCATAACTTTCGCGCCTTCGCTTAAAGACCTGCCCGTGAGCAAGTGTTTGGTTAGGGCGCGGTTATAAACAAGGCCTCTTCTGCCCAGGAATTCCGTCTGGCCTTTGTCCCATAGGTCCTCGTTGTCAAAAATAACCCCGTCTGCGTCAAAAATAATTGTATTGATCATTTTTATTTGTCTTCCAAAGCTTTCTGCGCATCTTTATAATGCCCCACGTTTTTTAGCTTTTTACCTTTTTCAATAAGTTTATTGCTTACAAGGGATTTGTAGGTATCTGGCCTTCGGTTTCTTAAAAAACCCCAGCCCTCAGACAAAAATTTGTTATATTCCAAATCCACTTTTTGCACTAAGATTTCATCTTTATCTTTGGAAGCTTTTTTTAAAATTTTGCCCCAGGCATCCGTAATAAAAGATTGGCCCCAAAATTTTGTCCTGCCTTCCACTCCGACCCTATTAACTACGGCTACGACAACGCTGTTAGCTATAGCATGGGAGCGCTGAATAGTTTCCCAAGATTCATGCCAGTTGTCCGGATGTTTGTAGCCAATAATATCGCCTATGCCGGTTGGGTAAAAAATTATTTCAGCGCCATTAAGCCTGGCTGCGCGCGCGGCTTCGGGAAACCATTGGTCATAGCAAATTAGTACGGCAAAAGTGGCGAGTTTGGTTTTAAAGATTGTATAGCCACTTTTACCCGCTTCAAAATAATCTTTTTCATAAAAGCCAGGGTCATGGGGAATATGGGTTTTATAGTATTTGCCGAGCATTTTTCCCTGCTCATTAAAAACAGCGGCAATGTTAGAATATTTTTTATTTTTAGTCTTTTCATAAATGGAAGCAATAATTACCACGCCTAATTTTTTTGCCAATGCGGACATTGTTTCGGTTGTTTTCCCGGGTACTGTTTCCGCATATTTATTTTTGTTTTCGCCTTGGCGCTGTGGAAAATAAGGCGAGCGAAAAAGCTCCTCTAAACAAATAATTTGCGCGCCTTTTTTTGCCGCCGCCTCTACCATCTTCATGGTTTTTTGTAAGTTGGCGTCAGTGTCGTCGCTTACTTTTGATTGGATTAAGCCTATGGCAACAATTTTTTTATGCATTGATATTTTGTGGTTAATCAGATATTATTTTAACAAAAAATCGCAAAAAATGCTATAATCCCATTATGAGTCCCGTTAGAAGCTGTGGTAACTGTTTTGATGAATTGAATTAGCGATTTATAAATTTAATTTGTTTTATGAAAATTTTAATCATTAGCTTCTAACGGAATGAGCATTGGCGAACTGAGAGACTCCATAACCGGCTTTTTATACCGAAATATTTTTAAAAAAATTGCTTTTGCCCTTGACCCGGAAGAAGTCCATGACCGCGTAACTTATTTAGGCAGATTTTTGGGAAGCAATTTTGTTACAAGGTCCATTGTCACGGCGGTTTTTGGCTACCAAAATTCGAAACTTGAGCAGTCCATTCTAGGAATTAAATTTAAAAATCCCATTGGCCTGGCCGCGGGTTTTGACAAAGACGGATATTTAAGGAATATTTTGCCTTCCGTGGGGTTTGGTTTTATGGAGGCAGGATCCATCACTGCCAAGCCTTATAAGGGCAATCAGCAACCCCGCCTTTATCGTTTGCCGGAATATAGAGCCTTGCGGATAAATTATGGCTTAAAGAGTTTGGGGGCCGAAGCCGTGCATCAAAATTTAATGGGAAGGAAATTTGTTTTTCCCATTGGCATCAGCCTCGCTAAAACTAACATTCAAGAAACATCCCAAGTCACCCCGGGGGTAGAGGACTATTTTTTTACTTATCAGATATTCCAAGATTTAGGGGATTATTTTACAATTAATATTAGTTGTCCAAATACCTCCGAAGAAAGCCCAATTTTTGCCCAAAGCAAAAATTTAGGATTATTGTTAGAGAAGATTTTTTCATTTCCAAAACAGAAGCCAATATTTGTTAAGCTCTCTCCGGACATGGAAGATGTGGAACTGGAAAGCATTTTAGATGTTTGCCAAAAATATGGAATAGATGGTTTTGTTTGTTCTAATTTGACCAAGGTTAATAAATTCGAACACCAAGGGAAAGGCGGATTTTCCGGCAAGCCGGTTTTCGAAGCTTCCAACCGGCTAATTGCCACAGTTTATAAGCTCACCCAAGGCAAAAAAATTATTATTGGCTGCGGCGGAGTATTTTCCGCCGAAGACGCTTACAAAAAAATCCGGCTCGGCGCCAGCTTGGTGCAATTAATTACCGGAATGATTTATAAAGGCCCGCAGCTAATTGGCCAAATCAACCGCGGTTTGGTAAAATTATTGGAAAGGGATGGTTTGCGGAGTATATCAGACGCGGTAGGTATAGAAAATAAATTAACCTAATTCCTAATTATTCTAATTGACCTAAATAAGCACCAATGACTAATGCCTAAATTGGGTATTGGGATTTGTTTAGAAATTAGGTCAATTAGGTCAATTAGAAATTTACTAACTTTGACTTCCCGCCTGCGTGTAAATAGCATATCTTTAATTTTAAATCATTAATCTTAAATCTACTACTATGCTCAAAGGCTTTAAGGAGTTTATTTTGCGCGGCAATGCCGTGGACCTCTCTGTCGGTGTAATGATGGGGGCTGCTTTCAGCCTGGTGGTCAACGCGCTGGTTAAAGATTTATTGGCTCCGTTAATTGGCGCCATAATCCAAATACCGAATTTTTCGGGTCTGTTTTTTACCATTAACAACAGCAGGTTTGCTTACGGCGATTTAATTAACGCGGTATTTTCTTTTTTGCTGGTGTCAGTTGCGATTTATTTTTTTGTGGTTACGCCTATGAACGCACTCCTTGCCAGAAGGCGCAAAGGCGCGCCGCCCGCTCCTGAAACCAAAACCTGCCCCGAATGTTTAAGCGAAATTCCGTTAAATGCCAAGCGCTGCGCCCACTGCACACAAATAATTTTGCCAAATGAATAAGAAAATATTTTTTTCATTCATCACAATTTTGTTTTTGGCCGCGGGGTGTAATAAGACACCGGTGATAGTTCGGCAAGAATCTCCGGCTCCGAAATCGGCCATAGATGCTTCGCCTGCGCTTCAGAGCCCCATTGGCAGAGCTTTGGAGCGGATTACCAAAAAATCTTTTGGCATTAAAATTTCTCCGGAAAGTTCGCCAGTGAGTCCCGAGCGTTTTTCCGGCTACCACACCGGCGTGGATTTTGAAACTTTTCCCGAAGAGCAAAATATAGACGTGCCAATTTTCGCGGTCTGCGGCGGCAAGCTGTTGCTTAAAAAATACGCCACCGGCTACGGCGGCGGGGCAGTAGAATCTTGCAAGATTGAAGGCCGGGACGTTACAATTATTTACGGCCACTTAAAGCTAGCGAGTATTGCGGCCAACATCGGCGATGGAATTTTAGCCGGGCAGCAGATTGCGGTTTTGGGCAAGGGCTACAGCTCTGAGACTGACGGAGAAAGAAAGCATTTGCATTTAGGTATTCATAAGGGAATATCTGTAATTTTGCTGGGCTATGTGCAAAATAAAAGCCAATTGGATGATTGGCTGGACGCCAGTAAGTATCTAAAATAGTATCCTGTCAGACCAGCCCCGGGAAAAAGTCGGTTTTAATTTTGCCCGGGGAAATGCCTAAATTGGCGAGTGTTTCTTTGAATGACGTGACCATTGCGTGCGAGCCGGAAATATAAAAGGTGCGTTCTTTGTAATCCGGCACTTCTTTTGCGATCATTTCGCCGTTAATGTAGCCTTTTTGCCCCTGCCAACCTTCGGGGATTTTATTTTGTTCGGTAAGCGTGTTTATAGTTTTTATATTTAGGAATTTTTCTGCTTCAAGTAAAATATCTTTGTAAGCGATTTCTTCAGCAGTGCGGTTGGAATATAAAACTATAATCGGGCGCTTTTCATTTTTATCGATTAAATATTTTATCATACTGCGAAACGGGGTAATGCCAATGCCACCGGCTATGAAAACTAATTTTTGTTTTGCATCGCTGGGAAGAGTAAATTCTCCGGCCAGCTGGCCGGCTGTAATCATATCACCGGGGTTCATAGCTAATAGGCTTTGCTTAAAACTGCTTGGCTGTTCGTAAAATTTAACTCCTAAAAGGGTATTTTTTTCAGTCGGGGAAGATGCCAGAGTAAAATAGCGGCGGTTGCCGCGGGTGTCTGGGTTTTTGTGCCCCAAAGTCCATTCCATATATTGCCCTGCCTTAAAAGAAAGCGGACGGTTGCTTTCAAAGACAAATTCGTAAACGCCTTCGCCTGCGGGTCTTTTTTCTTTCAGCCTGAGCACCAACCGCCCTTTGGGGCTAATAAGAAAGGAAAAAATATTGCCGGCTAACAGCGCGAGCTCGGGACTTAAATAAAACGAGCCCAAGTGGAAAGGCGGAGCGAATAGCAAGCCGACTAAAATCCCGTAAGCCATTCGTCCGCTTAGCGAGGGCGGCATAGTTAACGGTTCAGTAAACATTATGGCTGCAAAAAAGATCAAGGGCGAGTTTATTACAGCTCTTGTCATTTGAGCTCCAGTGTTGTTCAGCCCTGTGAAAGCCAAAATTGTTATTAGCGCCGCCAAAATAAATACTGCGACAGCGTCAAAGCGCCTTACTTTTTTTATCACCAACAGCCCGCTTATTCCCACAAAAATTAGCATTGAGGCGCTGCCAACCCACCAGCTGGCATATTGGTTAATGGTTAATGATGTTAAGGCAACGGCAAATGCGACCGGATTAAAAATATGTTTGTGTTTAAATTTTAAAATATATTTGCTCGCCTGGCTTAAGATGGCAGCCAAAAATAAAAACGGCAGTATGGAAAGATATTTTCCCGCAGAGGGAGGCGTAATAATCAGCGCCAAGATTAAGGCGGTAATAAAAACCGATTCCACATTGGCCTCGACTCGGAAAAAGTAAGCAAAAAGGCTATTGGTGACCCAGGAAACAATCAGTAACACAAGAGTAGAGTAAAGCAGGGCAAAGGGACTAAAAGGGAGAAAGTGAAAAATTGAAAGAATGGCGGCAGCTAAAATTAAACAAAATAAGACATACAGCACCAGCCGGTACATGGTAATTTTGTTGAGGAAATTGTCTACAAAATTTAGCATATGGTTATTATAACAAATTGATGTGATTGACTAAAGCGCCAAAAAATTATATAATCATTAAGAGCCTATCTCAAAATTAGCTTTTCTAACGAAATTTCAGAATTTTGAGCGGATTGGCGCAAATAAATTTTGATGTTTAACTTAAGTTAAGCGGAGAAATTTTTTGGGACAATACGCCAAAATTATGGAATTGCAGTCAAAAGGAATTTTGAGATAGGCTCTGCTTAATGTTACTCGCCGCTAATCGGGCGAGTATATTTTTGACTTATGAACGACAGTGTAATTTTAAGGTTTTCCGAAGTCAGTTTTGAATACACGCACAATAAGCCTGTCCTTGATGAGGCCAGTTTTAGCGTGCGTACGGGCAGCCGGATTACCCTTATGGGCCAGAACGGCGCCGGCAAGAGTTCGCTTTTTAAAATGATAACCGGCGAAATTAACCCCACCAGCGGCAGTATTTTTAGGACCCCTAAAGAGGCTACCGTGGCCATTTCCAGGCAGGTAATGCCGCAAGATGTATTGGAGCTTACTATGCGCGAGTATTTTGCCACGGCTTTTAAGGAGAAAAAGTATAATCTGGACAAGTTAATAAAGGAAGTTTTGGAAGTGGTAAATATTAATTTGCCCTTGGAGAAGAAAATCAAGGAGTTTTCTGGCGGACAGCAGGCCAGGCTGCTGCTTGCCCACGCGCTTATCCAAAATCCGGACATTTTGCTGCTTGATGAGCCGACCAATAATTTAGACAGTGTGGGGCTGGAGCACTTGACCGGTTTTTTAATGATGTATGAAAAAACTGTTATAGTAATTTCCCATGACGCCGACTTTTTGAATGCTTTTTCCGACGGTGTTTTATACTTGGATGTTTTTACCCATAAGGTGGAGCAATATACGGGAAATTATTATGACGTGGTGGAAGAAATAAAAAACCGCATTGAGCGGGAAAATTTGCAGAACGCCCGCATGCAAACGCAAATTAAGGAGAAACTTTCGCAGGCTGAAGTCTTTGCCCATAAGGGCGGAAAACTGCGTGCCGTTGCCAAGCGTATGCGCGAGTCAGCGGAAGAAGCGGCCGGGGATATTGTGGACGTAAGAAAGGAAGACAAAACCATCCGCGAGTTTGAAATCCCAGTGCAGGAATTTGACAAGTTTTTCGACGGCAAAATTATGGAATTTCATTCCGTTTCCGCCGTTAAAAATCATAAGCTGGTTGAAAAAGAGCTGGAATTGGTTGTTCGAAAAAACACCCACATTCTAATCTCCGGCCCGAACGGGATTGGCAAATCGACGCTCCTCGAAAAGATATCTTCAGGCAGCGGTGATGGGTTTAAAATTTCCAAAGACATCAAAATAGGCTACTATAAACAGGACTTTGGCAATTTAAATTTTCAGCAAACGGCCTTTGATTCTTTAAAAGAAGTTATGGAAAAATTTGACGAACATATTTTAAGAAGCACGGTTGCCGGGTTTCTGCTGGACGGCAAACTCTTGGACCATTCCATAGAGGCTTTGTCCGAAGGGCAAAAAGGGTTGTTGTCTTTTTGCAGGCTGGTGTTAATGAAGCCTGGGCTGTTAATTTTAGACGAACCCACCAACCACATTAACTTCCGCCATTTGCCGGTTATTGCGGAAGCTTTAACCAACTTTGAGGGAGCGATGCTGATGGTCTCCCACATTCCGGACTTTGTCTCCCAAATCCGCATCGATCAAATTATAGATTTGAGTTTGCTCTAGCTATAAAATAAAAATATCCCAGCCAGAGGCCGGGGTATTTTTATTTGTTTACATCTTTTTAACTCACTATCAGCTAATGGGCTAAAAGGATGGTGGAAACTAGCAAAAACTAAAACTCGCTGTTTCCACCTTGCTATCACCCCCTTTTTCCTCCAAAAAATTGTTGCCTATGCCGCCTCGCCTTCCGGCGAGGTTTTAAGCGCCGCGATTTCTTTCACGACCCAGTCAGTCGTTACGGCTGAATGGTGTGCCGCGGCGCGCACTGCGCCTTCCTGCAAGATAAAGACTTGCGGGGATTCGTGTTTAATATTCCCCGGCAAATTCTTCTCTTTCAGGTGCCCCCATAGTGTGGGGGATGTTTTGCAGTCTACGAAGTGAAGATCGAACAGTCCTTGTTGTTCTCCTTCCACTAGGTCATTGAAAACATCCTGACTGGAAGGGCAATCGGAAGAATGTTTCAAAAGCACCGCGACCTCGCTCGCATCCGGACCCAGAAATTGATTGAATGCAGGGATGTCGAAAAGTTGTGTGGGCATGCCACCTCCTGTTTCTCCCGGATCATCCGAGAGTTGTAAAATAATATCAAAGAATCGCGCAAAAGTCTAGTAAAAAATACCCTAATTTGCCCTAAGTTTAGGAAAAATTTAGGCTTGTATTTTATGATGTAGTCTGTTAAACTGGATGAAATTTCCGAGAGGAGGACGATATGAAACGGAATTGGATTGAAATCGCCATTGCTCTCGGAATAGTCCAGGGAGCGATGTGGAGTAGCGGAAAGTTGCGTCAGGGTTTAGTGGTATTTGCCTTTCTCTGGATTATTGGGGCGAGTTTGAGAAGGCGCCGGGAGTTCAAGAGCGGATGGAAATTAGCAATTTCGCCGTCTTTGAAAATGCTGTCAGCCGCCGTTCTGATCTGCGGCTACTTGCTAGCCTTAGCTCTGTTAGCCGGAAGCCTGCGAAATGTCGGGTCGATACCCGAGCACTTTTTTGGCTACCTGTTTAAAGCCTTCGCCCAGGAATGGGCACTGCTGATTTTTTTCTTTTGCTTATTCGAAGCCATTTTCGAGTCGGCAAAAAAATCAGTGTTGGCGGCAGCAATTAGCTTTGCCTTATGCCACATACCCAACTTGTTTCTCGTCTTGGCGACACTTTTTGGCGGAATTGTGTTGTGCGAGATGTTCCGTAGGCACCGCAGCCTTTGGTCCATTGTGATTGCCCATGCCTGCATAGGCATGACAATTATGATGACGGTGCCGACCGATATCACCCGCAATATGCGGGTGGGTGTCGGTTACTACGACTACATTCAGAAGGGAGCGTTAATCGTGGGAGCGTACCTGTGGTGGGCAGTTACGACAACAACATTGGTTCTTCTGCTTGGGACCATTGTGGCTGTGTTGTCTTCGCCCAAGCTTCGTAGCAAGGTTCGCGGCCTGCTTCAGCGTCGCTTCGCGGTCTTGCTCCTGCCACTAGAATTATTCGCCATTTATTTTCTATATGCCATTTTTACCGGCGGCATACAGCAAAATTGGTGGCGGGTGGCGCTGTGGTTGTTTGCACCCTATGTTGTGCTTTGGGTTGCAAAGGTAGAGGAAGCGCGGCCAAGTTGGTGGGACGCAGTTGCTTTGGTGTTCGTGGGTCTCCCGTTTGACATGATGCTTTTGGGGGATCGCGCTACGCTAACCGGCTTCAGGAGACCTTTGGATTGGGCAATGCTGGCTCTTTGTGCTACCTTGTCTTCCCTGGTCATTTGGCCAGTCTACCGGAATTTTGAAAATTCAAGATTGTCTTGGTCTTTCAGCCGCAGGGATGCGGCCGAAATGTTCAAGAACATTTTGATGTTCGGTATTCCGGCAGTAGCGCTGGGAATGGCTTTGGGCTTTCTGCCGTGGCAGGGGGCAAAGGGCCATAGCGTTGGCAGGGTGGGCTGGCTGCTGTTTTTGGATCTGATGAAGATGTTGCCCGTAGTCGCGCTGTGGGAAGAAATGTTTTTCCGCGGCGTTATCTTGAACATCCTTTGCCGGGTGTTTAAGAAAGAGAATTGGGCGCTTCTAGTCAGCGCCGTTCTCTTTGGCCTCTGGCATCTGCCGCGGAATCCGCCCGGAGTTCTAGCCGGAATAGATCCGCTTTACTTTAAGCTGGCGTATGTTCTGATTGCGGGCATTGCCGGCTTGGCATACGGAAGAGTGTACCTGCGGACCAGGAGCATTGTCTGGCCCGTAGGTATGCACGGCATCTTCGACGCCGTCATGCACACATTTTTTCGTTAGCCGTATAATCAACAATCCAACCCGAGCTTGCCCGGCTTTGGCAAGCAAAAACCCGACCAAGAAGTCTTGGCCGGGTTTGTTTTTGTTTATTTTTTAAAAAAGTTTAGATTCGGTATTTTGTATTTCGGCCAATAAAATTACCCTTAAATAATAACAGTTTTAAATATTCTTGCAACAGCTATATAAGACTTTTTTTTATTTTCCCCGTATTTAAATTCTAAAATAAAAAATCTATCGTAAATAAAACAAAGATGACCCTCGTGTTGCACGAGGGTCATCTTTGTATGCGTCTTATTAGTCCTATAAGACCAGACCTATGGTATAATTACAATTATGGAAAAACGCCTGGATGTTTCAAGAAATTTTGAATATACTCCTGAACAAAGGCAAAGAATTGGCTTTCTGTCCGAGCTGCTTAAACAAGACTTAAGCAGCCCTAATGTAGCGGGATTTCACGGAACCAGCATAGAAGCAGTTAGGGAAGTAATTAAAACCGGACGTTTGCCCGGCGCCGGAGAATCCAGGCAGCTCGGCAATCGCAAAATGCTGCCCGGGGATATTTCTATTTACCCCAACCTTACGACTTTGCCGGGTAATTTGCGTGCTTGGTATGCGCCGCATGCTGACCAGGAAAAAATGCTAAGGGAGGTTGGTGTTTATGCCGCCATGATAGCCCAGCATCACAGCATGGCTAAGGCCTTAGGCCTGCCTTTATCCGACCGCAGGCTGGCGGATTATGCTGTTTTTGAAGATTGGACAGAGCAGGAAGAACGTCTGCTTGTTTCAGGCCCAAACTCGCCGGAGGATGATGAATTGTTTGAAGATTTTTCAGAGCAGGCCAAAGCATTCGGTGTTGCAGTTCCCGCACTGTTGTCAGCCATGAAGCAGGCAACCGGCAGGAAGGGAGTAATTTTAGGTATTGGCAAGGCCGCGTTAGAAAAATTTAAAATTGAACAAGGCGATGATTTTATGTTTTCAGGAATTATAGAAAAAGAATCTGGGTTCGGGGACTTGGTTATTAAGACCGGCGGGGGTTTGGATTATAAAGATTTTGCCGGGTTTAGGATACTTGGAGCAAAGGAAACCCAAGATTGGGCAAACTTAAGCAAAAATTTATTGTAAAATTTTTTTCAAAAACTCCCCAAGCCTTTGATTAAATTTCCCCGCCTCATAAACAAAGAAAAAATGGTTCAAGACCGCAAAATGGCAGTATTCAGACTTTGGCAAAACTTTATAAAAAGAACGCTCGCTCTGGTCTTTGGTAAGCCAGTCAGATTCAAAGATCAGCACCGGCAGATTAGTTTTTGGGGGTTGTCTGATAATATTGGTGGCTTTAAGAAAATCAAGAGCCCATTCGGCGTTTAAGTTTTTAAAGGCGGAAAGAATCAGCTCGTTGTCTTTTGGATCCGCCTTCATATCCATCATAGTTTTATACCAGGTGATGACGGCCGAATCCAGTTGATCTTTAGGATGATTCAGCAGTGAATCGGCGAGTTGGTTACGCGAATTCACAACCTTTTCATTAGCATTAAAAGCGCAGTCAACAAAAACATATCCTTTTACATTTCCTATATCCTGCTCAATACAGTTTAATAAAATATTTCCCGCAATGCTGTGGCCAACTATCACGGCATTCTTTAGTTTTTCTTTTTTAATGATGCTTGTTACCGCCAAAGGCAAAGACTCGAAAGCCTCTTTTGGGCTAATGTCTTTGGAAGAATTCCCGTGCCCGAACATATCCATTGCAACGGTTCGGAAGTTGCCGGTGAATGCCGGAATATTTTTACTCCAAACCCTATGGTCGCCGCACAAGCCATGAATAAAAATCAAGGCACGATCCCCTTGGCCTTGTATAGCGTAAAAAAGTTTATAGCCGTTGTGTGTTATATATCCCATTTGTCCTATCCGTTTTATTTAACTTAATTTTATCATAAATAAAATCGTAAAAAAAGCACCCAAATTGGGTGCTTTTAATAATTTCCTACCAAACCTTATAAATTTCCCTACTGCCGGTTTGGTACATTTCCGTGTAGCCTTCCATTTTGGCCATGGCTTCCTTCATTTCTTTGGTTGGGTTCATATACGCTTTCCAGCTGTCCTCGTAAGCGGAGAGGCTTTCAAACTTTGAAACCATAATTACCCTGTTATACTGCCCGGTCATGTCGGTCATAATATGCACCAGTTCTTTGTTGCCGACCATTCCTTCTTTAAATAATTTTGCCAGCTTGGAAGCATTGCCCGGCTTGCAGACAAAAATATCATGCACAATAATCATATTTTTTCCCTTTCTTTTTTTAGATGTTAATGATCGGTCGAAATTCACCAAATAACAGCCCTATAATCTCAAGTTTTTAAGGCTATTATTTTGTGTTGCGGAAAGATTCCAGGAAACGGACAAAGGTTTTTCCGTAAGGGGATAGTGTGTGTTCTACAAACTTGCCCCGATATTTTTTGTTTATCAGTCCTGCTATATAGAGGCGCCTGGTGTGTTCGCCGATGGTTTTTTTATTAGCATCCAGCGCTTTTATAATATCTACTAAGGTTTGGCGGTTATTTGCCGCTATGTATAAAAGAATCTCAATGCGGTAATGATTTGCCATCCCTTTGAGGTGCCTCTCCATTTGTTTTGATGTTTTAACTTTCGCCATATTTGTATTATACACAATAGCCTTAAAATCTCAAGTTTTTAAGGATGAGTTTTGTGGCTTATCTTGCTATGAAAATCAGCCCGGCAATGCCTAAAGCCACCGCCAGTGCTTTATGAATTATATGCATAACTACTCTGTCATTTCTTTATCGGCAAAAACTACCAGCCTCTGGGAATAACTTTGGGCAGTTTTATTCCAAACCCCGATGCATGTAACTAGGTTTAGGTGGGCTTTGCCGTCGTTTGATGTGAATACATCTTTAGCCTCGACATTTTTATCATAGGTCCGGCTTTCACGCACTACGAAGGAGACAACCGCCCCTTGGGTGTCTTCTACTAAAATTTTATCGCCCGGCTTTAAGTTACGCAAGTCCGCAAATACTGCCTTAGCGCCATTCTTCCAGTTAACATGTCCGGCAATTACCGCGCTGCCAATTTCTCCCGGGCGGGGACCTAACTTATACCAAGCGGTATTAAGCGGAAGCTTTGGTACATCCATAGATCCGTCAGCCGTTACAGCTACCTGCTCAATTGCCGCATCCACCTTGATGCCGGGAATTTTAATACGAGCAGGCATGCTAACGCTTCCCCGCGTGCTTACTAACTTAAAAGGCGTTGCTTCTTTAGGCCTATGGGAATATTGAAAAAGCAGGACTGCAAATCCTGCTAAGACAATTGTTAATAATCCCCATTTTAGGATTTGTGCGCGCAAAGATTTTTTAGATTAGAGATTGCTGCCATCCGCCTTTGGCGGATTGTTTGAGGTAAAATTACTGCCTTGCTCCAAATATCTGCTTCCTTTTGATGTAAGCGGCCGCGAGCGCAAACCCCGAGAAAATAAATAGTGGGAGTTGCCAAGGAAGCCTTGATGAACCTGCCTGTCCGGTAGGCAGGTTTGGATCAACGCCGGTGTTTGGCAAACCGGGAATAACTATTGGGGCTGCTGGCAGTGCCTGGGTTGGCACTAATGCAGGAGGAACGACCACGGGAGCGATATCGTCATTAGTGATGGTGCAGGTCACGTTGTCGCCCGCGGAGAGCGCCACACTGCCGCTTGAATTACAAGCTCCGCTGAAGCTTTGAGTATAAGAGGCATTTGAATCTTCGCTTACTACGTACGTGCCCGCGGAGAGCGAATAAGAAGTTCCCGGCGCTGCAGTTCCAACCGCCGGACTTCCCGTAACGTCAGTCCCGGAAAGCTTTACATGCAGATTAAAGAGAGAAGCAGTTGCGGTGCCGCCGCTATTATTCATCACAAGCTTTATGACGTGTAGAGTGGCAGAAGCGGGAGGCGGCGGCGGTAGCGCGGTGACCGTCACGGTTGCGCTGCATGTGACCGAACCGCCAGCGCCTGTGGCGGTGCCGGTATAGGTGGTGGTGACGATTGGGGTGACAGAATTCGAACCGGACGCGACCAATGTGACTGCGCCGACAGCATGGTCAATTGAAAACGTATTGGTATTCGTGGTTGTCCACGACAGCGCAGAGGACGAGCCAGCCTGCACGGCCGCCGGATTTGCGGAGAGTGTACATATTGGTGCCGGTGTGGGCGGGGGCGGGGCCGAACAAGTTGGTACGGTAATGGTGTCCGTATCGGTCGTATCCGTTCCGCCAAATGCCAATGCCCTTCCTGTCCATGTGTTATTAGCGCCGACGGTAATGCCCGCGGCGCCAATGACTGTTCCCGCGAACGTCGTATTGGCAGCGAGCGTCGTGGCCGCGGTTGGCGTCCAAAAAACATCGCACGCTGACGCGCCGGTCAATGTGACGACCGCGCCGGCCGTCGAAGTAAGCGCGCCAACGGGCCTGAAGATGAAGGTTCCGCTGCCGCTAAGAGTAAGAGGGCCTCCTACATTCATTGCCCCCGAGCTGCAATATACCCCGGGAGCGTACACGCCGATAGGACCGTGTGTCGCATCGGTAGAAAGGTTGACCGCTCCGCCAAAATTAAATGTGCACGGCTGTGAAGCCAAGGCGGATAAGGCACTGCCCTGGTCTGTGCCTGCCGCAGCATATGGAGCGCCGGATCCGTAGTTCGTATGCGTGCCTAAAGGAGCAACTGCCGGTCCCGTGGTAAACCCGACATCTCCATTAATCGTGGTTCCCGCTGTCGTGTTGGTGTAGGTGCCGGCAAGAATACCATAGGTTGCGGCTGCTCCAAGAGATGGCGTCGTTGCCGCGAGCGCGGCAATTGGCCCAGTAAGGCTAAGCACAAAGGACATAACCAATAAAACCATCAAAACTTTGCTAAATATCTTCATATTTCTATTTTTTAGTTACTAAATTAAAGCAAAAAATCGGACAAAGTCCGGTCAAAAATCATAAATTTTTTGATGGGATTTTGGCGAACAGTTTGCCTATTTATATAATCGTACAACTGTTTAAATTAAAGGACAAGTCAAGGTTATCCACAATCCTTTTGGTACTGAATTTACACGATTTATAATTTATGAAAAAAACACCCTTGAACTAAGAGGGTGTTTTTGTTGGCCCTTGGCTCCTGAACGGCCAGTCTCGGCTAGGCGGACATTCGTATTTGTTTGAGGTTAAATAGAAGTACTGACAGGAGTTGCGTCTTTTTTTGTGATTGCGAGGTAAATAACCGTTGCTAAGATTGCAATCAGAAAGAGGGAACTTGTCTTTACTGTGCCAAGGTTTAATCCGCCGTCAGCCTTAGCTTGGGACAGGTAGTCTCCTATGGACGCGCCAAGTGGGCGGGTAAAAATGTAGGCGATCCAGAAGGCCAAAACGGCATTAAGTTTAAATCGTAAATGTGCGACCGTCACAACCGCTATTAGTCCGGCGAATATCAGTACAGAGGTTAAATAGCCAAGATTAAATTTTTCTGCCGTAAGGTCTCCGGCTGCGGTACCTAAAGCAAAAGTGAACAAGATGGCCAGCCAGTAGAAAGCTTCTCTTTTAGTTGTAACGATACTGTGAATGGACAGTGTCTTTTCGCTCCAATACCAGGCTGCAAATATAACAGCCAAAACTATGCTAAAAATAACAGTAGTCGTTATCAGTGAAATTCCAAAGTTGTCTGTAAGGTTGTCTGTAATCAGAGTGCCAAAGATACTCAATAGAACTACTGCTAGCCAGTAAATGCCCGGTATGTATTTTTTTGCGCGGAATTGCAAGAAAAGCGTTACTGCTAAAAACGCACCCATAATGAGGGTGAGTTTGGTGAGGCCAAGGTTAAAATGTGTGCCTAAAAAGTCTGCGGCAGTTTCTCCAACTGTAGTGCACAAAATTTTAATTATCCAGAAATAGATGGTGATTTCCGGGACTTTGTTCAGCATTTTTTTTGCTGTGGAAGAGGCATTATTTGCTTGCATGTTATTGAGTGTGTTCACAACCAGATTATGACTTAAATGTGCAGTGGCCAAGGTTTCCACTCCACAAATAGTAGTTATTGAATTAATTTTGGAACAATTTCAAGTTCTAAATGATTTGGGTTGTGGTTACTGGCGCTTAGTCCAGTATTTAAGAATAATCCTTGCAGCTCATATTTGTGTTTAGGTTCTACCGTCTCAATGCCCAATCCTTTAACCGGCATGTCATATTGGTTGATTGCCCCTACTGCCTCATCTGAAAAAATAATGTACCCGTTTTCTTTTTTTAGCATGTATCCCTGAACCCGCACACGCTGTTTAATAAAACCTGCAGCGTGCCTCGTGACTTGCCCGACTGTATGCAAGCTGGGCGCTTCTAGCGGCGCACTGGTCGCAGTAGATTTGGGGCTCGCGGGTATGAAGCTTTTAGTTTGCGGCATTAATTGTGAAGTATTGCAGCCAGCTGCAAGCAATAAAAAGGCAGCGGTAAATATAATTTTTTTGGGCATAGTGATTAAGAACCTATCTCAAAATTCCTTTTGACTGCAATTCCGGAATTTTGGCGTCTTGGCCCAAAAAATTTCTCCGCTTAACTACGGTTAAACGTCAAAATTTATTTGTGCCAATCCGCTCAAAATGCTGTAATTTCGTTAGAAAAGCTAATTTTGAGATAGCTTCTAAAATAAATGAACGGTCTTGTTTAAATCTCCAATACACATATTTTTATGATCCGCATCCATTTGGTTACACATTTGCAAGACCCGTTGTGAATTGCCGTAAAAAGTCAGTGCGTAGCTTACCATACCAGCTATGCAGTCTTTAACATCCTTTGATGCTGCGCAAAGCTTTTCTCCAAAACCCGGATCCTTAATATTGTATTTAACTATTAGACTGCCAACTCCTTTAATACATTCAGATGCATAGCCGGACTTATCTGTTTCGCACCACTCTAAAGCTTTGGCGTAATCGTCATTGTTTAAATGCAAAAATAAGATGGGGGCGTAAAAATAACAGTACAGTTTATATTGCGTCTTTTCCTCCGGGCAAGGATAGAATGGGTTGGTAAAATTTACATATTTTGAAGGGTGTAAGTCAGGATCAGAAAGGAAGTTTTCCATAAATACTCCTTCATAGCAGCGACGACGGGGTATACCGCTATAATTTTCGCACAGTGCAAGCGATTTAGGCAAATCGTTTGAAGTATAATACATCATGGCATGCCCCACTCCGTGGTAACATCTGTCTGTTTGTCCTTTTAAGTTATCGCAAAGTTTCTGAACTTTTTTTAGCAAAGTCGGCGCATCGGTATATTGCTTTGCAAAGGCTTGTTCAATAACGCCATGCAAATATCCGTCGCTACAAGTTATATCCTGATATTTTAAGGCGGTGCTGAAATCTTGGTATTTTTTAAACGCCTCGTGGCCAATTTCGTGAGCTAAGGTGTGGCAATTTTTAAACACAAAGGGGTCGGCATCCATACCATGCTGTAATTCTTGCAGCGCAGCGTAAGGGTCTTGCTTATTGACTATAGAAAGTAGGCCGTCTAAATTTTTTTTATATGGATCTGTCTTCCGGGCAGTAGCTTTGGGAGGCGACTTTGGATTTGTGAATATTGTCGTGTTCGAACGATAAAAATAGCGTGCATAGAAAAAAACCAATAGCAGAAAAATTCCAAAAATAATAATCTGTATTTTTACATTTTTCATTATCCCGCAGGCAAATTAAGTCTATTTCCCGAAAATGAAGATTTCATGAAGTTTAAATAAAAAAGACTGGGTATCATCAAACACGCCCAAGGGGATGCAAGGGCGTGTTTGATGATTAATATTTATTTCGCAGCAGATGTCCCTGTAGGGACAGTACTTTCTGCTTGGTCGTCTTTGCCATTGTCTCGGGAGGTATCTTTATCATTCCCTTGGTCGTTGGTTTCTTGATCTGAACCCTTAACTTCTGCCCCTGCATCTGGTGCATCTGCTTTTTCAATGCCTCCGGGGTCTTGGATGTTATCAGTATCCTCGGGTGTTGCCTTATCGCCGGCAACGCTTTGGGTTTGAGTAGTTTGGGTCTGTATTTGCGGGGCTACTTTAGCAGGGCTTTGCTGGGCAGAGGTCTGCAAAGCAACTACAGCCGCAGTTCCAATTAAAGCCCCGGCAGAGAGTAAGGCGATAGCTGTTCTATTAAATTGCATTTTTGTTCCTTTTCCGCCACAGGCGGATCCGCCTGTGGCGGACTTTTGTTAATTATATTTTAAGCGAGCGACCTTTTCTATCTTTATTTTAACAAGTGACTGTGAAAGAACCATGAAGTTTGGACAGAAAAAACAGCTTACTTAACAGGTGCAAAATAAAATTGTAAAACTTATCCACAATTATAGCAACTTTGGAAACAAAACTCTAACTGTTGTGCCTTTTCCGACTTTACTTTCTATGTTAATTCTCCCCTGATGATTTTGGACAATGCTATAAACAATAGACAGACCTAAGCCCGAACTGTTAGACCTTAAAGTCCGCGCATTATCTGCCTTGTAAAAACGCTTAAAAATATTAGGTAAGTCTTTAGGCTCAATGCCAATGCCTGTATCCTTAATGCTTAATTCCAAATGTTTTTCTGAGTCCTTAATTGTTACTGCCACAGAGCCTCCTTGTGGAGTATAGTCAATGGCGTTTTGTAATAAATTTAAAGCCATCTCTTTTAGAGCGCCAAGGTTGCCCAGGAGTTTGCCGTAGTCCTCATGAGCGAAAGTCAAATTAATATTTTTGTTTTGAGCTAGCTTTTGCATTTTGTCTACAGTGCTTTTGACCAGGGCAATTAGATTCACAGAGGTCTTAGAAAGATTTTCCAGGTTGTCTTCCTGCCTTGATAGTTTCAAAAGCTGGTCCACCATAGTGGACATATGGTTTACTTCTTCTAAATTGCTAGAAACCACAGCCTTAGCTTCCTCCAAGCTAAGTTGCTGATTATTTTGTGCAACTTCAATATCGCTTTTCATAATTGATAAAGGAGTGCGAAATTCATGCGAAGCGTCAGCGCTGAACTGTTTTTGGGCTAAGAGGGCTTCTTCAATAGGACGCAAGGTCTTTCCGGCCAAAATAAAACTTAAAATACTCGCCAGCGCTAACACGCCGGCGTCTGTAATAATAATAGTGGTTTGCAAATGCTGGGTAGTTTGGCTAATGACCCGCAATTGGGAACGCTCGTCTCCAAATTCGCCGTCCAAGTCTCCCCGCAAATTTTTAGCTAAGGCAAAATATAAAGTAAAACTAAAGACGCATAAAATTATTGCCAGCATCAAAATGTAAAATGCGGTCAATTTAAGACGGGCTTTTTGGAAAGTTTCAGACCGTAAGTCGGTAGCCCATCCCGCGAACTGTTTGGAGTGCGTGCTCATAGCGCATTTTGCTTAACTTTTTTCTTAAATTTTTTACGTGAACATCTACTACGTTGGCGAAAGAGTCAAAATCATAATTCCAAATATGCTCTAAAATTTGCTCCCGGCTCAATACTTGGTTAGGATTGCGCATAAAATATTCCAATAAAGAAAATTCTTTTACAGTTAAAGGAAGCTCCGCATTTTTACAAATCGCTTGCTTCTTAACTGTGTCTAGAACTAAATCACCAACGATTAATTTAGCTTGTAAGGTTTGCCTGGGACGGCGCAAGAGCGCCCGCAACCTTGCCAACAGTTCTTGGTGTCCGAAAGGCTTAACCATATAGTCGTCAGCGCCGCAATCAAGGCCTAGCACTTTATCGCTCATGGCGTCTTTGGCTGTAAGCATAAGCACAGGGATCGTTATATTTTGACCCCGCCAACTTTTACAGACTTCTATGCCATCTTTTTTGGGAAGCATTAAATCAAGAATTACTGCGTCATAATCGTGTTGCTTTACTTCAATCCGCCTTTGCCCGGACTCTCCATCTAAAAGATAGTCGGCGGCATAACCTTGCTGTTCCAAGCCTTTTTTAAGGCTTTTGGCCAGTTTTTCTTGGTCTTCAATAATTAAAATTCTCATAAATTTATGATAAATGGGCAAGATGAAATCTTCATGAAGCTTTTATTCGCGACGTAGAGTGAGAGAAATGATATGCTTGTATATCATTTCCGAGCCGAGGAGCTAATACAGGTTTAATACCTCGCGGCTTGCCGCGTAATTGCAGCGATATCCTTGCAGTAATACCCCGCTGCTTGCGGCGGGGAACCTTTATTTTCTCAAAAATTATAGTCAATGTAATTATATGCCTTTCCAGTTCCGGTGTCATTGACCTCACATAAAAAATCCCCGGGGTGGGATACCGGGTGATTTTTGATTCAACTTTGCGGCGGGTGCTGTAATTGGTTGCAGGTATGGTACACCCCGGGTTTAGTGTGGGTTAAAGCTATCGCGGCCTTGACCTGCGGGGCGTTGTTATGGAAAATACTATACCGTTTAAGACACTGTGGTTTCCGGCGGCGTCGCGGGCGCGCACATAAAATGTGTATATCCCGGTCATGGGTGAGGTTTCGGCATAGCTTGTTAATTTTTATTTCTAGAATTTACCATTTCTTTATCTAGCTTTTATAATATCACTAACAAAAACGGCTGACAAAGCAGTTATATACAGGCATAATTTGCTTGTAATCAGTGAGCCTTCAGGTTTTTACATTGGGCTCGGCTGTAAGATGGACAGGCGGTTGCCCTCTGTGTCCATAATTGAAATCCACAAGCCCACCCCAGGAATATTTTGTGGTTCCATGGATTGTTTGCCACTCTGGTCCATAGCCCCTAGAATTTTACCACCCGCCGCTTCTACTTCCTTCATGGCGGCGTGGATGTCACCCACTGCCACTACCACCGATGGAGCGTGAGAGAGCGGATTCTCTGTTTTTTGGTAAAATCCTCCATTAATCGCGCCCGGCTTTTTGACCATGCCCTTTTCGTCGGTTTCGCTGGTTTGCACTACCACATAGTTGCCCATCTCCGGGCCCATCATTTTTGCCTGCCAGCCAAAGACCTTGCTATAAAAATCGACCATGCGCTGCTTATCTTTATATCCCATCTCAAAATGCACTACTGGGTTAAATTCACTCATAGTTATTTTTGTTAATTTTTAAAGATATTATTGGTATTATATCATAAGTCATTCAACCGCAGGTCTTTTAGTTTTTGTTTGCACTTTTTTTACCTCTGTTATATAGTAAAGTAACATCAAAATTAATATATAATTATATGGATTCAAAAGGTGCAATCTCTACCAAAGGCATTGTTTGGACCGCAGTGGTTTTATTTTTGGTTGTGGGCGGCATTATTGTGGGGATGAAACAAAAGGCAAGCAAGCCATCTACAAAAAATCCAAGCGGTCAAGCTGCCCAGAGCGGCACGCCGGAGGGCGGAGTGGTTTCGCTGCCTGTGCCAAGTAATTTTTCTGCGCCAACCGGCGGAGCGGTAATGGCGATATTTTATGATGCGGGTGCACACGGCTGGCATGCGGTACAGAGCGGCGGTGGAACATACATCCAGTACGACGGGACGACCGGGTTAAAGTACAGTGCAGCGGCAACCAAAGACGCTTCAGGAAACTATACCGCAACCGTGCCGGACGATATTTGCGGCGACGTAATTTTACCTCAAGGGGCTCCGCCTCCTCAGCCGAAAGTTATAGAAGTCACGCTAACAGATGCAAAAGGCCAGCCAATTCCCGGGGTGTCTCCGGTTAAACTTAATTTGAAGTGCGATATTTATAATCTTAAAGCGACAATCAAGGCTAATCCGGACAAGTTGTTAGCTGACGGAATTGCCGCTTCCACAGTGACCGCGAATTTCAGCGTAACCGGGCCGGCGAAATTTATAAATGGCAAGAGAATCCAAAAATCCCAAGCGCCAATTATTCTAACCACACCCTTAGGGCTTATGGAAGTTCACTTTAATACTAGTTTGGGTGTGCTGGCGCCTAACCCGGCGAATGTAAAAACCGATTTGAGCGGTAACGCATCTGTCACCGTGACCTCGGCCGACGCCGGGATTGCGAAAGTCATGGCCCAAGCCTCCGGGGTAGGGGATGCGCAAGTTAACGTCCACTTTATGCCTAAAATAACCGCGGTCAAAGAAGATTTCGTGCCGCCCACAAGTCCGACTAATTACGAAATCTCTACGATTCCGGCAAACCCCAAAGACCTGACGATAGACTGGAAATTCCTGCCGGCGCCGGGAAATAATTGTGGGAGTATGACCGGGCCATTAAGTGGTCTCGCGCAAGTTAAAAACGGTTTTTTCCACGGACCGTCGAAGAGTTTTCCAGACGGCTGCCCCGAGGACTGGGAGCAAGCAAGTCACGTACAAGTCACAGTCACCGACAAAGACGGCGACAGTGACACCAAAACTTTCCCTGCAAGGGCCTTTGAAGGTCAAGGGTTTGTAAATCTACCTTAAAAAATAAAAAAACATCACCCGCAGGGTGATGTTTTTTTATTGATTTTAATTTGTTAATCCGGCAAGCTCCTCGAAACGAGCGTACGCGGCTTTTCTTTTGTTAGTGAAATAGTTTTGCTTTTTACCCAGCCTATTTGAGTCAATATTTTTATTTTTGATTGTTTTTCTGTAGGCACTAAGATAATTCAACTCTTTTGTGGAAAAATCTCCAATTTCAAATTCTTTGTTCATAATCTCCCCATCGTTTTCGACCAAAGAAGATATTCTTACAGCCGCTTTGTTATTAAGTTGGGTAAGAGCATCATTAGCGTTCTTCCGTAAATCATCGGTTCCACCGCTGGAAAAATTGGAAATTGTTTTGTCAAATTTTTCGTAGGAAGCGACAAAATCCGTTAGCGCTTTAACGTCGTTACTATGCAGGCGGAAAAAAAAGACGCTAGCAATTACTACTAGAAAAAGGCTTAATAGCACTTTGTATTTTTTGATGATTTCCCAAAATGGCATATATTTCATTATAGCATTTTTTGGTTAATTTTTTTGCTCGGCTTGGCTTTTGAATGAGTGCTGGCGAATATTTTATTCGTTGACAAAAAGTCCATTTTTTATTATATTTAGGTGTCGTTTTGGGCCAGTTAAAAAACGACAATTATTGCTTAATTGCAGTAATAAACAACTGGCACCCAAGGAGGGTAAAGTGAGAACACTAGTACATCTGCGATGGTTTTTTCTCGGCGTGTTGTTAGCCACCATGGCTTTGTTGGGCGGCACATACGTCGCGGTTCAGGCCCCTTTCGTGCAAGTAAGTATGTTCGGGGAGCCGAACTACCTCTCGCTGTTTTCGCGGGTGGTAGCTGATTATATCTACGATGAGCATGGGCAGCCTGTGGGAGTGTTTGCCGACGAAGACTTGGCTGGCTGCGATCTTCGGCGGAACAACATCCACATCACCATGCCGCCGGGCCTGCCTCCTGAACCTGTGGGCGGATACCAGATTACATTTGACTACCCTCGCGTCTCCGAGGTTCGCTACAGTACCAAAAAGCAAGTTGGTTGTAGTGTATTTTTGTTCGAACAGTTGCCAAGGCCTATTTTTGGCAAACTGCCAATTATCACCGCGAAATTAAACTTGCCTCAGGAGTTGGAATACGCAGTGGGTGATTTTCATCTGGACCGAGTTCGGACCATTGCTGTGTCTAATCAATGGTTTGTTACCGGCGTGAATTTCCGTTCCTTAGCTTACCAGGCAAAAGGAGCGGGGGCCGCAGAGCTAAAGCGGAGATGGCCGGCTTGGGAAGTAGATAAAGTCCAGAGGAATTTTCAAGCCAGGGTCATGCAGTATTACAACGAACGCGCGGCGGTAACGATTCGGACAATGTTCCAATTCTTTTTGGTTGTATGGATTGGGGCTTTTGCGGGTTTGGTTGTGACGTACCGCAAGTCCGCGAGTATGTCCCGGGATGAAAGTCAAATAATTTTGGCCGGTTATCTCGGGGGTTCGGCGCCAAGGGCAGTCCAGCTAGCCGGAAAAATGACGTTTTTGCGTTTCCTCTTTTCCATGGACCTGCAAGGGTACGTGGAGTCCTTGCTACTAAGGCAAAGCGTGGCCTTGGAAGTAACGGAAGAGTGGAAGGAAACCAAGAACGCCATGGAGGCGGCGTTAAAACAGACGGCAAGAAAACCGGCTGCTATCACCACCACAACAGACGGATCTGGGAAACCGTTGAGGCGCCTTCAGAAGCTGCTCAGCTACGAACCCAAAGCCAGAGAAGAAATTGAGCTTGAGGGCGAGGCGAAAAGGGCTGTGGCCGCGGCAACGAAGACGATTGTCGCGCAAAGAGCTTGGCAAGGTTTTGACGTATCGGGGTTTCTTCCCGAGGGCTTGCCGGAAAGGCAAGTTCTTGCGATTAACGATATACTCAAAACCCTGCTAGCCGGGACTTCTGGGTTGGCGTGTTTTGGCCAACACCGGAAGAACGAAACTACCCTGAGAAAAGCAGTCTTGAATCACCACCCCGTTCTGACTGGTTCGCCCCAGTCATACGACAAAGGACTGGCTTGGCTGATCAGGGAGGGGGTGGTAGCCGACTTTAGTAAGTCCAAAATCCTGTCTTATTCCATCACGGTGGAAAAAGACAGGCCGACTGACTTGGGAAGGCCGCTCCGAGATTTTCTGATAGCGGAGAATCAGAAGAGGAGGGGTTCGGCTCGTTAGCTTTGTGTCACTAGATGTAAATTTTTTTTGGAACTGTCTACCGACTGGCCACCGGTAGACAGTTTTTTTAAATCAAAAAAGTCACTCATAAAAATGAGTGACTTTTTGTGGCTCAGTGCTATGTGTCGTGTTCCAAATTTAGCAGTTGAGAAATTATCGTGCTGTAATATATCTTTTGTTTAAGATCAAAATAATACCAACAAGAAGGGATAATCTTTGTGCAAAGAAGAAACTATTTCGGCAAAGAAACGTAAAATGTGCTGCCTTTATTTTCTTCGCTTTCAAAAGTCAGCTTGCCTCCGTGCTTTTCGGTAATGGCTTTGGCAATGTACATGCCAAGGCCGGTGCCGGTGGTTTCCTCTGTTTGGACGTTGTCGGCGCGGAAGAATTTTTCGAACATTCTGGATTGCTGGTTTTTGGGAATACCCAGGCCGGAGTCTTTAACGTAGATTGTAGCGTGCCCATTTATGGGCTGCTCAGATGGCCGATAAATCGACGCGCTACCTTGATCCGATATGCCAATCTCAACAACACCGCCTGCTTTGGAATATTTAACCGCGTTGCTCATTAAGTTCTGGAAGACTTCGCGGATTTTTTGTTCGTCAACGTTTAAAATCAACTCTTTTGGAAAATCCCGTGTCTTGGCAATACTCACTTCGTGCTGGTGGGCCAACGCAATAAGGTCATTTGACAGAGAATCTATAATTTTTATCACGTCTGTCGGCTTTTTTTCAATATTAAATTTGTTGCCGGTTTCTATGTGCGAGATATTTAGCAGATTTTCCACCAATTTTATTAAACGAATATTACTGTCGTATATTTGCTGAATATAATCTTTTTGATCCGGAGAAAGCGCTCCGGCCTGTCCTTTTAGCAGCAATTCGCCAAACCATCTTATTCCGGTTAATGGAGTCCGCAATTGGTGGCTGGCAAGAGAAATAAATTCCGATTTCATTTTGTCTACTTCCTGCGCCTTTTCAGAAAGCAGTTCGTGCTCCACTGCGGCACTGACCCATTTGCCTAAGAGCCTGACAAAGCCTTCGTCGCTTCCATTGAATCTTGGATTATGGGGATCCGGGGAAGAAAAATTCAAGGTACCATAAAGCTGTCCGCCCACCATGACCGGGACGCCAATATAGCTTTCCAAGTGGAATTTACCGTAACAGGCGTGGGCTTTGTATTCAGATTTTCCCATATCGTCTATGGACAAGACTTCATTCTTTTTTACTGTAATATCGCAATAGGTTTCTCTAAGTTCAAATACATCTCCTTCCTTAACCGTATTCGGCGGAGTTACACAATAAAGAATGGTAAATTTTTCGTTTTCAATTCTACTGACAATGGCTAGCTTGGAATTGAAAGCCATCATAGCGGTTTTTAAAGCCACGCGAATCTGCTCCGGCAGGCTTAATTCCGGCCGGGTAGTAATTTCGTACAAATTTTTTAACCGCTTTTCTTGTTCTAAAATAACTGACACAAATTTTGCCTGCCGTTTGCGGGAGCGGTAAAGCAGCCATAAAATAACCAAAATCAAAAAAGCCGCCACGCCGGGCAGACTCTCGGCGTACAAAATATTTTCTTGCCAATACTTTGAGGTAATATCTATGCCGACAGTGCCAATAACCTTATTGCTGGCCGGATCTTTCACAGGGGCATAACCGCTCACCCACGCGCCCCATCTGTCCGTATAAGGCCCTTCGGCAAAAGCAATTCCTAACCTTGAGTTGTTGATTTTTGTTTGGCTGGCCTCGCTGTAAATTTGTCCGGGCGGAGAATAGTCCGGCGATGACGGGTCTTCGGAGTCGGCATAAAAAAACAGCTGTCCGTTGCGAAAACCCATTAAATACACAAACCGCGAATCAGGATTGGCTTTGCGGGTTTTTTGTAAATTAATTTTTATTTCCCGGTAATCATCAAGCGTAATATCGCCGGGCTGGCCGGATAAATTATGAAGATGGTGTGTGTCAATGCCCGCGGCAATAGTCTCCGCCCGGCTAATTAGCGACTGCCGTAAAACGCCGTCTTCATATTTTCGGGCATAAATAGTAGCCAAAATTCCGGTTAGTAGGACAACCAAAGCTAAAATAACCCAATACGCCCCGCGGGTAGTTTGAAAGCTTAGTGGGTTTTGGTTTTTATTTGGCATTATTTAATTTCGATTTTTTAAGCCGTTTTACCTGATTGCTTTTTTGCTTTGAAAAAATGCCAGACCATTAGCACAACCGCCAGAAGCAGGGCTAGGTTTATAAGTTTGCCCAACCAATGGAATATCAAACCCGCTACCCAGAGGAGAACCAAAATCGCGGCGATTTTTAACAACATATTTTTGTTTCCTTTTGATGAGGCTTAAGGCTCATCTTTAATTTTTGATGTGTCATTGCGAGCCTGCCTGCCGCCTGCCTGCCGGTAGGCAGGGTAGGCAGGTGCATCCGAAGCAATCTTTTTAAGTTAAGGGATTGCCACGTCGGCCAGCAAAAGCCCTGGCCTCCTCGCAATGACACACCGCGTTTACGCTAAGTTCGTTTTATGTTTCCTCGTCCACAAGTATAAAATACCGAGCAGAAGCACGAATAAAGTAAGCAGCGTGGTTGGTAAATCAAAATACTTACGGAATTCCGCTAAGCGGTTTTTGGTAACCACAAAAGTTTTAATTTCCGAAACTTTACTCTTAACCCGGCTGCCCGGGTCATAGGTGACGGCAAAAACCGTATGTTGTCCGGGCGTCAAGTCTACTTCGTCCTGGGAATGTAGGTAGCTCCAAGTGCCGTCGCTTCCCACTTTTGTGCTATAAACCACCACCTGGTCGGAATGGATGAATATTGCCACCTGGCTGCCGGGAATGGCTTTTCCCGAAAGTTCAATATTATTTGAAATTGCTGACTGTTTAACCGCGCGCACTTCCGGCACGGCCAATATAGCGGACTCTTTAGTTTTATTGAGTTCGGAAATAATTGGGATGGAAGACGGCGCAATACTGGCAATGTTCAAAGACCCGCCGCCATTTGAGCCTTGATTGCCATTTTGAGAATTACCTAATGCCGGCGCTTGCAAACCGGGGTAGGTAATTCCACTTTGCCCGCCTGACGCTTGGCCAGTTTGATTGCCGATAGTTCCTCCCTGCTCGCCGGAGTTAGACGAAGGCTGGGAGTTTGCCTGAGGGTTTCCAGTATTATTGGCTGATCCTCCTGTATAATATGAACCGCCGCCCGAAGATCCTGAGCCTGCCTGAGGACTGGATGATCCTCCACCGCTTGAATTGCCCCCTCCGCCAGCTGATGATCCGCCTGAAGCTGAGGGAGAGGTGGTTGGCCCTGATCCAGTTGTTAGTTCAGCGCTTCCCCCAGACGAACTCGCGTTTACCGCAACCTTTACCACAGGCAGTTTCAAAATAATGCTATCCGAAACTTCTTTACTGGAAATTCCGAATTCAGTGTAGAAGCGGACATAGACTGTATGCTTGCCTTCGCCGCATTCGGCAATGGCAACAACACTGCCATCCTGATGGCACAAATTCCATTCTACAGGCGCCGAATACGGCTGCTGCACCGCGTCGTGCATATCGGCAAAATTGGAAATAGCCATAGTCATAACGTCGCTGCCCGCGGTCAAACCAAGCGTAACAGTAGTGGTCGCCGTAGTCTTGTCGTTCTTGTCAACAACAATTTTAAACCCGCCAGTCGGTGGTACGGGAGGATTGTCCGCAGTTGGCGGTAGAACTTCGGGAGTGGAGATGTTCTCTGTTCCCGTAGTCAGCCCACCTGCCTGTCCGCCTGCCTGTCCGGTAGGCAGGGTAGGCGGGTTTGCGGGCTGTTCAACGGTGCTGGTTGAGGAAGCGTTAAGGTCGGTTGATGACCCAGTGTTAACGTTCGCCGATCCCCCTGTATTTATTTCTGTAGAGCCCGTGCTGCCTGTTGGAGCCGTCGCCCGAGCTTGCGTGCGGAATTTTGCGGTTGCGGATATTGGCGTCACATTGCCGAAGCTGTCAAATGCCAGAATATTGGCTAAGTATTCGCTATTTATGTGCAGGTTTGGGATAAGTGCTTCGTGAGTCCCCATAATGCCCAAATTAACATCATTTTTATTATCCCAGGTATGTACAGGCTGGCCGGGAGAGCTGTCGTCTATTGAATCGTGATAATAAATAGCGTAATGGTCAAAATTACTTTCTGCCCCCACCGGCGACCATTGCCACAAAATTTCAGTCTCACTGCTGGATTGGCCGTGGAAATTGGCTAAGCCAAAAGGGGCCTTGGTGTCCACGGAAGAATCTGCCGATGTTCCAAAGCCGGTATTCTGAAACTCGTCTGTTGCAATAATTTGAATTTTTATATTATTTTGATCATGGTTGGGCCAGTCTTGGCTCGCGTTCCAAGTAATAGTTTTTTTACCGGCACCAATAGCGATCTGGTTTCCGACATCGCCTACTATAGAAGTCATTGGCTCCCAAGTTAAGCCTGCATCAAAAGAAATATTTACAGCCACATTAATGTTGCTTGTTGGCGTGTTGCTGATGTTATAATTTATTTTTACTATATCACTTAGGTTAGTTTGAGGAATTTGATTGACTTCAATATTGCTAATTACCGGCTTTTTTACATCCACCGGAAAAGCCGCGCTGGCGACAAATTCCCCTTCGTGCAAAGTGTCGGCGGGTTTTAGCCTAATGTAAACAGTCGGGTCGTAAACGTCTCCCAAGTCCGCGGCCGCATGCCAGACTAGAGTGTGGCTAATGCCTTCGGCAGAAGTTGAAAGAACATTCGTGCCGTGGGAATCTTCGTCCGTATCGACCAGTGAAATGTCTTTTTGTTCGCCGTTAAAGGCGCCTGTCAGAGAATATTCCAAACCGGTTAAGTGCGAATAATCGCTTTCCGCGTCGCTTAATTTATAGGTTATATCTACGTAGCCGTCGTCATGCTGCTGTTCCGCAATAATATTAGATACTACCGGCGCTTGGTTGTTGTTAAGCAAATTTTGCGTGTTGGTTTCCTGCAAAGCCACGGTGCTGTCTTCCAAACAGGTGGAAACGGAAAGGTTCTTGTAGAGGACGCTTGGATTTAGAACCAAACCAATACCGCCCGACGCAATCCGGCCGTCGTTTCCATACAATAGCCAGGCTGCCGGTTCCGCTGTTCCTTTGACCCACCATTTGGCGCGAAGCTTGCTGCCTTCTACCTGGACTTTAACCATATAAGCGGTTTCCAGCCCGGGGGTAAAGGCCGCAATATTGGAATTTTCCGCTATGGCCGCGGCGCCATTTATTTGTCCGCTAAATTTGGCCGAGCCATTCTGAAACAAAAGCTGCCAAAAATTATTTTCGTTATTCGCCCTGAATTTTAATCCCGCGCTGCCGTCTTCGGCGAATTTTACTTCCGCGGTAAAAGCATAGTCGCTGACATTTTGAAACGAAGAATAATCGCCAAGCAAAGTATTATTACTATAGACAACGCCGCATGTGGGAACAACTGGCTTCGGGATAACTACTTCCGGCACTTGCGCCGCGCCTACTGCAATAATGCCGGTGGTAGTTATATTTACATACCAATAATCCGGCGCGTCTAGTTTGACTAAAGCCGCAGCCGTTCCTTGTCCTCCAAGTATGGACAAGTTGGCAGTGGGGTTGGTGGCAGATAAAGTAGCGCCGCCGGGGCACGACGGAAGAATAGCATTCAAAGCTGTGAGATTAGGACACAGCGAAACTTCTGTCTGCCCTAAAACCTTTGGCACCATCAATTCAAACTTGTCTATATTATTCTGGGCCAGCAAGTTTAAATTAGCTAAAACAGCCGTCGGATTGTTCAAAATTACAGAAGTAGACAAGTCCAAGTTGCCTTTTAGCTCCACATAAGCAATTCTCTGGCTGCCAATGGTAATGTAGGCGCCTTTATTTGTGGCGCTTATGGCATTGCCGTATTCATCGGTAAAAGTAATTCCCTGCGGCGCGGTTAAAGTATAAGTAGTTGATGTTGCGGTAGGCACAACCGGAGGGATGTGCTCATAATCCACGGAAACACCTAAAAGCTGAACATCGTGCTGACAGTCGCCGGTTATTTTGGCGCGGAATAAAATACTACTGGTCGTGTGGGGGAAGGAGGAAATGTGAGCGTTGATAGTTGCGGCGTTGTTATAGTTATTATTATCGTTATTGTTTACCGCCGCCCATTCGGACCCGTTCCAATATTTCCAGGTTAAACCAACATCAGCAGAAAGTTGATATTCAACGCTGCCGCCATTCACCACGTCGCTAAAGCCATTCCAATTCTGCAAATTTAGCGGCGCTAATGGAACGAGTGGCTGAATAATGGCGGAGCAGGTCGCAGATCCCGAGCCTGCCTGTCCGCCTGCCTGTCCGGTAGGCAGGGTAGGCAGGCCTGTCGAGGTGGTTTGTGATTGAGCGTGGGCAGTGTTGATGAAACTGTAGCGTGCCGATTTATCGGCATCCGATTTGCCCATAAATGGGCGCGCTACACCAGGATCCAAAAACGGCAACAACCCGCCGCCCGAAGGTCCCGATGGAACTGTCGGGGCGGACGGCGCCGCGGGAGCAGGCGGAGCCACAACCGGAGCGGGAGCTGGCGTTGGTTCTACTACCGGCGCTGGTGCTGGTGTTGGCGCGGTTGGTTGTGGAGGCGCAGATGTTTGAGTTGTTGATTGGACAGCCGCAGCCGTCGTCTGTACAGCCTGCACTACGGGAGCAAGCGGAGAAGTTTCCACGGGCGGCGCGTCGGTAATCGGATTAACCGATGACGATGTTGTAACTACTGAACTGCCAACCGAGGCAGAAGAAGAGGTTGAACTTGAGGTTAAATCAGCCGAGGCGGATACAGTATTGGTAGTAGGCGGCAAAGAAATATTGGTGTCTGTAATAATTTCCGTACTTGAAGCGCCGGTATTTAGTAAAGAAGTGGCTTCGGCTTTTAAAATTGCCATGCCGTCTACAATTTGGATTTTGGAGGAGTCATACAAATAGGCCACCGGGTTGTTAAAATCCCAGGACACGGTGTCGGCCTTGGCGCGATGCCCGCCGTGGGAAAATATTCCTGCGCCTATCAGGGCGACTATACCAACCTTGATTAACAAAACCGCTACAATGCCGCCCAGTACCGAAAGCGAAACAACACGCCGCAACCTGTAAGATTGTATCGCGTCATTATTGCCCCCATCATCTTTAACAGCAGAAGGCGAGATGAATATATAAGCGGGTAAGCTAATGACTAAATTTACCAACTCCAAAATCGCCACCCACAAGGCCCGAAAGATAATAAAAAACCCCTGTGCTTCGGACAGGTCCAGTTTAGATTGGTTCACCCTGGCTGAAAAGTGCAATGTCCAATTCAGCCATCGCTCCTTTATATTCATATTTTTTGTTTCTTGCCTTCCATTTTATTTCCAGTTTGCCCCGTAGAATTTATTTTCGGGGTTTGCTGGAAAAAATAGAAAACTGACAATCCGCCGTAGTCCCGATTCATCGGGACGAAGGTGGATAGATTACGCTTTTTAAATTTGCCTTAATTATAAAGTAATTTTTAATAAATAGCAAAGTTTTGTTTATTTTTGCTTTTATTTAAAAAGTTCAATGGGTTTGATTTGAGTTTGACAAATTGTATGCTATAATTCCTTCATTATGAGCGAACAAGAGCCAACAAACAAAGAAATAATGCAGGCTGTTGTGGGAGTTACGGCAAGCAATAAAAAGCTTGAAACAAAAGTGGATAAACTGGCAGACACCACAAAAGGTCTGCAAGAGAGCGTGCAAGGCCTGCAAGAAGCAACCAAGGGCCTGCAAGAAACCACAAAAGGTCTTCAAAAGACTACCAAAGGCCTGCAAGAAACCACAAAAGGTCTTCAAAAGACTACCAAAGGCCTGCAGGAAACCACAAATCAAATCCTCGAAGCTATCGGGGTTTTTTCCAACAACACGGAAGGCCGATTTAACAGGATCGATGAGCGTTTTGATAAATTAGAAACCAGGGTTACTAAAATTGAAGCCAATATGGTTACAAAAGACCATTTGGACGAAAAACTTTCCGACTTAAAAGGCGATTTATCTATCCTTATTCGCAAAGAAGACAAAAAACTTGCCGAATTGGTTAAAGTATTGGAAGAGCATAAAGTTCTTTCGCCTCAAGACGTAAAAAGAATTTTGGCTTTGGAGCCATTTCCACAAAGTTAAAAATCAAAAGAAACAATTAACTAACGAAACAAAAACATATGGCTAAAATCATTTTGGTGGAAGACGAGCAAATCCTGCTCAAAGCCCTGTCAATCCAGCTTTTAAGCGCCGGGTTTGAGGTTTTAACCGCCAATAACGGCGAAGCGGGACTGGAATTAATTAAAAAAGAAAAGCCGGACGTGGTACTTTTAGACATTTTAATGCCGAAGATGACAGGGTTTGAGGTTTTAGAACATTTAAAAAAAGACGGGGCGCTAAAAAATATCCCGGTAATAGTGCTTTCTAACCAAGGGCAGGAATCCGAAAAGCAAAAGGGCCTGTCTTTAGGCGCGGCCGATTACTACGTAAAAAGCGATACCGACTTAAGCGAGTTGACGGAGAAAGTTAAAGCAGTGTTGAAATAATTTCAGATTTTAGATTCCAGATTTCAGAATTAGAATCAAACCCGTGAATAAAGACGATTTAAAATTAAGGACAAAAAAGTTTGCCTTAAGAATAGTTAAATTATTTAGGGCATTGCCGAAAACAGAAGAAGGTAGGGTCATAGGAAAGCAGTTGCTACGGTCTGGCACCTCAGTAGGGGCTAATTACCGAGCTGTTTGTAGGGCCCGGTCTACAGCCGAATTTATATCAAAATTAGGAATTGTTATTGAAGAGGCAGACGAATCTGTGTTTTGGCTTGAGACTATAATAGAAGCCGCGATAATGGAAAAAGAACTGGTTGATGACCTGTTGCAGGAAGCTAGCGAAATTACCGCCATCATGGTATCGTCCAGTAATACAGCAAGTAAAAATAAATCTAAAAATTGAGAACTTATAGGTATTTCCCAAATCGGCAATCTCAAATCAAAAATCTGAAATTAAAATATGTCACAAACACAAACCATTAGTTCGCGCTTTACGACTTTAATTCTCCACACCAGCGCTTACATCAGCAGCCGCAAGAACGAGCTCCTTGCTGCCCATGCTCTCAAGGCTTTTTGGATTGTAGTGAAATTGATTTTAGCTGAAATTTTTTTGGCTGTCATTTCTCTGCCGGTTTATCTTGCAACATCTAAGGCATCCGGCGCAAATGACACCGCGCAATACAAAGTCCGCCGAGTGGTCACACTGTCCTTATTACTCGGACTGTTGGTTATTTGGCTCATTAAACTTATACTTATTATCGCGCTTTCATTCCAGCAGAGGAATCTTTCTATTAAACAAACCCAAAATTCAAGCCAGTGGCAACCGGCTACTATTCAGCATTATCTTTCTACAGCGCCGGACATGAGTTTGCCGGCGCCGGTCTTAACTAAGGCAACAGAAGCTAACGGCATCTTTTCAGCAACCGGACATGCCTTGCCAAACTCCTGGATGGTTATCACCGTAATGAAAGACCTAGGCGTTGCAACAGACCATCCAAAAATGTACATGGGCCAGGCAGACCCCCAAGGGAATTTTACTGTTATGGAAGAAGCCGGAGCTTTTAACCTTACCGACGGCAACTATGTGGCCAGTGCGGAAACCTACAACAGCAAAAGTTTAATAACCAGCCCGGCCAGCCCTTGGGTAAAATTCAGCGCCCTACCGACCTTTAAAGAACAGTTCCTAGCCCAATTCGACCGCTGGCTGAACATTTTGGCAATGCTCTTAATTTTATTGGCTTTGGGAGTGGCTGTTTTGACTTTTTAATAACGCTAACTGGGGCATAAACCCAAATACCGTCCCGCTACATAGGTAGCGGGACGGTATTTTTAATGGAGTAAACAAAATTTTACTTTTTTGAGGATTATTAGCAAAAAAGTTTAATTTTGGCTTAAATTTTTGGCAAATAAGCTCTTGACAAATTTTTTATTTCAGTTATACTCATGGGTTCTGGTTTTAGCTAGTCCCTAAAATCCGTCCGGAAAGAAACAAAAAAATTAAATTTTTACGCTTATGGCTAACTCCCTGCCCATAACCGGCAATTTAATCCAAACCAACCTGCCGATTTTACAAAAAATCACCCAGGCTTACAAACTTTGGCATAATACTTTGCCGCATATACCCCGGCTGACGCGCTATTCTTTGGGAGAAAAAATTAACGACTTGTTTATTGAGCTTTCCGAACTGGTGCTTACCGCCAGTTATACGGCTAAAGAAACAAAGGGACCGGTTATTCAGCGGGCCAGCGTCCGGCTGGATACTTTAAAGTTTTTCCTGCAAATAGGCTGGGAATTAAAAGCTTTAGATAACAAAAAATTTGCCGAACTTTCCTTACCATTGGTTGAAATTGGTAAAATGCTGGGCGGCTGGCAAAAACAGGTTGCCAGCCTTGCTAAAAACAGCGGATAAAAACAAACTCCCCAACCTGATGGTTGAGGAGTAAAGAAGAAACTAGCGGGGACGCAGGAGCCGATCGTTCGAGTTGAAGTTGTTGTCGTTGTCAGCCCAGTAGAAGTTCAACACCCACCCCGAGGCCTTGTCGTTCCAGTTGAAATAGGCCACATGGCGGTTACGGTTGCGGTCCAGCAGAAACGTACAAGACACCATCTATGCCACCATCCTTTGAATATTCTCAGGATTGTATTTTATTTAAGGCCTTTAAGCCTATAAATGTCTTGTACCGAGTTTCTTCTTTGGAAGATTACTAAAAATTAACGCTATCGGAAGGAGTACCTGCCGATATTCTGATTTTTTAGCATCGCGAGATATGGTCATCTACAGCCTTAGCCATAGGTGGAATTCCTATCTAAAAATATTGTAGCATAAGCTTTCGGAATAAAAAAGTATTATTAAACGGTAAAAAGTTAAAAAAATTTGACCGCCTAACGGCGGAATTTATTTTAAAAAACAGAGGTCCCACGAAAAAAATTTTCGTGGGACCAAGAGCCAAGGGTACAAGGGATAAACCAAGTACCCAGACACAAAGTGACCCAAACCTACTCGCGGGGACGCAGGAGCCGACCGCGCGAGCGGAAGCTGCTGCCGTGGTCAGCCCAGCAGAAGTCCAACACCCACCCCGAGGCAATGCCGCGCCAGCAGAAATAGGCCACATGGCGGCGACGGCTGCGGTCCAGCAGACGGGTGCGCGGCATGATGAAATATTCCTTGCCGCGCGATTCCACCGGGAAAATCTCCTTGCCCTCTTTCTGGGCTTTGAGGAGTTCCGCGGCGTAGCCGAGACTGCCTACCGCCTTCTGCTCTACGGCGCGCTTAAGCATCGTCGTTCCGTTGACCCACTCCTCCCCCTCGTGAACGGGGCAATAGGAGTAGTCAACCTTTCCGAGTTCCACGTCGCCTTCGAGCTCTTCGGCTTCCAGCGTCCAGCCTTCAGGAATGAGGCCGGTATCCTGGGCGCGAACCGGTGTTACGATCCCAGAGGCCCGCTTGGAGAACTTGACGATCGAAGCTGCGATATCGTCCTCCAAGTCTGTGCCCGGAAAAGCCAGGGCGAGTTGAAATTGAGCAGGCGTAACTCCAGATTTCCGAGCGGCTGCGATCAGTCGTTCGTGGAGTTTGCCAACCTGCGGGTCAGATGGGGTCAACAGTTCGTTAGTTGGCGTCATCTTAATTCTCCTTGAAGTTGTCAACATTCAGTTCAGTGGAGTTACCACTGGCTGGATAGCAGCTAATTATAGAATTAGCACCAGCTTTAGACCCAAAAACCTTTGTTTTTAAGCAAAAAGCTAAAGCCAAATTTGAGTATTAATTATACTCTTTTTTACACATTTTGTCAAGCATTTACATTTTTAACACCCTTTAAACATCATATAACCAAAGCTATGAAAAGCCAATTGCAAAAAACCTATAGTGACATTATTTCCTTAGAAAACTTGTTTGCCGCTTGGGAGGAGTTTGTTTGTGGAAAGCGCGGCAAAAAAGATGTCCAGGAGTTTGCTTTAAATTTGAGCGACAATCTTGTCTCCCTGCAAGAAGGCCTCGCAAACTTGACCTTTGCGCATGACGGATACAGTGCCTTTAAAATTTCCGACCCCAAACCGCGTGACATCCATAAAGCCAAAGTTAGGGACCGGGTATTGCACCATGCTATTTACAGGCAATTATACGAATTCTTCAATAAGACTTTTATCGCCGATTCTTTTTCCTGCCAGCTGAATAAAGGAGCGCATAAATCCTTAAACAGGTTTAAGTCCTTTGGGCTAAAGGTCAGCCGCAACAACACCAAAACAGTATGGGTCCTTAAATGCGACATAAAAAAGTTTTTTGCCAGCATTGACCATAATATTTTGCTAAATATTTTGGCTCGTTATATACCTGACAAAAATATTTTACTGCTCTTAGAAAAAGTAATAAAAAGTTTTAATTCCGGTCTGCCGGACAAAGGCCTGCCGCTTGGGAATCTTACTTCCCAGCTGTTTTGTAATATCTATATGAATGAGTTTGACCAGTTTGTTAAGCATAAACTTAAAATAAAACATTATATCCGCTATGCGGATGATTTTGTTTTTTTCTCAGACAACAAAAATAAGCTATTCAATATGATTCCTTACATTTCCTTATTTCTTGAGGGGCGCCTAAGCTTGCGTTTGCATCCTGATAAAGTTTTTATTAAAACACTTGCTTCTGGCGTGGACTTTTTAGGCTGGACGCATTTTTCGCACCACCGCGTACTGCGGAACAAGACCAAGCGGCGAATGTTTAAAGGAATTAAAAAGCGTCCAAAGAACCCAACCTTACAATCCTATTTAGGATTAATGAAGCATGGGGACACCTTTAATCTCAAGCAGGAAGTTATGAATTGGTACGGTTTGTGGGAGCAAGCTTGAGGACATATAGCGCTCTATTTTTGACCCTTTTCAAAACCATATTTTCTGCTATACTTACGGGTTAATTTTTAATTCTAACCTAGGAGTACATGCATATCAACAACCCAAGGTGTCCGAACTGCGGCAGAAGAACAACCATTAAAAAAGGAACGCAAGACAAGCGGCAAAGGTATTTATGCGAATATTGCAATAAATCATTTTCTATTTACCACGGGCCTAAAAAGCCCGTGCTTTGGATTCCACATATTGACGGCGTGTCTTTTAGAAAATTAGGAGACGAAAACAAACTATCCCCAGCCCAGACTTATGCCCGCGTTGTGGAAGAGCTAAATACTCTGCCGGACAATAAGGCAATAACCCAGCAATATTGCGATCCTGCAAAATTTTCCGGCATTTTGGTCTTGGACGGCAAATTCGTCAGAGTCGCGGATCAGAAACAAAAAATCCCATTTATTTATGGCATTGATTATTTAACCCACGACATCCCCATAGGAATATTGGCTACCTCTGAAAGCGACTTGGCGTTTAGCGAATTATTCTGGCAACTCAAAAAATGCAACTATCCGCTCAAAGCAGTGGTCTGCGACGAACGCATGACGGTAAAGAGCGCGCTGGCCAAAACTTTTCCCCGGGCAAAAATGCAGTTATGCCAGAATCATTATTTGGAAAATATAAGGCGCGCTCTGCACGTGCGCACTGAAGACAGGTATCGGGTATTCTTTTCCGCTTTGCAAAAATTGGTATTTAAGGACGCGCGCAAACAGGAAGAAGTTACCGAGGGGTTGCGCGCTATGCTAAATGATTATGGCCATGATGAATTATGCCAAAACATTATTTTGGGAATTCATGCTCAAAGAGGCATTTTATTTGAATATTTTAATATTCCCAACTGTCCCAAAGACACTAATCTTGTTGAGCTTTATAACTCTCATTTGCAAAGCAGGCTTAAGTCTATAAAAAGTTTCCAGTCAATGTTTGCGGCCAGGCGGTGGCTGAATGCTTACCTTATACGTAGGCGAACCAAGACTTTAACGGATTGCGATGTAAAATTTAAACGGCTGAATGGCTACCCTTCGCTTTACTGGACAATCGGAGATCGCGAAAATTGGCCGGAGATTTTAGGAATTATGCCGCCGGTAGTGAAACACGAAATGAGACAGCTGGAGTTGTTGCCAAGTTTTATTCCTGTGCCAATTTTGGAGACGGAAAGTGTGAGTTAAAGAATAATTACCTACCGTTCGGTTATTAGTGCTTCAGAATCGCTGTTTTGAGCATAAGAATAATTAAAAATCGTGGTCCGACTAGTTGATTTACTCTCAATAAACGCACATAGTTTGAAATTGAATTTCAATTCATGTGTATTCATTGGATATTCCTAATTTGAAACAATTTTGTTTAACACTTTTATCCTCCCAAAAGCACTAAGAACTGAACGTTATC
>Ga0080064_1001418_pt1 | contig 48402 bp, 61 predicted proteins | sample Subgrocontami54m_FD_69260 | JGI IMG/M metagenome (GOLD analysis project Ga0080064, IMG submission 69260) | Subsurface groundwater microbial communities from S. Glens Falls, New York, USA - GMW46 contaminated, 5.4 m (SPADES assembly) (version 2) ...
GCCCGGCGTTCCCTCGCGCCAGGCTGGAACAGCGTGCCCCACCGCATGCCTCAAACTCGTTACCGCACCTATCCCGAATCTCCCAGTTTGGTCACCGTCGTGCTATCCGACCCACTAGGTGTGTTCGCGACTACGGCGATTTTGTGCCGCTCCGCTTCGGGCCGATGCCCTTCGTCCTTCTAAACCATCCGGACTACGTCGAATACGTGCTTGTGACCAACAATCGGAACTTTATCAAGTCCGTGCAGTTCCGCGCCGGCGAAACTGTGCTGGGGAACGGTTTGGTCATGAGCCAGGGAGACTTCTGGCTTCGACAACGTCGACTGATGCAACCGGCGTTTCACCGTGAGCGTATCGACTCCTATGGGGAGACGATGGTCGCGCATACGCAGCGGGCCCTCTCGACGTGGCAACAGGGACTAACGTACGACGTGCACAAGGAGATGTCGCGCCTCACCATGGGGATAGTCGGTAAGACACTCTTCGACGCCGATTTCAGCGACGTATCTGTCGAGCTCAGCGCCACCCTCACACGCACCTTCGAGTGCCTTGCCGAACGTCTCAACAGCCTGTGGCTGCTCCTGCCTGACACAGTCCCCATTCCGACGAACGTCAGACTCCGGAGCGCCGTCCGCAAATTGGACGCCGCCATCTATCCCATGATTAGGGAGCGCCGCGCCAACAGCGAGGACCGTGGAGATCTGCTCTCCACCCTCGTGCAGGTGCTCGACGAGGACGATGGACGCGGGATGACTGACCGTCAGGTTCGAGACGAGATCATGACCCTCTTCGTCGCAGGTCATGAGACGACGGCGAATGCGCTAACGTGGGCCTGGTACCTTCTGGCGGAGCATCCGGATGTCGAGGCTCGCCTTGTGGCAGAGGTCGACCAGGTGCTCGGCGGTAAGCCGCCGACCCCTTCTGATCTTTCGCGCTTGCGCTACGCCGAGATGGTCATCTCCGAAACGCTGCGACTCTATCCACCGGTCCCCGCTCTAGGCAGAGAAGCAAAGGCCGACTGCGAGATAGGTGGATACCCAGTACGGAAAGGCACGTCGCTCATTCTCTGCATGTGGACACTCCACAGGGACTCGCGATTCTTCGAGGATCCTGAAGAGTTCAAACCAGAGAGGTGGGGAGACGGCTCCAGCGACGGTCGACCACGATTCGCGTACTTTCCCTTTAGCGGCGGACCGAGGCAGTGTATCGGAGCAGGATTCGCCATAATGGAAGCCGTTCTCATCCTCACAAGCGTAATTCAGGCACTCCGCTTTCGACTGGTCCCGGGACAAGATGTGTCGCCATGGATCGCCCCAACGGTGCGGCCGAAATACGGGCTCAAGATGATAGTGGAGCACCGCTGAACTTTCGCGGACCATTCGCGTCTCTCCTCTCCGTGTCTAGCGGGCTCACCGGGGCAGTGCTACAATTGACCAGACAGGATCCCCGCCGTTGCGTCGCGTGCTTCTGCGCCCTCGAACCCGAAGGAGTTGGCAACTTGATCGAGGTATTCGTTGAGAGCATCCGTGTCAACATGGCCAACTACAAACGCGTGGTGATGCTGAAGGAAAAGCACTCGACTCGATACCTCCCTATCTGGATCGGGCATTTCGAGGCTGACGCGATCGCCATTCCTATGCAGAAAGTGCCCGTCAGTCGCCCATTGACCCACGACCTCCTTCGATTGGCCATCTCGGCGCTTGGCGCGAAGCTGGAGAAGGTGATCATCAACGACCTCGCCGATGAAACGTTCTTCGCCAAGCTGATTCTGGATCAGGACGGCAAGGTCATCGAGGTCGACGCACGGCCGAGCGACGCAATCGCGCTCGCGATCCGTACGGAAGTCCCGATCTTCGTCGAAGAGCGCGTCCTCGACACGGCAGGCATGGTCTTCGATGGCGAAGCCGAGAGCGACGGAGAACCAAAGGAACGCGAAGAGAGCACCCCGATCGACGAGGAAAAGCTCTCCGTCTTTCGCCAGTTCATCAACACCCTCGACATCGACGATAGCGAAAAGGGCGAGAAGGGCGGCGAGGGCAAGCAGTGAGCCTGCGCGCGCTGCCTCGACATGCGTCATTCCAATCGTGTCAACCGTGTATCGCCGCCCCCTGTCGCCGGGTCTTTGGCCGATGATCCTCTCCGTCCGTCTGTTCGCCTCGGTTCGAGAGGCGGTTGGCGCGCAGACCGTCGACGTCGAGCTCCCGGATGACGCCACTGTCGCAACCCTCACGCAGGTCATGCAGGCACGCTACCCGCAAGCTCGCGACCAGCTCCCTGGCGCCCGCATCAGCGTGAACTACGAGTACGTCGACCAGAACCACCCCATCAGAGCCACGGACGAGCTGGCCGTCATCCCCCCTGTGAGCGGCGGGAGCGGGCCACACTTCGAGATCACACCGGACGAGCTGACGGGCGATTCCGTCGCGGACCTTGTGCGGTCCCCGGAGTGCGGCGCAATTACGGTGTTCCTGGGCACGGCCCGTCGGACGTCTCGCGGTCGAGAGGTCGAGTACCTCGAGTACGAAGCGTATCCGGAGATGGCGATACGTAAGCTCCAGCAGATCGCGGACGAGATTCGCGAGCAGTGGGGGACTGATCGACTGGCCGTACGCCACCGCGTGGGCCGAGTCGACCTCGGAGAGGCATCGGTTGCTATCGCAATCGCGACGGAGCACCGAGCCGAAGGCTTCGCCGCGTGTAAGTACGCCATCGACCGCCTGAAAGAGATCGTGCCGATCTGGAAGAAGGAAGTGTGGGTCGGCGGCGGCGAGTGGATCGGTTGGGACTGCGCCGAGGATCCCATGGCCCCAGATCCTCTGTTGGAAACCACGCCGAGCAGACCCTAGGCTCGGTTGACCTCTACGACTCTCCCTTTCATGGCTCCGGCGACAAATCCGTCCATCGGAGGACCCTGTGCTCGCTAACGCTTCCGTCCTGCTGCGTCGGGTCCGCTTGGCAGCTCCACTCCTCGTGCTCCTTCTGGCGGTGGTGCTCGCGCCCGTTCTGGCGCAAGTCAATCTGCAGACAACTAGGGAGCAACAGCTCGACCTCGTCCAGCAGCGGACGAGCAGCCTCCGCGAGCTCGAGACCACAGACCCTATCCGTCGAGTCTTCATGCGACGAGACGAGCTTCGCGACTACTACGAGAAGACGTTCCTGGAAGAGAACCCCATCGAGGATCTCGAGAACAGTCAGTATCTGCTCGAGGTCCTTGGGTATATCCAGCCCGGCGAGGACATCATCAAGATCCTCCTCGACGTGCTGGGAGAGGAAGTACTCGGCTTCTACGATCGCGAGACCAAGTCGATCTACGTCATTTCCGACGGCGACGGATTGAGCCCTGCCGCCAGCATCACCATGGCACACGAGTTCACCCACTCTCTGCAGGACCAGCACTTCGATCTCACGAAGGGATTCGCGGATCGCAAGGACAACAACGACCGGTCGCTCGCGTACCAAGCGCTCGTCGAGGGCGACGCCGTGTTGCTTCAGTCCGTCTACTCGCTGCGCCACCTGTCAGAGTCAGAGCGACGCCGCATGTACGAATCTGAAGAGGTCCAAGCACAGGCGCGCGCCATCGAGACGGCGCCATTGGTCCTGCAGCGCGAGCTGTACTTCCCATACGAGGAAGGAACGAACTTCGTCTTGAAGCCCTATCTCGATGGATCATGGCCCTCCGTGAACCAGCTCTGGACGCGCCCCCCCGAATCAACGGAGCAGATCCTGCATCCAGAGAAGTACCAAGCGAACGAGGGCCCGATCTCCGTCGAGCTGCCCGACATGGCGGCAGCAACCGGGCCTGAGTGGCGCAAGCTCACAGAGGACACTCTCGGAGAGCTCGATACGCGCATCCTCATCGAGCAGTACGTGGAGATGAGCACGGCTATCCGGGCCGCGTCCGGCTGGGGCGGCGATCGCTTCCACTTGATTCGCCGTGACAGGGATGGCGCGCTAGGCTATCAGGCGCGCACCGTCTGGGACTCCGAGACCGACGCCATCGAGTTCTTCAACGCCTATCGCCAGGTCGTCGAGGGCCGTCACGGCCCAGCGCTGCAGCCGATCGATGCCTCGCCGTTCCTGCAGGCGCGGCCGACGAGCCGAACACCAAATGAATCGTGGGCTGGCACCGCAGGCTCTTGGCATCACGCCATCGTCCGCGACGGCGCCACCGTCGCCATCGTAACGGCCACCGACAGCGCGCCGCTCAACGCGATCAACTTGCTTTGGTGAGTAGTCGTTAAAAGAACGAACCCGCTCACCCAGAATGTTCGGGAGAGCGGGTTCGCCTGACTGTCGACGAGGGGTGCCAGCGCAGTTCATGCGCCGTCGGGTTACGCCCTCACCCTAACCCTCTCCCAGAGGGAGAGGGAACCAGGTACGTTACTGTTGGATCGCGCCCCGCTGCGGATCGAGTTTCCATACCTGATACGAGTAGGTCATGAGGGCGATGACGAAGGCGCCCATTCCACTGATCACCGTGGCCATCAGAAGCATGCCGTTGCCATGCAGGGCCAGGCCCACAACCGCGAGCCCCAGGATCACGAAGATCTGACCCGCGAGCTGCTGGCTGCGCGTCCACGAGAGCTCGCTGGTCTGCGTCCACGGAGTGCGGACACCCAGGAGCGACGTCCGTCGGACCGTTCCCAGGTGGTAGGCGCCGAGGATGACGAGAAGTAGGCCGATCTCCGTCTGCACCACCGTTGTCGCGGCAGCGCCGGCGGCGGTCAGAACGGTAACACCGTGGTTGCCACCAACCGCGAGCATGCAGGTCATCCAGACGCCGGTCCAGATGCTCGACAGAGCCTCCTCGCTCAGACCACCGAGGCTCAACTGGCTCATTCGACCCGCGGCAAACTTCGGAAGCACGGCGAAGAGCGTGGCGATGAAGCACGCGATTACGGGAAGCTGGAACAGCGCCTGGATCTTATCGGCGAAGCGATCCGGTACGCCATTCGGGCCCCAGTGCACCGGGATCCTCGACCCTGGCGGGAGTTGGCTCCACGCCCAGGCACTCATGATGAGCATAGCGAGAACGATAGCGGCACTGGCAATAACCGCCGGCTTGCGATTCATGGGCTTCTCCGGGAAGGTAATCAAATGCCGCGTCTGGCGGCGCGGCTGCCGTAGTGTAACGGTTAAGTTAGAAATTGTCGACACGTGATATGCTAGGCCGCACCGCCGCCGTAACGGTGGACATCGCTTCCTGGGGGAACCGTGAAGCTGCTCTTTTTTGACGATTTCAAGCTGGGCGCTCTCAAGGGAGATGCTGTTGTCGACGTGTCCGACGTCGTTCAGAGCATCCCCCATATCAAGCCGCAGGATCTCATCAGCGGACTCATCGAACGCTTCAGCGAGTTCAAGGGCCCTCTGGAGCAGGCCATCCAGCAACGCAGCGGCGTTCCCGTCTCCGGCGTCAAGATCCGCCCGCCATTGCCACGGCCCACGAACATCGTGTGCATGGCCGTGAACTATATGGAGGACGGCACGCGGGCTGAGCCAGCTCCAATAAACGCCTTCCTCAAGACGCCGAACTGCGTGATCGGCGACGGTGAGACCATCGAGCTACCCGACACACCAGGGACCATCTTCGAGTGCGAAGGCGAGCTGGCGCTCGTCATCGGCAAGCGGGCGAAGAACGTTCCCGCGGCCGAAGCGATGGACTACATCTTTGGATACATCAACTTCATCGACGGTTCCGCGCGCGGACTTCCACCCAGCAGCAACACGTACTACCTCATGAAGTCCCGCGACACCTTCGGACCTATGGGTCCGTACCTCGTAACAACCGATGACGTCCCCGACCCGAACAACCTCCGAGTCCGCGTATGGGTGAACGGTGAGGTCAAGCAGGACTACAACACGAGCGACATGGCGCACAAGATTCCGCGCTGCATCGAGTGGATCACTTCTTGCCACACGCTCGAACCGGGCGATGTGATCTCCCTCGGCACTAACCACGGCGGCCTGCATCCGTTTCAGGATGGCGACACGGCGGAGATCGAGGTGGAAGGGCTCGGGCGTCTTCACATGCGCGTCCATGACGAGCTCAAGCGTTCGTGGGCGCGAGAGACGAGGCACGAGCGCGAGGCAAAGGGACAAAAGGGCCCCACGCCACAACTCACAGGCAAGTACGCGCCGGCAGCCACGGCAGCATCGAGCTAGCACCTACAGACGAGACCCGCCGCCGTGGATGTACCCCGCGGCGGCGGGCTTTCCCTTGCCAGCCCTCAACAGGAGTGAAGCATCATGGTGGCTGCTCTCGAAGGAATACGGATCGTCGAGTTCGCCAACTACGTCGCTGGTCCATACGCCGGAATGCTCCTGGCCGATCTGGGAGCCGAAGTCACCAAGGTCGAGCAGCCGCCGCATGGCGATCCGTTCCGCTCTTGGGAGACGGGCAACTACTCGAGCACCTTCTATTCGGTCAATCGAAACAAGCGCAGCATCATGCTCGATCTACGCTCGCCCCACGGTCTCGACGTTGCGCGGAATTTGGTCTCAAGGGCTGACGTCCTCATTGAAAACTCTCGCGTTGGGGCTATGGACCGGCTAGGGCTGGGCTACGAGCAGGTGAGTCAAAAGAACCCTCGCCTCGTCTACTGCTCGATCACCGGCTACGGCCCAACGGGTCCCTACGTGGATCGACCCGGGTACGACACGCTGGGCCAAGCCATGAGTGGCCTGCTCAGCCTCGTTACTGATGTAGATGATCCGCAGCCCATCGGGATCTCCCTGTCGGACCACCTCGGCGGAGTGTTCGGGTGTTACGGCATCTTGGCGGGGCTGGCAGCGCGCGAGCGAACAGGACGCGGTCAACGGGTGGACACGTCGCTGCTACAAGCGTCCGTCGCGTTTACAGCCGAGAACATGACCCGCTACCTCGAGACGGGCCAGGTACCAGCGCGCGCCACGCGAGTCCGTTCGGCGCAGGTATTCGCCTTCCGCGATCAGGCTGGAGCGCCGTTCGTCATCCATCTCTCGTCGCCAGAGAAGTTCTGGTTAGGCCTGCTGAAGGCGGTCGGACGCACCGAGCTCAGTGACGATCCTCGATTCGCCACCCGTGCTGCGCGGCAGAAGAACCGCGAGGCGCTGGTGGAGATTCTCAATGCCTCCTTCGAGACGGGAACGCGTGACGAGTGGCTGACAAGGCTTCGAGCTGAGGACGTTCCCGCGGGCCCACTCAACACGATGGACGAGGTGGCCGCGGATCCGCAGGTGCAGCACCTCGGAATGATTCAAGAGGTTACCCACCCCCAGCAGGGCACGATGCGAGTCGTAGGCAGCGGGATAAAGCTCGGGTCGACGCCAACCGTTATCGGGCCGGCGCCCGTGCTCAACGAGCATTGCGCCGAGATCCTGGAGGGACTGGGCTATTCCGCGGACTTCCTAACAGGTGAGCCGGTGGGCTGAGTGGAGAGCGCCCCGATCGTCGGCGGCGGACTTCGAAGCTCGGCGAAATTGCAAGCGCGCGAAGGTTCTGACCTACGAACGAACCACACTGAGAGGATTCATGCATGGCTGAAGCACCCGCGATGGAGCCGTCCGCCGCCTTCGAACAATGGTACGTCGATAGCTCCTATCAGCGATTCGTCAAGAGCGAAGAGGCCCCCATGTATGAGGGGAGCGCGATCGAAGACCTCGGCTCCATCGAGCTGGCCGACTGGAAGCGTCGCGGCGGCAAGGTCGCTTACACGCGGATGGCAGACCAGGAAGTCTTCAACCTGCAGATCATCGAGATTCCGCCGGGCGGTGAGCTGAGGCCCGAGCACCACATGTACGAAGCGTTCATGCTGGTCATTCAGGGACGGGGCATCTCGCGGGTCTGGCAGCAGGGCGAGCAGCCGCACACCGTCGAGTGGCAAGAAGGCTCGCTCCTAGGCATCCCACTGAACGCGTGGCACCAGGAGTTCAACAGCTCCGGCCAAGAAGCGTGCCGCCTCGTCATGTGCACCAACATGGCCCAGATGATGAACCACTACCACAACATCGATTTCATCTTCAACAACCCGTACGTATTTCTGGACCGATTCAGCACTTCCATGGATGCGTTCTACGGGGAGCAGCCCAAGCACTGGAACATCCGTCTGTTCGAGACCAACTTCATCCCGGACGTGCGCCAGTTCGGCGTGGACCTCTGGAAAGAGAAGGGCCACCAGACCAGCATCTCCCGCATCTCGATGGCAAGCACGTCGCTGGGCCTCCACATCCTCGACGTCGGCGAGGGGACCTATGCCAAAGCCCATCGACACGACTCGGGTCCGCACGTGATCCAGGTCGGCGGAACGGGATACGAGTACCTCTATTTCGAGGGTGAGAAGGAGCCCCGTCGGATTCCGCTCCACCCCTACGGTGTGATCGCGCCCAAGCGGAACGAGTTCCACCAGCACTTCAACACGGGAACCGGTCCGATGCGACAGGTAGCCATCAGGCACGGGCCTGCCCGCTACGGCTCGGGCGGACGGTACGACCCACTGGGCGCGGCGCAGACGCGGGACCCCAGCGCCACTGGGTACACCATTGACTACGAGCGCGAGGATCCCGCCATTCGCGAGGTCTATTACAAGGAGCTCGAGAAGGCGGGCATCGACCTTCGCCTGCCGCCGGTCAGCCAGGGAAGGAGTTAGGAGATGGCGCAGGCCCCAACGTTCCGCTCTGCCCCGTTCGAGGTACAGACCCAGTGCCGTCGGTACGAGGGACGCGTCGCCATCGTCACCGGTGGCGCCCACGGTTTGGGACGGGTCATCGCCCGACGTCTGGCCGAGGAAGGCGCGCACGTCGTCATTGCTGACATCCAAGAGGAACGCGGCACGCAGACCGCCAAGGAGCTTGCAGCGCAAACGGGGCAGTCGTTCATCTGGCTGGGTGGCGACCTGAGCGTCCCCGGCGCCGCGGACGACGTGGTTAAGCGTGCCCTGGATCGCTTCGGGCGGATCGACAACCTCGTCAACAACGCCGCGTTCCAGGCGCGGCTCAAGCTCCTGGACTTCACCGAAGAGCTCATGCAGAAGTCCGTCGACTGGAACATCTGGAACACGGTGCGCATCTGCAAAGCCGTACTACCAACGATGATGGAGCAGAAGTACGGACGGATCGTGAACATCGGCGGCGAGGCGTTCCGCACCGGCTCGCCGTTCCACACGTTCCTCGGAGGTATCGGCAAGGGAGGCATCGTGGGCTTGACCGCCTGCCTCGCCGGCGAGGTCGTGGCCGACGGGATCACCGTCAACTGCGTGTCGCCCGGAGCAATGGAGACCCAGGCGGACGGGACTCCCGACTCCAAAGCAGGGGGCCGAGACCCTTCGATCAACGACCCAGAGTTCCTCGCACCGCGCGCTGGCGGAGGCGGTGGGCGAGGGATCGGGCGGCCAGCGCACCCGAGCGAAGTCGCCGCCGCAGTTGCCTTCTTCGGATCACCTGAAGCGTCATTCATCACCGGCCAGACGCTGAGCGTCAATGCCGGTACTGTCATGAACTAGGCATCTAGAGCCCGTTGCATGGGCTGACCGTGGGTCGGCCATTCAACGAATCATCATTGGAGGCTGCATGGCCGAGCTCCTAGGGCTGGGAACAACCGACCAGCCATACATGCGCATGATCGATCCGCTCATCAGCTCGCCGCTGAAGGGGGCGCTCAAGAGCGAGCGCATTCCCGCCGAGCGGAAGGATCCCAAGAACTGGCCAAAACCGATGCAGGAGCAGTGGGGCGACGACGAGGGCGCCACTGGCGGCAATCGCGCGCGCACCCGGCAGATCGAGCAGTTCCGCAAGCTGCGCGCGGCGCTGGATGACTTCAAGCCCGACTTCATCCTGATCTGGTCTAAGGACGGCCGGGAGAGCCTGAAGGACTTTGCAATCCCGCAGTACTGGATCCAAGGCCACAAGGAGACCCAAACCAAGCTCTACACGTCCCTCGGCCGAAAAGAGAACTTCTTCGGGGAGGACGCGGATCGACTGGTTACGATCCCAGGTCATCAGGACGGCGCAAAATACCTGGTGAAGGGGCTGGTGGACCAGGGATTCGACCCGACCTACTCCCTCGAGCCGATGCACCAGGACGGCCTCGCCCATACCTTCAAGGGAGTCGCCGTGCACCTCGACTGGGACAAGCGGCAGCTCGCGACGCCCATCGTGCCGGTCTCCGTGGACCCGTTCGGACCGCGGCAGCGCGGCCAGGACGGCATGTCGCCGGTCGTCGCGACAGACCCACGCCCAATCTCGCCGGCGCGGGCCTTCGAGCTCGGCCGCGCAACGGCGCGCGTGCTGCGTGCGAGCCCCTATCGTGTGGCCCTAGTCGCGGGCACGGGCTGGTCACATGCGAACAACACAAGCTGGGAGCGCGCTTGGGTGCACCCTGACATGGAAAGCGACCAGCGACGCCATGAGGAGTGGGCGAACAACAAGTTCAGGACGTGGGGCCAGGACTTCACGTACGAGGAGCTAGAGGAATACGGCCAGTGGGAGCTGCTCTGCTGGATCATGCTGGCCGGAGCCATGACCGAGATCGGCGCCAAGGTGGCGCACAGCGACTTCCAGGAGGGCTGGATTTTCAACTCGAACTGGGTGAACACCGCCTTCACTCCAGCTTGACCGGGTCCTTCCTCTCCCACCGCAGTGGGAGAGGTTAGGTGAGGGCCACCAGGTGGTTCAGATCAAGGATTGGCGAGGCGGGGAACCGGGACGCCCTCACCCCCCGCCCTCTCCCACTGCGGTGGGAGAGGAGGCTGCGCCGCTGTCCAGGATGTCGGCGGCGCCTTCTAGCTTGGCGTCCTTTTCCTGTTTGAGGCCGCGGGCTGTCAGGATGAACTTGCGCCACATCATCGTCTGGAGGTCGCTCGGCGATAGGTGCTCCCGCGTGTTGTGGTAGGCCATGATCGAGCCCTTGCCGTCCTGCTCGGAGAAGTTCTGGTTCTGGAGCCAGCCGCCGATCAGGTTGAAATGGATGCGCTCGTAGACCCGGCCGATCCAGTTCGAGGGCTTCGCCGAGTGGAAGTAGAAGAGGAGAGACGTCTCCTCGTCGATGGCGATGACCCAGCGCGTGAAGACGTACGTCCAGTAGTTCTGACGAAACATACCGGGAAGGTGCTCGCCCGGGCCCCACTCCTGGCTCAGGACGTACGGTCGCCGCAGGCGCCGCTTCTCGCCCCAATCGAAGATCCAGGTCCAGAAGCGTCGGTAGTTCGTTTTCGGCCACTTTGCGTCGACGCCTACGTAATACTGCCGCGGGTCACCGGGCTTTCTGCGCGAGACGCCCATCGCGGGGGCCTCGTCGCTCTGCCCCGATGCACGCAGTCGGTGGTTGTTGATGATTTGGGGGGCGCCTCGCCCGCGCGGCCAGGCAGGTCCCGGGAACGGTCGCATCAAGACACGCACGGCGTTCTTATGCAGCAGACGGAAGTGTGAGTCCGCGACGTTCTCCAGGGCCGGTCGCCAGTTCGTCTTCCAAACAGTCGTCCAGTTGAGCACCAGCGCGTCGTCGTCGAGAAATTCTTCGGGGACTCCCTCCTGAAGCGAGCACGGCTCGCCGTCGCCCATCCATACGAAGACGACTCCCTTGAGAGTCACCGTTGGAAATACGCGGGCGTGAACCTTGCCGACCATGGGCGACTCTGGTCCCTCACCTAGCACGGCAACGCATTCGCCCTTCTCGTCGAATGTGTAGCCGTGGTAGAAGCAAGTCAGAAACCCTCTAAAGGTGCAGCTACCCTCCGAGAGAAACGCACCACGGTGCGGGCACGCGTTGTGGAAGATGCTGATCTCGCCACTCTTCCCTCGAAACGCGACGAGATCCACGCCGAGCAGCTTCAGGAACACGGGTTTGTCTTTGACTTCCCAGTCCCGAAGGGCTGGATACCAGTACTCCTTCAAGCCGAGCTTCGGGATCATCGTGCGGATGTCTACGACACCAGGTGGCAGCGGAGCAGTTGGGTCGTCTCCTCGTACCTGGACGTTGACGTGAACACTCGCATGCCCATTCGAGTGGCCGTTGAGATGTCCGTTGCCGTTGCTCGCCATGGTTACCTCCGTCCAGGGATGCGACGTGTTTAGCTCACGTCCCATTTGTGAATGTCCCAAAGGAAAGACTGAGTCGTCGTCACATCCTTCATCCGGTTGCTCAGAAACATGACTTCAGCATCGTAGAACAGGCCCATCAGCGCGACCTGATCTGATATGTGATACACGATCTGCCGCATGACCTCTGTGCGCGCTTGTTGCGGGATAGTGGCGAAATATGCCTGAATGAAACCATCGAATTCGGCGTTGTTGTAGCGCCCATAGTTGCCGCCGACGAAGTTGTTCTCGGGCAGCGGGATCTGCGCAATTCGATACCTCGTGAGGTAGTCGGGGTCGTTTCCCTGGCGCAGCGTGAGGAAGCTCGGGAAAGTCCACATGTATGGACGGTCGCTGATGCGCTGAGGTGGGACGAGGACCGGCTCGGTCGTTACGCCCACGCGGTTCCAGTTGTCCGCGATCGAGACGGCCGTCTTCTGCAGCACTTCGAGCACGCCCGATCGAATCTCAACCGTCAGCGACTGCCCGGCCGAGTCGCGGAACGTCCCATCGGAGCCGCGGGTGTACCCGAGCTCCTGGATCATCTGCGCAGCTTTCCGCGGATCGTATTCGTGCCGCACGGCGCTGTCCTTCACAGCGGGATACTCCGGCTCCGCTGGATTGAGGTAGACGTCCGCCACAGAGGTCAGACCAGCCTGGAGCGTGTCCACCATCGCCTGACGATCGATCGCATGAAGCATCGCTCGACGGAAGCGAACGTCGCCGACGATGGCAGGACTCGGATCGAGGTGCTGTGGATAGATCATGACCCAGGAGCCTGGCAGCACGATCATCTTGCCGCCTTGCCACTGATCTCTGCCCTGCAGCCCCTGCTCGATGCTGAGCCCACGTCCCATCGTGACGTCGATCACGCCCGCAATGATGTTGGTCATGAGCGTGTCCACGGACGGGATGAACCTGATCTCGATCTCGTCTATCTTTGGACGGCCCAACAGATACCGGTCATTTGCTGAGACGACAAGATGGCTACCGAGGGAGTACTCCTTCACCTTGAACGGCCCTGCGCCGATGAACTCCGTGGACCAGTAGGGCAGTAGCAGGAACGTCGTCTTTTCCCCCTGCTGATACGGAGCTTCGAGGATGTGGCGAGGGATCGGAGAGGCGAAGATGGAAGAGAACATGCGATCAGCTTGGATGTAGGAACGCTTCCAGAAGACGACGACCGTACGCTCATCGGGCGCATCGACGCTCTCAACAGCGTTGTACCCCTCAGCCCGAAGCACGGGCAGCTCGGGGTCCTGGTCGACCACCGACGTGAAAACAAAGTCGAAGCTGGTGATGGGCGTCCCGTCTTGCCAGACCGCGTTTGGTTTGATCTTCCAGGTCAGCTCCATGCGCCCATCAGGCAGAAGCTTCCACAACCCATTTTCGAGGGAAGGCACAGCCTCGGCGAGCTGTGGCTGAAGCTTTCCGTCAGCAAGGACCTCGGACATCCCTCCATTCACGAATTGCTCCACGGCATTCGCTCCGGGCACGCTGACCGCCCCTGTGTTCATACGGGCGATCAGCGCCGCCGGCTGGCCGATGATCGACGCGGTGATGCGCTTCGGCGTACCCGCTGCCGCATTACTGCCCCCTGTAGAAGCCGGGCGCGGTTGCTGGGAAGCGCAGCCAGCCGCTAGGACGAGCACCACAGCCAGCGGAAGGATCAGACGGGCGGATGCTCTCACACCGCACACCCCTGCTCCCGATAGAACTTCTCTGCGCCAGGATGCAGCGGAACGTCCCGAGGCGCAGCATCGGTGCCTTCGCAGAGCTCGGATAGCTCCACCGTGGAATCCCAATCGAAGGTGATGCGGTCGCGACTCTTCGCGAGCGATTCGGCCATCTGGTATGCAACTTGATCCGGGAGATCAGCGCGCGTGAAGAGGGGCCACCCGCCGAAGCTAACAGCCGTAACCTCTCGATCGAGCTTCGGGAAATACGAACGCGAAGGCCCGACAGGCCAGCCCAACTCCTCCAGCCGCCTGAGGGAGACGGGATCGAGATCCAGTACCTTCATACCGTGGTCCAGAGCCACGTAGCCCCAGCCCTTCACACCTTCATCAAAGACCGCTTCGATCGAGCCGCTGCGGATCATATCTAGCCGGCCGGGCTCGTTGGGCGCGTCCGTGTAGTGGAAGCGACCTCCCCAGCTCTCCAGATCCTTCAACGAAAACCCATGCGCGGCGAAGATCTCGTCGATCACGAACCGTGTTCCGTGAGCCTGGCTTCGCCGAATGGAGACGTGGAGCGGGTACCTCTGCTCCTTGATGTCTGCGATCGACGTGATGCCCGTGCCGGGCGAGACGGCGAAGAACATGCGGTCCCACGTCGGCATGACCGCGATCACACGAACTGGCAGCGCTTCGTTGAAGAGCCCCGTGCCGCGGTACGCCATGTTCAGATACCCAGAGGGGTTGATCGCCGCCAGGTCGACGTCGCCCCGCACGACTTCGAAGGCGAGCGTGTAGTCTCCGTTGGCAAATGAAAGCGAGCGCTCATAGGCGCCATTTTGGACGCTCCCGAGCGTGACACGAAGGTCTTTGTGGGAGGGCTCTTGATCCGAGCGATCGGACGAAATGCCATGGGCGATCTGAACCAGCGCGTTGACCCGCATGGCGGACGCCTGGTTCCGACCAGGTGCATCGCCTCTAATCATTCCCTGCATTGGTGCCTCCATCCGTCGCCCGCAGGCCGTCCGGGCAAGAACAGCCAGCCGACGGAGCGATGGCGAGGACATGGCCCGTCACGGCATTCTTGAACCAGGGGTGCTGCGCGGATTCTTCCGCCGCCGAGGATATCGGGGGTCCGCCAGCATGTCAATTTCGTTGTGACGGTCAGGACTGGTACGCAAACGTGCCGGACAATGGGGCCGGGGACTGGGTCAGGTGTGGCAATATAATGCTGAGCAGTTCGATTTGCGGTGGTGGAGCGACACAGGCTGGAGGCACTCGACGTTGCGAAAGAGATCGTTGAAATCGCCTCGGACAGGCAGGCGAGTGATATCGTCGTTCTGGATCTGCGACGCGTTTCGCTGCTTGCCGACTACTTCGTCATCTGCAGCGGGGGAAGCGAGCGACAGATCACCGCGATCCTAGACGCGGTGACCGAGGACCTACGGAACAAGCACCATCTGCGGCCGATGCGCCAGGAGGGCAAGCCGTCATCGGGATGGGTGCTCCTCGACTACGGCGACGTGGTCGTCCACATCTTCGCTCCGTCGGAGCGCGACTACTATCGACTCGAAGATGTCTGGTCCCACGCATCGCCCGTAGTTCGCGTGCAGTAGACTACGGGGCGCAAGAGGACGGGGGAGAAGCGGCGCTGTGAAGCGGGAGCAGTTCTTCGCACTTGGCATCGCGTTGGGTACCGCGGTCGGATTCGTCCTCGGATCCGCCATTGCCTTACGCGTGGGTGAGGAAGGCGTGGAAGCAGTCCGCCGGTTGGTCCTCAACCTGCTTGACGGGGACGAAGAACCCAAGTTCGAGTACTTATTGCAGTAGCCTGACCGACACGAGAGCGCCCGCTCTTGCAGGTCCCAGTTCTAGAGGCCCAGCTTCCCCGGATTGAGCAGATTGCCCGGGTCGAGCGTTCGCTTTAGCTGCCGCAGCATGTCCAGGCCGTTCCCCAACTCCGAGTCCATCAGATGGCTGAGCCGGAGGCCCACGCCGTGACAGTACTCCATGGAGCCCCCGAGGCCGTGCGCGAGACGTAGCCCGTGATCGGCCCCCGCGTCTAGCTCGTCCGGAGCCCGCGGATCATCGGGCGATTCGTGCTCGAGCTTGACCGAATAGAGCTCCGGTATGCCCCAAAGGCCGGACGCCTTCAGCGCGAGGCGATAGGGAGCGAGCTCCTCAGCCGCCCGCTCGCGGAACCGCTGAATCCTCGACGCGGGAAGCGTAACGTTCAGGTAGGCGCTGGTCCATCGTCGCGCTCGGTTCCGCTGCATGAGACCCTCGGGGTCTTGCTCGCGATCCCGAACCCACCGCTCGGCTGACTCATGGCGCGTGTCCCAGAAATAGCAGGCCTCTTCGTGCGACATCGCCTCGCCACCGTGGCGGAGGCAAATCCGGGTGGCACGGGCGCGCTGGGCCTCGACTTCCTCTTCGAAGCCTTCGAATGCGAGGTGCATCGGCGAGGACAGGTCGACGAGCCTACCGACTCGAAGTGTGCCAGGCGGCGGGTCGTCCTCCTCGTAGTCGATCATCGACGGACGGAGGTGGATCGCGGACATCTCGAGGACGGCCTGGAGGCCATCCTCGAACCTCCGAAAGCGAAAACTGGCCAAGTCTCGACGCTCGGGCAACGGGAATAGGCGAACGTCGACTTCTGTGACGAGTCCAAAGATCCCCTCGGCCCCGATGAACAAATGCTTGAGCGATGGGCCGACAGACGCCTTGGGTACGCCACGCATACGCACGATCTCACCACTTGCGAGCACTGCCTCGAGCCCGAGCACCTGCTCTCCCATCGATCCGTACTTCCCCGCAAGGTAGCCGACGCCGTTGGTCGACGTGGCGCCGCCTACGCTGGCGATCGATTGGCTCCACGGATCGTGCCCCACCATGAGCCCATGGGCTCGCGCATCGAGGTCGAGCTGGCCAAGCAGCACTCCTGGTTCGACCCGCGCCATGCGGTCCTCGCGACTGATCGAAAAGACGCGCCGCATGGCGCCAAGGTCGACGATGATCGATCCCTCAACAGGCGAAGCGCCACCCTGCACGCCAGTGCCCGATCCATACGGGATAACCGGCGTACCGAACCGCCGCGCAACGTCGAGGGCGGCGAGCACGTCAGGCACGTTTCGGGGGAGAACCACGGCGAGGGGCGGCGCAGGTGGCCTGGCGAGCGGGACCTTCGAGCTGGCCACGCCCCAAGCGATCCCACGGTACGTCGCGAGGCGGGAGCGTTCAGTAACGATCCTCGACGGCTCGATCGCGGCTGCGAGAGCCGTAGTCACGGGTTCCGCGAGACTCACCAAGCGTACGCCCCACAAAAAGAGGGCGCTTTTGCGCCCTTTCAGCGTATTCTACACCGAGCCCCGCACGACCCTCTCGACGACGGGCGAGCCACGCGCGTCCCTGGTCGGACGCCGCGGCCGGGCAGCGGAGGAAGCATGACCGCGGAAGATCGCTACAACATCGACACGTACGTTCGGGACATCAACCACGCGAACCGCGACGCCTTCTTCAACGGCCCAGTCCGCGTAGGTCAGCCCGCTCCCGACTTTCAGCTTCCTGAAGTCGATGGGGGCGAGGTCTCCCTCAAGTCATTGACCGCACGAGGCCACACGGTGCTCATCTTCGGCTGCTTCACCGCCCCACCGTGCCTCTCTCAACTGCCCGCTCTCGAGGCGCTCCACCGCGCGTACAGCGGCCGTGGCTTCGCATTTGCCTTCGTGTACACCCGCGAGATCCATCCGGGCGAGAATTTCCCACCTCATCGAACCATCGAGCAGAAGCTGGAACAGGCTCGGCGCATGCGCGACTACGCCCGAATCACGTTTCCAGTCGCGGCCGATGACCTTCAAGGGACGGTCCACCACGCGTATGGGGCCCTTCCGAGCATGGCGTGCGTAGTCCACCGGTCAGGCGATCTCGTCTATCGAGGCTCGTGGACCATTTCCGAAATGATCCACAGGGTCCTGGAGAACCTGTTGCTCCGCGACCGTGATGAGACCGCCGGGCAGCGGAGTCGTTTCGCGTACCACGAATGGCTCGCGCACATGCCCCACGAGGGGGCCAAAGTTTGGAACACGATCGATCTGGCGGGTCCGAAGGCCCGTGCCGATCTGGATCGCGCCAACCCGTGACGCGTTTCCCGCAGGGTCGGCGATGAAGCGGGTGCTCGCTGGTAGCGGAGGCCGGCGCTTCCCTGCTATAACACCGAGGCCGGAGGTTTGAATGCATAGACCTGGCATGCGCGTGCCATCAAGCCCTGCACCGGATGACGCGCAGGGAACCGCGACCCGAAGAATTCGACGCGGCCTTGTTGGTCTGGCGGCGGCGGCTGTGCTCATGACAGCCTGCCAGCCTTCTCCCGGGCCCAACCCCGCGATCAAGCTTGCAGCGAATCCTTTCCCCGCTCACTTGGTACCTAACCCGAACGTTCCTGGAGACCCGGACAGGGGACGAGAGCTCTTCTCTGATACCAAGTTCTACCCGGGGGGCGGCTGCGGTTTCTGCCACACGTTCCCGAGCATCTCGAACGGGACGTTCCCCGGCGCGCCAAATCTCAACAACGTTTCGCTCCGTCCGACCCTTGCGGGTGAGACGATCCAGAATTCACCGGCGACGATGAAGGCGTGGATCATGGACCCGCCGAACGTGAAGCCAAATGCCAGAATGCCCAAGCTCAACGTGTCCGACCAGGAAGCCCAGGACTTGGTGGCGTTCATCTTCAGCCAGCCGTACAACGCGATCGGCCATTAGCCAAAAGCGCTTGCGCGCGGGTTGGCGCATGAGGCAGAATCACTGGGCCCCCTGCTGGCCCGCCTCTGATGAACTGCGCCGCAGCGCTGAACAGAACGCGAGCCAACGCCGAAGACGTCGCCTAGGCTCGCTGGGCGCGAAGCAACCGAAGGAATACGTACCGACAGACGCGCACGCTCTGATGGAGCGAAACGCACCGAGTCCGGCCTGCGCGCCGAGCCATAGCTACTCCAACGGCGGGGACAAGCTCTATGGACCCACGCGTCATGACCACGGACCAGTGGATACTGGTTGACCACAGTCTCCGCTACCTCGTACTTTTCGTCGGTCTCGTCATCAATACAGCGATGTCCTTCCTGTTAGCTCACGCGATCATCCCCTCGCTGGTGAACACAGGTGAGATGCCCGCGGGGATGACTCGTCTGCGGCCTGTCCTCTATCCGATCTCGTTCGTCTCGGCCATCCTCTTTCTCTGGTCGTTCAGCATCGCTATCACTGGAGCTATCTCGGTGATTCAAGCATTCTATCCACGGTATGCGATCTAGATGCCAGCGGAGTTACGACGGATCCTCCTCGTCGGCGGACCAATGGTGACGTTCGCCGCCATCATCGCCTTCATTACATTGGCAATCCCTCCACTTCTGGCAAACGCACCCCATCCGGTTCCGAACGAACCGATTCACTTTGACCACAGCGTGCACGTCCAGACCGCTGGTCTGGACTGCACCTTCTGCCACCGAACTACGACAGTCGGCGCAACCGCGGGGTACCCGGAAGTGCAGCAGTGCATGTTCTGCCACCAGGTCATCTCGCAGTCGACGGTCACGGCCCAGGGTTACGATTCGTCCCAGACACAGGCGTCGATGGACAAGATCCGGACTGCATGGCAGCAACAGCAACCCGTCAATTGGGAGCGCGTCCATCGCCTTCCGGACCACGTGCGGTTCCTCCACGAGGCGCACGTCAACTACGGATTCGCTTGCGAAACCTGCCACGGAGACGTCGGGCGCATGGGTCAGGTGGTCCAGGTTCGCGCGCTTAATATGGGTGATTGCATCAACTGCCACCGTGCCAACAGCGTGTCAGTTGAGTGTGCGACGTGCCACAAATGAGCGATGAAGTTGAGAAGAGTATGAGTGACGATCTGAACCAGCCTTCGGGCATTGAGACGGATTCCAGTGGCCTGAGTCGCCGACAGTTCCTCCTGGGCTCGGCGACCACGGCAGCCGGAGCCGTCTTGTGGGCGGGGTGCGCGCCACCGCCGGCCGCCGAGTTCGAGGCGCAGAGCCGCCTCCGCGTGTCGGAAGACGTCCTCACAGGCTTCGAAAACTGGTACGCCACGGGGTGCCAGCAGTGTGACGCTGGATGTGGGGTGATCGTGCGTGTAATCGAGGGCCGCTCGAAGAAGGTCGAGGGCAATCCCGATCACCCGGTGAATCGTGGAAAGGTTTGCGCCCGAGGCCTCGCTTCGGTCCAGGAGCAGTACCACCCGGATCGCATCACCTCGCCGATGCGCCAGACGGGCCCGCGTGGTCGCGGAGTATTCAGCCCGATTAGTTGGAACGAGGCGATAGACACCCTCGTGTCACGCCTCCGCGGTATCCAACAGAGCGGCCGCACGCGCGACGTCGCCTTCTTGACCACGCCCCTGCGGGCGCATCGAGCGCTCATAGCCGACCGCTTCACGCGGAGCTACGGCGCGGAGTGGCTCACGCTGGACACAGTCAACGATGCGGCCTTCCGCGAGGCAGCGCGCCGCGTGTTCGGTGGAAACTCGCTTCCCGAGTTCGACATCCAGAACGCACGCTACATTATTTCGTTCGGCGCGGACTTCCTCGGAAACTGGCTGTCGCCGGTGCACTACCAGAATCAGTACGGGGTCTTTCGACAGGGCAGCTACCGGCTTGGACAGTTTCAGCCGCGGCAGGGCCGCCCCCGTGGCTACATGGTCCACATCAGCTCTCGGTTCTCGCCGACCGCGGCGAACGCGGACGAGTGGATCTACGTGCCGCCGGGAACCGAGACGTTGGTGGCCCTTGCCATCGCGCAGATCATCATGTCTGAGAACCTCGGCGACGCTGCTGGAGCACAGGCCATCGGCGGGGCACGCAGTCTCGACGCGTACACGCCGGATCGGGTGTTCCAAGAGACAGGGGTTTCCGCGGATAGGATCCGGAAGGTTGCCCGAGAATTCGCGAGCCAACGACCGGGTCTCGTGATCGGCGGCGGCTCCGCGGGTGCGCAAACGAACGGCGCCGATGCCTTGACCGCGATTCTTTCGCTCAACACGTTGGTAGGAAACGTTGGCCGTCCGGGCGGAGTGCTGATGAATCCGGCTCCCGCCATCGATGGCCTGCCGTCGCCGGCGGCCCCGAGTCGCATGTCCGACTGGCAGGGACTGGCGGACCGCGTCCGCGGTGGGCAGTCCCAGGCGGTGCTGCTCCACGACGTGAATCCAGTCCACGATCTGCCATCGGCGCTGCGGTTCCGCGAAGCGCTCATGTCAGCACCTTTTATCGCAAGCTTCTCGAGCTTCATGGACGAGACGACTCAGCTTTCGGATCTTATCCTGCCATCCCATCTTCCATTAGAAGACTGGGGGGACGACATTCCAGATCCGGGACCCGGCTACCAGGTCTACACGATCCAGCAGCCCGTGGTCCGCCCGCTGTACGACACGCGAAGCATCTGGGACGTTCTGCTCACGGCCGGGAGTGAGCTCGGTGGGTCCGTAGCACAGGCGCTCCCATGGGAATCGATGAAGGACGCGCTCCGCGAAGACGCACGCGGCCTTCAGGCCCAAAATCGAGGAAGCGTCCAGGACGCGGACTTCGAGCGGTTCTGGCTCAAGCTGGTCCAGCAAGGCGGCTGGTGGGACACTGGACGTACCGCTAACAGTACGGGCACGTCGTCGATTCAAGGTTTCCCCTCGAACCCGCAGCCTGCGCAATTCGATGGAGACAACTCGTATCCATACTTCCTGGTGGTCTTCCCCCACCACACGCTCGGTACCGGCGAGGCGGCCCACCTACCCTGGCTGCAAGGCACACCGGACCCCATAACCACCATGGCGTGGCAGACCTGGGTAGAGATGAACCCAGACGATGCACAGCGTAAAGGCATCTCGGAGGGAGATATCGTCGCGATCGAGTCTCGCGACGGCGGCCGCATCGAGGTCCCGGTCTACGTGAGTCCCGCAGCCTCGCCCACCGTTCTAAGCGTTCCTCTCGGCCAAGGGCACAACAGCTATGGCCGCTGGGCAACGCGCGATGGCGGTGTTCGAGGAGCGAATCCCATGGACCTCCTCGCTCCGATCACGGACCAAGCCACTGGGGCGCTGGCGTACGGAGCGACCAAGGTCAAACTCTCGAAGACGGGCCGCCACATCTCCGTAGCAAAGTTTGAGGGCCAGGTGATCGCGTACCAGTTGCCGGACGAGCCTGTTGTGCAGGTAACCCGGGGCTTGGAATCGTGAACCGCCAATCGCAGCACGACTGAGGCGTAGGCCCGTCGTATCAGGAGGGACAATGGCTGAGGTCGCACCCGCACCGGGCACAGTACAGAACCCGGCTGGTGAAGAAACCCACCAGTGGGGAATGGTTATCGACATCGACCGGTGTACCGGTTGTCAGGCGTGTGTTATTGCCTGCCAGTCTGAGAACAACATACCGATCAACGACGAGCGGTCGTTTGTGCAGCACCGCGCCAAGGAATGGATTCGGATCGAGCGGTACTGGGAGGGCACGTTCCCGAATGTGAAGGCACGGTTCCTTCCCGTGCTCTGCCAGCATTGCCAGAACGCGCCGTGCGAGCCGGTCTGTCCCGTCTACGCGATCTACCACAGTAGTGACGGACTCAACGTCCAGGTCTACAACCGCTGCGTCGGTACGCGGTACTGCGGCAACAACTGCCAGTGGAACGTTCGCTTTTTCAATTTTTCCGAGAACGAGTGGCCCGAGCCCCTTGGCTCCCAGCTCAACCCAGACGTGACTGTGCGCACGAAGGGCCTGATCGAGAAGTGCACATTCTGCATTCATCGGATCCAGCGCGGCAAACGCACCGAGAAGCGCAACGGTCAGCCGCTGCGAGACGGCGACATCCAGCCAGCCTGCGCGCAGGCCTGCCCGTCGGATGCGATCGTGTTCGGCGATTGGAAGGACTCCAACAGCCGAATCAATCGACTCGCACGGGACCCACGCCACTACGAGCTTCTCGGCGAGCTTGGCGCAGAGCCGGTCGTCGTCTACCTGAAGAAGGTTGATCCCAATGCGGTGGAAACCGCTGCAGCCCAACGACACTAAGCCACGCAGACTGGATGAGGATGACTGAAACGGCGCATCACCACACAGTCCACACGCCCGCGGAAGCGACCCGCGATCTCCTGAACCGTCTGACGGTGACCGGCGGAGGCTTGCTCGCCATCATCCTGCTGGCGATTCTGGCTGTCGCGGGGGCCGTCCGTCTGATCCTCCTGGCGATGCCGGAACCGGAGCCTCCCACGAGCTGGGGCTACGCCGTAGCGATTCTGGCGTTCCTGATGTCCACCGCCCAGGCAGCACCGATCCTTGCGTTCGCCACGCGCCTCGCCAAGGGGTACTGGGGAATTCCACTGCGACGAGCAGCCGATCTCCTCGGTCTCTCCGGCCTCGTGACCACACCGCTATTCATCATAATCCTGTTCCAGCTTCCTGACTTTCACGGCCGAACGAGCACCTGGAACGATTGGCCATACGCGCCTCACCTCTATGATGCGGTCGCTATCTGCCTCCTGACCATTACCAACCTCGCCATCATCTGGCTTACGTCGGTCCCGGATCTCGCTGCCGCACGTGACACGCGCGGCAGTCGCCTCGCGTCCTTTCTAGCCATGGGCTGGACTGGTACCAAACGCCGCTGGAACATCCTGACAACAGGAACGATCCTCCTCGGCAGCTTCTACCTCATGTGGTTCGTCTACGTGCACATGTACCTCGCCAGCGACCTGGCTATGGCCCTCGTACCCGGTTGGCACAGCTCGATCTTCCCTGCTTACCACGCGGTTTCCAGCTTGCAGGCGGGCGCCGCGGCGACGCTCCTGACACTGCTCATCCTCCGCCGCCTGGCTGGTCTGGAGCGGTACGTAGGGGTCGACCCATTCTGGGGCGCCTCCAAGCTCCTGCTCGGAACCTCGCTGCTGTTCTTCTACTTCACGTGGTCCGAGTTCATCCCCATGTGGTACGGGCGACTGCCCTACGAGATGAACGTCCTCGGCGTGCTCATGTTTGGCCCGTTCCTGCCGCTTTTCGGCCTGTCGTTCGTGCTGAACTTTGTTCTTCCCTTCGCGCTCCTCATCTGGAACCCGATTCGCAAGAGCATCATGGGGCCGACCTTCGTCGCGATGCTGATCCTCACGGGGAACTTCATCGACCGCGTGCGAATCTACCTCTCCTCGTGGTCGGTGGCGGGTCCCGTGGGCATGTCGATTGAAGTGTGGCCTCCGATCCGTCCACCAGCACTCGGCGACCTTGCCATCATCGTGGGCGCCCTGTCAGCGCTGATGCTGCTGTACCTTCTGGCACTTCGAGTGGTGCCACCGGTGTCGCTCTGGGAACACAAGTCGGCGCTGCTCCTCACGGTCGAGCGCCGGTTCATCAAGACGGAGGTTGCGGTCGTTGCCAAGCCCCGATGAGTCACGAGCCCGCACAACATCCTTCGCTCATCGAGGCGCGACCGCTCTGCGCTTCCTCAGCTTGAGCGTCACATTGAGGGGGACCCATGCAGGAACGGCGTGAATTATCGCCGACGAAGATCAACCAGGATCTCCTGCGCTTCGCGTTTCACACGCCGCTGTGGTTCTGGATCGCAGCGATCGTCCTTGGGTGCATCTTTGGCGCCGGGCTGGTCAGCTTCATCCTGATGTTGATCTTCGGCCTCACCTTGCTGGGTTACACGAACATCCAGCTCTGGGGCATCCTGATCACCAACTTCGTGTTCTGGGTCGGTATTAGCCACGCAGGAGTCATGATCTCCGCGATCCTGCGGCTGACCCAGGCCGAGTGGCGACGGCCCGTTACCCGAGCAGCTGAGGTTCTCACGGTCTTCGCCTTGGCCACCGCCGCTACCTTCCCCTTGATTCACACTGGACGCCCCTGGCGAGTTCCCTACTGGGTGTTTCCCTACGACTTCGGTCGCGGCATCTTCCCAGACGTTCGGTCCGCTTTGATCTGGGACCCCAGCGCAATCTTTACCTACCTCTCTTCCAGCGCCATGTTCATCTACGTGGCGTTGGTCCCCGACCTGGCGATCGCTCGAGATCAGTCCACTGGCTGGCGACGTCAGCTCTACGGACTGCTCGCGCTGGGCTTCCGCGGGACCGCCCGCCAGTGGAAGCTCCAGACGATCGCTGGAATCCTGCTTTCGGGCTTAATCCTTCCGGTGTTCGTCTCCGTGCACTCGATCGTGTCCTGGGACTTCGCCATGGCGATCACGCCAGGCTGGCATTCCAGCACTTTCCCGCCCTACTTCGTTATCGGCGCCGTGCATTCGGGCGTGTCCGCGGTAGCGACCTTGATGGCGATCCTCCGCTGGATCTTCCACCTGGAGGACTACATCACACCCGACCACTTCGACGCCCTCGGACGCCTCCTGCTTGTAGTGGTGAACACCTGGTTGTTCTTCTTCCTGTTGGACATGGTGTTCGGCATTGGCACCCGAGACCCCAACGAGCTGGCCATCTGGGAGCTGCGAATATTCCAGCAACCATTCAACGTCCTCTTCCCCGTGTTCTTCATCACGGGGTACATCATCCCCATGGGCTTCTGGGTCTTCAAGAAAGTACGGCGCAACATCAAGATCATGTTCTGGACATCGCTCATTGCCAACGTCGGCATGTGGCTCGAGCGCTACATCATCATCGTGCCCGCGGTGTCGGACAAGCGTCCGTTCACCTTCACCTGGATCCCCGTGTACCAGGTGCAGCCCATCGAGGTCATCCTGGTCCTCGCGTCTTTCGCGCTGGTCTCGCTTGGTGTGCTGCTGTTCGCGAAGTTCTTCCCCATCATCCCGCTGTTCGACATCAAAGAGGGCCAGGTGTTGAAGCAGGAGATTCAGGTCGGCCGCGTCCGTGTCCCTGGAATCATCCGCGAATGATCGCTTCACGAGCCCTGTAGAGGAGGAGACAAATGGCTACGACGGCCGGCGGGGCCCTGCTTGGACTATTCCAGGATCCCGTCAAAGTGGCAGACGCAATTGACAGCTTGAGAGAAGCGGGGTTCGACGGGTCGACCCTCAAGACCTACACGGACACGCCGTATCCGGAAGGCGCCTTTGGTGAGGACCCTGAGAACCACCGGCTGTACGTGTTCCCGTTCATGGGCGCGCTGTGCGGCTTCTCAGTGGGTCTCCTGATCACTATCGGCACGCAGATGGCGTACCCGTTGGTCACGGGCGGCAAGCCGATCCTGTCGATTCCTCCCATGATCAACGTCATGTACGAAGGCACGATGCTCGGCGCGATCCTGTTCACCGTGCTCGGCATCATCTTCGAGTCGCGCCTCCCGAATTTCTCTAAGGCGCCCTACGACCCCCGCATCAGCGAAGGCTACATTGGGCTCCTCGTCTCACGTGCCGAGGGTAAAGCCGACGTTGCAGAGCGCGCGATGCGCGCGGCGGGCGCCGTGGACATCGTGACCCAGCCAGGATCGGGGCGGTAGGCAGTGGCGAACGTGATTCAATTGGCAGCGCGGGCGACGCGGGCGGCAACGCTGGTGGCAACGCGCTGCCGCACTGCGATCGTACGCCGGCCCGCAGCCACCGTCGGCATCATCGCCCTCGCAGGCGCCGTGGCGGCTTGCACGCCTGGCGCCTACACCTTCGATATTTTTCGCGAGATGCACTACCAGCCCTCCCAGCGGCTGCAGGAACCGAATCGGCTGGCCCCACCCGCAGGCGCCGTGCCGCTCTCTGGCCGCTCGCCCGTCGTCACCTGGGACCAGGCCGCGACGCTGCAGAACCCAGTGCCAGCGAACGACCAAACCCGTGCGCAGGGGCAGCGCCTCTATCAGGTGAACTGCGGGGCCTGCCACGGGCAGAATGCCGACGGCAAGAGCGAGGTTTCGACTCGCTTCGCCAACGCAGGTGTCGTTCCGCCCGTCGACTTCCGCAGCGACCGCGCGCGAAACCGCTCAGACGGCCAGCTCTACTGGCTCGTGACCAACGGCATCGGCAACATGCCGCCGTTCGGCGAAATCCTGACGGACGATCAGCGGTGGATGATCGTGCAACACATTAGAACGACGCAGGGGCGATAAATGGGATTCGGCCACATCATCGTCGTCTTGATCGGGATCTTTATCGCGCCGATGATCCTGGGCTCGTACATCGTCGCCCAGGACGCCGACACGAAAGCATTGATGCGCTGGTTCGGGCTCGCCGTGCTGATCTTCATCGTGGTCCCGATTCTGGGAGCGCTCTACCTACTGCAGCCGTTCTAGGCTTCGGCCTTCCATCGAGCCGCGGCGTCGAGCAGCTCTCGCGCCGTGTGCTCCATGGCCGAGCCCGCCGCCGAGCCGCCGAGCATCTGGGTGATCTCGGCGACACGTCCCTCCTCCGTCAACCGCTCCACACGCGTCACCGTTCGACCACCCTCGACGACCTTTCCGACCGCGTAGTGCGCGTCGGCGTAGGCGGCCACCTGCGGCAGGTGCGTGATGCACACAACCTGGTGCTCCCGCGACAGCCGCCACAGCTTCTCCCCCAACACGTGACCCATGCGTCCGCCGATGCCCTGATCGAGCTCGTCGAAGATCAGCACCGGAGTTTCGTCCACGGCGGACAGCGCGCTCTTCAATGCCAACATGAACCGCGCCAACTCGCCGCCACTGGCGATCTGGACCAGCGGACGTGGCGGCTCCCCGGCGTTCGCCGACATCAGGAACTCCACTCGGTCGACTCCCGTCTCGTCGAAGGCAACCGGCTCATCTTCGCCCTCGATCTCTAGCCCCTCGGCATCCCTCCGCCGACTGACCGCCACACAGAACACACCACTCGACATCCCCAGTGCCACCATCTCGGATTGCACCAGCGCGTCGAGCTCACGGGCGGCGCTGGCTCGCAGCGCCGATAGGGACACGGCCGTGGCAGCCGCCGCCCTACGCGTCTCCAGCTCCTGTTGCCGCAGCCCCTGAATGCGTTCCTCGCTGTGCTCCAACTCCTGAAGTCGCCTTGCCGCCGTTTCGCGATACGACAGGACGTCCGCTAGTGTGCTTCCATACTTTCGCTTCAGATCGGCGAGCAGCAACATGCGCTCCTCGATCGTGGCAAGAGCCTCTGGGTCTTCCTCGAGGGAATCAGCATAGCGACGCACAGTGCGAGACAGCTCCTCGGCAGCATCCAGCGCGTCGACGAGTCGGTCAGTCTCCCCATCGAACGTCCCGTCCAGCGAGCGAATCTCGTCGGCCCGGGCAACTGCTTCGCTCAGCAGCTCCAGGGCTCCAGCCCCCTCGTCACCGCCCTCCAGGGCATCATGGGTCGCCACGGCGAGCTGGCGCAGTCGCAGAGTGTTCCGCAGGCGCGACCGCTGTGCAATCAACTCGTCCTCTTCACCCCCATGAGTGCCGGCCGCGTCGATCTCCTCCACCTCGTGGCGAAGCAACACAGACTCGCGCTGCGCCTGGCGATCGCTGTTCTGAAGCCGTTCGATCTCTCGCCGCAATCCGCGGATCGCGCTCGTGGCGGACGCCATCGCGGTCCGCAGCTCACCAGCCCGCCCGAACCGATCGAGAATCGCAAGGTGCTGGGACACACGGCTCAGCGACAGGTGCGATGCCTGTGAGTGCACGTCCACGAGGCGACTCGCCAGCTCCTGTACTACCGACAGGGGCACTGTGCGTCCGTTCACCCGGGCCACGCTACGACTCGATTGAACGTCTCGGGTCAGAACGACCTGGTCGTCCTCGACCTCACAACCTACCTCTGCGAGTCCGGCCGCGATTGGCCCGTCAGACGCGACACCCCAAAAGATGGCCTCGACCGCCGCTCGTTCGGCACCGGCCCGCAGCCAGGTCGGATCGAATCGGTCCCCCATGGCCGCTCCGAGAGCATCGATGATGATGGACTTGCCAGCCCCCGTCTCCCCTGTCAGGGCGATGAACCCGTCAGTCCATTCAATCCGGATCTGGTCAACGATGGCGAAGTCGCGGATCGATAGCTCAGCGAGATGCGCAGACGGACCTTCAGTCACGCACCGTTCGGAGCCGTCCGTGCGGGGACCAGCGTCTGTCATTGTCGGGCAGACTCAGTGAAGCTTGCTGAGGATACGGCTGTAAAACTCGGCAGGCGCCCCTCGCCGAGCGAAGACGGAGGAGCAATCACTCCGGCGGGTATCGACGATGGCGCCATTCCCGATCAGCGCGTCCACTTGTCCGTCCACGGTGATCACGGCTGGCTGCTCGGTCCACACCTGCAGACGCAAGGGGACGTCTCCAGGGATGACGAGGGATCGCAGCGACGAGATGTGGGGGCAGATGGCAGTCACGACGAGGTCAGAGGACCAGGGCGCCAAAATCGGCCCACCGGCCGCAAATGAGTACGCCGTAGACCCCGTGGCCGTCGCCACGATTACGCCATCACATCGAAACGAATGAAGAGGATGGCCTTCCATCGCCAGGTCCACCGTGACTGTGCGTAAGGACTGGCCGCGTCCCACCACGACGTCGTTGAGAGCGATGTGCGTGGTGAGGACCTCATGCGGCTCGACGGAGCCCTCGACTGCGCCAGACGTGGCCACGTCCGCACACATCATGTCGCGACGATCGAGCCAACAGTCACCCATGACATAGGGCTCGAGGCCGTCGGGCGTCTCCTTCGGCTGCAGCTCCGCTAAGAACCCAAGACGCCCCATCTGGACGCCGACCACGGGGGTAGGACTTCCGGCGAGCCAGCGTGCGGCGCGAAGAATGGTGCCGTCGCCCCCGAATGTCACGAGGAGGTCCAGGTCGCGGCTGGGAGTGCTGCTATCCAAGTCCCAGGACGAGATCAGCTCAGCTTCCGCGCCCCAGCGGGCCATTGCTTCGGCGCACCGTCGCGCCAGTGGCGCCGACTCCTCAACCATCGGTTGATACACGAGCGCCACGCGACGGGCACGGCTTCCTCGCGGAAGTGTGGCGCTCAATGCTTTCCCGTCGGGACGGCGAGCGCATCGACCAGCGCCGTATCGATCTCCGTCTGAGTACTGGGAGCTAGGGCCGTGTATTCCAACGGTACGGTTGGGAGCCCATCGCGGGTGATGTCGAGACGCACATGGGCGAGAAACTCCGCATTCCCTCCTGCTCCGCGGATGGGCGACGCGGTGACGCCGACGAGCTCCTGGCCAGCGGCCTCGAGCCAGGACGCCAGCCCGGTCAGCACCTCGCGGTGGACGGCGGGGTCGCGCACGATTCCGCCTTTGCCGACGCGGCCCTTTCCCGCTTCGAACTGCGGTTTAACCAACGTGACCAGCTCAGCGCCAGGGGCGCTAATCCGAAGGATCGTGGGGAGGAGCATCCGGAGCGAAATGAACGACACGTCCATGACGGTCAGGCTCACAGGCTCGTCGAGACGATCCAGGAATCGCGCGTTGGTTCGCTCGAGCACCACCACGCGCGTATCCCCTCGCAAACGCCAGTCGAGCTGGCCGTAGCTCACATCGACCGCGTAGACACGGTTCGCTCCTCGTTGGAGGAGACAGTCGGTAAAGCCGCCCGTCGATGCGCCGAAATCCGCACAAACGGCACCGGCAGGGTCGACGCGGAAGTGGGTCAGTGCGTGATCGAGCTTCAGGCCCCCGCGGCTCACGAAGGTCTGCCCTACGGTGACGTCGAGCTGGAGATCGTCGGGCACACGCTGGCCGGGCTTCAAGAAGGGGAGTCCAGGAGCCGTCACGCGCCCGGCGAGGACGAGTGCCCTCGCCTTCTCTCGCGTCGGCGTGTGACCCCGCTGGACGAGCAGCTCATCGAGGCGAATTCGGGAGGCCGAACGGGGCGCCATGCCCGAAGTATACCGAGTATTGAAGGCGAGTCCGGCCGGCCCCTATAGTTATTGGTGCCAAGGAGCATTGCCTTTGCGCTCATCGCCCACCTCTCCGGCGCTCACCGAGCTCTCAACCCACCCCGTTCGGACCTCATCCCTATCAAGAGCTATTCTCCGCGAGCTCAGACCGAAACAGTGGCTCAAGAACGGCCTCTTGTTCTTCGGACTGGTCTACGCGCTCCACGTCTTCAACGTGCCGCTCGTCACGCGGGCGCTCATCGCCTTCGCCGCCTTCTGTTTGATCTCCAGCGCGGGGTACGTCTTCAACGACCTCCGTGACGTCGAGCTCGATAGGCTCCATCCGACAAAGCGCTTCCGCCCCATTGCAGCGGGACTCATCCCGAAACCGGCTGCGTCGGCCTTGGCAATCGCCCTCTTCCTCGGCGGCTTTGGGCTTGCGTTCACGCTAGGGATTCCCTTTCTCTTGTGCTGCCTCGCCTATCTCGTCATCACGGCGTCATATTCCCTGTGGTGGAAACACGTCGTGCTCCTGGACGTTTTCTGCATCGCCGCAGGTTTCGTCGTGCGAGCCGTGGCCGGCGCAGTCGCGGTGGGGGTGCCCATCTCTCCATGGCTCTACGTATGCACGGTCCTTGGATCGCTCGTCATCGCCCTCGGAAAGCGGCGCGCCGAGATTCTCGGCATGGAAGACGACGCTGAGGCCCACCGGCCGGCGCTGGAGCACTACACTGTGGCCTTCCTGGACCACCTGGTGGTCATCACCGCGACGGCTAGCCTCATGGCCTATTCGCTGTACACCTTCTCCGCCGAGAATGTGCCGCGGAACCACATGATGATGATCACGATCCCGATCGTTCTCTATGGGATCTTCCGCTACCTGTTCCTGCTCATGGTGCGCGGAACGGGTGGCAGTCCCGAGGATCTCCTCCTCGGGGACCGAAGCATGATGGTCGCGGTCGTTCTTTTCCTCCTCCTCAGTGCCGGCATCCTCTACTGGGGATCAGGTTTCGGAACTCTGGTCATGCCTCTTACCCAACGCTAATCGGACAAAGAGAAGACCCCGTCAGTGCGTGGCACCGGCGGGGTCTTCTCTTTGTCGACGGCTCGACGTCGGGACGCCCTCACCCCTACCCTCTCCCAGAGAGAGAGGGGGAGCGACTGTTATCGCTTCGTGTACTGAGGAGCCTTCCGCGCGCGCTTCAGACCGGGCTTCTTCCGCTCTTTGGCCCGCGGGTCGCGGGTGAGGAGACCAGCCTGACGGAGCGCCGGGCGGAACGACTCGTCGATCTTCACCAGCGCCCGGGCGATGCCGTGGGTAATCGCGTCTGCCTGACCAGACACCCCCCCGCCGTTCGCCTTCGCGAGGACGTTATACGTTCGATGAGTATTGGTGATCCGCAGCGGAAGGGTGATCTTGCTCTGCCAGAGCAGCCGCGGAAATCGCTCTTCCATGGGATGGCCGTCGACGATGACGTTGCCGGTCCCAGGCTGCAGCAGAACGCGCGCTACGGCGGTCTTGCGGCCACCGACGGCAGTCGTGCCCGTCCGGGGGGCTCGTGGGCTTCGAATCATGCCTCTTTCTCTCCTGCCGCCTCATTCTCAGCGACTGCATCAACCTGGCCACGGTGCGGATGGTTCGGGCCAGCGTACACCCGCAGCTTTCGGAAGACCGAACGTCCGAGTGAATTCTTGGGGAGCATGCCCTTCACAGCGTGCTCGATCACGCGCTCCGGCTTCTGGGCCAGCATCTTTCCGAGCGGTATGGCTCGGAGCGAACCCAGGTAGCCCGAGTGCCGATAATACATCTTCTGCAACGGTTTGTTCTTACCGGTGATGCCGACGCGAGAAGCGTTCACCACGACGACGTAGTCACCCACGTCCATGTGCGTCGCAAACATCGCCTTATGCTTCCCGCGCAGGATCTGCGCGACTTCGCTCGCCAGGCGCCCTAGAGGCCGACCGGTAGCATCGATCACGTGCCAGGTTCGCTGGATATCCGCCGCCTTTGGGCTATAGGTCCGAGCCGCTGTATCTACCATCTGTCCCCCTATCTGGCCGTAACCAGGAGCGACGGAAGCGATGCGAATCGTCGATCGACGGCGACCCGCTGCTTCTCTCCACCGATTTGCCTGGTCAGTACGTGACTCTCAGCAAGGTTAATCCATTTGCCGGCGCCGTTGGCCCGGCACCCGCTCGCTCTTTTCGCTCCAGCGAAGCTCCCATCTCGCTGGTCGGCAGCTTGCCTTGACCGATCAAGATGGAAGTACCGACGATGGTCCGTACCATGTGTCGGAGAAAGGCGTCCGCCTCGATCTCGAAGCGCATCACTGGCTCAAACGCGGAGTCTCGCCACCACCTGGCCGACTTCACCTTTCGCACCGTACCCTTCTCCGTATCGTCCTGCGAACGATGCGTTCGGAACGCGGCGAAGTCGTGACGGCCCACCAGGCTCTGGCACGCCTCATCCATTGCATTTACGTCGAGAGGCGCAGCTACGTGCCCCATCCACCTTCGCTCCCACACATTTCGATCGGACCCGTTCCAGATCGTGTAACCGTAGCAACGCGTCTCTGCACTGCGCCTTGCGTCAAATCCCTCCGGCGCATCGGAGGCATCTTTGACCAAGAGATCCTCACCGACGAGCGCATTGAGCGCCCGCTTGAGCTCCCAGCAAGGGATCGCCGACTCTGTATGGAAGCTCACCACCTGCCCCTGCGCGTGCACGCCCGTGTCCGTGCGCCCGGCTGAGGTGACTCGCGTCCGCTGCCCCAGCACACGCCCAAGAACGTCTTCCAGCTCGCCCCCAACGGTCCGTGCAGACGGTTGAGGTGCAAAACCGTGGAAGTCCGTTCCATCGTATTGCACGTCCAGTCGAATCGTCCGCATCTCGCCGCGTTCGAAGCTCGCTGCTCGGTTAGAAAACCAGCTCGATCTGTGCCATCGGTGCGCTGTCGCCGCGGCGCGGGCCGAGGTGAACCAACCGAACGTAGCCACCGGGCCGGTCCGCGAAGCGCGGGGCCAACTCGTCCACGACCTTGTTCGCGATGGTCACATCGTAGAGCTGCGAGATGATCTGCCGACGCGAGTGCAGATCGCCTCGCTTCGCCAAGGTGATGAGCTTCTCCGCGAGGGAGCGCACCTCCTTCGCCTTCGGCTCGGTCGTCCTGATCTTCTCGTAGCGGAAGAGGTCCGTCGCCTGATTGCGAAGCAGCGCGCTCCGATGACCCTCGTCGCGCCCGAGCTTTCGCTTTCCAACCTTATGCCGCATGATCTACCTTCTCCGGCCTACGGCGCTTCGCTGCGCTCATCCGGCTCGTTGTCTTCGACTTCTTCTTCTTCGTCATCGCCGTAGTCCTGATAGGACGCGCGAACCCGCGCATAGTCCGTGTCGTCGTCCATCTCTTCTTCGTCTTCGTCTTCTTCGTACGAACCGTGGCTCGTACCATCGCTCGCGGTCGTGATGCCATGGCGAGCGAGCTTCTCGTGCAGCTCCTGCAGCGACTTCTGGCCGAAGTTGCGCAGGCCCAGCAGCTCGTCCTCGCTCATCTGCAGCAACTGGCCGACGGTCGTGATCTGGGACCGCTTGAGGCAGTTGTACGTTCGGGACGATAGGTCCAGAACTTCGATCGGCATGTCCTGCAGCCGCGACGGGATCGCTCCCGGGGCGATGGACGACTTCTCGGCGCGAGGCGCCGCGCCGCTAAGCTGGGCGAAGATCTGGAAGTGGTCGATGAGGATCTGAGCCGCCTGGCCAAGCGCTTCCCGCGGACCGATGCTGCCATCCGTCTGGATCTCCAGCAACAGCTTGTCGTAGTCCGTGCGAGCGCCGACGCGTGTCTTCTCAACCCGGTAATTCACACGCCGGATTGGCGTGAAAACCGCGTCGATCGGAATCACGCCAATGGAGGGCGCCTCGCGCCCGTCGCCGGTGAGATAGCCGCGACCCTTCTCGATCGTGAGCATCATCTCGAGTCGCGCCTCGGCGCTGTCCAGCGTCGCAAGCGAAACCTCTGGGTTCACGATCTCGATCTCGGGCGGGACCTGAATGTCGCCCGCTGTCACGACGCCCGGCCCTGCACTTTCGAGGCGTACGTTCACAACCTCGTCCGTGTAGGACTTAAGTCGGACCTGCTTCAGATTTAGGATCAGCTCCGTTGTGTCCTCGCGGACACCCGGGACGCTGGAAAACTCATGGTAGACGTTCTCGATCTTGATGGCGGTAATCGCCGCGCCCGTCAGTGAAGACAGAAGCACCCGACGGAGGGCATTTCCGATCGTAAGGCCAAACCCGCTTGTGAGAGGCTCGATCTCAAACTGACCAAGCTCCCCTGAGAGGAAGACCGTCTCCACGGCGGTGGACGCAATTTCTTCCTGCAACCTTGAACACTCCTTCACGTCCCGACAAGTCGGGACGCATGCGCCCTAGCGAGAGTAGTACTCAACCACTAGCTGTTCGTTCACCTGCGTGTCGATGTCGTCTCGCTCTGGTACACGCAAGACCCTGCCGCTGAGATCAGCAGGGTCCAGTGAGAGCCAGCGCGGGACTGTGCTCTCGGTGAGGTCGCCCTTAGCGGCTAGAAAGTACTCGTTCTCGCGACTCGTCGACCGCACCCTGATGACGTCGCCTTCCCGCACCGTAGCGGAAGGAATGTCAGTCTTGCGGCCGTTCAAATCAAAATGCCCGTGGCGGACGATGTGGCGTGCCTGCGCCCGCGATGACGCAAACCCGAGACGGTACACCGCGTTGTCCAACCGACGTTCGAGGATGGCGAGCAGATTCGCACCGGTCATGCCCGGTCGCCGCTCGGCCTCCACGAAATGCGTGTGGAACTGTCGCTCTAGAACGCCATAGATCGAACGAAGCTTTTGCTTCTCGGCGAGCTGCAGCCCATACTCCGATACTTTTCGACGTCCCTGCCCGTGCTCGCCCGGCGGGTACTTCCGCCGTTCCACGGCGCACTTCGGTCCGAAGCAGCGCTGCCCTTTGAGAAACAGCTTCGTGCCGAACCTGCGACAGATTCGGCACACAGGACCTGTATATCGTGCCATTCATACTCCTGACACCGTGCGACGCCGAAGCCGGTCCCGAAGGACCCAGCGCTTCGGCTCGACGGCCTGATCTCTTTTAGACGCGCCGCTTCTTCGGTGGACGGCAGCCGTTGTGGGGAATGGGGGTCACGTCGATAATGGCGCTGATCCCTAGCCCGGTGGCCTGGAGCGAACGGATAGCGGCCTCCCGGCCGGAGCCTGGCCCCTTCACGTAGACGTCAATTGCTCGAAGCCCATGCTCCATGGCCTTCTTCGCGGCGTCCTCGGCGGCCTGACTCGCTGCGAACGGGGTGCTCTTCCGCGACCCTTTGAATCCGACCACGCCGGAGCTGCTCCAGGACAGCACATTCCCGTCTGGATCGGTGATTGTCACCAGCGTGTTATTGAAGGTCGACTGAATGTATGCGTTTCCACGCGGAACTTGCTTGCGCTCGCGCCGCCTCGGCCGTGCGCCTCTCCGTCGGTCCGCCAACCTGTCTCCTCCGCGGCCTTACTTCTTCGCCGACGCCCGTCGTCGCCCGGCTACCGTTCGTCGCGGCCCTCGCCGCGTGCGTGCGTTCGTGCGCGTCCGTTGTCCTCGGACCGGCAGCCCACGCCGATGGCGCAGGCCACGGTAGCAGCCGATTTCCATCAGGCGCTTGATGTTGAGGTTGACCTCGCGTCGCAGGTCTCCCTCCACGGTAAAGTGTCGATCGATGTAGTCTCGCAAGCGAGAGATCTCATCTTCCGTCAACTGCTTGACCCGAGTCTCCGGGTTCAGCCCCACAGCCGTAGCAGTGTCCTTCGCCCTGGTTCGGCCGATCCCATAGATGTACGTCAGAGAGATCTGCACTTGCTTATCGTTGGGAATGTCTACGCCAGCAATACGAGCCAATCAGTCCTCCCTGCGCACGAGATCGCCAGGTGAGACGGCTCCCGCCTCACCTGCTCGCGCCGTTTGCTCTCTAGCCCTGCCGCTGCTTGTGGCGAGGATTCACACAGATCACGCGGACGACGCCGTGTCGGCGAATGACCTTGCACTTCTCGCATCGCGGCTTTACGGAAGCATGCACCTTCATCTACAATCAACTCCACTCGACGCTGGGGACATCGCACCCAGGGATTGCGGGCGACGGGGAATCCGTAGGCACAACTCTCCAGGGCCTACTTGAGCAACGTAATTCTATCAAATTTGCGCCGCCAGGCGGCTGCGTACCACTTCGGACAGCGTCCCCGTCACCTCGGGAATGGACTGAGCCCCATCTACCTCGTCCAGAACGCCCTTTTCACGGTAATAGCCGATCACCGGCATCGTCTGATCGAAGTACACCTGTAGCCGTCGCTTCGCCGTCTCGAGCGAGTCATCCTCGCGCTGGTACAACTGGCCACCACATCGGTCGCAAACTCCGGGGCGGCCCGGTGGATTGAACACCTGGTGGTACGACGCCTGACAAACACGACACAGCCAACGCCCAGACAGTCGACGAAGCAGCTCGTCCTCCGGCACTACCATGTAGACGCTCTGATCGACTCGTTTGCCGGCATCGGCGAGAGCCTTGTCTAGCGCTCTCGCCTGCGGGACGTTCCGCGGGAACCCATCGAGAATCGCACCGTTGGACGCATCCGGCTGACGCAGCCGCTCCATCACCATGGCGACAGTCACTTCATCCGGAACGAGCTCACCCCGTTCCATATACGACTTCGCCCTCAGGCCAAGATCCGTGCCGTTGGCCTGGGCCTCGCGAAACATATCGCCGGTCGCGATGTGCGCCAGTCCGAACTGGTCCGCCATCCACTGCGCTTGCGTGCCTTTGCCGGCGCCAGGCGCACCAATCAATACGATAAACAACAGTCGTCCCTACCTATTTAACGGATGAAGCCGCGATAGTTGCGCATCAGGAGCTGCGCCTCGAGCTGCTTGATCGTGTCGAGCACCACGCCCACAACGATCAGAAGTCCTGTGCTGGAAAGCGTCAGCGTCTGAATATCCGTGAACCGCTGAGCCAGGAACGGAAGCACGGCGATGATCCCGAGGAACACCGCCCCCGCCCAGGTGATCCGAATGAGCACGAAGTAGAGGTACTCGGCCGTCGGTCTACCAGGTCGGATGCCCGGAATGAACGCACCGCTCTTCTGGAGGTTCTCGCCGATGTTCTGCTGTTGGAACACGACGAGGGTGTAGAAGAAGGTGAAGCCCACGACCATGACGAAGTAGAGCACCCAGTACACCCAACTCGTTCCCACGTAGAAGGTGTCGTAGAGGAGCCGCGCGACGCCCGCCACAGTCTCGTTGTCCACGCCTACGAAGTAGCTCGCGAGCGTGCCCGGGAAGATCATGATGGACGAAGCAAAGATCAGCGGGATCATGCCCGCCGAGTTCACACGCATCGGGATGTGTGTGCTGCCGCCCCCGTACCAACGCGTGCCCCGCAGGCGCCGCGCATACTGCACGGGGATGCGCCGCTGCCCCTCGTAGACGTAGACGATCGCAATGATGGTGAGTAGTCCAAGGACGCCGAAGATGAGGAGGGGCATGATGTTGCCCGGGCCGACGAAACCTTGGGCGATGGCCTGTGGCAGCGATGCCACGATTCCCGCGAAGATGATGATCGAAACGCCGTTCCCCACACCGTTCTGCGTGATGAGCTCGCCTATCCAGACGAGGAGCATCGTTCCAGCCACCATCGAGACGATGATCGCCAGCGATTCGATCGGATGCGTTCCGAGATCGAAGTTACTGATGACCTGGTTACCACTGCTGTTCAGGAACTGAATCGTGCCGAACCCCTGCAGCGCTGCGAGGGGGACGGTCGCCCAGTGCATGTACTGGTTGATCTTGGCTCGGCCCGACTCACCCTCCTTGGAGAGCGCCTCGAGCTGCGGGATGATCGGGATTAGGAGCTGCATGATGATCGTGGCCGTGATGTATGGATATACGCCCATGGCCACGATGGAGAAGTTGCTCAGGCCGCTTCCCGAGAAGAGGTTCAGCATACCCAGCAACTGGTTGGCGTCGAACAGATCGCGCAACGCCGCTGCGTTTACGCCTGGCACCGGAACGTGCGACATGAACCGGAAGATCACGAGCATGGCAAGCGTGAAGAGCAGCTTCGCTCGAACGTCCGGTACTTGGAACGACGCCAGGACCGCCTGAATCATGCGGGGATAACCTCGGCAGTCCCACCGGCCTTGCGAATCGCTTCTTCCGCAGCACGAGAGAAGGCCTGCGCCTGTACGGTGACGCGCTTCGTCAGACTCCCACGGGCCAAGACCTTCAGCGGCCGCTTGTCGGTCCGAATCACACCGAGCTTTTTCAGCGCGTCGGGCGTCACGATCGTCGTGTCGGTAAGCGCCTCGAGCTGATCCAGGTTCACAACCTCGTACTCGACGCGGAATGGGTTATTGAATCCCCGCTTATAAGGAAGACGCCGAACCAGTGGAAGCTGGCCGCCCTCGAAGTACGGAGGAACGCCACCACCCGATCGGGCCTTCTGGCCTTTGTGGCCCTTGCCGGCGGTCTTGCCGCGGCCCGACCCGAGTCCGCGGCCGATGCGCCGACGCGTTGACTTCGACCCCTCCGGCGGGGTGAGCTCGTGTAGTTTCATTTTGCTGCCTCGCCCGTTTCCACCACGAGCAGGTGACGCACCTTGTGCAGCATGCCGCGCACGACCGGAGTGTCCGGCAGCTCGACGCGCTGGTGCATGCGCCGCAGCCCCAGGCTGCGCACCGTCGCTCGCTGGTCTCGTGGATGCCCAATGACACTCTTCACGAGCGTCGCCGTAATCGTTACCGCCATGAGGCTATTCCTTCACCTCTCCACTGGGAGCAGTTTCTGGCGTCGAGGCGGCAGGCTCCTCCGCGGGCGCCGCGGCGCCACCCGCCGCTACGCCGGCCGCTGCTGCGTCAGTCGTTGCCGCTAAGCCGGCCGCTGCACCAGGCGATGCCGGGTCAGTCGCTGCCGGTACGCTGGCCGCTGGACCAGCCGTTGCCGCGCCAGTCGCCGCTGCGCCATTGGCAGCCGCCTGCGCCACTCGTCCGTCGCCCCCACGGCGTTCCCGCCGCACGACCTCAGGATCCCTAAGGCCCTCGAGCCCCACCAGCGTCGCCTTCGCAACGTTCACGGGATTCGAGCTCCCCAACGACTTCGTCAAAATATCTTTGATTCCGGCCGCCTCTACGACTGCCCGAACCGCGCCGCCGGCGATCACGCCGGTCCCGCGAGCCGCGGGCTTCATCATGACGTTCGCGGCGCCGAACCTGCTAAGCGTCTCGTGCGGGATGGTCGATTCCTTCATCGGAACCCGAATCAGGTTCTTCTTTGCGTTTTCGACGCCCTTCCGAATGGAGTCGGGCACCTCATTGGCCTTCCCGAGCCCGACGCCCACGACGCCATGGCCGTCGCCGACGACCACCACAGCGCTAAAGCTGAAGCGCCGGCCGCCCTTAACGACCTTCGCGACGCGGTTTACTCGGACAACCTTCTCTTCGAGCACCAGACCCGCGGGGTCAACCTTCGGCATCCCAACTCCTCGTCATGTCACGTCGTAACGCGGGACCACACTGGTCCCAGCATCGGGCTCTATCTAGAAGTCCAGCCCGCCCTCGCGAGCGCCATCGGCGAGCGCCTGAATGCGCCCGTGGTACAGAGAGCCACCGCGATCGAAAATGACCTGGGTCACGCCAGCCGCCTTCGCACGCTCGGCGATCGCCAGTCCTACGGCCTTTGCACCAGCGGTCTTGGTGCCCTTCGTGTTCCGGAGGTTGGACTCCAGGGATGACGCCGCGGCCACCGTCTGGCCACGCGTGTCGTCGATCACCTGCGCATAGATATGCACCGTGCTCCGAAAGACCGCGAGCCTCGGACGGGCGGGCGTCCCACTCAGATTTCGGCGGATTCGCAAGTGCCGGCGCCGACGCGCCGCGCGAGCGTTTGCAGGCTTGAACAACACTCGCCTCCTTATCGTTTCTTGCCGCCGGCTTTGCCGGCCTTCCGACGCACGATCTCGCCCTGATAGCGAATGCCCTTGCCCTTGTATGGCTCGGGTGGGCGAATCCGGCGGATCTGCGCCGCGATCTCGCCGACCACCTGCTTGTCGAAACCCGCCACAACTACGCGCGGCCCATCGACGCTCAAGGTGATGCCTTCGGGTGGGTTGAATACCACGGGGTGCGAGTAGCCAACGGCGATCGACAGGGCAACGCCGGCCTGCTGGGCACGATAGCCGGTTCCTATGATCTCCAGCCGCTTCTCGAACCCCTGCGAGGTTCCTACCACCATGTTGTTCACGAGCGTTCGTGTGAGCCCGTGGAGCGAGCGATGCGTCCGATCGTCCGCGGCTCGCTCGACCACGAGCTCCCCGCCATCCTGCCGGACGGTAATGCCGGGCGGCACCGTCTGCGACAACGTGCCCTTCGGTCCCGTCACCGTGACCAGGTCGTCGCCAAGAGCAATTTTGACACTGTTCGGCACTGGAATCGGCATGCGTCCAATTCGCGACATCGTTCCCCCAACCCGCTCGCCATCAGCGGTGGCCACGCCACCAGCCGACTACCAGACGTAGGCGAGCAGCTCTCCTCCAACATTCTCTCTTCTGGCGCGATCGCCCGTAATCACGCCATGAGGCGTAGAAAGGACGGCCACGCCTGTCCCGCCATACACGCGCGGGATCTTCTCCCGACCCACATAGACGCGGAGACCCGGCTTGCTGATACGCCTCAGGCCAAGCAGCCGCGGCTCCTTCTTCGGGGAATACGAGAGCAGGACGCGCAGCTTCTTCTTCGGACCAGCGCCGACGACGTCGAAGCCACGGATAAAGCCTTCTTCCCGCAGTACCTGTGCGATAGCCACCTTCAAGCGCGATGACGGCATCTCCACGAGGGGATGGCGTGCTCGCGACGCATTGCGTACGCGGGTCAACATATCTGCGATTGGATCAGTAAGCACAGCCCCTCCTCGATCGGCGAACCACGACGCTGCCTACCAGCTCGACTTCGAGATTCCCGGAATCTCGCCTCGGAGCGCGAGCTCACGGAAGCAGATCCGACAGAGTGCAAATTTACGAATGAATGCCCGCGGGCGACCACAGCGGCCACAACGGTTGTGCTGCTGCGTCTTGAACTTCGGCGGCCGCAGGGACTTCGCGATGCTCGATTTCTTTGCCAACCTTCTCTCCTACGCCGCGGCCCGCTGGAAGGGCATTCCCAGCAGCTCCAGCAACCGTTTCGCCTCTTGATCCGTGCGGGCGCTCGTTACGATCGTGACTTCCAGCCCGCGGATCTTATCGATCTTGTCGTAGTCGATCTCCGGGAATATGAGCTGCTCCCGGAGGCCAAGCGTGTAGTTCCCGCGCCCGTCGAACGCCTTGTCCGGGACGCCGCGGAAGTCGCGGACGCGCGGCAGCGCGATGCTGATAAAGCGGTCCATGAACTCGTACATCCGCTCACCACGCAGCGTGACGGTCGCGCCGATCGGCATTCCCTCGCGAAGGCGGAAACCGGCGATCGACTTCTTCGCCTTCGTGATGACAGGGTGCTGCCCAGTGATTATCTCCAGGTCTCGAACCGCGGCATCCAACGCCTTCGACTCGCGGGTGGCTTCGCCCAGCCCGATGTTCACGTTCACCTTGTGGAGCCGCGGCACCTGCATGACGTTCTCATACTCGAACTCACGTCGAAGGGTTGGAAGGATTTCGTCGTCGTATCGCTCGCGCAATCGACTCTTTGGCATATTCCCCTCCTCCTACGTCAGCTCGCCGCAGACTTTGCAGACTCGCCCCTTGGCCCCGTCCTCCATCACGCGGAACGACACCCGCGTACGCTTGCCGCACTTGCTGCAGACGAGCGCAAGGTTCGCGATCTGAATCGGAACCTCGAGATCGATGATGCCTGCCTGCCGTGCCTGGCCGCCCGGTTTCACGTGCTTCTTCATCACGTTGACGTCGGCCACGACCGCGCGGTTCTTGTTGGGAAGGATTTGACGAACCTTCCCACGCTTACCACGGTCACGGCCCTTCATGACCTCGACGGTGTCATCGCGCCTGATCTTGAACATGCTAGATCACCTCTGGAGCGAGGGAGACGATTTTCAGGTAGTTCTTCTCACGCAGCTCGCGAGCCACAGGCCCGAAGATGCGCGTCCCTTTGGGATTGAGCTTGTCCGAGAGAATCACGACTGCGTTATCGTCGAAGCGAATCGACGAGCCATCGGGCCGGCCGTACTCCTTCGCGGTTCGAACGACGACGGCCTTCACGACCTCGCTCTTCTTCACCGATCCGTTCGGTATCGCCTGCTTGACAGTCCCAACGACGACGTCGCCGATCTGCGCGTATTCCTTGTTCCCTTGCATGACGCGAATCACGAGAACCTCTCGCGCGCCCGTGTTGTCTGCCACGCGGCAGCGCGTATACGGACGAATCACGACGAAGCTCCAGTGCTTGCTGGCTGGCTCTGGTCGATGATGGGAATGTCCTCGTGGCCACTCTTGACCAATCGGGCCACAACCCAGTGCTTCTCGCGGCTCAGCGGTCGGCTCTCGCGAATCTCGACCGTATCCCCAATGTGATAGGCGTTTGCTGGATCGTGCGCCTTGAACTTGTGGGTCCGCCGAATGGCTCGTCCGTACAAACGATGCGTGTGGACGACTTCCACTGCAACGACGACCGTCTTATCCATCTTGTCACTTGTTACCGTACCGGCCAAAACGCGCCGACGGCCTTGCGTGTCTGTCATCTCACCCCCGAACCATCCTCATCGGATCCAGGTGGAGTTGCTTTCCAAAACCACTCGCGAAAAGCAATTCCCACGTACCTTTTCAGGCAACCACCCGCTCGCGCAGCAGCGTCTGAATGCGAGCGATGTCGCGTCGGACGACCTGTATGCGCGCGTGGTTAGTCAATTGGCGAGTCGCATACTGGAACCGCAAGTTGAACATTTCCTCTTGCAGATCCTGCAACCGCCGACGGATCTCTCCGTCATCAAGTGCGCGAAGTTCTGACGCCTTCATGCCGTTACCGTCGCTTCCTTTTCCATGATGCGGGTCGCGATCGGCAGCTTGTGCTGCGCCAGGCGCAGCGCTTCCCGTGCCAACTCCGGGGCCACGCCACCAACCTCGAACATCACGCGGCCCGGTCGCACGACGGCAACCCAGTGATCGGGCGCACCCTTGCCGCCGCCCATGCGGGTCTCGGCGGGCTTGGCTGTCGCGGCCCGATCGGGAAAGATCCGGATCCACACCTTTCCACCGCGCTTCAGATGGTGGGTGATCGCGCGTCGCGACGCCTCGATCTGCCGCGCGGTAATCCACGCCGGCTCGAGCGCCTGGATTCCGATCTCGCCGAACGAGATCTCGTTCCCCGTGGTCGCAATGCCCTTCATGCGACCGCGGTGGGTCTTGCGGTACTTAACGCGCTTCGGTTGAAGCATCGGCAGCTCCGTCTTCATCGGGCTCGAAGGTCATCGGCTGCCCTTCGGGAATCACAATCTCTTCTTCTTCCACGGGGGGAGCGGGAGCAGCCACCGGAACCGGCGCCGGTGCGGCGGCAGGCGCACCTCGGCCCCTGGGTGGAGGCGCGGGCTCGGGCGCTTGGCCAGGGACCACGTCGCCAAGATAGATCCACGCCTTCACGCCGATCAGCCCAAAGGTCGTGTGGGCTTCCGCCATTCCGTAATCGATATTCGCGCGGATCGTGTGGAGGGGAACGCGTCCCTCCCGCTCCCACTCGCGTCGCGACATCTCCGCCCCGCCGAGACGGCCCGCGACCTGGATGCGCACGCCTTTCGCGCCGAATCGCATCGCACGGCCTACGGCTTGCTTCATCGCTCGTCGGAATGCGACGCGCCGCTGAAGCTGCTCGGCGACGCTCTGAGCCAGCAGCGTCGCGTTGAGCTCAGGCTGGCGGATCTCGGAGATCGTGATCCGCGCCTTCTTGCCCGTCGCTGCCTCGAGCGTCTTCCTCAGCTCCTCGACCTTGGCTCCGCCCTTGCCGATGACGATGCCTGGCTTTGCCGCGTGGATCGTTATGCCGACCTGGTTCGCGGAGCGCTCGATGTCCACCCGCGGGATTCCCGCGTCGGAGAGGCGCTTGAGGATGGTGCCGCGGATCTTCAGATCCTCATGGAGGAGGATCGGAAAGAGACGATCGTCCGCGTACCACTTGGCCTGTCGCTCTTTGTTGATTCCGAGACGGAACCCGATTGGATGAACCTTTTGCCCCACGGACTAGGCCTCCCGCTCTCTCACGACGACGGTCACGTGGCTCGATCGCTTTCGCAACGGACCCACCCGGCCTCGTGCCTTGGCTCGATACCGACGCAGGCTCGTGCCCGCATCCGCGATGACGTTTGCGACGTACAGATCGTTCGGATCGAGGTCGAAGTTGTTCTCGGCATTTGCGGCCGCCGACTTTACGGCTTTCAACACTACCGTCGACGCCCGATGCGGCATGAAGCGCAGCAACGCCATGGCCTCGCCGAGGCGCTTGCCCTTGACGGCTGCACCGACGAGCCGGACTTTCCGCGGCGTCATGCGGACGTTCTTTGCCGTCGCCCGGATCTCGATATCAGCCATCTCTCTCACCGCTTCCCATCAAGGATGCAACCGCCCGCGCTCCGCCTAGCGGACGCGCGTCGCTTTCTCTCCGCGGGCCGTATGCCCACGGAAGTGTCGAGTCGGCGCGAACTCGCCGAGCTTGTGTCCCACCATGTTCTCCGTCATGTAGATCGGCACATGGCGACGCCCATCGTGCACGGCGAGCGTATGGCCCACCATCTGCGGGAAGATCGTCGAGTCCCGAGACCAAGTCTTGAGCACGACTTTGCGCCCGGTCTGGTTCAGCCCCTCGATCTTGCGCAGGAGCTTGACATCGACGTGGGGTCCCTTCTTCAGCGACCGACTCATCTATCTCTCTCCCGACTACTTCGTGCGGCGACGCACGATGAATTTGTCTGTGTCCTTGCGTCGCCGCGTGCGGTAGCCCATCGCTGGCTTGCCCCACGGCGTCTGAGGCTGGCCGCCTCGCGGGGCCTTACCCTCGCCACCACCATGTGGATGATCCCTAGGATTCATGACCGAGCCGCGCACGGTGGGCCGAATGCCCAACCAACGACTGCGCCCAGCCTTGCCGAGCTTCATCGCGGCGTGCTCAGAATTTCCAACCTGGCCGATCGTGGCCTTGCAATCGCAATGCACGCGGTGCACTTCCCCGGAGGGCAGGCGGACCTGCGCCCAATCGCCATCTTTCGCCATGAGCTGCGCCTGGTTTCCTGCGCTACGTACGAGCTTCGCGCCCTGGCCGGGCCGCAGCTCGATGTTGTGGATCGTCGTACCCGTCGGGATGTTGCGCAGCGGCAAGCTATTGCCGACCGATAGCTCGGCATCCGTGCCGCTCACGATCCGCGCCCCGACTTCCAGCTTCGCAGGAGCCACGACGTACCGCTTCTCGCCATCCTCGTACTGCACGAGGGCGATGCGAGCCGCTCGATTCGGGTCGTACTCGATCGCGAGCACAACCGCAGGCATACCAATCTTATCGCGCTTCCAGTCGATGAGACGGTACATCCGTTTGTGTCCGCCACCACGGTGCCGAACGGTGAGCCGGCCCTGGTTGTTGCGCCCCGCGGTCTTCTTGAGCGGTCGCACCAGGCTCTTTTCCGGCTTCGTCTTCGTGATTTCCGTGAAGGTAGACCCCGTCATTCCGCGACGGCCTGGAGACGTTGGCTTGTAAATCTTTGTTGGCATATCCCCTACCCGCTACACGGCCTGGAAGAATTCAATGCTCTGACCCTCTTCGAGGGCGACCATGGCCTTCTTCCATGACGAAGTCATTCCCTGGGTCTTGCCCATGCGCCGCATCTTTCCGCGCATGTTCACGATGTTGACGGCTCGCACGCGGACCTTGAAAATCTCCTCGACGGCGCGCTTGACGTCGATCTTGTTGGCGTGCTTCGCCACCTCGAACACGTACTGGCCGCTATTGCTCAGCATCGTGCTCTTTTCGGTGATCACCGGGCGCCTCAGCACCTCGTACGAATTCATGGCCTCAGCTCCCTGTCATCTTAGGCTGCCGCCTCGGCGGGCTCGCCCAGCAAAAGCCGGGTGAGGGGCTCGACTGAATCTCGGTACAAGACGACGGCGCCCGCCTGCAGAATCTCCAAAAGGCTCAGTCCGTTCGGCGTCACGACGCGCACGTGCTGCAGGTTGCCCGCCGCGCGACGCACGATACCGTCGGGCTCCGGCACCACGATAACCGCCCGTCCCTCTGCACCAATCCCGCTCAGGGCCGCTAGCATCGTCTTCGTCCGGCCCTCGCCCACATCGAAGCGATCGATGACGACGATGCCGCCCGTGCTCATCTTCTCCGACAGCGCGGAGCGGAGCGCAAGCCGCCGCATCTTGCGAGGCAACCGCTGATGGTAGCTCCGAGGATGCGGCCCGAACACGACGCCGCCGCCGCGGAAGTGGGGGGCGCTCACCATTCCCTGGCGGGCACGGCCCGTGCCCTTCTGCCGCCAGGGCTTCTTGCCGCTGCTTTGCACCATGCCACGAGTCTTCGTGGCGGCTGTGCCCTGCCGCATGTTGGCCTGCTGTGCCACGACCGCCTGGTGAAGGACGGCCCTGTTCGGCTCGATGCCGAATACTCGGTCGTCAAGGGTGATCGTGCCTGCAGCGGCGCCACTGGAGCTCTTTACCGAAACTTCCATAATTACGACCCTTGCCCGCTCTTGACCTTGCTGATGCGTAACAGCGCGCCCCTCGGGCCGGGCACCCCGCCCTTCAGCGCCATGAGGTTCCGCTCCGGGTCGATCCCGATAACCTCGAGGTTCTTCACGGTAACTCTCTCGCCACCCATGCGCCCTGCCATCCGCGTACCCTTCAGCACCCGACCTGGGGTCGTCCCGGCTCCGGAGGAGCCAGCCGCCCGCCATCGGTCCGACTGACCGTGCGTCTTGGGACCGCCGTGGAATCCGTGGCGCTTGACGACGCCTGCGAAGCCTCGACCCTTCGAGGTACCCGTCACGTTGACGATGTCGCCCACGGAGAACAGCGTCACGTCGAACTTCTGCCCGACGCTCACGTCAGCTCCATCCTCAGACCGAACCTCACGCAGATGCTTCAGCTTCGGCCCGGACTTCAAGTGGCCGATCTCCGGCTTCGTGAGCTTTTTTGACTCCTCGTAGCCGATCTGGACGGCTGCATAGCCGTCGTTGTCTACGGTCTTGATCTGTGTGACGTAGCAGGGCCCGGCCGACACAAGTGTGGTCCCGACCACTGCGCCCGAGCCGCTCACCATGCGGCTCATCCGCAGCTTCGTCCCGAGCAACCCTTGAATCATCCCGAACCTCTTTAAAGCTTGATCTCGATGTCGACGCCAGAAGCCAGGTTGAGGCGCATCAGTGCATCGACCGTGCGCGGGCTCGGCTCCAAGACGTCGATCAGTCGTTTGTGCGTTCGGATCTCGAACTGCTCGCGTGAGTCCTTATCGATGAAAGGCGATCGAATGACACAGAACTTTTCGAGCTTCGTCGGCAGCGGAATCGGCCCCGCGACCTGCGCGCCCGTGCGCTCAGCAGTCTCTACGATCTGCTGTGCCGCCTGGTCGAGGCTCTTGTGGTCGAACCCCTTGAGCCGAATCCGTATTCGCTGACGAAGTCGCGCCATATTCCACCTTGCTCCGATCTACCTGCCTGTCATTCTGAGCGTTCTTGTCACTCTGAGGCCGCAGCCGAAGAATCCGTGAGACCCGTGCTGCGGATTCTTCGCCCCGCTCAGAATGACAGCTTATGCTGTGACTTCGGTAATGACCCCTGCGCCCACGGTGCGCCCGCCCTCGCGGATCGCAAACCGCAGTCCCTCTTCAATCGCCACCGGGGTGATCAGCTCGATCTCCA
>Ga0080064_1001419_pt1 | contig 48374 bp, 41 predicted proteins | sample Subgrocontami54m_FD_69260 | JGI IMG/M metagenome (GOLD analysis project Ga0080064, IMG submission 69260) | Subsurface groundwater microbial communities from S. Glens Falls, New York, USA - GMW46 contaminated, 5.4 m (SPADES assembly) (version 2) ...
CTCCACGCTCCCGTCCGGCCGATACGTGTAGCTCGTCACCCGACTCGCCCAGTCCACGAGGTTCTCCAGCCGACTCGCCTGGTCGAAGGCGTAGGTCACCGCCGTCGCGTCGGGATAGATCAGCTTGATCCGATTGCCGTCCAGGTCATATCGGTAGCCCACGACGTTGCTGCCCGGACTCGTCACCGACAGGAGTCGGTCCAGCTCGTCGTAGCCGTAGCTCGTGCTCCCGGTCCCATCCTCCATGTCCAACCGGTTGCCGTTCGCGTCGTACTGGTAGCTCACGTCCGGCGTCCCCGGGTCGCTGTAGCCAATGGTCACGAGCCGGTTCACCGCGTCGTATCCGTAGGCCGTCGTCTGGCTCAGCGGGTCCACGAGGCTCGTCCGGTTCGAGGTCTGGTCGTAGCCGTAGCTCGTGACCAGGGTTGGCGTCGTGAGCGGCCAGGCCGGGTGCTGGGTCTCAGTCCTCAAGCGGTTCAGCCCGTCGTACACGTAGTCTGTGACCCGCTCGTTCAGCAGGTCTCCGGACGCGCGGGTGACCCGGGAGAGATTTCCGGCGTTGTCATACTGATAGGCGGTGACGATGAGCCCGGGTGGCGTGATGGTCGGGTCGGTCCAGCTCTCCGGGGTCTGGTGCACCTCGTCGAGGCTGTCTCGCTCGTCGTACACATACGCCGTGACCTGGCCGTTGGCGTCGATCACGACGGTCCGGTTGCCCACGTCGTCGTAGCGGAACTCGGTCGTGAGCGGCGTCCCTCCAGAAACGGGGGCCGGCGCGTGGACGAAGCGGACCCGGTCCTCGGCGTCGTACTCGTAGCTCCAGGTGTGGTCCGCCGGCACGCCGCCAGGGGCATTCCCGTTCGGGTCCACCATGCTGGTCCGACGGCCTACGGCGTCGTAGGCGTAGATCGTCTCGTTCCCCAGCGGGTCCGTCACGCTTTGGAGCAATCCGGCCTCGCTGCCCGCGTCGAAGTAGGCGAACGTCGTAGCGTAGCCGTAGTCTGGGGTCGGGCCGGTGTTGCCTCTCGGTGGTACGACCCGGGTCACCAGGCCCGGATTCGCCGGGTCCCCGTACTCGAACTTGGTGATCGCCGCTTGAGGTCCGAGGTCCGGATCGGTGTACTGCCGCGTCACCATTTCCAGGAACGTCTCGGTCGCGGCGTCGTAGGCCAGGTCCGTCGCGTAGGTCAGGTCAATGCTTGCACTCAGGTCTGTGAAACAATCCACCGTGTCGTCGCTGGCCACGCCCTTGGGCGGGATGACCTGGACGAGATTGTTCTTCGCGTCATATTCATACAGCGTGACCAGCGGGTTGGCTCCCACCGTCGGGGGCGGCGTGATGCGCCGGGTGAGGTTTCCGCGGCTGCCGATCGGGGTCCCTGAGAAGTCCACGTCGTAGCAGAACCGCCAGAGGTTTCCTCGCCCATCGGTGATGGAGTCCCGGAATCCGTTGCCGTCGTAGGTGTACTGGTTCACCACGTCCTCGGCGGGGTTCGACGTGGGCTTCATGACGTGCTCCACGACCCAGCCATTCTCGTTGTACGTGTCGATCTGGAGCGGGTTCCAGGTCGGCTCGAATGAGGTTGTGGGATACGTGACCGTCGTGGTCTGGGTGTCGTCCGGGTTCATGACGTAGCTGAGCGTCGTCATCTGGCCGGTGATGAGTCCTTTTGCGTCCTGCTGGGTTGCGACCCTCCCCTCGGCGTCGTAGGTCATCGTGACCGCGACGTTGCCGTTGGCGTCGGTGATGCTGGTGATCCGCTGGCTCGCCCCGTCGTAGGCGAACGTCGTGACCTGGCCTTCCCGGTCGGTCACCGTCTCCAGGCGGCCATCACCGTCATATGCATACTCCACGACGCGGCCATCCCAGTCTGTCACGCTGCCAGCAGGCCGCTGATCGCGTGATAGGCCAAGGTGAGCGCACCCCTCCCCGCGGGGTCGGAGATCGAGACGAGCTGTCCCAGCAGGTTGTAGGCCATGACCGATTGGTTGCCGAAGCGATCGATGATCGATGCGAGATTCCCGAGCGCATCGAAGACGTGGACGGTCTGGTCGAACTTGGTGACCCTGTAGCTGCCGTCCGCGTTCCTTATCAGCGTCGCCTGGACCCACGCGGGCGGGCTGTACGTGCCGTCGCCGTTGGAGATGTACCGGTCGGTCAGGCCGTCTTCCCGCACGAGAAGCACGTCTTCGCTTCCATCTCCGGGACACCGGACCCGGGTCGCGTAGTTGTTCGTCCAGCCGGAGCCGAGGTTCGTCACTCGATCGTCGACGCTGTTGTATGCTCGTACGAACGAGGGCGCGGGCCCTCTACTGGGAATGGCGAAGTCGCTGCGAATGTAGGTGTAGTTTCCCGTCCGGGTGTTGACGGGGTCGGTCGTGAACCGTTGCGCTAACACGTTGTTGTCGTCAACAAGCGGGGGTGGAGCCGGCTCGCAGACGCACAGGGGCGGAGCATACCGAGCAATCAAGTACTCCAGCGTCGCATCGTTGTCCGCGGCGCTCCGTAGCCCGCAGAACGGGATCGTTTCCAGCCAGTCCTTCGCCGCGCTGTAGAACCCCTCAGTTGGATTGGCGGCTGGCTTCAGGATCTCCATGTTCCCCGCGCTCGTCGGCGGGCTCGACACCGTGGCCGTCGCCTGCGATCCCGTGGAGCGCTCGAAGAGCCGCAGCGTGCTCGTCGCAGGGTCGTAGTCCAGCAGGATCATCAGCAAACAGTTGGTCGCCTGCTGGACTTTAAGCTGGACCTGCGTCCCGCCGTACTCCGCGATCAAGAGCCCATTCTTGTCCGCGGCAAGGCCGATGTCCGTCCCGGCGCTCCACAGGAGCTCGACGTCCCCGTCGAAGATCGACCCACCACTGGCGAGCTCGCCCACTGGTGATGCGAGCAGGTTCACCACGTTCCACACCGTCCAGCCTTCCGCCGCCTCGAACGTGGGGCTCACGAAGGGGTGCGGCACGGGTGGCTGGCTCGCGGTGTCCATCGCCGGCTGCCGTATCGCGGGGATGTCGAACGATGGACCGTAGGAGTTGGGGAAGTAGAACAAGTAGTTCTGAGGATCTGCATCTGGCTGCGATGGGTCGTTGATGTACAGGTCCGCCGGGTCACCGTAGACGGGCGAACAGCCGCTGCCTCCGGGGTCCCCGCAGACGTTGTAGGCCGACAGGTCCACTGGCGTGACACCGACGGGCATCCGGCTGAAGAACCCGTACCCGTTGCTGTTGTTCAGATCCTGCGCCGGGAAAGGGTCCTCCTGGCTTCCGGTCAGCACGCACGACACGCACTGGTAGATCATGTCCGACCGCCACCAAGCGCAGATGTACAGCGGCTGCCCGTCCGGTCCGGTCTCTCCGCCCGGTCCAGCACACGAGCCAAACGTGTGCGTCTTCCACCACTCCGCGATCCCCGTAGGGAACAGCTGGTTCACCTCGGGATCGCAGGGATTCCCCTCGCTGTCCGGGCAGGCCGCGACAGGCGTCAAGCCTCCCGCCGCCGCGGCGATGACCCCGAATCGGTTGCTGTTCGGCAGCGCGAGATCGGTGATCGTCTGAGTCTGGTTCTCCGTGACGATGGTCAGCTTCTGCTGAAAGGTGAAGACCTCCATCGACACGCCGACCGCCGAGAACGCCGGCGACACGACGAACATGCGCGTCTCCGACCCCAATGTCACCTCGAGCGTCTCGGTCGCAGTTCCCTCATCGTACGTGACCCGCACCCGGCCGGTGGCGTTGAACACCAGCCCAACGCCGTAGATGACTCCCCCTGCGAACCGCATAGTCACGTGCTCGTTGCAGTCCAGCTCGATGTAGGCCCCCGCCTCGTCCGAGCCGGTGGCGCCCCCGGTCAGGCCAGACGTGCCGATGGGCGTCGTCTGGCAGTAGTCGCACTCCGGATCCGTGAAGTAGGGGCAGCAGTGCGTCGCGCCAATGTCGTAGTCACTGCCGGTGCTCGGCAGCGTGGCGCCTTGCTCCACCACGGTCCACTGGAGCTCCGGGTTCTCCGAGAGGTGAGCCTGGCCCAGCGGATACTCCACCCCTTCGGTATCGACGCCAAACGCCCCGCTGAAGTTGTCCTCATACGTCGGCACGGATCAACTCCCACAGCCGCTCCCGCTGGAATGCTCGCTCCGCCGCTACCGCGGCCCGGCCCACCCGGCCCCGGTTCGCCGTCCGAATCTTTGCCGCGCCGATCTCGGCGATCGGCACGTTGTCCTCCCGCTGGCTGTAGTGCTCGGCGGCTGACTCACACGCCTTGAGACAAGCCCGGAGCGCCCCGGCCGACTCGGTTCGCGCCGCGATGGCCGCAGCCAGTGCCGCCTGGGCCGCCGCCTCCTTCACGCAGTAGGCGCTGTACATGCTGGGATGTACCTTCGTCACGTCCATCCCCAGCGTCTCCACCCGCCGCCGTTCCATCGCCTTGGCGTCAGTCCGCGCCGTCCCGTGCGCCGCCATTGCCCCCTGGCTCGCCAACTGGTTGACTCGGCGATACCCCACCGATACGGCGAGCCCGGGCCGCTCGTCCTCCGGGTATTCCGCCTCGAAGCACAGAAGCACGTGCTCGGCACATTGAGCGGCCAACCGCCGCATCGTCGTGGGATTCCACGTCTCAATCTTTCTTGGCTGGCCACTGTCCAGTACGTAGAGGCTGGGCCCAAGCCAGTCGAGGAGCTCGTCCTCGGCGCACCGGTCGTGGCTCCGGTGGTAGGGAGTGCCGTCCTCGTTGGCGAATCGATAGCGCCGCGTTTCTACGGCCATCGGGTACGCACCTCCTCCACCAGGATCGCCGCTCCGCTCACCGCAAGTGCGCGCCTGCCCCAGGCTGGAATGAACGGCAGCACGAGCGCCAGCCAGAGCGACGTGCACCAGTGACACGAGAGCGTCTCGCCAATACCACCATCGTCAGGCCAAGCGACGGGCCGCCCGTCATCGTCGTGCTTGATCCCATCTTGCTGCGCGCCTGAATAAGCACGTGCTTCGGTCCGGCTTCTTCTCGAATCAGGTACGAAAGTCTCCAAGTTGCAAGCGTGAGCTCAAGCAGGAACATGGACCCACTCGCGAGTGAGGAACCAATCGACATCACGCTCGTCGACCCACCGACGACGGTGCTCTGGGGCACCGAAACGGTACGGCTGTTGGGTGGCGACACCACGGTAGAGCATCGGTGGGTCCTGACCCTGATACTCCAGCAGCACCGTCGCGTGCGCGGTAGATGCAGTGGATGACACCGGGTCGTTCTTTTCAGGTGTCCGAATTGCTCGCTTCGTCACGCTTCGACAGCCACACACCCCGTTACACCTCGCAGCGCCTCATAAGACCATAGAGTACTCCTCTTGCTTCATCGTGTCAACTCAAGATTCTATGGAAATCAGCAAATGCTCAACGCAACCATCTATCCACCAAACTATCCGTGACGCGCAATCATATAGCGCTACAGCACGCTTAATGGCGTAGAGGCGCTGAGCGGATTTAAGCGCAGGCTATGGGGTGGAAGCGCGCACACGAGCAACATTGGTGTTGTGCTCATCCAACGTGCGCGCGAAGAGGTGCGAGCCATCTCCCTTGGCCACGAAGTAGAGCCAGGGCTCGTCCGCGGGATTGGCGGCCGCCTCGATGGAGGCGAGGCCTGGATTGCAGATAGGGGCTGGGGGGAGCCCGCGAACGACGTACGTGTTGTAGGGGGAGCTCATCTGCAAGTCCTGCAGCCGCAAGGTGGTGGGCCAGAACCCGTTGGGCGCCAGCGTGCCGAAGGGGATCAGCGCATATTGAACCGTGGGGTCGGCCTGGAGCGGCATGCCGCGGACCAGGCGATTCTCGAACACGGCCGCGATGGAGGGGCGCTCGTCAGCCTCCGTCGCCTCGCGCTCGATGATGGAGGCGAGAGTCACCAACTGATGGGGGGTGAGGCCGCGATCCGCCGAGCGAGCTGCGAGCGTGGGGCCGGCTCGCCGGCGGAAGTCCGAGAGGAACGTGTTGAGCACACTTTCGGGCGTCGGGTCGCGGCCGAAATCGTAGGTGTCTGGGAAGAGGTAACCCTCGAAGGTCGTCGCGTTGGCGGGCAGGTCCACGTCCACGTCGGGGTCCCGCCCGGCCACGGCGTCTAGGAACGCTGAGGCGCTCACGATGCCTCGAGCGTCGAGATACTGGGCGATCTCTTCCGCCCGCCAGCCCTCGGGAATCGTTGCGAGCGGGCCTCGCGTGGATGGCCCGGCTTTGAAGACGTCGAGGATCTGTCCGACCGTCATGTTGCGCCGTAGGCTGTACTCGCCGACGGCGAGGTGCGACCCAACATCGCGAAGCTCGACTTCGAGCCGAAACGCGGTGGTGGACCGAATCAGCCCGGCACGCAGGAGGTCCTGACCAACTCCGGCCGCGGTGGTTCCCGGCCGAATCACGAAGGGCACTTGCACAGGATCGTCGCTTGGGGGGCGATCGTCGAAGCCGCGGATGGATTCGACGAGGCGGGCAACGGAATCGCCGCGAAGCGCAGATCCGATCATCGAGCCGCCGATCGCCGCGAGGGCAATAAACACAATGACGAGCAGTGCGAGCAGCCGCTTCACGGCGACGGCTCTTCGGTCGAGGAGCGATCATCGAGGTCTGCAGGGGGGATGGACGGTCGTCGGGAGTCGAGAAAGCCTTGAAGGATGATTGCCGCGGCGATCTCGTCGTCGCGCTCCGGCGGGCCGATGGTTTGTGCCTCCGCGGTCGTGAAGCGCTCATCCCACATGCTCACCGGGACCCCGATCTTCGACGCAAGCATCTCCGCGAAGCGTTGGGTTCGTCGGGTCTGGTCCGTAGCACCGCCGGAGAGCCCGAGGGGCAGGCCGACCACGATCGCCTCCGCTTCGGCAGCAGACACGAGAGCCTGAATCTCGGCGGCGTCTTTGTTGTAGGAGCGACGGAGGATGACTCCGCGGGGTGTGGCCAGGATGCCGAGCTCGTCACTCACGGCCACGCCGATGCGCTTCCTGCCAACGTCAAGACCGATGACTCGTGCCAAACAGCCCTCCTCCAAGCGCCGCTCGAACCTACCCCCTCCCTACCCAATATCGTTCACTCTACGCCCCACGGCAGAACCGAGAAGTGCGTCAGGACACGCCCTCACCCTAACCCTCTCCCAGAGGGAGAGGGGACAAATGCAGTCTGCGCCACGACCCGCCGCCGAAGTTGCAGATCGCCGGTTTCGGGCTCAACGCGCCCCATGGGCTCCGTTTGGGGGCTGACTACCGGCCGCCGCCTTGACGAGCTCGTACACCTTCGCGAGGGCGGCATCCACCCCTTCGGGACGCGATCCGCTTCCCTGGGCGAGCTCCGGCCTGCCGCCGCCGCGTCCACCCACGAGCGGCGCGATCTGCTCCAGGATCTGGCTGGCGGAGAACCGATCGGTCAGATCCTTCGTGACCATGGTTACGAGCGAAACTTTGCCGTCGGCAATGCCCGCCAATGCGAGCACACCAGATTTCAATCGGTCGCGAAGATCGTCACCGAGGGATCGCAGGGCCTTTGGGTCCGACGCCTCGGTGCGGGTCGCGAGCACCTTGATGCCGCCGAGATCGCGCAGGTCGGACATGAGGTCTCTTGACCCAGTCGTCGCGAGCTTGCGTTGGAGCTCTTCGACCTGCCGCTGGAGCGCTCGGTTCTCGTCTCGGAGGCGGTCAACCTTCTCCACCACGTCGGTCGCGCTTGCGCGCACGCGCTCGGCCACCTGTTCGACGGTGTCTTCGATCTGCTGCACGTACTCCAGCGCGCCCGGACCCGTCACGGCGACGATTCGGCGCGTCCCCTGGGAGATGCCTGCCTCGTCGGTGATCTTGAACAGCCCGATGTCGCCGGTCGCGTGGACGTGGACGCCGCCGCAGAACTCTTTCGACTCGGCCATCTGAACGACGCGTACTTGGTCCCCGTACTTTTCTCCGAAGAAAGCGAGCGCACCGGTTTCACGAGCTCCTTTAGCGTCCATGACTGCTGTGTTCACCTGCTCGTTTCGCCAGATGCGCTCGTTGACGGAGGTCTCCACCTCGCGAATCTCCTCGGGGCTCATCGCGCGCCCGTGGGAGAAATCGAACCGAAGCCGATCGGGTGCGACGACGGAGCCCTTCTGCGCGACGTGCTCGCCCAAGACCCTGCGGAGCGCCCAATGGAGCAGGTGTGTCGCCGAATGATTTTTTCGGATCGCATCGCGCCTCGCGGAATCGACGAGGAGGTGCACCTGGTCACCCTCGTGGAGGACGCCGCCAACGATCTCGCCGACGTGCACGATCATGTCGCCACCGGGTTTGCGCGTATCGGTAATCGTGATTCTGAGCCCGCTCTCGCCCGTGGCTTCCCCGGTGTCACCTACCTGGCCGCCCTGCTCGCCATAGAAAGGCGTCCGCTCGGTCACGAACATGACCGAACCACCAGCGCGCGATGCCACACGCTCGCCATCGGCGATGATCGCCAACACCTTGCCGTCGCCTTCGGTCGCATCGTACCCAAGAAACTCAGTGGCGCCGACCTGGTCGCGCACGGCCAGGAACACGTCGTCGACAGCCTCCTCGCCGCTCCCCACGAATCGGGAGCGCCGCCGCTGCTCCGCCATCGCCGCCTCATATGCGGGGAGGTCAACGGTGAAGCCGCGTTGCTCGGCGATGACCTGGGTGAGGTCCAGCGGGAACCCGAAGGTGTCGTACAGGCGAAAGGCAACATCGCCAGGCAGAACGTGGGTGTCCGAGGCGCGGTCGAACGCGTCCTCGAGGAGTGACATGCCCCGGTCCAGCGTCTCGCGGAAGCGGGTCTCCTCCATCTGCGCGACCTCGACGATCGTCGATTGCCGCGTGCGGAGTTCGGGGAAGACGGGGGCCATTTTCTCGATGACCGCCTGAGTCACCTGGTGGAGGAAGATCGATCGGATACCGAGGAGCCAACCGTGGTAGATGGCGCGACGCATGATGCGGCGCAGCACGTACTCCCGCCCGGTCTTCTCCGGCATGACGCCGTCGGCGATGAGGAACGCGGTCGCTCGGGCGTGGTCGGCGATGGCGCGGATCGAAACGCTGTCGCCTTCGTAGTCGTCGGGGTCGAATCGCTTGCCGCTGAGACGCTCGACCTCGGCGATGATGGGAGTGAACAGGTCCGTCTCGTACGTCGACCGCACGCCCTGAAGGACGGAGCAGAGGCGCTCGAGGCCCATGCCCGTGTCGACCGATGGAGCTGGCAGCGGCGTGAGCTGGCCGGAGCTGTGGCGCTCGAACTGCATGAAGACGAGGTTCCAGATCTCCACCCAGCGGTCGCAATCGCAGGCTGGGCCTTGGCAGCGCTCCTCGGGGCAGGGCAGCTCGTCGCCCTGGTGGTAATGGATCTCGGAGCACGGGCCACACGGTCCCGTGTCGCCCATCTGCCAGAAGTTGTCCTTCGCGCCAAGGCTCTGGATACGATCGTCGGGCAGCCCCGAGACCGAGCGCCAAATCTCGCGGCTCTCGTCGTCTGCTCCCAGCCCGAGGGCATCATCGCCGCCGAACACCGTCACGATGAGCCGATCCTGGGGGATGCCGAGCTCGCGGGTCAGAAGCTCCCACGCATAGGTGATCGCCTCGCGCTTGAAATAGTCGCCGAAGGAGAAGTTGCCGAGCATCTCGAAGAACGTGTGGTGGCGAGCGGTCCGACCCACGTTTTCCAGGTCGTTGTGCTTGCCTCCCGCGCGGATGCATCGCTGCGAGCTCGTGGCGCGGACGTACGGCCGCCGCTCTCGTCCGGTGAATACGTCCTTGAACTGGACCATGCCAGCGTTGGTGAAGAGGAGCGAGGGGTCGTTGTAGGGCACGAGGGAAGAGCTGGGCACGACGGTGTGGCCGTTCCGCTCGAAATACGAAAGGAAGCGGCTTCGGACCTCAGGAGACTGGGAGACAGGGGAGTCGGGCAAGGAGCTCAAATCTCTGGCTTACCGTAGCCCGATTCCAGAACCAGCTCGGGTCGATCGGACTCGTCGTTGGACTCGTTGGGTTGGGTGAGGTCCCAAAAAGCCGCGAGGGTGTCGAACTGCTCGGTGGAGATCGACATCTCGATGCTGTCGCACCACTCGCCCTGGACGTAGGCGATGTTGCGTCGCACGCCCTCGACTTCGAAGCCGCACTTGCGGTACGAGGCGATGGCGCGCGTATTGAAGTCGTAAACGCTGAGCTGGACCTTGTTCAAGTGCACATCTCTAAAGAAATACTGAAGCGCGAGGCGCATTGCGTCCGTGCCATAGCCCTGACCCCAATGCGTCTTCACACCAATTCCGATAAACAGGCGGCAGGTGCCGATGTCCCGATAGAGCCGATCGAACCCCAGCATGCCGATCGCCTCGCCGTCGAGCGAGCAGATGATGAACAAGCCGCTGGTCGGGTCAGTCCGATACTGTTGGAAGCGCCGCTTGACCTCGTCCATCGACATTCGCTTGCCGGGGTCGGCATTGAGATAGAGACCCATCTCGCTGTCATTTTCCCACTCCCAAACGAGCGACAGATCGTCGGCCTCGACCTCCCGTAGAAGGACAAGCTTTCCCGAGCGGCTGGGGAGCATCACTGACTCCTGGAATGAGCGGCACATGCCTGACGGCGAGCGTACTGCTCGATCCGTCATTGCTTGTGTATGGCCTAATGGTACTGTACGGACTCGCCGAGCGCCGCTGCACACTGAGGGTGTGCGACCTTCCTGCGGGATCTCCAGATAGAATCGTAGTCCTGAACGACTCCGATTCATCCGAGGGTTGTAATAGCTGAGCTAGTCGAGAACCTCCGATTCTCGCGTCACGCCCGTGCAAGCATGGCTAAGCGTCAGATCTCCGAGGCGACAGTGCGGGCGGTGGTGACCGCCGAGGAATGCGTCATCGACAGGTATGATGGATGCAGCGAGTATTTTGGGTTTGACGCTGACAACAACGATGATCGGTGCATCAAAGTCGTGGTCGATAACCAGCGGAATCCCCGAATGGTAGTTACGGCCTACCCAGTGCTGAGGCGCTCATGAAACTGCAGCTTCAAATTGACGTCGATCCCGAAGCTGACGCGGCCTACGTCACAATCGACGACGCCGCAGTCACTCAGACCCGCGAGCTAGATCGCTATCGCATTCTTGATCTCGATAGCGCCGGACGGGTCGTTGGGATTGAGCTGCTCCGTGTTAGCTCTGGGGTATCGTTAGAGGGTCTCCCATTCGCAAAGGAACTGGCCCCTCTGCTCGCCACATCGAACATCACGGCTTGGTAGCCGGCTCAAACGGGCGCGACCCGAGCGGACCTTAAAGGAAATCCAGCGTAATGAGCGAAACCGGCGGCTCGGCCGCCCAAGAAATGAGCGAGCCGCTCGGACCGCAGAGTACGGACGAGGCGGCGAGCAAACCGACCTTCAACCTCTGGTTCCTCGTGCTGGTGGTCGGCATCGTGTTGGCGATCGTCGCGGCCTCGCTCCCGCGAAGGGATTCGAGCTGGCTGCGCGCGGCGAGCGTGGATCCTCAGCCCTTTGCCCTATCGACGAGCGATCTGCCGACGGGATTCGTCGTAGAGCAAAACGGAAGCTACTCCAGCAACGAGAAGGCGGCGGGGGGTGACGGGTTTCTGCTGAGCCAGTTCGACTCCTTTGGGCGACTGAACGGGTACGAGATCAGCTTTGTCCGGGCACGCCCTCACCCTAACCCTCTCCCAGAGGGAGAGGGGACTAGTGTTTCCCGCGAGGGAGAGGGGATAGCTGCTCGCGGCGATGAGCTGGATTCGCCGTCATTATTGAAGGTTCACGGAAGTGTTGCGGTGTACGCCACGGTCGAAGGAGCTCGGTCGCTCGTCGAGCTGCTAACGAGCTCGACTCCTGAAGACATGGCGGTTGTGCCCGTGCCCCGACTCGGCGATGAAGCATACGCAACGAGCAGCGAGTTCGCTGCCCCCGAGTCGCCGGAGGTTTACCGCTTCGTCACTGCGCGAAAGGGGACCGTTGTGACCTCGGTCGTAACGACGTCTTTGCAGGGCAGCGGATTCCGCGAGTCGATCGATCTGGCGCACAAGGCCGTCGCAAAGATTCCATGAGAGCTGGTGTACTGGTACTATAGGGTCGCGGCGAGCCGCGGCTCTATACCCTGCCAGAGGTCGACAACATGGCAGCGCTAAGAGTCCGACACCCACGGCGGCGACGTGGGATTCGGTGCTCCCCATGGCGGTTCCGCTGCATGGTTGAGCGCTCCTGCAACCGTCTCCCGGTCGGTATTCGCAAGCTGCTGCGCAATGTTGCCGTGACGGTTGAGGACCGCCCTTCGGACGAGGGACCGTATGGTGGCTCGCTCGGTCTCTACCAGGGGACCCCGATCGGGGAGCGCGGCTCATCCTACACGCTCGTCATGCCGGACAAGATCACGATTTACCGCCTCCCCTTGCTCGCGGCCTGCCACACCCTGCGCGAGCTCGAGGAAGAGGTACAGCTCACAGTCCTTCACGAAGTTGGCCATTACTTCGGACTCGGGGAGCACGAGATCCCGTTCTAAGCGGGTGCTGATCTGGAGGCAACATGTTTGGACTGCCGGGGCGCGCGGGGTCCTCGCCCGAACAGCGGATGGAGATACAGGATTACCTCCGCGAGGCGCTCCCCCTGATGGAGAGCCTCGAGAAGGAGTACCAGACCTGGCTAGAAGCCGCGAGCGAGGACTCGCAGGCTCTGACCCTCCAGAAGGATCCAGACGGGCAGCACGCGGCGGTTTATCTCTGGCGCGTGGGACGAGAAGCCGCGGAGTTCGTTCAGAAGCCACCCGTGCGCGCGGCGAAGCGATTCCACGAGGCTTTTTCCTTGTGCCTCGAGGCGCGGGGGGCCGCTGCCGACAACTTCAAAGAGGCGGCGGACCTGGCGCCGATCAAGAACCCCGGCCCCCTCATCGGCGAGGCGAACAAGAAGCTCGCCGAGGCCCGTCGCCAGTGGGATCGTGCCCAGGCCGCCCGCCAGCAGCTCGAAGGCCAGGTACAGGACACGTAGCATTTACACACCGCCAGCCCACTGGATCCGCCGACGGCCCCGGTCTTTCGGACGGGTTCACCATGAGTGACCTTGAGGAGGCTGACCCGTCCGCATCGATATCTTGACCCTGTTTCCCGAAATGTTCAGCGGACCATTCGACGCGAGCATCGTCCACCGCGCCGTTGAGCGCGGAATCGTCGAGATCGGCATCCACAACCTCCGCGAATGGACCCACGACCGCCACAAGAGCGCGGACGACACGCCCTACAGCGGCGGGCCTGGCATGATCATGAAAGCCGAGCCGATCTTCGAGGCGGCCGACACTTTGGGACAGCCTGGCAGCGAGATCGTGCTCCTCTCACCGAACGGCGAGCTCCTGACTCAGTCAATCGTGGAGGATCTGGCGTCCAAGGACCACCTGATGCTCATCTGCGGACACTACGAAGGTGTGGACGAACGGGTGGCCGACCACCTCGCGACCCGGGTAATCTCGATCGGCGACTACGTCTTGAGCGGCGGAGAGCTGCCCGCCATGGTGCTGGTGGATGCGATCGTTCGGCTCGTCCCCGGCGCCGTAGGGTGCGCCGATTCGTGCAGAGAAGAAGCATTCAGCGACGGTCTGCTCGAGTACCCGCAGTACACGCGGCCGCGGGAGTATCGGGGGCACGAGGTGCCGGAGATCCTGCTGTCTGGCAACCACCAAGAGGTCGCCAAGTGGAAGCGGCGCGAGTCACTGAGACGGACGCTGGAGCGACGACCGGATCTTCTCACGCCAGAGCATCGACAAGAGATTCACCAACACGGCCTCGACCAGGGAGATGACGAGTGATCGCCTCGATTGTCATTCGCGCGAAGAATGAGGCGAAAGACATCGGCGATGCGCTCGACCGCATCAGCCGCCAGATAGGAGTGTCGAGCTTCGAGACCATCGTCGTGGACTCGGGCTCCACGGATGGAACCGTCGAGATCGCCCGGCAGTTCGACACCCAGATCATCGAGATTCCACCCGAGTCCTTCTCGTTCGGCCGGGCACTCAACATCGGGATAGAGGCGGCCAGCGGCGAATACGTGATTGCCCTCAGCGCTCACTCGCTGCCGGCCGACAACACCTGGCTCTCGAAACTGATCGAGCCGCTGAGCGACCCAACCGTGGGCGGCGTCTATGGACGGCACATCCCCAGGTCCAACGTCACCGCTCTGGAGCTCTTCGGCATGAAGCTCTCAGGCGTCACGAGTCACAGGCCACGGCGACAGAACCGAGACATGATGTTCTCGAATGCGAACTCCGCCCTGCGACGCTCCCTGACGATCGAGCAGCCGTTCAACCCCACACTCCCCGGCGGTGAGGACTTCGAGTGGGTCGACCGCATCCAGCGACGCGGCTGGATCGTGTGCTACCAGCCAACCGCCGCTGTCTACCATTCTCACGGCGAGTCGTTCGGGAAGCTGGTCCGACGGATCATCCACGATCAGCCGACAATCTGGCGGCTCAAGCTCGGGATGTTGGATCCGCGCGTCCGGTACGCGTCACGTGAGGAGACGCGCGTCTCTCAGCCCTGAACGCCGGGCGGCCGCCAGTGAGCCGTCTTTACCGGGTTGTTGGACTTGACCTTGAACCGCAGGCGCTCCAGCCCATCGCCCTCGACCTCCACGGCGTCGCCGTCGTTGATCGGGGTGAGACCTACGTGGTGCACGCCGCACGACATGACGTCGCCCGGGCGCAGCGTGAGGTACTTGCTCAGCCAGGCGATCTGGTCGCGGATGGAATACGTCATGGCGGACGTGTTGTAATCCTGCTTCAGATCGCCGTTCATCCATAGGCGAACGCGAACGTTGTGGGGATCTGAGATCTCGTCGGCAGTCGTGATGACGGGGCCGATGGGCGCCCACGTTTCCAGGGCCTTGTGGAAGAAGGTGGTGCGCCGATTCGGAATGCCGCGAGCGGAGATGTCGACAAAGTTCAGGTAGCCGAACACGTAGCTGAGCGCGTCGTTCTCGGACACGTTCTTCGCCGAGCGCCCCATGACGTAGGCAAACTCGGGCTCTGGCTGGAACACCGACGCCTCGGGGATCTCGAAGAGCTCGACCGTCTCGTCGGTGCCGATGACGCTCGAGGCGCTCTTGTGGAAGAAGTCCAGAGGCGCGGCCGCCTTCTGGGGTGCATCCTGGAAATTGGAGAAGGCGCAAAGGGCGTTGTTCGGCCGGGGCAGCGGCGCCCGAATCTTCACGGAGCCGACCGGGACACCTGCTTCCGACGCGACTAGCTGCTCGAACTTCGGGCGGAGCTGATCGAACCGCTCGATGACGTTCTCGATCACGGCCTCGGCGAAGATCACCGCGCCAAGCCCGTTCCTGTCGCCGACGGGCACCGCCTTGGACACGTCGACGACCTGGTCGCCCTTGAGGACACCGAGGCGGTAGTCATCGAAGAACAGAAGCTTCATTGCCCCTCCCTCATCTCGTCGCAAGACACACGAATGCGTCAAATTCGAGGTCGCAGAGGCGTAGTGTACGCGGGTCTGAGGGAGGAGGCAAATGCCTTATTCGGCCGCGGCGTCCCAAATGGAGAGGATTCGGTCGGAGCTGACGACCGCGTCTGCGTAGCGTAGCACCGTGGCCATGGAGCGGAGCGCCATGGCGTGCGCTTGCGCGTCGGTCGAAGCGACGCAGTCTTCTGCAACGGCCAGGTAGTAATCCGAGTTGGCGGCCTCACGCACCGTGGACTCGACACATCCTTGGGTCACGACGCCGCCGACGACCAACGTCTTTACGCCGCGCGATCGAAGGATCAGATCGAGGTCCGTCCCGGTGAAGGCCGACAAACGGCGCTTCTCGATAACGATATCGTTCCCGTCGACGTATGGAACTTCGTTGATCAGCTCGTGGCCCCAGGTGCCCTTCACGGTGCTGTCCAAACCTGCGAAGTTCATCCCGCGCCGCAGGATCTCGGGCCCTGATAGCCCGGCCGTTCCAGGCCCGACCGTGTACTTGGTGAAGATGATGGGGACCGCAACCCGGCGCGCGGAGGAGATGAGCCCCACGACGGCTGGGTAGATCGCCTGGATCTGCGTGAGATCGCGACCGTTTCGATCGCTCGCGCCGCCGGCCGAACAGTAGTCGTTCTGCATGTCGACGACGAGAAGCGCCGTGTGTCGCGGCTGAACCCGCTCGTCCAACGTCGTCAGGACCTCGATCGCGCTCAGATCCACTTCTTCGCCTCCAACAGTCCGGGGAAGACGCGGCGGTCAGGAGATGGAGGTCGTGACGACCCCACGGGTGCGTGCCTGGGAGGAGTGACGGTGTGCCACTCCTCCCAGGGCCGTCTCGCTGTTAGCGGAGCTGCCAGTCCCAGACGTTCCAAGCGATGTTACTCGTAGGAACGACGGACGTGGGGCCCGTGAGAGCCGCGACGAAGGGTGAGACGCTGGGGTTGAAGTACAGCGAGATCACGGCGACGTCGTCGCTGAAGACCCGCGACATCTGAGCGAGCAGGTCCACGCGCTCGTTCTTGTCCAACGTTCCGTTGTAGGCATTCGCCAGTCGGTCGAACTCGGGATTGCTCCATCCCCCTCGATTGCTGCCAGCCCAGCGGATGTCCGCGCGTGGGATCTCGGCGCTCTGGTGCTCGAGCAGCGTCGCCTCACCCGGAGGGCCACTGGTAACCGAGAGGTTCGGATGCGTGTTCCGAAGGGCGGCGTCGCGTGCCTGGGTTGCGGGCCACACCAGCTCTTTGACGTCGAACCCGAGCTGTCGCCAGCTCGCGGCCATGATCGACATCTCCGACTCGTTCTGCGGAGACTGGAAGACGGCGAGATCCGCCGAGAAACGGCCGAATGACGGGTTCGTGTACACGCCACTGGAATCCTTCGAATATCCTACATCCATCATCAACTGCTCGGTCATCCGAGGGTCGTAGGCGTATTTGATCGACGCGCGGTCGACTTCAGCGAAGTACGACTCGTTCGGGGGGACGGGGACTTCAGTCATGATGCCCTCCCCCTCGAACAAGACCTCGTTCAGGGCGGCCTTGTCGACGCCATACGCGAGGGCCTTGCGGACGCGGACGTCGGTCAGGCTTCGCGGGCTCGCGAGCTCAGGTCGCTGTTGGATGGTGGTCCAGCGCCACAGGCTCGGATAGACCAAGACCGTGCCGCCGTTCCTCTGCGCCCATTCTCGCTTCAGGATCAGTCCCTGCTGGAAGCGGATCGAGTCGTCGATCGCTAGGTGGGCATCTCCCGCCAGCATCGTCGCCACGGTCGCGTTGAAGTCGGGCGCCCAGGTGATGCGGACGCGCTCGATCTTCGCCTTGCCGAGCGCATGCCCGTCGAACGCGGTCGCATCGAGGTATGCGCCCGGGACCCACTGGTCGAGCTTATAGGGGCCGGCTCCGATGTAGCCCACGTTCCACGCGGGGAGTCCCACGAATGAGTCCCAGTTGCCCTGGTGGAAACTCTCATCGAGCAGGTGACGGGGCAGCGGCGGGAAGGTTGGGGCGCCGGTGCCGCCGGTCGCATTCAGAGCGCCCGCGTCGGCATAGAGCCGGCGCCACTTGAAGAGAACCGTGGTCGCATCCGGCGCTGAGACCTCATCAATGAGGTTCATGGGAGCCTGGCCCGACTGGCCCAACTCGGGTACGGAGAAGACCTCCCATGAGAAGACGAAGTCATTCGCAGTCAGCGGCGCTCCATCCTGCCACGTCAAGCCTGAGCGCAGCTTGTAGGTCGTCTCCATTCGACCATCCGGTGAAACACGCCAGCTATCGGCGCCCAACGTGGGTAGCGACTCTGCGAGATAGGGGCGTGCCACGCCTCGATCGTCCGGGTTGGAGAGGCCTGCATTGAAGAGCCGAACGGTCGTTTCGCTAGTGAGCCCTAACGTCTGAAGCGGCCTCGCGCTGAGGCTGGGAATCTCGGACCGGCCCACTAGCGCCAGGGTGCGGCCGCGGGATTGTGACCCCTCACCGCCCGAGGACTGGGTGGACTGCCCGCCTCCGGTCTGGACCGGCTGCGTTGGCCCACAAGCGAATAGAACGGTCATACCTGTAAGCAATAGAAGGAATTCGAGGTATCTTGGTTTGCGCACTTTGCCTCCGCGAGATTTGTCTGCATGAAAAATATCGCAGAACTTCAGCGGATCGGCCACAATGGGACCTCAAGGCTTTTGGGCCAAGTCTTTGGGCCAACGTCTTTTGGGATGGAAGCGTAACGGTCCTGCCACGGTTCTCGTAGTGATCTGATGGGATACTAGGCCTATGCAACCCCCAGACCGCGGCCAAGACCCGGACGAACGCGACCGGCTGGCCGATCAAGTTCCCCAATGGGAGCCGAAGCCCCCTCCGAGCGAGCCGCCTCAGGCCCGAAGCGGACCCGCGGAGCCACCCGAGCGGGCACCCTGGCTGCCTCCCGAGGCTGTCGAGGCTGTCGATACTCCGTCGTCCGACCCTATCGGTCCCAGCTCGACGGGCACCCGGGCGTCTGGTGCGTCATCGTTCAGCGGATTTCTGGACCGTGTGTTTCCGTTCCGTCGGGGGCAGCGGGCGGACGAGTACACCGAGCTTCAACGGCAGATCGCGGATCGCGAGCGAGAAGTGGCCGACCTGCGAGCGCGGCGTGATGAGCGCAGGAACGAGTTGCCAGATCTCGCAGCGTCGGACGTGTCGATGCGGTCGCTTCGCGGCGCAATTGAGGGCGAGGAGCTGCAGCAGAAGCAGGCGGAGCTTCAGGCCTTGAGAGGCCGAGCGGCCGCGATGGCAGCAAACGATCCTCGGCTAGCCAACCGCCCGATTCCGGCCCGCGAATCCCCCGAAGAGTCGCGTAGGGGTCGGTGGCTGCTTCCGGCGGCGATTCTGGGAGCCATTGTGTTGATCGCGGGGATCGGGGTGCTCTTCGGATCTGGGGTGCTCAGCGGACAATCGGGAGTCGCATCCCGAGGCTCGGGGCCATCGCCAGCCGTCCAAGGATCGCCGACACCCGTCCAGGTGGCTCAGGTACCACCGACGAGCGCGCTGCCGGCAACTGCGCTCCCTACCGCAGATGCGCCTGCCCCGACTACCGAGCCAGCCCCTCCGCCGATCGCGGCCCAGCCACCCGCGGCCACCGAGCCGCCGCCGGGGCCTACCGAGGTTCCGCCTCCGCCCGTGGCTGCTGAGCCTCCACCGCCGCCGCCAGTTCCAACGCAACCACCCGCGCCGACAGCCCAACCAACCGAGCCGCCGGCTCCAACGCAACCACCCGCGCCAACGGCGCAACCAACAGAGCTGCCGGCCCCAACGCCGCCTCCTGCACCACCGGTAGCCGTGCAGCCGCCACCGCCTGCCCCAGTCCAGCCTCCCGCTCCGCCTGCCGCCGTGGAGCCTGCCGCTCCTCCCGAGACCGAAGAGCCATCGTCACCGACGATCGCGCAGGTCAGCCCGCAGGCATCAGCCGGGCAGGTGCCGCCAGCCGGTGGTCTCGACCCGGAGGTCGTCGCGACGCCGCTCCTCTTGCTGCTCGCGGCCGGGCTCCTCCTGCGAGGAACGATTCGCAGGGCCATGGCGGGGAAACGAGCCTGACCTTGGGCGTGACTCGGCTGCTCCTCGCCGCCAGCAATCTGATGATCGTCTTCGCGCTGGTCGGACTCACGACGCTCGCCGTTCTCATGGTCCAGGCAAACCTGAGTGCCGATAGCGCCGACGATGCAGAGGAAATGGCGCTCGACGATAGCCTCGAGGAACCCGAGATGCTCGATCGACCCGCGCCCCTCACGGCGACCGAGAACCCGATCACGCGGATAAGAATCTTTCGCATCGGCCTGGATACGAGAGTGGTCCCGTCCAAGTATCTCAACCGGGACGGGGGGACTTGGGAGATCCCGCCCTTCAGGCCGGGCCACGCCGAGCTCACAGCGGGCGCTGGCCAGGTCGGCAACGCGGTCCTGTTCGGTCACGTCACCAGCATCACCCTCGGCCAGGTCTTCCGCCACCTCGACAGAGTGCAGCTGGGGGACGAGATTGTCGTAGGAGGACCGTCTGACGTGTACCGCTACGAGGTCGTGGACGTGAAAACGGTTTCCCGGTTCGACGTGTCCATTCTGGCAGACGCTCCCACGGCGACCATCTCGCTGATCACCTGCATCGGCAACTGGCTGCCTCTCGAGAACGACTTCGATCGCCGTCTCGTCGTTCGAGCAGAGCTTCGCGAGACGTAGCTGGCTTGCTGAAACACAAGGAGACCCTTCGAAGGCTCAGGGTGAGCGGTTTGGGGGGCGTCAGCCCTCGTACGCGGAGAGGCCGGTGATGTCGGCCCCTACGATCAGCGTCTGGATCTCGTGCGTCCCTTCGTAGGTCGCCACTGTCTCCAGATTCGCCATGTGGCGGAAGATCGGGTAGTCGAGGGTGATGCCGTTTCCGCCGAGGACTGAGCGCATCGAGCGCGCAACGTTGAGCGCCATCTCGCAGTTCGCCCGCTTCGCCAGGCTGACCTGTGCCGCCCGAAGTCGACCCGCTTCCTTCAATCGAGCAAGCTGGTACGCGAGGAGCTGGCCCTGAGTCACGGCCTGCAGCGCATCCACCAGCTTGGACTGGGTGAGCTGGAAGCCAGCGATGGGGCGCCCCCACTGGACACGCGTCTTGCTGTATTCGAGCGCCGTCTCATAGCAGGACATGGCCGCGCCGACCACGCCTGAGGCCACGCAGAATCGCGACTCGTTGATGCAGGAGAGCGGTCCTCGGAGGCCACGCACGCCCGGCAAGATAGCGTCTCCTGGAATTCGGCAGTCGTCGAACACCAGCTCCGCTGTAGACGAGGCACGCATGGAGAGCTTCCTGTGGACGGGATTCGCGGAGAAGCCGTGTCGGTCCCGATCGACCAGGAATCCCCGCACGACATCTTCGTCGTCCTCGCGGACGCGGGCCCACACCACCGCGACATCGGCGAGACTCCCGTTGGTGATCCACATCTTGGCGCCGTTCAGGACCCACGACCCGTCCGAATCGCGCGTCGCGCGGGTGTCCATGCCACCGGGGTCGCTTCCATGGTCGTGCTCGGTGAGGCCGAAACAGGCGATGACCTCGCCGCGCTGCATCGCGGGCAGGTAGCGCTGCTTTTGCTCGTCGGAGCCGAAGGCCCAGATGGGATACATGCACAGAGCGCTCTGTACGGAGACGAACCCACGCAGGGCGCTGTCACCTCGCTCCAGCTCCTGGCAGACGAGGCCGTAGCTCATCCAGTCGATCCCCGCGCCATATTCGGGGATCGTCGCGCCGAGTAGGCCCATCTTGGCAAGACCGGGGATCAGCTCGTGGGGAAACCTGCCCTCCTCGAAGCAGGAGGGCAGGAGGGGCACGGCCTCGTGGTCGACGAACTCTCGCACGACGGACTGGATCATGCGTTGCTCTGGCGTGAGGTCCCAGTCCGCGTAGTTCAGCACGTAGTTGACCGAGTGTGAGTCAGCGGGACCCTGCCCCGACTGGCGTCTTGCTCTTCTTCCAGTGGTCCTTCCAGTCGACCGTGCTAGGCAGGATGTCATCTCGCGCGATCATATCGGACCACTCGTTGAGCTCGACGTCGCGGACGACGCCCCTCGGCTCCTTGCCCTGCTCTACGTCCCTGATGGCTTCCAACATGATCTTCCGCATGTGGATCACGCCGCGATCGGTATAGCCGAGGTGCTCGACCGTGCGGTCGTAGATCTGCCCCTCGCTCTCGGTTACCGCCGAATCGTGGACCACGAAGTCACGGCCCATCCCGAGGAACGTCTGGGACTTCATCTCCTCGCGATCCTGGAGGTAGCGATTCGCCCGGTTTCGGGTGAGGTGATAGTTCTCGGCCATATTTGCGCGCGCCCGACGAATCTCCTCGGGATCCAGCGCCTGCGTGCGCTGGAAGAAGATGCCGTAGCGCCAGTGGTGCTCGTCGTCGATCGGCACGTGCCAGTTGACGCTGTAGCCCTCCTCGCCGCGGCTGCCGACTGCGCCGGCGCTTGGCATGAAGAAGCTCCGGACCTTGACGAATTTACCGCCATCGCCGGCGTTGCGGATCGCGTAGAGGTGCATTCCGAAGTCGGTATCGACCGGCTCGATCTGCGGGGTCGGGTCCTTTCCGTGGATCTCGTTGCGAAAGTCGTCGTCGCCCTTTGGCTTGAAGAACCAATGCAGAAAGGACAGATGCTGCGGGTCGAAGTTTCCCTCGTTACCTTGGAGGTAATTGCAGTCTTCATAGTATTTGGTGACGAAACGGTATTCGTCGGGTGAGGTCAAAAACTCATACGTGGGCAGGAGTGGCGGCTCTCCCGTGCCCATGTAGGCGAAAATGATGCCCGCCTGCTCGTGACAGGGATATGCGGTCTGGCGAATGCGCTCGTGGAACGTGCTGCCGGACGGCTCGCCTGGCTGTTCCAAACAGCGACCGGTCCTGTCGTAGAGCCAACCGTGGTAGATGCAGCGCAGGCCACCGTCTTCCGTCCGTCCGTAGCTCAGATCGGCGCCGCGATGGGCACAGTGGATGCCCAGGAGACCGGGCTTACCCTCGTCGTCCCGGAACAGCACCAGGTCCTCTCCTAGGAGTCGAACTGGAACCGGCGCCCCGCCAAGGGGCAACTCTTCGGAGAGCGCCGCCGGCTGCCAGTACCGCCGCATGAAGTCTCCGCCCGGTGTTCCTGGACCCACCTGGGTGAGGCGCTCGTTTTCCTCTTTCGTCAACATTTGGGCGATCCCTCCGACACTACGCTACTAACATTTACGACAGATAGCCCATCCCTCGCCAGAACCGCTCAGCCGCTGGGTGCAGCGGGATCGTGAGCGGTCCCTCACGGGTGTTTTTGCACATCAAATCCAGCCGCATGGGACCCTGGCCGTACCACGGGATGCGTTCCTTTCGGGCTTCCAGACCCGCGCAGAACGCCTCGACGAGACGGTCCGGGGTGCTCTCCAGACAGAAGACGGGCCAACCGCTGAAGTCGACGGTCCAAACAGTCTCGGGCAGCTTGGGGAACTCGTCGGCCGTGATGGCGACACGCGCGATTCCCATCGCCTCGAGCTTCTGGAGCTCCGGCTCGTCCACAGGCAGGAAACGCATTCCGAGCTCGAGGGCGCGGTTGGCGAACATCGGCATTGCTTCATCAAAGAGCGCATCGATCTCGCCTCGCTCGACGGCGCCGATCCGATTCGGGCCATCAGGAAACTCGGGATCGTAACGGACCTGCCCGTCCCACTTGTTGATGTCGTCGAACGAGATGCCGTAGACCGACAAGACCTGGCTCGCGATCATGTGGACCGAGTGGTCGCGCTGGCCTCGCAGCGACACGCGGAGCGGGTACTTGCGGTCGCGCAAGTCCGCCAAGGACTTGAGCCCCGTGCTCTCCTTCACGGCGAAGCCAAATTGGTCGAACTGTGGGAGCACCATGATCGCCCTCAGCGGGATCGGGTCCTTGTAGGGTCCCGCGCCCCTGACAGCCATCGCCAGGACGCCACCGGGATTGCAGATGGCGAAGTCAGCCTCACCCCGTGCGACGGCGTCCACCGAGTTGGGCGCATCGCTCGCGAAGAACCGCACCGGCCAATCAGTTCCGCCCTGCGGTCGGAAGTTGATGAAGACCTGCTTCTCTTCCCACTCGTCGGCAGCAACGAGCTCCGAAGCCACCTCCAACATGAGGCGGGAGCGCATCACGACGGGCTGGCGAATGATCTTTGGGATGGTGAGCATTGGACCTCCCGGTGCGGATTCCTCGGAACGCGCGAGTGGCCTCATCATACGAGAATTCAGGTATTGTTTAGCGTTCAGCCTGGCCCATTCCTCCGTTAACCATTCCTCCGTTTAGACCGATGAAACCCACATCTGCGTGGAGAATAACGCCGTGAAGAACGAAGGCAAGCTTAGGATCGCGGTCTTTGCTGGCCCAACGGCGACCATCCAAAACAGTCCACCGCTCGTCACGAGCAATAAGGCGCGGCAGAAGTACGGGCTACCCGAGCGCCGACATACAGATGGAAGCCCGCTCCGGTTCGACGCCTTGGTCCCCCAGCGGCTCGCCGCCCCCGTGACCGTGTACGTGCGCCAGTTCAGCGCACATCCCCTGGAGCGCGACGCGGAGCACCTGTATGGCCCGCCAGATGGCTACCTCGATCAAAATGGCACGTTCCACAAGGAGCGTCAGGGCGAGGAAGACGTCCCCGTCTACGAGGTCACGCTTCGACCGGAGGACGGGCTGTATCCGTTGCCCTACATGGCGCGTCTAGCGAATGGCCAGGCGTGGGAGGGCGATACCGCGTTCCCGGGGGCGCCAGCCGATCAGATGAAGCAGCCGTTCTTTCCCGATCCTTCACGCATCTTCGAGGAGATCGATCGGTTTGGCATCGGGGAGGAAGGCGTCAGCGGGCTGCTGGACGAGAAGGCCGACTACGACTTCTATCGAGGGGCACCCTCTGGCGGGTACCAAAGGGGCTTGCCAGCGGCGCTGAGGACAGACGTAGGCGAGGGCGACATCCCTCCCGAGAAGCTGGGGGAGGACTACTTTCCCTATCGCCCGCCCCACCTCGGTCGCTCGCCCACAACTGCGAATCTCGCGAAGCTGACCAACATGGTCCAGCGGGCAATGGCCACTGGCAAGTACGGGGGCGCGATCTGGCTCGAGGGCAGCCCATCGGTCGAGGAGACGACCTACTGGCTCGGCCTGTTGATCGACACGACGGTCCCGATCGTGGGCAACTCCGCGCAACGCGCCCACGGCACGGTTTCGGCGGACGGCGATCGCAACATCATCGACTCCGTCCACTACATCGACTCACGCATCTGGGCTGGCGACGATGGCCGAGACGAGGTTGGCGCCGTGGCGATCCTGGACGAGGTCATCTTCTCGGCACGCGAGGTGCAAAAGGGCGACGCCCGTCCCGGCGGCTACGTCGTCACCGGTGGACACGGCGGGATCGTGGGCAGCATCGGCGAGCCGGGTCCACCGGTCCTGAGCTACAAGCCGGCCCGGCGCTCCACGTGGCGGTCCGCAGTGAACTTCAACCAAATCCCGAAGCAGGTGAGCGGAGTTCGCAAGAAGGGCAGCCGCGTCGAATCGATCACAGTGGAGGTCAAGAACGCGGATGGCGACCTGCTCGCGGGCGCGATACCCAACGTCCAGATCTACAAGACATCGCGGTTTCTGCCGCTTCGCCCGACCTTAGACAAGGACGACGAGGTCGACATCCTGGCGCGCATCGAGAAAAACCTGCAGGAGACGCCGCTGTCTGGCTTCGTGGCCGAGGGGACTTCGCCCTTCGCTCGCATGACCGACTCGGTCAACGCGGCGCTGAACTACGCCGTCATGTGCGGGATGCCCGTCGTGCGTGTGGGTCGGGGGAACGCGGAGGGGTTCGCGCCGCCGCCGACTCAGCGGGACTGGGCGATCTCGGGCAGCAACCTCACGGCGACGAAGGCCCGCCTGGTGCTCATGGCCTGCATGATGCGCTTCGGAGCGCCACCACCCGCGGCCGACCCGGAGAAACCGACCGACGCCGAGATCCAGGCGGTGCGCAAGAAGCTTGCCGAGTACCAGGCCGTCTTCGATACGCATTAGCCGCGGCGGACGCCTCTACAGGCTTACTCCCAACTGACGGAGCAGACCCACGTTGTCGCGGGCGACCCACGTAGCGCCGATGCGGCCGTCCGAAGTGTGAAAGATATTTATCCCGTTCACCCTGACGGCATTTTCGGTCGCGGTCACTCCCATGTACGGCCCGCGGTGAGTGGCCATCATCGTCCAGCGAGCGCACGCGGCATCGCCCTCAACCAGTAGCGCATGGACCTGGAAGGTCATGTCTGGGAACGCCGCGCGTGTGGGGCCCAAGATGTTCGTGAGGAACGCGGCCCGTCCGACGGACCCCCCAGCGGGAGTCAGCGGAGGATGCGAAAACACGAACCTATCTGCCAGTATCGCTTCGGCTCGCTCGATGGGAGCGCCGCTGAGCAACCCAAAGTACTGGCGAACCAGGTTGCCGGGATCGTGCGGCGTCTCGAGACTCACGCGACTGGAGGTCTCGGAAGGATGGGCATGCCGAGGGCGAGCTCGAGCGCCGAGCCCAATGCAAGCAGAACGCCATCGTCGAATGGCGCCCCCACGAACTCGATTCCTGCGGGAAGGCTTGTACCAGCCGCGAGGCCACAGGGAACCGAAGCGGCAGGGAAGCCGATGAAACTCCACGGAATGCAATTCTCCGAAAGGACCAGCAGGTATTCGTCGCCCCGCTCCGATGGCGGAGCGACGACCCGCGAGGTGGGCATCGCAAGAGCGTCGACCGTGGTCAGGAGCTTCGCCATTCGCTCGCCCAGCTCCGCTCGGAAACGCTGAGCCTCCAGATAGTCGACCGCTCGAACCTCATTCGCGGCGGCCACCTGCTCCCGTACGTCCGCTCGATACGCTCGTTCGCCCTCGTGCCCGAGGAGTGAGTTCTGGAACGGCACGGCTTCGCAGCGACTCACCAGCAGACCGGCAGCATTTGACAGCTCGAAATCGTCGATCGTCGGCTCCAAGACCTCCACGATGTCGACCCCGAGCTTCTCGAGCGCACTGATCGCCGATTTGAACGCGGCAAGCACACCGGGCTCCGCCCCACGGAGTGCGCTGATGGGGATTCCGACTCGAAGGCCTCGTACGTCGACGCCGACGAACTGAGAATAGTCCGCGGCGCCACCGGCAACGGATGTCGGGTCTTTCGCGTCCGAACCCACGAGCACGTTGAGCAGCAGCGCAACGTCGGCACTCGTTCGGCCCATCGGCGCCACGTGGTCGATCGACGACGACATCATGACGATTCCGTGAGTCGGCACCAGCCCGTAGGTGGGCTTGAACCCGACCACGCCGCACAACGCCGCAGGTACACGGATCGAGGCCCGCGTGTCTGTTCCGAGAGCACCTAGAGCGCTGCCCGTAGCGAGCGTGACCGCCGCCCCGCCACTCGACCCGCCCGGATCCCGTGCCAGATCCCACGGATTCCGACTCTGCGGGGTCGTGACGCCCATCGCGTACTCGTGTGTGGTCGTCTTTCCCGTGAAGACGGCTCCTGCGCGACGGAGTCGAGCGACAGCGACCGCGTCGTCCACGGGGACTAGCCCTCGTAGCGTGGCGGAGCTCGCCGTTGTCGGCATCCCGCCCACGTGGATAACGTCTTTGATGGAAAGAGGAATTCCATGAAGTCGACCGCGCTGCTCGATCGCCATCGCATCCAGCGCGGCGGCCTGATGAACAGCCTCGTCCTCCGGCACGACGTACTCGTACGCGTGAACCAACGGCTCCCAGGTTGCGATTGCGCGATATGCCTCGCGGGTCAACTCGACCGAACTGGTCTTCCCCGATCGAAGCGCTTCGAGCGCGCTCGTCAAGGTTGTTACCCCGACCGGTTTGCGGGCCGGCCCTGGCGGCCCGAAAGTCCGTTTCGCAGCGCGCAGGTCCAGTACACGGAATCCTGTGGCTGGTCGCCGGGTGGGCTCGTCGGCCCGATACGCCGAGATTCGCTCGACGGCGGCCCGAAACTGATCACGAGTCTGCACGGGAATCTCCTGTCCGGCGAGATCGGGATCGCGCGCGACACTGTACCGCCTCAAAGGGTCCGAATCGGCCAGCACACTGCCCGTACATTCGTCTTGCTTTTCGGGCAACTCACCCATACCCGCGCACATAACGTGGCTGTAGCTTTTTTCACGGCGCGCTGGCTTTCTGCTTGCAGCGCGAGTTTCGTCACGAGAGGCTCATCAATGGGAGGACTCTTGGCCGAGCGAATGAGGGGCGACCTAGTCGCGGCGGGGGATCCATACGACTACGCCTTCGACCGGCACTCGACGGCGCTCATCATTATCGACATGCAACGCGACTTCTGTGGCAAGGGCGGGTACGTCGATCTCATGGGCTACGATCTCTCGATGACCGCCCGGGCCATCGAGCCGATCCGGCTCGTCCTCAGCCGGGCGCGCGCCATGGGTCTGGCCATCATTCACACACGCGAAGGTCACCGACCCGACTTGTCAGATCTTCCCGCAAACAAGCTATGGAGAAGCACGCAGATCGGAGCCGGCATCGGCTCGGAAGGTCCGCTCGGTCGCATCCTGATCCGGGGAGAAGCCGGCTGGGAGATCGTTCCCGAGCTCGAACCCTTGCCTGGCGAAGCGGTCATCGACAAACCGGGAAAGGGATCGTTCTACGCGACCGACCTCGAGCTGATCCTGCGCAACCGAGGCATCACACATCTCGTTTTGACCGGAATCACCACCGACGTCTGTATTCACACCACGATGCGGGAGGCGAACGACCGCGGATTCGAATGCTGTCTCCTCGAAGACTGCACTGGCGCAACAGACTTCGGCAACTACGAAGCTGCCATCAAGATGATCAAGATGCAGGGTGGAGTCTTCGGCACGGTCTCGAACTCGAAAGCATTCGTTGCCGCGCTCGAAGCAGCCAAAGTCACCGATGCGGTCCAGTAGGTCGGAGACGCACAAGCGTGGGGTTTCATTGAGTCAATATATCTAATCCTTGGCGATTCATTCTAGGTATTTCGTACCTGAGAACACTGGAGTCACGTACCTAGAATTTGGGCGAAGCAAAGGTGACGCCCTCACCCTAACCCTCTCCCAGAGGGAGAGGGGACTAGTGAACAGAGGGGACCTGAGGAGGTGGATGTTGAACGAGGACCAAAGCCGCGCAGCGGAGGACGCAGCACGGCGCGTGAGCCGTCGACGGTTCATTCAGCGAGCGGGGGCATTGAGCCTCGCCGCTGCCAACGTTTCGGCGATCCTCGCGGCATGTTCCCCGAACGCTCCGTCTCAACGACCGTCAAGCGGCGCTTCAGCGCCCGCGGCCGCCGCCAACTCGGCCAGCGGCGCCGGACCAAAGACGCTTACCGTCGCGGTCGAGGCGGACATCTCCTCCCTTCGCCCCGATCGCTTTGGCCCGTTTATGGATCGCTACGCCAACCGGACGCTGTACGACGTGCTCCTTCATTTCGAAACGAAGGACACGCCGCAGGGTCCCTGGTACGACCCAGACAAGTACCAGTTCCGCATTGCATCTGCGATGGAAACATCACCCGACGGCAGGATCGTGACGTTCACCATCCGGGACAGCGCGGCATTTGAAGGCGGGAAGAAAATCACCGCGGACACAGTCGCCAAGTCCTTTCAGTGGTTCTGGGACACGGGCGGGGCGGCACGGGGCCAGCTTTTTTCGAATGGGGTTGCTTCCCGCGACGCGTTTGTGGCCGAGGGCAACAAGGTCACCGTTACCCTGCGAGACTCGGTTCCTTGGGGTGGGTGGGCGAAGTTCGTCGATCTGACGTCGGTCATCGACGTCGACGAGATCATGAGCCATGCCACAGCCGACGACAAGCTTGGAACGGCCTGGCTGGAGAACAACGTGATCCCCTCGGGCCCATACAAGATCGAGCGACGTACGAAGGGTGAGCAGATCGTCATGGCGGCGCGGCCCGACTACTACGGCCCAAAACCGACGATCGATCGCATCATCTTCCAGGTCGTCTCCGATCCGACGGTCCGCTACTCGCTGCTGAAGCGCGGCGACGTAGACATGGTGAGCCTCCTCGACTTCAAGGACCTCGACGACGCGAAGGCGGACCCGAACATCGTCGTCGAGTCGTGGGACGGCAACAACTGGACTGTTCTAGGCATGAACTGGAAGGTCCCGGAGTTCCAGGACCGCAACGTGCGAAAGGCCATCGCTTCAGCCGTGCCCGTCGACGAGCTGATCAAATCCGTGTACTACGGGTTTGCCAACCCGATGAAGACCCCATGGGGCACGACAGTGCCGGGGGGCGATGCGAGCACCTGGCCGTATACATTCGACATGGACCGTGCGCGCAGCTACCTCTCGCAGTCCGCGTTCCCGAACGGATTTGCTCAGGCTCTTTCCATTACTAATGCAGATCCGAACTACGAAAAGGCGGCTCAGATCATCGCGGAATCGCTGGGCAAACTCGGGATCCGACTCACCATCGAGAAGCAGACACCTGCGCAGATCGCCACGGGTTACGCCCAGAGGAACATCGCCATGGGCATCAACGCATTCACCCCGTTTGTGCACGATCCCGGCTACCACGTCCTCTGGACGCAGCTTCCCGAGAGTGGGGCGAACTGGTTCGACTACAACAACCCTGAGGCTGAGGCCGTCGCACGACAATTCCTCTTCCTGGATCCGAAGGACCCAGCACGCCAACCCAGCCTGACGCAATACCAACGGATCCTTGCGGAGGACGTGTTCACGATCCCGCTGTTCTCGCTCAAGGTGGTGATCCCGCACCGCAAGAACGTCTCAGGCTTTGCCTTCTTCCCCGATCAGCCCACGGCGTTCCGCTTCGAGCGTCTCAACCTCGCATGACCGGAGCGATCGAACCGCTTTTGCGAGTCGAAGGGCTGTATGCCCGCGTCGATCGGGCGCCGGACCTCGAGGTCCTTCGCGGCGTCGATCTCGACGTTGGACGAGGCGAGATTGTCGGGCTCGTGGGAGAGAGCGGCAGCGGCAAGACTATGACCGCGCTGTCGATCCTCCGCCTCCTTCCTCCAGGCATACGAGTGACCGCCGGATCCGTCACCTTCGACGGGCGGGACCTGCTGACGCTCGGCCGGGCCGAGCTACAGGCGCTCCGCGGCGGCCGCATAGCGATGATCTTCCAGGATGCGCTTCGTCACCTGAACCCAGCATTCACGGTCGGAGATCAGATCGAAGCGGTCATCCGCGCGCACAACTCGCGACTCGGGCCCAAAGAGGTGCGTGCGCGCGCCGTGGAGCTTCTGACCCAGGTGCAGATCGTGGACCCGGAGGCTCGGCTGCGATCGTACCCACACCAGTTCTCCGGTGGAATGGCGCAGCGCGTGATGATCGCGATGGCGCTCAGCGGTTCCCCCGAGCTGCTCCTGGCAGACGAGCCGACCTCGGCCTTGGACGTGACTGTCCAGGCGGAGATCCTGCTGCTCTTGCGGCGGATCGCGCGTCAACGTGGGATGTCGGTCCTGTTCATCTCGCACAACCTCGGGGCTGTCTGGCAACTCTGTGACCGAGTGATCGTGATGTACGCGGGCCAAGTCGTGGAGACCGCGGCCACGGCTGAGCTGGTCGAGGCGCCGGCGCACCCGTACTCCACAGCGCTGCTCAAGGCGCTGCCGCGTCTAACGATCGATCAACCGGAGCTTGCAAGCATTCCGGGATCCATGCCCGGCCTGCACGCGATCCCGAGCGGTTGCGCGTTCCACCCGCGCTGCGAGCTGGCGGTAGACGCATGCAGCCTCGAAACGCCGCCGATGGTGCAAGTCGCCACGGACCACCATGCCCGCTGCATCCTCGCCACGCCTATGAGCCTCCCAGGAACAGCGGAGGTGAGGCAGGCGCTCGCCAGCATTACCCCTCTCCCTAACCCTCCCCCGCAAGGGGGGAGGGGACCAGCCACTCCGAACCCTTCGCCGCAAGGGGGGAGGGAACCAGCCGCTCCGAACCCTCCCCCGCAAGGGGGGAGGGGACCAGCCGCTCCGAACTCTCCGCCGCAAGGGGCGAGGGGAGCCGCCTCTCCGGACCCGGCCGCGGTAGGACGCGGCGCCTCGTGACCATGCTGGCGCCCACAGCAAATGGGAGTCTGCACGGTCCCGAGACGGAGACGATCCTCGAGGCTCGAGGCGTGACGAAGCGCTACCGAACCGGAGCCAGCTTCGGGCGAGGGCACGAAGTGGTCGCGGTGAAAAACGTGTCTCTCACGATCCACGCGGGAGAATCCGTGGGCCTCGTGGGAGAGTCGGGCTCGGGGAAAACAACGTTGGGGCGCTTGTTGCTCCGGCTCGAAGAGCCGTCGGAGGGCGAGATTCTCTTCGAGGGCACCGACATTTCGCACCTGGGCGAGTCTCAGCTTCGGTCCGCGCGCCGCCACATGCAAATCGTGTTCCAGGATCCTTTTTCGGCACTCAATCCTTGGATGACGGTGAGCCAGGCGATCGGCGAGCCGATCTGGCTGCGGCGCGGCCTGAGGGGCGACGCCGTGACTCGCGAAGTGGAGCGTCTGCTCGACATCGTCGGCCTCCCATCTACGAGCAAGGACCGACTCCCCAAAGAATTCAGCGGCGGGCAGCGACAGCGGATCTGTTTGGCACGCGCTTTGGCGCTGGAGCCGCGCCTGCTCGTACTGGACGAGCCGACCTCCGCGCTCGACGTTTCCGTCCAAGCGCAAATCCTCAACCTGCTCCGCGACATGCGGACCGAGCTGGGGTTGACCTACTTGTTCATCTCCCACGACCTGGCCGTCGTCGCGTATCTCTGCAGCCGGATCGGCGTCATGCGTTACGGCGAGCTCCTCGAGGTTGCCAGCAGGGAGCAATTCGTGGATCGACCGGCTCACGCCTACACGCGAGCCCTCCGCGACGCGGTTCCGGAGATCGGACGGCCGCTGCCTGAGGACGACCAAGACGCGGCTGCGTGGGCGACCGCGATGAACGGCTCAGGAGCGGCGTCGACCATTCCGACCGCGGCACGCGGGCTATGAGCCTAGTCCTCTACGGAGGGCGTCGCCTCCTCTGGACGCTGCCGACATTTTTCGGCGCGCTGGTATTGATCTTCGTTCTCACGCAGGCGGTGCCTGGCGATGCAGCCATGGCGCGGCTCGGTCAATATGCGACCCCTGACACCATCGCCGCGGTCCAACGAGAGATGGGACGCGACAAGCCGGCCATCGAGCAATTCGCGATATGGATTCGGAACCTGAGCCAGGGCAACTTCGGGTTCTCGTGGAAGACAGGCAACCCGGTCGCGGTGGATCTGGCCCAACGGATGCCGGCGACGATCGAGCTGGTGATCCTCACCCTTCTCGTCGCCATTCCCGCCGGTATCGGGCTGGGCGTTTTGGCCGCCTCGCGCCGGGGAGGCTGGCTCGATCGTGTGATCCAGGGCTACGCGGTGCTTGGACTTGGGGTCCCTCTGTTCTGGCTCTCGCTGATGGCCGTCTACGTGTTCTATTTTCTGCTCGGTTGGGTTTCCGCTCCCGCGGGGAGGCTCGGCATCCGCACGGCTCCGCCGCCCACCGTGACGGGCATCTATACGCTCGACAGCATCTTCGTTGGAGATTGGGCGCTGTTGGGCACGGTCTTCAGCCACCTGGCGCTGCCTGTGGGGTCCCTGGCCTTCATCATCGCGGCGCCCATCATCCGCATGACCTACAACTGCATGAACACGGAGCTCGCCTCGGACTACGTGCGCGCAGCCGTCGCCAGCGGAATCAAGCCACGACTCATCCTGACCAAGTACGCCCTGAAGAACGCGATGATCCCGGTGGTCACACTGGTGGGCTCCATGGTGCGCTATCTCCTCGCAGGCACCGTGCTGGCGGAGATCGTTTTCTCCTGGCCGGGAATCGGCAGGTACGCGATCGAGAGCACGCTGGTGGCGGACCTGGCACCCCTCCAGGCTGTCGTCGTGATCGTGACGGCGGCCACGCTGCTGGTCAACATCCTCGTCGACCTCAGCTACTACTGGTTCGATCCCCGGATCAAGGTGGCGTGACCATGAGCGCAAACGTCGCCTTGAGGACGTCCCCCTCGGCTAGATCGATTCCGTGGCTCCGGATCCCCCGCTTACCGGTCACCCTGTGGGCCGGTCTCATAATCCTCGCTGGCTGGACGCTCGCGACGCTCTTCGTCCCGCTGATCTCGGGTCGCGATGCGGAAGCCGTCGTCTATGGGACGCGTCTGCTACCACCGTCCCCTGAGGCGCCGTTTGGCACCGACTCGGTGGGTCGCGATGTGCTGGTCCGGACCACGATTGGGTTCCGGTACGACCTCTTGGTTTCTCTCGCGAGCGTGCTCGCGGCCGCTGTCGTCGGAGTGCTGATCGGGGCGCTCTCGGGCTCGGGGCCAGAATGGCTGGACAACGCGGTCATGCGGATCATCGACATCATCGCGTCGTTTCCGAGCTTTATCTTGGCCATCATCGTGAGCGTCGCCCTCGGTGGATCGATTGGCACGCTGATCTTCTCTATCGCGCTCGTCCTCTTGCCACTCCACGCGCGCGGAACGCGAGCCGCGATACTCGCCGAGCGCGCCAAACCCTACGCCGATGCCGCGCGAGCCATGGCTATCCCTCCGGTCCGCATCGTGCTGGTGCATCTGCTGCCGAATAGCCTGCGTCCGACGATCACGCAAGCGGCGATCGACGTGTCCAACGCGATCATGATCACGGCCGCGCTCAGCTTCCTGGGTTTTGGCATCCAACCGCCGACGCCTGAGTGGGGGCTGATGGTGAATGACGGCGCCGCGTACATCGTGAACGGCCAGTGGTGGGTGACGTTCTTCCCCGGCGCTGCCATTCTCACCGTGGTGTTGTCGTTCTTCCTGATCGACCTCGGCGTAAAGAACATCCGCGGCGACGCCTGATTGGGCCTCAGATCTTGAATTCGTCGTACGCGGCGGGGACGTAAAGCTCCTCGTAGGGGACTTCGCGCGTCGCGATACCCTGCTCGTGGACGATCTTGGCAAGGTACCCGTAGTGCTTGCGGTTGGGCTCCGCGCCATAGGGCCAGAAATCGTCGCCCATAACCGCGAGGTCCTCTTCGACTGACGCCAGGGCCGACGGGAGCGTGGCCGAGGTGGCGATGCTCATACGCAGGCGTTCAACGGCGAGGTCTTTCGCGCGGACGAGGGCTGTGTAGAGGTTCATCGGGACCCAGGGGTACTTCTCGATGATCTCGTTGCGGATCGCGAGGACGTGCATGATGGGGAAAAGCCCCGTGCGCTTGAAGTAGTCCCGCTCCACCTCGCGGAAGCTCGGGATGAGACGCCGCACGTTGGGTGAGCCCTGCTCGAACGACCTCGGCGCCCGCGCGGCCATGAGCGCGTCGACCTCGCCGCGCTCCAGCATGTCGTCGATCGTCTTATTGGGGTCCGAGGGATGGATCACCACACCCGGCGGCGGCTCGAAGTGAACGCGCGGCTTGCGGCCCGGCGTTCGCTGGCCGCCGGTAAACCACTCCATGTCCGAGGGCTTCACGCCGTAGTCCTTCTCGAGGAAGTCCCTGATCCAGCACATGGCCGTCATCTCGTACTCGGGCGCGGCCATGCGCTTGCCTTTGAGGTCCTCGGGCGACTTGATCCCCGAATTCACGTTGACGTAGACGGCGTTCTGGCGGAACGCGCGCAGGGGAAAGACGGGGATGGCGGTAAACGGGCTGGTCCCTTTCGACTTCAGCACGATGTAGCCGGCGCCCGCGAACTCGCAGGCGTCGAACTCGCGGAACTGGGCCTGCCGCCAGAAGATCTCCTCGATGGTCATGGGGAACGCGCGCAGGTCGATCCCCTCGGGCTGGACTTCGCCGCTGAAGAGCGGCCAATGCCGATCGTAATTGCCCAGCGCCATGCTGATCTGAACCTTGCCCATTCCGCCTCCACGCGTCGTGCGACGAGTCCATTCTCAGGGCACGGCCGACAAGTCCGCAACGGGCTGTAAGGGAATCATCGATGGCTGCGACCACGGGGGGGCTGCGACCGCGGGCTAGGCGTACTCCTCGACGACGATGACGCCCTGGCTGCCGGCGCCACCCGCCGCAGTCCCACCATTATTGAGGGTGCAGGCACCCGCTCCACCGGCGCCGTAGTTTCCCGCGGCCGCCCCTGCTCCTTGAGTGTTCCGCCCCTGAGCCGCTCCTTGACCTTCGAAGCCAGGGCCACCGCTGCCCGACACGCCGACAGTCCCTGAGAGTCGGAGCCCGGGGACACCGGGCAGGCCACGGAGATTGATATCACCGCCGGTGCTGGCGGCACCTCCAGCCCCACCAAGAGCGGTGAGAACGGCCGTGGCCGCCGTTCCGCCGGTGATGCCACCAGCACCACCTGGCGCCGTGAAGGTTGAGAAGGTGGTCGAGCCGCCGGCTGCGCCATTGTTGGATCCGGCTGCTCCACCGTTGCCGCCGGTACCGCATTGGTAGCTGTAGCTTGGAGCGATGCCGAAGATCCACTTTTCGAGCAGGCTCCCACCGCCTCCACCGCCTGCTACCGATGCCGCCGAGGCAGCCGTGTTCGTGCCTCCGCCACCTCCACCGCCGCCAATCATGCGAACGTGGATCGCACGGGTTCCCGCGGTGGGTGTGTAGGTACTCGCAGTCGTCGTTGTCAAAACCTGAATCGAGGCCAGGCGATACTGCCCGGTCTTCCAAGCAAGCCCCACACCCGCAGCAGAGTCCGCGGCGAGGATGGCTCCATCAACCCCAACGGGAAGCCGGGCAGCCTGAGTGCTGTACGTCGAAAGGTCGCCCTTGGTGGTAAGCGGGCTGCGAAGGTCGGTAATGGTCCCCGTGTCGTCGATCTCTTTGACGTGCTTGTCCGTGCTGTCGACAAACAGCTCGGCCTTTCCTGCCGGCGGGGTCGGTGGAGCTGTAACGAGGTTGAACCGGAGCCTGCTCATGAGACGACCTCCTTCGGGTTTAGCTGATTTCCATCACGGCGTTGCTGGCGAGCTCCAGATACGAGCCAGAAGGGATCTCGTAGTCTCCGACTACGATGAACGAAAATCCGCCGGGGATGACGACGCTGTTGGTGGGAAGGCGATTTGCCAGCGGCGGGAGCAGCCTGAGCCCGGAAGCTGTCAGGATGATATTCACCGCCGCTCCGGTGGAGTGGCTGGCGGCGGTGGTTCCATCGACGCCGCGGGTTACGGTCCAGGTGAGATTGCCAGCGCCACCGACCGCGGTGACCAACAGAATTTCCGCGTCGATCTTGATTCGAAACTGGCCGAACGGATCGAGGCCGATGCCCGGTGGGAGAGAGGCGACTGTGAGGGATGGCGCGACGTTTGAAATGCCGCCACTGAGGGTGGTGTCCGGTGTTGTATAGCTGTCGATGTACTGTTCGGTCATGTAGCGCGCTCCCAGTCTCCATCATTCCGAAACATCGCAGTGAAGTTCAGCACGAACGGTCACGTGTCGAAGCGAATACCAATCTGGCTTGCGTTGAGACTCGTCGGGGTCCACACGCCATCGTTGGGATCGGTCTCCCACAATTTTGTCACGATGGCTGGAGACAAGGAGAGCAACTGTGCTGCACTCTCGAAATCCGTGACGCCAGACCGCAGCACGATGTACCCGTTGTTGATCGTGGAGCCCACCTTAACCACCCGCGCCGCGATGAGCGCCGCCTTCACCGAGGTGGTGTTGGACGGCAACGCCGTATGCGTGTAGGTATCCTTCTTGTTCGGCACTGTAGTCTCGTTGTAGTCGGCGTCCGACGGTGGGATCTCATCCACGTTTTGCCAATTGGCCCCGCTGGACGGAGTGAGCTCGGTCGTGTTGCCGGCCCCGTTGGGATGAAGAGCGGTGATGAAGCCCTCCCCGCACCAGTTCCCGTCGTCCACCGCCAGGTCGTCGAAGTAGATGTTGATGCCTGGCGGTTGGTTGAAGATGTCGTAGTAGAGGCAGGTAAGGGTGTCCACGTTCGTGTCGGACCCTGGCTGGGTGTCGCCGCTCGCCGAGGGAATCCATCCAACCGACGATCCATTCACCCGTACCTCGTAGGTCCCGCTGTTCCCGATCGTTATGCCTACCTCGACCGTGTACCACTGGTTGGGGAAGATCTGGTTCGTGCTCTCGGCGAGAAGGGTGCCCCCAGAGTACAGTTGGATGTGGTGTGAGGCGCTCTCGAATTTGATGCCGCCCAGGAAATTGCCCCCCTTCCACCACGTGAAGACATAGCCCTGGTTGTCGTAGCCGTCCACCAGGAGGTGGGCCCGGATCCGGAAGGTGCTGATCGGGCTTGCGAGCACGGGCGGGCGGGCTCGCGTGACCGTGATGAACGAGCCGGGGTTCACGCGCAGGGAGTACGTCCCGCCGTTTCCCTGGACATCGTGGAAGGGGGAATTGACGACGGTGACCTGCCCCACGAGGAGCCACCCGGCTGCCGTCAGGGATGCCGTGTCTCCGAGCTCAGAGAGATCCATCCACTCTCGTATGCGGGCCATGCTGCCTCCACTACACGATCATTTGCGCTCTCGGGAGTGCCGGCGTCTCCCACTCGACCAGGAGCTGCACATTGGTCACGCGAGGTGCGCTCGCCGGTTCCCATTCTGTCAGGAGCTGTTCGTTCGTGAGCCGGGCTGTTCCCTCGGGCTCCCATTCTGTGAGCAACTGCTCGTTTGTGAGCCGAGCTGTTCCCTCAGGCTCCCACTCCGTGAGCAGCTGCTCGTTGCTGATCTGGGCGCTGTCAGTCATGGTGTCAACCAAACACCTCTCATGTCATTGGTCAGTCCCACCACCGTCCATTCCTCCGAAAGGGTCTCGCTCATCATGAACCCCACCGGCTCTTCGATCTGTGCCGGTTTCGGTCTACGCCGGTGTTGTCGAGTAGTCAATGAACACGGTGAAGGTCAGGTTCCGCGGCGTTCCCGAGACCGCGGTCACCACGAGGGCAATTGCATCGTCGTCGCCGAGGGTGACGTCCGTTGCGTCTGTGTCTGCCGCTGTCGTGGTTACATTGATGCCCATGAAGCCCGTGATATCCGATCCGTTGCGCTGGAGCTTGCAGCTCACGCTCGTTCCGGAATTGATCTGGTAGCGAGCCGAGACGAGCTGGACCGTCTGGCTGGCCGGGACTTTGACAAAGAACGGGCAGATAAAGTCGGTGTCGCCCGTCGGGACCCGAATCTCGCCGGTGATGGCCCAGGTGTGTGGCACGCGCACGGTTACCTGAGAGGGATCGACGTTCTTCCAAGCCGAACCGACCGCATCCCACGTGAGGAGCTCGCCCGCGGCCGGCGATGCGACAGTCACGTCGGACAGGCCCGCGAGGCTGGCCAGGCTCCACTTGACTCCGGCTGCCTGGGCCGAGTCGGCCATCAGGAGTTGCCCATCGGTTCCGACGCCAAGGCGTTCTGGCGATGCTGGTCCCGTGGCGACGTAGAGGTCGCCCTTCGTGGTGAGCTGGTCCGTCCGGGTGTAGTCCGGCACGTCTCGCAGGCTGGCGGCGGTCAGAACGTGGAGCACTGCGCTTCCATTGTTGTGGGGAACGGCTGCCGTTCCTTCAGCCCCGCGGGCGACCGTCCACGTTGTCGTCCCAGCTCCGCCGGTGACGAGCAGAATCTCTGAGTCGATCACGACGCGATATTGCGAGGAGGACGGAAACCCGGTTGCTGAAGCAACAGTAATGGAAGTGGTCGAGCCGTCGATGGCTCCACTGAGGGTCGTGCTGGCCCGGTTCGCATATTGCTCTACCACTCGGACCTCCCGTCCGGGAGCCGCGATCGACTCCTCGAAGCATCGCCCTGAGAAACTAGCCGTCAGGCTCCTAATGCTGAACTCTTAAGGGGGGCTCACCGAAAGGTCCAAGAACACCGTGAAGCTCATATTCTTCGGCGTCCCCGAGACCGCCGTTACCACGAGCGCGACCGCGTCGTTGTCGTTCAGGGCAACGTCGGGAGGGTCGGTATCGGCTGGCGTCGTCGTCACGGTGATGCCGGTGAAGCCCGTGATGTCCGCTCCATTGCGCTGCAGCTTGCAGACCACGCTGGTCCCGGAATTGATCTGGTACCGGGCCGAGACGAGCTGAACCGTCTGGCCCGTTGGAGCTTTGACAAAGAAGGGGCAGATGAAACCCTGGTCGCCCGTCGGGATACCGACCTCGCCCGAGATGGACCAGCTCCGGGGGACGCGCACGGTCACTTGGGCCGGGCGAGCGTTCTTCCATTTGGACTCTCCGGCGATCCACGTCAGCAGGTCTCCCGCGACTGGGGATTCGACGTCCACATCGGAGAGCCCATCCAGGGCCGCCAGGCTCCACTTGACGCCGGCTGCCTGGGTCGAATCGGCCATCAGCATCTGCGCATTGGCTCCAACGCCGAGGCGCTGTGGTGATCCTGCTCCCGTCGCGACGTAGAGGTCGCCCTTGGTGGTGAGCTCATCCTTTCGGGTGTAATCGGGCACGTCGCGCAGGCTAGCCGCCGTCAGAACATGGATCACTGCGGTCTCGTCGGTGTGGGGAACAGAGGCCGTTCCTTCGGCCCCGCGACTGACCGCCCAGGTCGTCGTACCGACCCCGCCAGTCACCAGGAGGATCTCGTTGTCGATGACGATGCGATATTGCGCCGAGGTGGGGAATCCTGTAGCAGAGGCGACGGAGATGGACGTGGCCGACCCGTCGATGGCTCCATCGAGGGTCGTGCTCGCCCGGTTCGCGTACTGCTCTGCCACTCCACCCTCCCGCTTGCGAGCTGCGATGTGGCTTTCTCGAAGGATAGCGCGGATGGTTGCCATGTCAAGGGCGAATCCGCCGTCTTCATGAAAAATTGACGGATTTCTTGGAGTGTCATAATCTGACTGCAACGACGATTGCGGTACGGTTAAACACCGATGAGACATCGGTGCGACGCGAGGCAGAGCTGACCGGGAGGGTTCATTCATGGCCTGTAATCCCCCGCCACCAAACTGGCCCCCGGTCATCTCTCCACCCAGCAGCTTACACGTCACCGACCACTCGGGCACCCTCACTGTCTCGTCCGGGCAAAACTGGGCCTACCCGACAGACACGCTGGTGGCGGACATTTTGTTCGGGATTCATGACTCCGTGCCGCCTGATTCACGCGATGCGGTACTGCAAGTTGTGTTTGGCTATCAAGCCCCCAATTGCTCATTCCAGCAGCAATCTCCATTCGATTACACGTGCGCTACGCACTCGCCTGGTGAGTTTGCGGGGTCTTCGGGCTTCAACATCGGTCCCACCCTCCAGGTTGGGACGTACACCATATGGATTGGCTCGGATCTCCACTTCCGCCTGCAACTGAATACCACGCTGGATTGGACGCAACTCGCGAGCATTACGGTCCTTAAACCGCTCATCTGCGAGGCGTGCGATGATGGACTCATCGTCCGGGCCGCCTCGTTCACCCAGGACCCGATCAACACTCACACCGGGAACTACCAATACGCGCGCAGTGACATGGCGACGGCTGGTCGCGGGCCATCTCCAGCGTTTGCCCGCGCGTACAACAGTCTCGACACGCGCGTCACTGCTCTGGGACCAGGGTGGACCCATACCTGTGCGACGCGCATCCGCTGCCCAGGCGATCAGACTGAGGATCTGTTCCTCGTTCGTGAGAATGCCCTGACTGACCGCTACATCCACAATCCCGACGGAAGCTACAGCCCTCCTCCAGGGGTGCAGGCCACGCTGGTGTGGAACGAAGCCGATAACACGTACACGGTCACGAAAGTCGATCAGACCGTGCAGGAGTTCAACTCGCAGGGGAACCTGACCTCCATAACCGATCGCAACGGCAACCAGTCGGTGCTCAGCTACAACGCGCTGGACCAACTCATCTCGATCTCCGACCCGGCGGGGAGAGGGGTGCTCACCCTGGCGTACGACGCGGTGACCGGGCTGCTCACCAGCGTCACGGACTGGATCGACCGAGTCGTGGAGTATGGGTATGACACGCTCGGGCGTTTGGAGACCGTGACCGACCGCGAGGGGAAGGTCACCACGTACGCCTACGACGGGACAAGCCAACGCCTCACCACGATCATCGACGCCAATGGCCACGCCGCGATCACCATGACCTACGACGCTCAAGGCCGGGTGGCCACCCAGCAAGATGCCATGGGCCTCATCACCGGCGAGATGACCACCCTCGCCTACGTCACGAATCCGGACGGCACCCAGACTACCACCGTCGCCTACCCCTCGACGTCACTCGAGCCGACCTACCACCCGCTGCAGGTCGATACGTACAACACCGACGGCTGGGTGACGCAGCACGTGATGAAGCCCACCTCCAACGCCGCCGACGACGTCGTGAACCTGTACACCTACGACGCCAACGGCTTCCGGGACTCGGTCGTCGACGGGCGGGGCAACCTCTGGCAATTCTGCTACGACGTGGACTACGCGGGGATGCCGATCGCGGGGAGCCGGGGTAACCTGACACGGCTTGCCACGCCGCCGAGTGGAGTCAGCGGTTCGTTGGTGACGCTCTACCAATACGACGCCAAGAGCAATCTGGTCCAGGTGGTTCCGTCGAAGGGGATCGTCCCACCACCGGGGACCCTGACGGCTCAACTGGCAACGAGCATCTCGAAGCTCGGCAGCATCGGACTGGGAGGGACCGTAACTGCGCCGCCTCCCCCACTCCCACCCTTCTGCGAGCAGAGCTTCACGATCGATCCGGCGTACGCCACCGACCTCGCGTACGATGCTGCCACGCAGAGCAAGCTCGTCTCGATCACGCGCCAATACACGGACCCGGAGCTGGGAGCGCAGACGGCAATCACGAAGCTCGAATATGGGGACCCGGCGAATCCGGGGGCAGTGACGAGGATCATCCCACCGCGAGGGAACACGGGGCCCACGCCCGACTACAGTTACGCCGCGACGTTCGCCTACTTTGATTCGGGTAGTGAGGCAGGGCTCCTCCAGAGCGTAGCAGACGCGCTAGGCAACCGGACAACATCCGAATACGACGCCGTTGGCCGAAGGATCAGCACCGTAGACCCGAACGGCAATGCGTCTTGGGGCGTCCCAGCGGACCACACCTGGACCATGGAGTACGACGACGAGGATCGGGTGCGCTTCGTCCATGTGCCCGCGCCTGCGTCCGGAGGAGCCGCGCTGACAACCGAGTTTCGGTATGACGATGTCGGCAACCGCACCGTGGTGATCGACGCGAACGGGCAGGTGACGCTCTACCTCCACGACGAGCGGGACAGCCTCGCGGAGGTCCACCAGAGCCCGGACGCGTGGACCGATCCTGCCTCTCCGCCAGTTGACGTGATCGTCACCACCTACGAATACGACAATATCGGCAATCTGTCCCGGGTTACCAGAGCCTCGGGCGATGCACCGAACGAGCGCGCGACAGACTACTCCTACGACGGATTGAACCGGCTGAAGAGCGAGACTCAGTACCCGTCCTGGCCGACCACGACCCCGACGCTGGTCACCGGCTACTCGTACGATCGGAACGGGAATCGCGTGAGCCTGACGGATCCGCTTGGCCAGACCACCACCTACGCCTACGATGCGTTAAACCGACTGACGGGCATCGACTACAGTGACGGGACGACCCCTGACGTGGACTACCAGTACGATGCCAACGGGAACCGCACTCAAATGGACGATGGGACCGGCGCCACCACTTACACCTACGACGAGCTGGACCGGCTTCTCGCCGTGACGAGCCCGGGCTCGGTGACCGTCGGCTACCGGTACGACCTCGATGGGAATCGGGTGAAGCTGATCTATCCCGACGACACCGCCGTGAGCTACGTGTTCGACAAGGCGAGCCGGTTGGAGCGGCTGGTTGACTGGGCGAGCCGGGTGACGAGCTACACGTACCAGGCGGACGGCAGCGTGGTCACCGCCATGGCTCCGAACGGGACGGCGACGCAGCTCCGCTACGACAATGCGGCGCGGCTGACGCGGGTGTGGAATCAGGGGAAGGGCAGCGCGTTCGCCGGACAACTGGGGAGCCCGGAAGCGATTCTGGCCGATCTGCAGCTCGGGGTAGGGGCCGCTGCGCACGGAAGCACGGTCAGCAGGCATACCTACACACTGGATGCCGTGGGGAACCGGACCCAGGTGGACGAGGCGCTACCCGTGCTGGGACCGCCGAGCCCCATTAGCTCCATCTTCACGACCAGCTACAGCTATGACCGTCTCTATCGACTGACGGGTGCGACCGATCCGGACGTCAGCACAACGTATGGCTATGATCCGGTCGGCAATCGGATGAGCATGATCCGGGGGACTGTCACAGCGTACACGTACGATCGAGCGGATCGAATTCTGACGGCTGGAGCGACGGCGTATACGGTGAATGCCAACGGCAACACGGTGGCGAGAGGAACGGATGGCTTCGGGTACGACCAGGCGAACCGGCTGACGAGTGCGACGATTGCTGGTGCGACGAGCAACTACACGTATGACGGGAATGGCAAACGCGCGAGCAGGACGGTCGCTGCACTAACGACGAGCTATGTCTATGACGTCAATCGCTCGCTCCCGGTGGTGCTTGACGATGGGGCGCGGAAGTATGTGTGGGGGTTGGGTCTAGCGTATGCGGTAGACAAGATCAACGGCGCGCTCCTAGCCTATCACACCGACGGGCTAGCATCAGTGCGGACCATTACCGACGGCGCCGGGAACGTGATCGAGACCTACCGAACAGATGAGTTCGGCGTGCCAACGGCGACTACGGGATCGATCGCACAACCGTTCGAGTACGCAGGCGACCAGCGAGACGGTGAGACGGGTTTCGTGTACCTGCGGGCGCGCAGCTATGACCCGAGCGTTGGGCGGTTCATTCAGCGTGATCAAGTCCGTGGTGTCGTTGTAAACCCCTCATCTTTGAACACTTACACATACGCGAAAAACAATCCTTGTAGTTACATTGATCCATCGGGATTCAGCCGAGCTCAACCCCAGGTGACTCAGATACGGCCTTCTGCAGCGGAATGCGGCGGCGCCACCGGCGGCAACACTGCTGACTTCGCGAATGCTATCCAGAATCTGGCTATAAACTTCCCTCCGGGGTCTGAGACCGCCTTCGTAGCGCAGGTAGGTTATTGTTTCGCAGGGATACCACGGGAGCGTTCGTCTAATCCCATAGAGCGGCGCAGACAGACACTAAATGCAGTAATCGATCCGATTATTTTCCGCGATGAGTCCGATCTTCGTCCAGAGTACCGGGAACCTCTAAATGAGGGCCAAACGCGCCACTACGCAGCCCTTTTTGTTTCCGGTTATGAGGGAGGTGCTGCACTGGGTATTGCCACCAACTATGTTAACGAGTACTGGGATTTCAACGCTCGGTGGTTTCGACAACCCAACCCCGGAGATATTGAGTTGGGTAACGCTGCAGCGATTCACGGTTCAACGCTCGCCACTGGGACACATCCAAGCGGGCGCCTGTGGACTGCAGCCGACGTGGCTGCATGGATTCGTGCTGACCTGTTGAACCGGTGAAAGAGTGGTCAAAGCAATGGAAACGATCGTGTTGTTCGTCGTCCTCCATTCACCATGGCTCGTGGGGTGGGTTCTCCTGTGGTCCATGGTAATGGTATGCCTTGTTCTTTGGAGGCGGACGCATAGCAGAGCGGGTGCCCTCTGGTTGATGCCAGCATTCATCGCAGGATTAATAGGGCTCGGTTGCTTGCAACTAGTGGTGTCGGAAGCAGCACGTTTTCCCAAACGTTACGCCATGGCGATTACGGAAGGATACGATCTCTTGCGCGACTTTCCATACACCAACGTTTTCCCTACTGGCACGATGGCGAAGAAGGTCGCAACAGGAATGACACTAAAGCAGGTATCTGAGGTTATGGCATTCGCGGACGTAGGGTTGATCTGCGGGCCGCGACATGATGGAGGAAAGGTAGCTAAATATGTGTTCTTTTCAACAGATCCTATCTATGGCGAGGCTGTGGTCGTGTTGTTCGACAGTAACGACGAGGCTGTTTTAGCGTGGGGGGTAGACTCCTATGATCCTAGTATTGGTGTTGAATGCACTACCATATGAGCCCGTTGCTGGCCGGCCTGCCGAAGGCATAACTGGTTCCGCGGGTGTGATTTTGCGATCTCTGCCCTGATGTAATATCGGCCAGCGTCACCACCGAGGCGCTCTCGCGGACGTTTCGTTCGGCGTCCACGACTCGGTACCCCCGGACGCGCGTGACGCAGTCCTGCAAATCGTGTTTGGCTTTCAAGCCCCGGATTGCTCGTTCCACCAGCAATCTCCATTCGATTACACGTGCGCTACGCACTCGCCTGGTGAGTTTGCGGAGTCTTCGGGCTTCAACATCGGTTCCCACCCTCCAGGTTGGAACGTACACCATCTGGATGGGCTCGGATCTCCACTTCCGCTTCGAGCTCGCTACCACGCAGGATTGGACGGAGCTGGCGAGCATCCAGGTCCTCCGGCCGCTCATCTGCGAAGACGTGTTTCAACAGTTGCTCCACACGAACGAGCACGCCAGCTTCACCACCGACCCGATCGACACCGGGACCGGCAACTACCGGTACGTGCCGACCGACATCGCCATTCCGGGTCGGGGGCCAGCGCCGTCCTTCACCCGCGCGTACAACAGCTTCGACAATCGCTCGACGAGCCTGGGGCCTGGTTGGACGCACAATTTCGCGATACGGGTGCGCTGCACGGGGGACGAGACAGGTGACCTGTTCTTCGTCCGTCCGAACGGCCAGACAGACCGCTACACGGCCAACCCAGGCGGAAGCTACAGCCCGCCGCCCGGCGTGCAGGCGACACTCGTCGCGAACGAGTTCCCCAGCTACACGCTGACGACGGTCGACCAGACCGTGCAGCAGTTCGACTCCGCGGGGAACCTGACCTCTATCACCGATCGCTTCGGCAACGAGACGGTGCTGACCTACAACGACGATGGGCAGCTCGTCTCCATCTCCGACCCGGCGGGGAGAGGGGTTCTCACGCTGGCGTACGACGCTGTGACCGGGCTCCTCACCAGCGTGACGGACTGGATCGACCGGATCGTGGAGTATGGCTATGACACGCTCGGCCGTTTGGAGACCGTGACCGACCGGGAGGGAAAGGTCACCACGTACGCCTACGACGGGACGACCCACCGCCTCACCACGATCACCGACGCCAACGGCGACGTGCAGGTAACCATGACCTACGACGCCGAGGGGCGGGTGGCCACCCAGCAGGATGCCATGGGCCTCATCACGGGCGAGATGACGACCCTCGCGTACGTCACCAATCCGGACGACACCCAGACCACCACCGTCGCCTACCCCGCTACTTCACTCGAGCCGACGTACCACTCGCTGCAGGTCGACACGTACAACACCGACGGCTGGGTGACGCAGCACGTGATGAAGCCCACCTCCAACTCTGCCGACGATGTCGTGAACCAGTACACCTACGACGCCAACGGCTTCCGTGACTCGGTCGTCGATGGGCGGGGCAACCTCTGGAAATTCTGCTACGACGTGGACTACGCTGGCATGCCGATCGCGGGGAGCCGAGGCAACCTGACCCGGCTTGCCACGCCGCCGAGCGGAGCCAGTGGCTCGTTGGTGACGCTCTACCAATACGACGCCAAGAGCAACCTGGTCCAGGTGGTTCCGTCGAAGGGAATCGTCCCACCTGCAGGGACCCTGACGGCTCAACTGGCAACGAGCATCTCGAAGCTCGGCAGCATCGGGCTAGGAGGTGCCGTAACTGCGCCTCCCCCCCCCACTTCCACCCTTCTGCGAGCAGAGCTTCACGATCGACCCGGCTTACGCCACCGACCTGGCGTACGACGCCGCCACGCAGAGCAAGCTCGTCTCGGTCACGCGCCGTTATACGGATCTGGAGCTGGGGGCGCAGACGGCGATCACGAAGCTCGAGTATGGGGACTCGGCCAATCCAGGGTTGGTGACGAGGATCATCCCTCCGCGAGGGAACACGGGGCCCACGCCCGACTACAGTTACGCCGCGACGTTCGCCTACTTTGATTCGGGCGCCGAGGCGGGGCTCCTTCAGCGTGTGACCGACCCGCTGGGCAACCAGACGACGTACGAATACGACGCCGTTGGCCGAAGGATCAGCACGGTGGACCCGAACGGCAATGCGTCTTGGGGCGTCCCAGCGGACCATACCTGGACCATGGAATACGACGACGAGGACCGGGTGCGCTTCGTCCACGCCCCCGCTCCAACCAGCGGTGGAAGCGCGCTGAGCAGTGAGTTCCGCTATGACGACGTGGGGAACCAGACGCTGGTGATCGACGCGAACGGCCAGGTAACGCTCTACGGCTATGACGAGCGGGACGGGCTGACCCAGGTCCAGCAGAGCCCGGACATATGGACGGATCCCGAAGATCCGCCGCCGAATGTGATCGCAACGCAGTACCAGTTCGACAACGCGGGGAACCTGTCCCGGGTGACCCGGGCATCGGGAGACGCAGCCAACGAGCGGGCCACCGACTACGTCTACGACGGCCTGAACCGTCTGATCCAGGAGACCCAGTACCCGGCCTGGCCAACCACGACCCCGACGCTGGTCACGAGCTACTCGTACGATCAGAATGGAAATCCGAAGAGCCTGGAAGACCCCCTCGGTCTAACGACCACGTACACGTTCGACGCGATCGGCCGGCTGACGAACGTCCAGTACAGCGACGCAGGCACGCCGGATGTGAGCTACGAATACGATGCCAACGGCAACCGTACGCAGATGGCGGATGGGACCGGCACGACGACGTACGAGGTAGACGAGCTGGACCGGCTGCTCGCCGTGACGAGCCCGGGTGCGGTGAGCGTGGGGTACCGGTATGACCTGGACGGGAATCGGGTGAAGCTGATCTATCCCGACGACACCGCGGTCAGCTACGTGTTCGACAAGGCGAGCCGGTTGGAGCGGCTGGGCGACTGGGGGGACCGAGGGAAGAGCTCCGCGTACCAGCCGGACGGGGGCGGGGGGGCC
>Ga0080064_1001421_pt1 | contig 48368 bp, 48 predicted proteins | sample Subgrocontami54m_FD_69260 | JGI IMG/M metagenome (GOLD analysis project Ga0080064, IMG submission 69260) | Subsurface groundwater microbial communities from S. Glens Falls, New York, USA - GMW46 contaminated, 5.4 m (SPADES assembly) (version 2) ...
AAGAGGGGTGAGGCGGAAGACCCGAGCCAGCTTGCTTGCGGTCGTGAGATCGCCTCGCCGCAGGGCCTCCCGTACCTCATCCAATTTCTGGGCCTCTTCTAGCGATAAATACGGCGCCCACCCCTCCGCCGACTCGAGCAGTTCCACCTCGACTTCGGCGACATATTCCCCCTCATGCACGAGCTTGGTCTGGCTTCTATGCGTCATGCTCGCCTCCTCAGCGGCCAGCTCATCGTAGCCATGTGCGGAAATCTTGACCTCCCGACGGACCACCAGCTCTTGAATCATCGGAAGGTCTGGCTCATGAGACAATATACTCATCCATGCGGATCATCAGCAACAAGATTCCAAAGAGGAGTCGGTGGTATTGTAGCCTCTACCTCCCGCGACGCACTGCTCAGTTACACCGACCGGACCTGTCTCAAGCAGGGGATTCAGCGACTTGATAGTGCGAGGAACGAGCGTCGAAGCGCGAGAGGAGCTGGCGCGCCTTTGGCGGAACGACGGCGACCTCGTAGTCCTCCCCCGCGAAGGCCCGCACCGCATCCAGGGAATCGAACCACATGATCGTCACGAACTCTACCCCATCATCAACGTCCCGGCGGAGCAGATGTATGCCGCGATAGCCCTGGATTGGTCGCGTTGCGATGCCGGAGAATATCTCCGTCCGCAGCAGTGTCTCGTACGCGTCCGCGTTCTCACGGGTCGTCCACCCGTGCCAGATGCGACTGATCACTGGAGCCACCTCCGTGGCTTGATCCCCTTCTCAGGCTTCATGCAAGCGGCCGAGAGCTTCAGCGGGCAACGGACCCCGGTTGGCGGAGGCCGCGGCCTGTTCGAGTTGCTCCGGACTCGAGATGCCGACCAGCGCGGTCGAGATTTCGGGCTTGCTGATGGCAAAGCGGATGGCCGCTTCGACGAGGCTCCCGACGGTGCCGTCCTCCACGAGGAGGGCGAACCGCCGGGCCCGGGCGACGTCCGCGGCGTAATCGCGTTCGGTCGCGATGGGAGTGACGGAGCGGGCGGCAACCGGGTGCCGGTCGGGTGTCCCGCTAAGCGCACCACCCGCCAGGACTCGAATCGCGATGAAGCCCATCTGCTTGCTTGCTGCCCGGTCGACGAGCTGCCGGTAATCCTGGTAAGGAAAGCCAGCAGGCACTTGCATCCCGGCGCTGGGGTTGAGCAGGTTGTAGACAACCTGGACCGTATGGAACCCTCCGCCCGTGACTGCCTGGTGTAGCATCTCGGTCTCCCCCAGCCCGGTGATCCCCCAGAAGCGCACCTTGCCCTGCCGCTCCAGGGCCTCGAACGCGCGGAGGACGGCAGGGAAGTGGTGCAGCGTCACCCCGGCCCAGTCGGGCCCGGAGTGGGGAACGAAGGGATTGTGGAGCTGGATGAGATCTATCCGCTCCCGGCCGAGCCGTCGCAGGCTGGCCTCCACGGACTCGGCGATCGCTGCCTCGACGCGGTCCATGTCCGGGGGCTCCAGGCGCACCTTCGTCCCCACGAGTGGGTCGGCGCCGAGCTCGCGCAGGACCGCCCCGAGGTTGACCTCGGATTGCCCGTCCCCGTAAAGCGATGCGGTGTCGAAGTAGGCGATCCCCAGCTCGAGGGCGCGCGCCACCGCGCGGCGCATCTTGGGATACTCGCCGCGCACGAGCAGTCCACCGACGCTGCCACAGCCGAAGCCAAGCTCGGAAACCTTCAGACCGGTGCGGCCTAACACTCTGTACTTCATGATGGCCTCTCGCAAGAAGGAAGGCAATCAAGCAGGGGTACCCGGACCGATCGGTTCATCCAGCCCTCCGCGCCCACACGTTCATCCGGCGGAACTGCTCGAAGTAGGTCCCGTCACCCCGCGCGGCAGGGACCCGGCGCTGGCGTCGGGCACCCGGTGGAGCGCGGGCAAGAGTTCGTCGCTGATCAGCCGCATGCTCTGGAGGGCGGCGCGGAGAGGCAACCCGCTCCAGTGGGTGCGGAGGAGCAGATAGTTCACGCCGACGGTCTCCCAGCAGGGGCGGAGTTGTTCGTAACATTGCTCAGGCGATCCCAGGATGAAGCGGTCCTTCACCAGCTCCTCGAAGGGGCGGTGGAAGGTCTCCTGTGCGGGCAAGGCATCGTCCTGGCCCCAGCGAGCATAGGCCCCGTACTTGCTGGCCAGGTGGGGGCCGGCGATCTCCAGTGCGGTCTGCCGATCCCTGGCGCAGAAGATCTCCCGCAGCATGGGCAGGTGCCGGGGGAAGGGGTGTTGAAGGCGGGACAGTTCCGCCCGGTACAGCGATAACTGGCGCGTCACGGTGGGCAGGGTGGTGTGGGGGCCGATGAACCAGGTGTCTCCCAGCCTGGCCGCCCGTCCGACCGCCTGATCCGTCGTGGCGGCGAACCAGATGGGTGGGTGGGGCTGCTGGACCGGGCGGATGGTCATGGTCACCTTCTCCAGCTTGCAGACGTCGTTCTCGACGTCCACCGCCTCTTCGGTCCAGAGGCGCTTGACCAGGGCCAGGCACTCCTCGAAGCGGCGGACGCGCTGGCCGCGGGGCACCCGAAAGGCGTCGAACTCCACCTCGCGGTAGCCCAGCCCGACCCCGAGCACGAAGTTCCCCCGCCAGATCACGTCCAGGGACGCCACTTGCTCGGCCACCTCCACCGGATTGTGGAGGCTGAGGAGGAGGACACCGGCGATCCCCGTCATCTCCCCCGCCTCGGCGGCCAGGCGCGACAGGAAGGGGACGAGCTGGAGCTGCGCCATGCCTTCGCTGAGATAGTGCTGCCCGGTGGCCACGGCGTCCCAGCCCCGGTCGCGGGCCGCCCGGGTCATGATGAACTGTTCTTCCAGGGCGGCGATCATGTCGGTCCCGAGCGGGTGCTGGTTGGTGAGGTAGATGCCCACCTTCATGTGACGACTCCTCGCGTAACGGCGCCATCGGCGCGTGACCGCGTCCAGCCGGAAAAGTCCCCGCAGAACTGCTCCAGCGTCAGCGGCGTGATCCGCCGGTCTGCGCCGGCCTCGTCCCGCTCGGCCGGCGTGTTGTACCCCCAGGTGGCCAGGAACAGGCCGGCCGCCTCCAGGTCCGCCTGCCCCTCCACCGCCCGCAGGGTCGGCATGCGATCCTCGACGAACCAGATGTCGTCGTAGTCCACGGCATACTCCTGATGCAGGACACGAAGCAGATCCGCCTTCGGGCGGGCGCGCTCCTTCCCCCAGACCTGGACGGTCGGCAGGGTCACCCCATTGGCCTTCAGGAGCATATGGGCGAAGCGCCCCTCCTTGGTCGTGATGACGAACACCCGCACATTGCCTCCAAGGAGTATCCGCAGCCGGGCCGCCACGCCGGGATAGAAATGCTGGGATGCGAGCCAGCCTGGAAGATCCCGCTGGATCCAGGCGTCCCGGGCGGCGTCGAAGCGCACCGCCAGGTCCGCCGGATCGAGGTGGTTGCCCTCGACGATCCGCGACCGCCACGTCGTTTGAAACTCGCGGAGGAGCGTGGCTTCCGGCACGCCCTCGAGGATGGCGCGCAGGAGCACGGGGGCTTCCCAGCCGATCTCCAGGGTGGGCCGCATTCGGTGGAAGGCGGCCGCCACCTCTGGCGATGGGCCATCGCCACTGCCGTTCCAGATCTCGCGGTACACCTGCCAGGTGGATTTCAGGGTCTCGTGAGCGGTGTCACAGATGACGCCGTCGAAGTCCACGGCCAGGATCTTCGGGGCAGCCCGAAAAGCGTTCGGGGGTTCGGGGGTTCGGGGGTTCGATCGTTCGCGAACTCCCGTACTGTCGACCCGCCGAACGTCCGAACGCTGTTTTTTCATCGCGCGCCTGCCCGGAACATCGTGAGCAACATCTTGAAGCGGCCGGCGGCCTGGACGGCGTGGGGGACGTCGGACGGCATCAGGACCAGCTCGCCCGTCCGGACGGTAATCGTCGCGCCCCCGATGGTGAGCGTGGCTGTCCCGTCCAGGACCTGGACCAGGGCGTCGAACGGCGCCGTGTGCTCACTCAGCTCCTGCCCTTCGTCGAAGGCGAACAGGGTCAGCGTCCCGGCGTCACTCTTCAGCAGCGTCCGGCTGACGACGGAGCCGGGGGCGTACTGCACCGCTTCTGCGAGCGCCATCGGCTTGGCTGGCGGCAATTGGGTCTGCTGGGTCCTGGCGGTGGTCATGTCGGAAGGTCTCCTCTACCCTCGTGGTGGGCGAGATACCCAGCGCTGCCGATGCGCCTCCCCTGTGTCATGGGAGAGGTCAGCCCGACCGGTCAGATCGATTCCAGGTCGGTGACGGTTCGCTCATCGCGAACGCTGCCCGTGTTCAGCGTGGATTTTGGCTCAAGCAATACTCCGTGCGTTTCTTCCTCGGCAACGGGCAGATGGTCAACTCCTCTGGGGATGATGACAAACTCGCCCTCATCTAATGATAATCCGGTCGCGCCTCTGCCACCCCACCCGCCGGAAAACCCGGCGATGCCTTGCCCGGTGACGGCATGAGGGATTCGCCCGCCGGGGACCGCCTTACGACGTGCCCGGTCGGCGCACTTGGTTGCGGCCGGCGTGCTTGGCGGCGTAGAGGGCCTGGTCCGCGGCGCCGATGAGTTTTTCCTCGGATTCCGCGTCCTCCGGGTAGGTCGCGACCCCGATGCTCGCGGTGAGAGTGATCGCCTGCCCTGGAGCGACCGTGATCGTCCGGGTCGCGATCGTGCCGCGGACCCGTTCCGCCATCGTCAGGGCGCCAGAACCCGGCGTCTCTGGCAGGAGAATGGCGAATTCGTCTCCCCCGTAACGGGCAGCCTCGTCCACGGGACGGACTTCCTGCCGGATCAGGGCGGCGAGGGCCCGCAGGGCCTCGTCGCCGGCCAGGTGGCCATAGGTATCGTTGATAACCTTGAAGCTGTCGATGTCCAGGATCAGAAGAGAGAAGGGGCGGCCGTAACGTCGGGATCGCTCCACCTCATCCGTCAGCCGCCGGCGGAACTCGCGGTAGTTGTACAAGCCCGTGAGGCCGTCGTGGATGGACAGATCCTCGAGCGCGGCCTGGCTCTTCGCGAGCCTGTCTGCCATGGCATTGAACGTTCTCCCCAGGTGCCCCAACTCGTCCCGCGTCGCCAGCGACACCCGGTGGGCAAGGTCCCCCGCCCCGAACCGTTCCGCGCCCTCCTCGAGCACGCGAAGGGGGAGGAGGATGGAGCGAGTCAAGGCCCTGCCAACCAGAATAGCGGTCCCGAGCCCCAGCACGAAGACCGTGCCGATGACGAGCAGCGCCCTTCGCCTGACGGCATGGGCCAGCACCAGATATTCCGTCATCTCCTGCTGGGCCAGGGTATGGACCTGGTCGAGCAGCCCTACCGCCCGGTCCATGTGCGCGTCGAGGCGTCCGAGTTCGCGCGCCGCGGCGGCATTCCCTATGGGATGGGGAATGGCCAGGATGGCTTCGCTGAGACTCCGACCCCGTTGCCATTCCTCCCAGGCGGACCGGAATAATGCGCGCTCTTCTGCCAGAACAAAGGGTCCCGGACCGGCCTCTTCGAAGACCTTGTCCACTTGCTGGCTTGCCTGGAGGAAGCGCTGGCGCTCGTCTGGATCCCCGTGGCCCCGGATGAGGTAGTCGTGGACCAGGAGCGTCGCCCTCTGCATCAGGGTCTGAAGGTGCAGGACCAGCGCGATCTCCTCGGAGGCTTCATGCACGACGTTATCGAGGGCATGGATGGTACTCTGGAGGGAGAAAAGTGCCCCGGCCGCGAGCACGACCACCGGGAGGAGCATGACCCCCATGCCCAGGATGAACCGGTTCCGCAGGGTGATGTGTCGTAACTGGGGCATTTTCATGTGACGGCGCTCTCAAGGATCACGCGGCGCCCGGGTCACTATACCCCATGCAGCCTGCTTCTCCAATATTCGTAAATAGGGGATGCTGCAGTCTATGTCGCCTCACCTTCACCGACGAACGAGGCAAGGTGTCGACCTGGGCAAGACGACGCAGACTGGAACGTCCCCTATTCCATACCCCGCCTTCCCCTTTGTCCCATTTTGTCTTTCCTCTCTCCGCCCGGAGGGCCTAACGCCCAGGATCCGTCGGCTGAATGCCGACGTTAGATGCCGTAGGGTCAACATCATCGCTGATGGAACCATGACAGTGTTGCGATTTGGGCTGGTACAGCGATCGCGTGCAGATGAAGCCAATAGCCTTGCCATGAGAGGCAGCGGCTCAGAAGCACGCTTGCTGGACTGGTCCCCACTTCTCTAGCCACGAAATCAACACCGAATGCGATGGAGCAGTCGCCTCGCGATGCCTGGATGATGAGTTCCTCCGCACGCTTTGGATTCCGCGGCGATCCGGCATCCCGGAGCACGCCGACGGCGCTGGAGACGAAGCGGATCCAGGGTACGATGCCGTCCTGGCGAAGCATGAGGCCCAAGTCGCCGATGCCCTCGAACAGCATGTGTCCGCCATCCGCCTTCAGGTGAAAGTCGTGCGGAGGATGGAAGGTGAGATGGGGGTTGCGAATGGGCCTCAATGAACCTGGGTCCGAAGAGACAAGGTAGTGGAGGGTCTCTCGGTTATTAGCACTCCAGACGAAGTTCTGAGCCTTGAAGTCTGGCGCCACGAAGGTCTTGTCCGAAAGACCAACCGAAACAGAACCGTCTGGCTGCAGACTTACCCACGCGATCCGTCGCTTCTTTTCCCCAATCGCTACCGTTACCAGAAGATCCATCGAAGGTGTCTAACGGTGCGGGTCACCAGCTGCCAGGGGCAAGGTGAACGTTTAACTCAGTAAAGCCGGCTGGCCCCTGGCAGTCTGAGTGGAGCCGCTGGTTAGGCGGGAAGGTACCTATCTTCCCGGTTGCACAGCGGGAATGAATTGCACCCCAAGCCTTGCTGAGCAGTGGGCTGCCTTATTAAGGCAAGGAATCCCACGGAGATTGGTAGATCTCAACATTCCCAAAGCCGTAAGTACCAAGCACAGCCCCAACTTGGTCTCTGAATCCTGCTCGTGATTGCGGGTGGATCCACACCGACTCGATAAGTATCTGTAGGTCGGCCTTCACGTAACATCCGTTCTGGCTGTGGCCGAGTTGAGCCTGTTTCCTACGCGCTATGTTAACGATTCCCCTGATCTCGTTTTCCCAGCGAAAGGCTTCCTTCTTTGCGAAAAATGGATACAACCAAAAATTGACATTCCATTGAGAGCTTGAGCTGGGGAGCCTGTTTTCTTCTTCTCCATAGCGTACGCTTCCTATCCAGACAACAGGCTCCACCTTGTCATGAAAGCAATTCTTGAGTCTTTCTATTGTTGAGCAGATTGCAATTGACTCTTTGCAGTGTGTATACTCGGTCCACATTCTTCGCGATTCGCTGGGACCCATACTCCAACAACTTATCAACCGCGAGGGGATTTCCTTCTGGGTATGCCACTCGTGGAACGTGCAGGGAGTCCTGGCATTAGAGGTCAGTATTCCGTTTCCAAATCTCCTCTCTAACTCAGCGACCATGCCCTCCGGATACTCGCCTTCTAGCTTGTCAGTCTGTTTGTCCGCTCTCGAAAAGAAGATGGAGTTCCATTGCAACATCGATTGGAACTTACACAATTCCATGTATCGCCAGATTACGCTGGCATCCTCAGGTAGCACTAAATCCGGATGGTTGTAGTAGTACGCCATAACCCTGTCCAGCTGCAGCGACTCCTTTTGAAGTCCGCCTAACGGGGCGCGGCGCTCGGTGCCGCGGCCCCGATGCGCCGACTGCCTCGCGCCGGCGCGGTCCGCGGCCAACCTCTCGGGAGCCGCCGGGCTCGGGGCGATGGCGCCACCTGGGGTCCCCCGACTGGACCGGAGCGACGGCCGCGCGCGTCGGCGCCTCTTTATATGGGTCCGCATAAGAACGGAAACCCTGCTTCCCTGTCGGCATAACGTGCACGTTCAAAGCAGTCGTCCTCACAACCAACTCGCGAATTCTAAGGCCTGTCCGTCGCTGGGCGCCATTCATTGCAGCGTCTTATGCGGGTCGGCACAAGACACAGACCATTCGGCGTCATCACAGGGTGTCCGCCGGACTGCGAACGCCTCGGCCTCCGCGATTCAGGACATGGGTGTAGATCATCGTGGTTCGGACGTCCTGGTGTCCGAGCAGTTCCTGCACGGTGCGAATGTCATACCCGGATTCGAGGAGGTGTGTTGCGAACGAATCGGGGTGGCAGTCAAGGAGTTTCGGCTGGCGCGGAGGGACGGGCAGGGTGATGCAGCCCGGCGGGCCGTGCAGATCTTGCCGCGCAAGAGTAGTCGCGACCTGCGGAGAGCGTGCCGCCCTTTCAATTGCTCTCATCCGACCGCCCGCCCCTGGCCGCCGCGGCGGTCACTCATACGGCCCCAGAAACCGCTCGCCATTGAAATGGATGATGTGGCTGGGCGCCTCGGCGATCCAGACCTCCGTCTCCCACGCGATGTCCGCAAGGTACTTCGTCATGGCCCGTCGTGTGAGGAAGGCCGTCACGAACACGAGGCCGGCTGGGGTTGGCTTGAAGAGGTCCTTCAGCTCATTGTGTCGCTTGAGTCCGACGGGGCCATGGCTGGTAACGGCCTCGATGAGGACAAGCCAGTTCTTCTGCGGGAGATGCACCACGACGTCTGGCATTTTGCCGTGCGCGTCGATTGTCAACCCAAGTCGCTTGAGATACCCGGCCTCGACATGTCGCTGCTTGTCGCCCGTGTCGCCGACATAGACGACCACACCACCCGGGGTGAAGCGCGGGCAGAACTCCTCGATGATTTTCTTGACTACTTCGTTCTGACCACCAGCCGTCACCTTCAGCTCGCGGCCGTCGGGGAGCCTCACCGGAATCAGCACCATCGTGCGCTCCCTTGGCTGGAGCCGGCGGAGCGCCTCGGCCGTTTTCAAGAAGCCCTCCAGGGACCCGTTCCAGAGGGGAGAGCCATAGACGCGGGCGAGCTTGAGAAGCGTTGGGGCCACCTGATAGCGATTATCGGGGCTATTCACGGGTCTACGAGGATCGTCGGGATTGGCGAGGACCAAACCCATCTGGACGAACTGGTGGACGGTGAACCGCCGGACTGTCTCCCGGGTGTTGGGGGCGTACTTCTTGTCGAAATGCTTCTGGAAGTGGCCCATCATCTCGGTGATGCCGAGCATGGGTGCCTCGGCATCGGCCCATCGCTTGCGAGGCGTCATGCCAAGGAGAGCGAGAAGCGTAAGGGCGGACCTTTCGTTCTGCTGCTCCTTCGGGACGCCCAATGCCTTCAGAATATCCAGGGCCTCGGCGACCCTCTTCGCAGCGGGGGTTCTTCTTCGACGCGCGGGTTCAGGCACGGAAAACAATCTCCTCGACAAGTTGATCCAGTTCTCCCTGAGCCGGGAAGCTCTTGCCGATTCGCCGGCCGAGTGCGACGAGCTCGTCCCACGCCGGATAGCGGAGAGATCGAAGGTCGGTTGCGTTGACCTGCGTATGGCCGCTGAACTGCCGAAAGTAGGAGTCCACTAGAGTCGAGTTCAGGAACGCGGCCAGGCCTTTCGCCACACTCGCTGGCAGGCCGGCGCCGCGTTGGTGGTAGTAATTCAGATGGTTCTCGAAAGCGACGCGGTCGGACGCGACATGCGCGGGATCGTACACAGCCGCCACGACCCGGCGCGGCTCTTCCTTGGCGGAGAACCGCTTCACGAGGACATAGTGTCCCGCCGGAACCAGCAGGTCGTCGGCTCGGGGGCTCAGAGCCAATGCATTCGGTTTCCGGGTGCGGCCGTTGGGCCACTCCACGTACCCCCGCTGTAGGTGACACGGATAGATGAGGGGGGCCGTGTTCCGCCCCGGCTTCGCTCGGAGGAGATCCTTCGCGCGGAAGTCCACAACGCGGCCCGTGGAGACGGCCAGACCGAGCTCGGCCAAGCTCGCCTTGAGCTTCTCCATCCGTTGCCGGATCGGATCTCCGCCGCCATCGGGGACGATATGGATAAATGCGTGGCGATCACCGGGCCGGATGAGGTCGTCGTGACTAATCGTCCGAACGCGCACGTCGGGATCGTCGGGGCCGAGGCTTGCAGAAACGATAACGCCGGCACCCGCGTCCGTCGTCCTCTCGGCGCGGAACACGATGTTCTCCTGCAGGACCTCGTCGTCAGCAAAAGCCCGATCTCGCGCGTCGAACACATGGACGCGGCGAAAGGACATGGTGCTTAAGAAGAAGCGGCGGAACGGTTCGAAATAGGGTCCATTGCAGAAGCTCCGCGGGGTGATCGCGACCATCTCCCCGCCGGGGGCGAGGATCCGGGCCGTAACGGCGAGGAAGCCAGCATACAGGTTGCTCGTCTCGACCCCGATCTGCCGGAGCAAACTACGTTCGCGGGATTCGGTGCGTATCTTTCGGTAAGGCGGGTTCAGGATGGCGCAGTCGAATCGTTCATCACCCCTTGGCGTGAAGAGATCGCCCGCCAGACTCCTCGCCCCGGCTTCGAGGAAATCTCCAGCAACGATGCGCACCTCCAATTGGACGCCAGCCTCATCGCTGGTCTCCCGGCACAGATCGAGCGTCGCCCGGAGATAGCCGATGAGGTTGGGATCAATCTCATACGCGGTCAGGATGATGCCCTCCGGACGCCGGGACCTCCGGGCCATCGCAGCCACAAAGGCGGCGGAGAGGCATCCTATCCCCGCACCGGGGTCTAGTACGCGCAGGACTGGTTTTCGTGCCTCGAACATCCCGGCCATGAACATGGCCACGGATGTCGGCGTTAGAAACTGTCCCATGACGCCTCGCTGCCGCGGGTCCAACCGCTTGGTCACGTCGCGCCGAGTCTGGTCCACGGTCGCCAGCAAGGAGTCGGCGCCGCTCGGGTGTTGCCGCTCGAGAGCTTTCATGCCCGCGAGGTCCATGGTAACTCCCTGGGATTCTTCTTGCTACTCACGATCTATAAGCTTGGCGCAGGATCGTTGAACGGGCTCCCAACCGAAGGGCCCTGGCGAAGTCCGGCTATTGGGTATCCCATTTCCGCATAATATCCCACATCGGGCCGTGCGTCAGCGTAAAACAGGAAGGAATGTCGGAAGGTGTGGCGGCTTGCTGGGTCGCCTGCAGGGATGAGGGTGGCGGAACGCAGGGCGGCCCTTCGAGGCGTGGCGGGCTTCGCCGGAGCGGGCGGATCTTGTCGCGCACGGGTGGCCGCGCGCTGAAGAGCGTTTGCCGTATCCCCAATCGCCCTCATCCGACCGCCCTCCCCTGGCCGTCCCGGACGAGCGCCGAAGTTGGCTAAAGCTACTCTCGACCCGGCGGTGGTGTCAAGACGAACAAGGATTCTGTCTAATGACCAATGACCAATTTCCAATGGCCAACGAGCAATGACCAATGGGAGTCATGGGCAATGTGCCATCTGTCAGCACCTCGTTCTGGAACTTCCACGAAGGTTGTGCTGGGGCCGCGGCGGACTGCCGAAGCACGAGACGCTCGTCGCGGGGGATTCGATCTGGAGGAGGCGAAGCTGTGCCGCCTCCTCCTCGTGGAGGGAGGAGGGCGGCTCGAACTCGACGGAGTCGCTGAACCCGTGTTGCCGCTTCAGTTCAGCGACTAGGCGGAGGACCCGGTCCTTGTAGGCGCGATCCAGGAAGGCGGAGCGGGTAAATCGGGACGCGTAACGCTTCCGCAGGTGCGGGAAGTGTTTCTCCAGGAACGGGAAGAAGGCCTGCTGGGCCGACGGCTTCAGGAACAGGACGTTGGCGAAGACGTGGGTCGCGCCGTGACCCCGGGCGGCGGCGATCACCGCCTCCAGGTTGGCCCGGCTGTCCGTGATGTCTGGCATGATGGGCGCAATGTTCACCCCGGCCACGATCCCCGCCTGGCGCAGCGTTCGGAGGGTGTTCAGTCGCCGCTCCGGCGTGGGCGCGCGGAACTCCAGGATGCGGGCCAGCCGCCGATCCAGCGTGGTCACCGTCAGGTTGACGTGCACGCTATTCTTGGCCGCGATCCGGCGGAGCAGGTCAATGTCTCGCGTGACCAGGTCGCTCTTGGTGGTGATGGAGAGGCGCAGGTCGCGGGCCAGGGCCATGACCGCCAGCAGGCTCCGGGTCACGCCGTAGCGCCGCTCCGCCGGCTGGTAGGGGTCGGTAGCGGTGCCCAGGGCGATGCTCTGGCCGGTGAGGCGTTCGGGGGCCAGCTCGCGCACGAGGATCCGGGCGGCATCCCGCTTGACGTAGATCTTTTCCTCGAAATCCTCCCATCGGGTCAGCCCCATGAACTCGTGGGTGTAGCGGGCGTAGCAGTACCGGCAGCCGAACTCGCATCCGCGGTAGGGGTTGATGGTCCAGGTGAAGGGCATGCGCGGGCTGGAGCACCGGTTCAGGACGGAGCGCACCTCGATGCTCAGGTACTCCACCTCGCGCTTCTCCAGCAGGGTGGCCGCCTCGCGCGCCATCCGCTCGATGCCTTTCGGTTGCGATTCGGGTTCAGCGAACAGTGAAGTCATAAGTAGCCGTCAGCCGTCAGCCATGAACCAGCACATCCCTCCACCGACGAAGGGCGCGGAAAAAGCGAAGCTTCACAGCCAGGGGGATGCCGGCGTTGGCCGGGCTGGTCGAGGGCACCACGAAGACTTGCGAAGCGCCGATGGTCACCTCCTGCCGGCCGAATTGCCTAAAGGCCCCGGGACCAAAGAAATTGACGAAGCCGGTCTTGCTGTTGAAGCAGACGATCCGGGGTTGGCATGCCCGTAATTTCTCCTCCAGGACCCGGCGCCCTTGGCGGAAGTCGGCGGCGGTGAGGTCGGCCACGCCCCGCGAGGGACGCTTCACGATGTCGGTGATGCCATAACCGAAGGTCGGCATCAGGTGATCCTCGTCCGGCCGCAGTTGCCGTGGGGTGAGGCCGGCTTTGTAGAGCAGAAGCCAGAACGGGTTCCGGGGATTCGCGTAGTAGTGCCCGGCCTGCGCCGATTGCACCCCGGGGTTGATCCCGACGAAGACGATGTCCAGGCCTGGCGCCAGGTAATCTGGCAACTGGGCATACCCAGGGGGTACCCGGCGACCGGGCAATCTGGCGATCGGGCGCACCCAGGGGGTACCCGAGATCTTCCGACGCCTCATACGGTTGGATCCGGAGGGGTCAGTTGCAGCGGCGGTTGAATCGCCGCCTCCAGTTCCCGGATCCGTCCTTTCAACTGCGCGATGGCCTTCTGGTGCTCCACCAGGATGCTCATGAGGATGGCCTCCAGGGGCGTCACGCGCGAGGCGTAGACCATGGCGGCCACGTGGTACTTGGCGGCGGCGAAGAGACCGTCGAAGGCCTCCTGGTCCTCTCGGCGCAGGGCGCGCCGGAACTTGTTCCAGCTCTCGAACTCGGTCTCCAGAACCTGGCTGAATGGCGCAACGGTTCTGCCCATGACAAACCTCATTACTGTCCCGTCTCAGAAGTTTGTACCAGGTATTGGCGCCCCGGGGACACCCCTGCGGGCGCCGGGCCTCGTCGACACCCAGCCTCAGGGCTGGGTACCCGGGGCAGCCTTGCTCCGGGTCCTCGGCCTTCGGCCTCCTCCGCGCCGTTGGTCCCGCCAAGGGCGGGACGACGGTGACCGGGCCCGGCCGCCCCCGCGGGCCCGGCCGCCCCGGGTTGCCCCCGGGGCTTGATAATACGCTGCGAATTTGCGAGATGGGACACTACAACGCTATCGGTCATCAGCCATGAAGCGGACGCCGAAACACGAGCCGCGGGACACCTCGGAACCTCAAACGTTGAACCTCGAACATCGAACGTCGAACACAGGCCGCCCCCTGGTCACCTCCCGCTCCACGGGTACGCCACCGGCAACTCCTGATGGTGGTGCCCGCGGAACCACAGCCGGCAGTGCTCCTGCGGAATCACCAGGGAGCGGGCACCCGGCGGTTTCTCGCGGACGATCAGGATCAGGCCATCCTCCTCGCGGAGCCGGGCGACGCCATCGGCGGCGCGAGTCAGGATCTCTCGGAGGGGCTGCAGTCTGGGTGTCACCGGCTCCTCGGGATGGGTGGCCAGGATTGGTTGGCCGGCCTCGGCCAGCGACCGGACCCGCCGTACCGTGTTCTGGAGCAGGCGGAACGCCTCGCGCGCGGGAACGTTCTCGTCGTGGAACAGGTGGCTCCAGCCCGAGATCACCACCAGACCCGGGCGATAGTGGGCGATCGCCGAGGGCAGGCGTTCCACGATCAGGGTCTCCAGTTGATGGCACGTGAAGGCGCGGGTGAGATGCAGGCGCTGCATGACCGCCCGGGGGGGCTGTCCGGCGTCCCTGGCCAGGGCCGAGAGAATGTAGGGGTCAAAGGCGTTGGCCCCGTCCACGTACAGGACCGTGCGCCCGCTCAGGGTCACCCGGCCGGCCAGGGTGGTTCCCAGGTTCAGGACGAAGGATGGTCCGGCGAGCAGGGACAGACCCGCCCGGGTTGTCGGGGTGTCCTTCGGTTCCCTGCTGGCAGGCCCGGACGCAGGCAGATGTTGCCCGTCCCCTTCCGCCAGGGAATTCAGAAAGGCCAGGAGGCCATCGTCCTCCCGGCGGGTGACGGCACTCACCCGGCTCATGGGTCACAGATACCAAACAGATGTTTGGATGTCAATAAAAATCTGCTGTCGTCCTCGAAGCCTTGTCGGAGGCGCAGCCGCGTGGTATGTTCCTCCGGCTTCCCCTGCGTTTTCGGGGGGTTTTCTCCGGCTGGAGAAGTCTTCTTGCCTCTTGCCTCGATGCCGGGGCGAGATCAGGGAGAGCATTCGTGACGAATCGCGGAGATGTGCAGCCCCTCAAACAGCGCGTCCAGGCCGAGGTGGACCGGCTGACGCCGGAACTCCTCACTACGAGCCGCTTCCTGCACGCGAACCCGGAGCTGGCCTACGAGGAGTATCGGGCGGCCGAGCGCCTGACGGCCATCCTGGAACAGCAGGGCTTGGCGGTCGTGCGCGGCGTGGCCGGCCTGCCCACGGCGTTCACGGCGCGCACCGGGTCTGGAAAACCGCGCGTCGCCTTCCTGGCCGAGTATGACGCCCTGCCCGGCCTGGGCCACGCCTGCGGCCACAACCTGATCGGGACGGCGTCCCTGGGGGCGGCCCTGGCGGTCAAGGCGATCCTCGACGCGGTGCCCGGGGAGGTTCTTCTGGTCGGCTGCCCGGCCGAGGAGAAGGGGGGCGGCAAGATCCCCTTGGTGGAAGCTGGGGTCTTTGCCGGAACGGATGCCGCTATGCTGGTCCACCCCAGCAACCGGACGGAGATGGTGAAGCTGGCGCTGGGCATGCGCGAGATCACGGTGGAATTCTTCGGCAAGGCGAGCCACGCCGCCGCCTCGCCAGAGCAGGGAATCAACGCCCTGGACGCCGTGGTGCTGGGCTATACCGCGATCAGCGCCCTGCGCCAGCAGGTCCGCTCCGATGCCCGGATTCACGGGATCATCACCCACGGCGGCCAGGCGCCGAACATCATCCCCGACTACGCCGCCGCCCGCTTCTACGTCAGGGCCCTGGATCTCGCATACCTCGAGGACCTGTGCCGGCGCGTGATGGCCTGCTTCGAGGCGGCGGCGCAGGCGACGGGATGCCGGGTGAAGATCTCGCCGGCCGGCAAGGACTATCACCCCTACAAACCGGTGTACGCCCTGGCCGATCTGTTCCAGCGCAACCTGGAATCGCTCGGCGAGCGCGTGGACCAGGGGCCGGTGGATAAAGAGTTGGGCTCCACCGACGTGGGTAACGTGAGCCAGGTGGTTCCCACGATCCAGCCGATGCTCCAGATCTCGCCCCGGGAGGTCACGTGCCACATGGCCGCCTTCGCCGACGCGGCCATCTCCGACGCCGGCCAGCGGGGGATGCTCCTGGCAGCCAAGGCCATGGCCATGACCGCGGTGGATCTCTTGGTGGAGCCTTCCGCCCTGCCCCGCGTGACGAACGAGTTCCGCAGCCACCCATCACCCTGAAACCCGTCCTGGGAGACCATGCCCATTCCTCGACCGCTCGCTGCCATCGTTGTGCTTTTGCTCCTCGGGGGGACCCGGCCCGTCGCCGCCGCAGACATCGCCGCCTGGGTGTACGATCTTCCCCGCTGGTCCGGGAATCAATATGAGGCCAGGGTGCCCACGCTGCCGCCGGGCACCCGGCAGGTGTACGCCAGCCTCGAAGAGGGCCCGCGGTTCCTGCTGGACGACGAGTTTCGGGCGGGGGACATCCAGCGCCTCGTGGGCGCCTTGCGCGAGCGTTCCGGGATCGCCGTCCACGCCATGATCCTTCAGGACACCCGCTGGCTCGACGATCCCGGCGGGGCCCGCGAGCGTCTGGCCCGCGTCCTCGCGCTGAACCGGTACGCTCCCGATCGGGCCTTCGCCGGGGTGCACGTGGACGTGGAGCCGCATACCCTCGAGGAGTGGGAGTGTGGCGGCATCGCGGAGCGCCGCGGCCTCGTGCAGAAACTTCAGACGCTCCTGACGCGCCTCGGCTCCGCGATCCCGTCGCCGGGGAAGGACGGGGGCGGCCGCCTGCGCCTCTCGGCGGCCCTGCCCTGGTGGATCGGCTCGCTCTCGGCCGAGATCCCGGAGGCCTCGCCCCGCCGATTCTTCGAGAGCGTGGACGAGATCGTCCTGATGGCGTACGGGGACCCGGGCGGACCCCTCGTCGGGGGATCGGCCCGCGCGCTCCTGCAGCGGCTGGAGGATGCTCGCCTCTGGCGGGACGTTCCCACGGGAAAGGGAATCCGGGTCGGCCTGGCGATGTACGAGTACGCGAGCGCGGGCGATCTGCTGGAAACCATCCGGGAACTGGACAAGGCGCTGGGTCGCCACGCGGGCTACCGCGGGACGGCGATCTTTCATGCCGGGGGTTCCTATGGCGCCCCCCTGGCGGCCTCCGTCCGCGGCCTCGTGCAGGATGGCGCGGGGCAACCCGTCGCCGGCGCGCGCCTGAAGGTCGGCGAGCGTCAGATCGCCACCAACCGCTGCGGCCGCTTCGTCTTCCGCGACCTGCCGCCCCCGAGGGCGGACCTCGAGGTGGGGGGTATCGGGCTTCAAAGCATCACGGTGCCGGTGACGGGCCTGACGCCGGGACGCGAGCTGGAAATCGCACCGATCCTGGTGCGCCGCCGCCCGTAGCCTGCCGACGGGGCACCAAGGGGCCCATCGCGAGGGGATCGGGTGAAGGTTATCGGCCTGATGTCCGGGACCTCGGCCGACGGCGTGGATGCCGCTCTGGTCGAGATCGAGCTGAAGGCCGGCCGGCCGGCCCTCCGCCTTGTGGCCTGGGACACCCTGGCCTTTCCTGCTGGCCTCCGGGAACGCATCCTGGCCGTGGCCTCGGGCGGGAGCACGGAGGACGTCTGCCACCTGAACGCCTATCTGGGGGAGCTGTTCGCGGAGGCGGCCCGGCGGGTGGCCCATCGGGCCGGCGTCGGGTTGGGCGAGGTGGACCTGATCGGCTCCCACGGCCAGACGATCCACCATCTGCCGGCCCCGAGGCAGGAAGGGACGCACGCCGTGCGATCCAGCCTGCAGATCGGAGAGCCGGCGGTGATCGCGGAGCGCACCGGGGTCACCACGATCGCCGACTTCCGGCCGCGGGACCTGGCGGCAGGCGGCGAGGGGGCGCCGCTGACACCCATCGTTCACCACGCCCTGTTCGCGCACCCGGATCAGGGGCGAGTGGTCCTGAACCTGGGCGGCATCGCGAACGTCACGGTGCTGCCCGCCGGGGCCGATGCCTCGTCGGTCACGGGCTTCGACACCGGGCCCGGGAACGTCCTGTTGGATGAATTCGTACGGGCCACAGGCCTGTCGGCTCTGGGCTATGACGAGGATGGGCGCCTGGCGGCGGCCGGGCAGGTGCAACCGGACCTCCTGCAGGACCTCCTGAAGGATCCCTTCATCCGCCGGACGCCACCCAAGTCCACGGGGCGCGAGATCTTCGGCCCGGCCTTCGTCGAACGGTTCCGTGCGCAGCTCCGGGCCGCAGCCGTGGGGGATCTGGATGGCCTGGCGACCCTGGCCGCTTTCAGCGTCGAGGCCGTCGTGCAGAATTTGCGGGACTTCGTCTTTCCGAAGACGGAAGTGCACGAGGTGATCGTCACGGGCGGGGGGGCGAGCAACACCTTTCTCATGCATCGCCTGGCCGAGTCGCTGCCCGAGTGCCTGGTCATCCCGTCGGGTGCTTTGGGCGTGCCCGGGCGCGCGCTCGAGGCGGTGGCCTTCGCCTGGCTCGCGTACTTGACGGCCACGGGCCAGCCGGGCAATCTTCCGGCTGTCACGGGTGCGCGGGGCGCCCGCGTCCTGGGATGCATCGTTCCCGGGAAGGGATTCCGGCCGATCATTGGACCCTAACGGGGTTGGGGGTCCTGAGGGGAGTGGGGGCCTTGACGTGGAGATGACGCCGTACTACCAGGGAACCATACGCCTGATCGCCGCGATCATGCGCTCGCAGGCCGAGAGCCTGGAGCGGGCCGCCCAGGCCATCTTCGAGTCGCTCCGGGCCGACGGCGTCTTCCACGCCTTCGGCAGCGGCCACTCGCACGCGCTGGCGGAGGAGGCATTTCACCGCGCGGGCGGCCTGGTTCCGGTGAACGCCATCCAAGAGGCGTTCCTGACGCCGCTCACGTCGCCCCGCATGAGCGGCCAGCTCGAACGCGTCCCGGGCCTCGCCAAGCTGATCCTGGACGGTCACGACCTTCGCCCCGGGGAGGTCCTGATGGTCATCTCCAACTCCGGCATCAACGCCGTCCCCGTCGAGATCGCGCTGGAGGCCAAGGCGCGCGGCCTCAGGGTCATCGCCCTGACGTCGCTCAACCACTCGCAGGGCGTGCCGAGCCGGCATGGCAGCGGCAAACGGCTGTTCGAGATCGCGGATATCGTCCTGGACAACTGCGGCGAGCCGGGGGACGCCGCGGTCGGCTACGAGGGATTCCAAGGGAGGGTGGGGCCCACCTCGCTTTTGGCCGGGGCCTACATCATCAACTCCCTGGTCTGCCGGGTGGTGGAGCTGTTCCTGGCCAAGGGCCTCACGCCGCCCGTGTACCTCAGCGCGAACCTCCCGGGCGGAGACGAGCACAATCGCGCCCTGGAGGCGAAGTATCGCGGTCGGATCCGCGGACTCTGAGAATGGGCAATCGGGCGATCTGGCAACTTGGCAACATGCCAACCTGGCAACTTGGTAACCTGTCAACCTGCCAACCTGGAACCCCAGATCGCCTGATTGCCAGATCGCCGAATTGCCGGTAGTTGGAGAAGAGAGCGTGGCGGACGCGAGAGAGAATGGTCGGTTGCTGGAAGGGATCCGGGTCCTGGACCTGAGCCGGATCATCGCGGGCCCGTTCTGCTCCCAGATCCTGGGGGACATGGGAGCCGAGGTGATCAAGGTCGAGCAGCCCGGCGCCGGGGACGACAGCCGGACCTGGGGACCCCCGTTCAAGAACGGGGAGTCGGTCTATTTCTTCTGCATCAACCGGAACAAGAAGAGCATCACGGTGAACATGAAAGACCCCCGGGGCCGGGCCATCATCCGCGAGCTGGCCAGGCGGTCGGATGTCCTGCTGGAGAACTTCAAGCCCGGCACCCTGGCGAAGCTGGGACTGGACTGGGACGTCCTGCGGCGGGACAATCCCCGCCTGATCTTCTGCGCCATCTCCGGATTCGGCCGGACGGGCCCGGCCGCGGAACGGGGCGGCTACGACGTGATCGTCCAGGCGGTGGGCGGCCTCATGAGCATCACGGGAGAGCCCAACGGCCCGCCGGTCAAGGTGGGCGTGGCCATGACCGACATCTGCACGGCCCTCTACGCCCATGGCGCGATCCTGGCCGCCCTGTACGCCCGCGACCGGACAGGGGCGGGGCAGCGGATTGACGTGTCCCTCCTGGAGACGCAGGTCGCCGCCCTCATCAATATCGCCAGTTCCTACCTGAACGCCGGGGAGATCCCGGGGAAGTGGGGCACCGCCCACGTGAACATCGTCCCCTACCAGGCCTTTCAGATGAAGGATGGCTACATGATCATCGGGGCCGCCAACGACCGCCTGTGGGTGAAGCTCTGCGAGGGCATCGGGCTGCCCGAGGTGGCCCACGATCCCACGTACGCGACCAACGCGCAGCGCGTGGAGCACCGCGAGGAGATCGTCCGCCTCCTGGAGGCGCGGCTGGCGACCAAGACGCGTAAGGAGTGGGAGGCTATTCTGGCCCCGCTGGGCATCCCCTGCGGGCCCATCAACCGGATGGACGAGGTCTTCGCCGATCCCCAGGTCCAGCACCTCCAGATGGTCATGGAGGCGGAGCATCCCCAGGCGGGGACCATCCGGATGGTCCGGAACCCGGTGAGCTTTTCCCGAATGCCCGTGGATATCCGGCAGGTCCCGCCGAGGCTTGGAGAGCACACCGAGGAGGTGCTCCGGGACATGCTGGGGTATTCCGCGGAAGAGGTGGCGGCGCTGCGGGCCGCGGGAGTGATATGATGTCGGAGGCGACGGGTGACGGTTGGGCTGAAAGGAGGAGGGCGATCATGCATAGACCGTGGTTCCCAGTTCTCGGCATCTTGAGCCTGGTGGCACTGGCCCTGAGCGCCTGCGGTCCGCGGGTCGCGGCGCGGGTTGGCGAGGCGCGCGCGGCCCTGGAGGCGGCGCGGGCTGCGGGGGCGCCGATGCGCGCCGCCGAGGGATTCCAGGCGGCAGAACGGGCCCTCAAGGAGAGCGAAACCCTCCTGGCCGCCGGCGACTCGTCCAGCTTGCTGGAGGCGGATTACCGCGCGGCGGTGGCCGCCGCCACGGCGCACTCGGCCACGACCACCGCCAAGCTCTCGACCGATCTGGAGAAGGCGGTGGCAAGCGCCCAAGCGGCGAAGCAGGAGGCGGAGCGGACTCGCGCGGAGGTGGATCGCCTGCAAGTGCAGCTTCGCACGGTCGAGGAGACGGCCCGTGCCGCGCAGGCGCGGGGGGAGCGGGTGGAGAACCAGGTGTCGGAGATCCGAAAGCAAGTCGCAGCCGCCTCGGCGCCCATTCTGCCCACCTACCTTCGCTATGTGGTCAAGCGGGGAGACAACTTGCAGCGGATCGCCGCCCGGCCGGAGATCTACAGGGATGCCAACCAGTGGCCCCGGCTGTATGAGGCGAACCGGGATATGATCGGCCGGGATCGCACGCTGAAGGTGGGCCAGGTCCTGTTGGTCCCAAAATGATTCCGACGTTCTGAGCCGGCCGACGGGTGTCTGCGTGACAGTGGACCTCTTGATTCGAGGCGCGTGGGTCTTCGACGGCGGTGGCAATCCGCCGGTGGAGGCGAATGTCGCCGTTCGCGGCGACCGAATCGTTGCCGTGGGCCGCGACGTGACGCCCGCGACGGCGCGACGGGTCATTGACGCCGGGGGGCTGGCGGCAGCCCCGGGCTTCGTGGATATCCACGGCCACTCCGATTATCACCTGCTCCTCACCCCCACGGCCGAGAGCGCCGTGCTGCAGGGGGTGACGTGCGAGATCGGGGGGAACTGCGGCTACGCTGCCGCACCCATCTGGGGCCCCTGGTGGGAGGATCGCGCCCGGTCCTACCGCGAGGTGTTCGGCCTGGATCACCCCTGGCGAGACATCGGCGCCTACTTCCGCCGGCTCCTGGACACGGGGATCTCCATCAACTTCGGCCTCCTGGTCGGCCACAACACGCTTCGCGGGTCCGCCATGGGGGGAGCGAACCGCGCTCCCACGGCGGAGGAATTGCAGGTCATGGTCGCGGCCCTCGAGCGCGGCATGGACGAGGGGGCGCTGGGCCTCTCCACGGGGCTGGTCTATGCCCCGGCCTGTTTCTCGTCGGCGGAGGAACTGGCGACCCTCACCGCCGTCGCGGGACGCAAGGGCGGGATCCTGGCCACCCACATGCGGAGCGAGGGAGACGGTCTCCTGGAAGCCATCCAAGAGGTCATCGCCGCGGCCGAGGCTGGACGGACCCCGCTCCAGATCTCCCACCTGAAGACCTACGGCGAGCGGAACTGGGAGAAGCTTCCGCAGGCCTTCGAGTTGATTGAGTCGGCGCAGCGGCGCGGCGTGGACGTGACGGCCGACCGGTACCCGTACACGGCGGCGAACACCGGGCTCCAGGCGGCGCTGCCCCGCTGGGCCATCGAGGGGAACAAAGCGGAGCAGACGGATCGCCTCAAGGATCCGGCTGTCCGCACACGCATCCGGCAGGAGATCGGCGAGGGGCCGAACGCCCGGGACTGGAGCCAGGTGATGATCTCCGAGGTCACCCTGCCGCAGAATCGTCGCTACCTGGGCCTCCGGGTGGACGCCGCCGCGCAGCTGGCAGGGCAGGACACGCTGGGGTTCGTCCTGGACCTCCTCCACGAGGAGAAGACCCAGGTGGACGCCATCTACTTTACCATGAGCGAGGAGAACCTGCGGGCCATCCTGCGCAAGCCGTACGTGATGATCGGATCCGATTCGGGCTGTCGCGCGCACTACGGGCCGCTGTCCACGGGACGCCCGCACCCGCGAACCTTCGGGACGTTTGCCCGCATCCTGGGCCATTACGTGCGGGAGGAGCACCTGTTCGACCTGTCCACCGCCATCCGGAAGATGACGTCCGATCCCTGCCGGCGCATGGGCCTCGCGGACCGCGGGTGGATCCGGCCGGGCTCCATAGCCGACATCGTCCTCTTCGATCCGGATCGGGTACAGGACAGTGCGACTTACGAGGAGCCGATCCGATATCCTGTGGGGGTCCACACGGTCCTGGTGAATGGGGTGGTGACGGTGGAGGCCGGGGAACACACGGGGGTCCGGGCGGGACGGATCGTCACGAAACGCTAACAGCGTTCGGGCGTTCGAGTGTTCGGTTGTTCGGTGGTACTCGGGATCCGGGAACAATCGAACCACCGAACTACCGAACAGCCGAACGCTTTTGAGGAAGAAGTGATGCGCCCCCGCATCGGCATCACGTCCTGGCTCCGGGACGATTCAGACCGGCTGGAGCGCTGGGCGGCGGTTCGTGAGACGTACGTTGGCGCCATCCGAACGGCGGGTGGCCTCTCCATCATCCTGCCGATCGCCGATGACGATCCCGAGCTGATCGCGGACTGCCTGGCTGCCGTGGATGGGCTCGTCTTCACTGGCGGCGGAGACGTGGCCCCGGCCTATTACGGCGAGTCGGCCGATGAGCGCTGCCATGAGCCGGATCGCGAGCGCGACCTCTTCGAGATCCACCTGGCCCGGGCGGCCCTGGCGCGGCGGACGCCGGTCCTGGGAATTTGCCGGGGGCTCCAGGTCCTCAACGTCGCGGCCGGGGGGACGCTGTACCAGGACATCGGCTGCCGGCCGGGGACCTCACTGCTTCACGCGGCACGGGGCGAGGACCGGCGGAAGCTGATCCATGCCGTCCGCGTCCTGCCGGGCACCCGCCTGCACGCCATCATGGGCGTTGCCGAGTCCCGGGTCACCAGCACCCACCACCAGTTCGTCAAGGACCTCGCCCCCGGCTTTCGCCTCACGGCCGAGAGCGTGGAGGACGGCATCGTCGAGGGCCTGGAGCAGCCCGACCGTCCGTTCCTGGTGGCGGTGCAGTGGCACCCGGAGCGGATGTATCAGGATCATCCCGAGCACCTGGCGCTGTTCCGGGCCCTGGTTGCCGCCGCCGAGCAGGCGCGGGGCTGATGGCTGACTGCTCCCTTCGATCCTCCCGGAAGACCTGCGTTACCTCATCAAGACCGACACCAGACGTGCAAAAAGCAACGCTGGCAGGGTCGCCAAGGGACCCTGCCAGCGTCGTGGATGGGACCAATTTCGGGACCCCGGATGATCGTCCGGGGCCCGGCGCGTCCGCCTAGAATGCGATCTCCCGCCAGGAGTAGCGGGTGAAGCCGGTGGTCGTGTAGGTGGTGGAGGTCGTGGTGGTGACGTAGCGGCCGAGGTTCCCCAACGCATCGTCGTAGTGGAGGCCGCCGTTGCCGCTGAAGGACACGCTGCTGCCGGTGAGGGCCCCGTAGACCGCCCCGTTGCCCGTGACCGTGATGCTCGCCTGGGGGGCGTAGATGGCCCCGTAGAAGTTCCCGTTGCCCGTGACGGCCACGCTGGTGGTCTTGTTGGCGCTGTTGGTGGGGTCCACGGTCCCGTAGACCAGGAGGTTGGTCGGGAGATTCCCCGCGGTGCCCACCCCGTTGCCGCTGATGTTGATGGCGCCCGTCACGTAGATCTTCACCGCCCCGGTGGTCACCAGGCGGCCATTACCCGAGATGCTGAGGGAGGAGAACCAGTAGGTCCCCTCGCTGAACGTCCGGACCGTGTTGCCCGAGATGGACAGGGGGCCCTGGTTGCTCACCCCCGTGGGGATGCTGGAGAGGGGGAGGTTCCAGGTGCTGGGCTCCGTGGAGGTGGTCCCCGTGATGGTGCCGCCCGCGTTCACCACGCCGGTCGTGGTGTTCCCCCCCGGGCCGATCAGGACGCTGCCGTTGATCGAGTTGTTGGAGCCGAGGGTGACCGCGGCCACGGCCGTGGAATCCGTGCTGACGTCCCCGTTGGTCCCCCGGTTCCCGCTCACGTTGTAGGCCCCCAGGCGGGAGTCGTAGCTGTCGGTGGTGGCGTTGCCCGTGAGGGTGACGGGGCCGCTGCCGTGGGCGGCGTCACTGAAGGGGTCGGTGGTCACCGTGTTGGTGCTGGTCGTCGTGCTCACGATGGGCTGGTACTCCATGCTGATCATCCGGCGGACGCTCCCCTGGATCCCCTCGGCGGTCACCACGATGAGGGGGGGGTTGTAGACCGTGGTCCCGCTCACCACCTGGGAGGCGCTGGTGGTCTCCGCCCCGGTGACGGCGTCCTGGTAGAGGATGTTGCCCGTCGCGTTGAACTTGTGCTGGATGCGGGCCCAGCCCCAGGGGATGGTGCCCAAGCCGGTCTGGACGCTGGTGTAGTAGGCGTAGTTACTCGTCCCCTCATTCGCGGTGTAGGCGGGGGCGGCCTTGGCGTAGTTCGCATCCAGGCCCCCCTGGATCTCCGCCTGGGTGTGGCCGGAGAGGAGGTAGGCCCGCCAGTCCGCGCTCGTCCCCACGGGGATGCCCTTCCCCGAGGGGTTCGTGGTGGCATTGTACACGCCCCCGGGGGCGTTCGGGCTGAGCCGCATCTTGGCCTCCTCGGTGCCGGCATCGGCGTTGAAGAGGGCCTGGATGCTCCGGGACTCGTTGTTGGCGATCTGGTAGTCGGAGGAAGCCAGGTTGATCAGGGTGAGCCCCATGGTGAGGAGGAGCCCGACGAGGAGCACCGTGATCACCAGGACCACCCCCGGGGCCCCCCGGGGGGTCCGCTGCGGGCCCTTGCTGCACAGGATTTGTCTCTTCTGCATATCAGCCTCCATCGTCTCTCGGCGCCCCGGTCATGGGAGGAGGTTCCGGAGCGCCACATCCGTCGTGGCGGTGAAGGGGATCACCGTGGTCCCAATCTGCTGCTGGATGGTCAGGGCGATCTTCACCTGCCGGACGCGGTTCCGCTGGCCGCCCGCGGCCGGGGTCGTGGGGGTCGCCGTCCCCGTCACCGCCCCCTGGCTGTCGAGCGTGTAGGTGCTGGTGAGGGGGTAGGGGAGGGGGACGTTGTTCAGCTCGTAGTAGGTGAAGGTGAGGGCGCTCACCCCCTCCACGAAGGGCTCCCCCCCGCAGAAGGTGGCGGTCGAGACGTTCCGGTACAGGGTCGTGGTCACGGTCCCGGTGCAGTCCCGGCGGCTGTAGGTGACGTAGGTGGCCCCGCTCCCGTCCAGATCGGCGTGGAAGCTGAAGGCGTCGTTGGTCGCGATGACCACCGGGTCGCTCACCTTGGGGTTCGCGTACCCGGCCGTCCGGACCTCCCGCCCCATCCGCTCGAGGGCGACCCGGGCCTGGGACTGGACGTCCCACTTCCGGCTGCTGCTCGTGTAGTTGGCCTGCCCCACGTCGTAGACGAGGTAAACCCCGTAGAGCACGATGAGGAAGATGGCGCTCGTGACGAGGGCCTCCAGGAGGCTGAAGCCGGGGGGGCCACCGCGGTGCTGAGGAGCAGGGGAGCGGAGGGGCATGGGGGCTGGGCTCCTTCAGATGGCCGAGGCGAGGGTCTGGAGCGTGACCTGGTAGGGCCGCCCCGCATCGGTCCAGTTGACGACCACGGAGATCTTCCGGAGGATGGGGGCGCCGGTCCCATCGGTGGCGACCGTGCTCACGGTGATGGTCCCATACCCCCCGGTGATCCCCGCCCCGGTGACGAGGTAGAGGGCGATGTCGTTCGCCCACTTGGTCACGTTGCTCCCCCCCATGAAGTTCCCCGCGTCCCCGGGGATGGGGATGGTGGGATCGTCCACGGGGTAGGTGGCCGTGCTCCGGGTGTCCACCCCGGTCCCCAGTGGGCCGTTGTAGAGGCTGAGCTGGCTGAAGGGGTCGTTCTTGACCATCTCGATCATCTCCTGGGTGAGGGCCACCGCCTTGGAGATCTGCCCGGCCTGGTGGAGGCTCATGTCGGCCGTGGGCAGGACGGCCGCGATCCCCAGGAGGGCCACCACCAGGATGGTAGCGGCCACCAGGACTTCGGCCAGGGTGAAGCCCGCGCGCTGCCTCATTGGATCGTGGCCTTCCCGATGACGCTGGTGGCGACGGTCTTGGTGCCCCCGGAGCCCTGGAGGCCGATACTCAAGCTCACCGCGCTGTTGACCAGGAAGCCCTGGGAGTTGAAGAGCAGGGTGTTCCCCGTGGTCACGGCCACCCCCCGGTACTGGCTGCCGAGATCCTGCCAGGCCGTGAGGACATTCGCGTTGGTGCCGGGGGTGTCGCTCAAGGTGGGCCACGCGGCGGTCGCCCCGGTCCGGATCTCCAGCCGGTAGCTGTTCGCCTTGGTGGCATCGCTCACCGCCGTGCCTCCCGGGTATGGGGCCGCCCCCGACGCGTCGAAGGCGAGGACCCGGGCCTGGGCCCCCCGTGTGATGGCGCTACTCTGGGCGAGCCGGATGTCCTCGGCGAGGCGCCGAGAGGCCCCATCCACCCCAGAGCGCTGGATGCCCCCCACGAGCTGGGGGATGGCGATGGCCGCCAGGATCCCCAGGATGCTCACCGCGATGGTCAGCTCGATCACGGTGATGCCGGGGGGGTGTCGGTCGCCGCGCTTCCTCTGCATACCTTCCGCCTCCAGGGCCGGCCGCCGTGAGATAAATCCGGTGGGCAGACCTTACCTGCCGTACAAACAAGCAAGTGACGGGCCATTCCTTGACAGACCCTCCAACCCATGAAAACACTGACCTGTATTGCATTCCTGGCGGAGGATCATTCCGGCCTCTGTCTGACACTCGGGCAGGTTGGCTGCCACGGCGGTACCCCGATGTTGTGGAGGATACCGGCTGACCCAGTGAACAGGCGTCCCGGGACACAGCATGCGACTCCCGTGCCCAGGCGACTGGCGCGCTCGACCCCGGCCAGCGCGGCCTGGGGGGCGGGACAGTTCGGCGGCGAGATTCAGGGTGTTACAGGGGCTGCGGAGAACCAGCCAGGGGCGTGGCGCCCCGGAGGTGTGCCCGCACCCCGGGAAAATCCGAGCGGGCTGTTCCGGTCTGACACACTCTGGTGCGGGGTCGCCAGGGGCGAGTGAGCCGGGACGGCACAGCGAGCGAGCGGTCGCGGCTGGCTATCCCTGCTCGGGATCCGGGGCGAGCCGGAGGCCGTATTTGGCGGCCTTCGCATAGAGGGTTCGCCGGCCGATGCCCAGGCGCCTGGCCAGCGGCCTCACCGAATTACGGCGGTGTACCCTCGAGGAGATCCCGAATCGCCTTCAGGATCGGCCGAAGGTTGCCCGCCTTGGGCACGAAGTACTCCGCCTGCGTCTCGTAGGCCCGGATGGCGAAGCTCTCCTCCACGTGCCCACTATAGAGGATGACGGGGATATGTCGCAGGGTCGGATCCCCTTTGATCATGGTTGCCACGCGGAATCCGTCGAGCTTGGGCATGACTACGTCGAGGACGACCAGGTCCGGCCTCTGTGCCTGGACAGCCTGGAAACCCTCCTCCCCATCGGCGGCCGTCAAAACCCGGTATCCCTGGTGGCGGAGCAGGTCCGCCAGACCTTCCCGCATGGGCAGATCGTCATCCACCACCAGTACCGTCTTCTCCGCGAGATTCATTTCGGGACTCATCGGACACGTTCCGTGGCTGCCAGGATCGTCTGGACCAACTGCCGATGCTCGGGCGCACCCACGATGGTGCGCGCCGCGTCCCCGTCCACCGACATCCGGTTCACCCCCAGCCGTTGACGCAGGCGCGCGATCCGATCCAGTGATGCCGCCAGTTGGGCCTCGGACAACCGGCCCGTCCGCAGGGCGGCCTCCACGGCCCCCATGGCTGCCCGCTGGCGCGTGGCATCGTGACAGATGAGGACCAGGTCACCGCCGGCCTCGAGGAAGCGAACGGCGGCCTCCCCGATGTCGAACCGGGCGGCGATGGCCGCCATCTCCAGATCGTCGCTCGCCACCACACCATCAAACCCCAATTCCGTCCGCAGGATCTCGGTGATGACCGTGCGGGACAAGCTGCTGGGCGCCTCCCGGTCCAGGGCCGGGCAGGAGAGGTGGGCCACCATTACCACCGGCACGCCGGCCTGGATTGCCCGACGAAAGGGGACGAATTCCACGGCGCGCCAGCGCGCGTTCGGCTGCGGGCTCTCTGGTAGCGTCAGGTGGGAGTCCGAGGTCGTCTCGCCGTGACCCGGGAAGTGCTTCGCGGTGGCCAGGACGCCGACCTCCGTGAATCCCTGGATGGCGGCCACGCCCAGACGGGCCACGCGCTCGGGGTCGTGGCTGAAGGCGCGGTCGCCGATGATGGGATTGGCGGGGTTGGTGTGGACGTCCAGGACGGGCGCGAGATTCCAGGTGAACCCCGCGGCTCGAAGCTCGCGTCCCACGGCGCGGGCCAGATCCCGCGTGAGGATCGCATCGTCCAGGCCCCCCAGGATGGCCGCCGGCGGCGGGGCGAGGAACGGTTCGGGCAGCCGCGTGACCCGGCCTCCTTCCTGGTCCACGCCGACGAGCAGGGGACCCGGGGCTGCCGCATGCAGCCCGGCCGTCAGGCGGCAGATCTGCTCCAGGTCCCGGAGATTGCGGCGGAACAGGATCACGCCGCCGAGACCCGCGTCCAAGAGCGGACGGAGGTGGTCGGGCAGCGTGATTCCCTCAAATCCGAGGCAGAAGAGCGTCGGGATCGACAGGCCTGTCATCCGCCCTCCTCATCGGTGCGGAAGGCACGGCGGTACTCGTCCAATTCCTCGGGCCGGACGTCGGGCCACGTCTGGATCTCCTGGTACAGCCCCCCGGGATCCTTGGTCAGGCGCTGGCTGACGATCTGGGCCGCCGCCGTCAGGTTCCCCACGCGGCGATCGATGATCCCGTGCAGCAGGGGGGCCAGGACCTTCAGGATGCCGTGCGCCACGATGTTGTCCAGGCGGAGGAAGAGCTGCGGGTCCACCTCCACGTAGGATTCGTTGCCCTCCCAGCGCTCCCGGTACTCCAGCGTGAACACCATGCTGCCCGACAGCTTCAGCAGGTGGGCCAGGGACCGGAACTGGCCCTCGACGAAATAGACCCGGCGCTCCGGCCCCCGGGCAATCAGGCGGACGCTTCCCCGCAACGCCCCCAGATCATCCACCTCGTAGAGCCCGTTTCCCTTGTCGGTGATGTGATAACGCTCCATCGGTGGGTGGAGGTGCCGCGCCAGGGTGGCGGCAAAGGGGGGCCGGTCCATCATCCAGTCGGTCGTCTTGAGGGTGCCGATGAACCGGACCGGCTTCAACTGGCGCGCCAGGGTGTACCGCTCGACCACCTCGCGCGTGGCGGAATCCTCGATGGCCAGGCCGATGAGCCGGAAGGCTCCTGCCGCCTGGGAAGCCAGCGTCAGGAGAAGCAGGGCAACGATCCAGATGGAGCGACTCCGCCTCGGGGAGGCACCGGGAACGCCGGACCTCATGCTCTGGGCACCTCCGGGCGATTTGACAGGCTGGCGGCGACCGGACTATAAGGGGCCTGCCAACGATCGGACATCGACGAACATTTCCTGCGACGGACGGCGAGCCACAGCGGCGAGGGCGCGTGAAGACGACGACGAAGCTCACCTGGGTGGCCGTGCTGTATTTCGTCGAGGGATTCCCCTTCGGCATCCTGAATGACGCCCTGCCCCTTTTCTTCCGGTTTCACGGGGTCCGCCTCGCCGACATCGGCCTTCTGAGCCTGGTGGGACTGCCCTGGACGCTGAAGTTTCTGTGGGCACCTGCCGTGGATCTGTGGGGGCGACGGCGCACCTGGGTGGTGGGATGTCAACTCCTCATCACCCTCGGCCTCCTGACCCTCCCTGCCCTCGATCCCTCGCGCGTGGGCGGCGTCGCCTGGGCGACGCTCCTGGCCCTCGCCGTCTGCTCGGCCACACAGGATATCGCCATCGACGCCTACACTATCGAGCTGCTGGACGAGGCGGAGATGGGGCCGGCGAACGGCATCCGGGTGACCGCCTACCGCGTTGCCCTCATCTGCGCCGGCGGCCTGTTCGTGGCGCTGGCGGGCCTGATCGGCTGGCCAGCCGCGTTCGGGGCCGCGGCGATCGTGGTGGCCACCTCCTGCCTGCTCTCGTGCCGCATGCCGCATGCTGCGCCTCAGCCTGTCGGGGTGGCGGCTGCAGGGGCCAGCGCCCTGGAGCGGGCGGTCTGGACACCGCTGGAACAGTTCTTCGGCCATCCCGGCTTCTTCGCCGTCATGCTGTTCGTCCTGACGTTCAAGCTGGGAGACATGTCGCTTGGCCCCATGGTCCGCCCGTTCTGGGTGGACCGGCATTTCACACCGCTCGAGATCGGCGCCGTCCCCGGTACCCTGGGGGTGATCGCCACGATCTTTGGCGCCCTCCTGGGCGGAAGCCTCACCGCCCGCTGGGGAATCTTCCGTGCGCTCTGGGTGCTGGGCATCGCCCAGGCGGCCTCGAACCTGGTCTACGCCGCGGCTGCCGCCCTTCCCCCTTCGACGCCCCTCATGTACGCATCCTCGATCGTGGAATCTTTCTGCGGCGGTCTGGGTACGGCGCCGTTCCTGGCGTTTCTCATGAGCATCTGCGACAAGGCCCACGCCGCCACCCAGTATGCGCTCCTCAGCGCGCTCTTCGGCCTCACCCGGGTCGTGGCCGGGACCTTCTCGGGATGGGCGACCGAGGGATTCGGGTACGCCGCCTACTTCACCCTGACCTTCTTCCTGGCCTGGCCAGCCCTCCTGTTGCTGCCCAGGGTCCAACGCTGGACGGTCACGCGAGGAGGCGGCGACCGTTCCGCCTAAGAGCGTTCGAGCGTTTCCGCCTCTGGCGGATTCGGCTGTTCCCGTACCCCCGACCTGCCGACCAGCCGACCTGCCGAACGAATTTGACCGCATCCTCAACCCAAGCGTGCCAGGCACGCCACCATCCGATCCAGGGCCTGCGAAAGCCGCGCCTCGGACGCCGCGTACGACAGCCGCAAGTACCCCTCCCCGTACTGGCCAAACCCGGTTCCCGCCAGGACGGCCACGCCGGCATCCTGCAGCAGGTGATCGGCGATGACCTGGGCCGGCCGGCCGAAGGCGGTGACGTTGGGAAAGGCGTAGAACGCTCCGGCTGGCGTACGACATGACACGCCCGGGATGGCGTTCAATCCGGCGACGACCAGGTCTCGGCGGCGCCGGAACGCCTCCACCATGGCCAGCGAATCCCGTTGGTCCCCCTCCAGGGCCGCAAGGCCGGCAATCTGGGTGAAGGAGGCAGTGCAAGAGTTGCTGTTCACCATGAGACGGCTGACCGCCTCCGCCAGGGGCACCGGCATCACCCCGTACCCCAGGCGCCAACCCGTCATGGCATAGGCCTTGGAGAACCCGTCCAGGAGAATGGTGAGATCGGCCATGCCGGGCAAGCTGGCGATGGAGTGCGGGGACTCGCCATAGCTGAAGCGGCGGTACACCTCGTCGGACAGGATAGGGATCCGGTGCCGCTGGGCCACGGCCGCGATGCGCCTGAGGTCCGTGGGGGAGAGCACCCCGCCCGTGGGGTTCTGCGGAGAGTTCAGGATGATGAGTTTCGTCTGCGGCCCGGCCCGCCGTTCGAACTTGTCCAGGTCGAAGCCGAAATCCCGCTGTTCCATCAGGGGGATCGGGACCGGAACCCCTCCGGCGAAGCGGACGACCGAGGCGTAGATGGGGAAGCCGGGATCGGGCAGGATGACCTCGTCGCCCGGGTTCACCAGGGCCAGGATGCTGAAGAACATGATGGGCTTGGCCCCGGGTGTGACCACCACCTGGTCCGGCTGGACCGGGATTCCCCGGGTCTCGGAGACATGCCGGGCGATGGCCTCGCGCAGCTCGGGGAGACCCGGCGTCGGCCCATAGTGCGTGTACCCGTCGTCGAGGGCCTTCTTGGCCGCGGCCACGATGTGCGGGGGGGTGGCGAAGTCGGGCTCGCCGATCTCCAGGTGAATGATGTCCCGTCCCTGGCGCTCCAGCGCCCGGGCTTTGCCGAGGACGTCGAAGGCCGACTCGGTCCCCAGGCGGCCAATCCGTTCGGCAAGAGTGAACATCGGTGTGGTCCCTTGGCCCGCCTGGTTGGTCGGGGGTCCACTCGCGGGGGGTGGGCCTCGCTGCGGGCCCTCACGTCTCCGCGACGCGCTGGCCGCGATCCACAGGTCAACCGCCGCACGTCAGGCCGGCGGCGTGCGCCGATCCATAATCAGGCGCACCATGTTGAGCAGGCGTTCCCCGGCCATGCTCTTGATGGCGGTGATCTCGGCCCCGGCCTGGAACGCCTTTTCGTTCAGCTTGGTGCTCTGCGTCGCCGTCAGGATGATCACCGGAATCTTCTTGAGCTCCTCATCCTGCTTCAGTTTCTCGCAAACGGCGAACCCGTCCATGCCCGGCATTTCGACGTCGAGGAGGATGAGGTCGGGTTTGTGCTGCTTGGCCTGCGCCAGGCCCTCGGCCCCGGTGGACGCCGCCAGCACCCGGTAGCCCTGCTTCTGGAGCATGGCCTGCTGGAGGGTGATGAAGAACGGCTGATCGTCGATGATCAGGACGGTCTTCTGTGGTTTCGCCGTCGGGATCGCCATGCCTTCTGCTCCTCTCCCGCCCGGCGGGCCAGGTGGGGTCCCCGGGGCGCGGCAGCCAGATCTGTTCTCTTCCAGACCTGCGGGTGCTCGCAGGTCTGGGCAATCCTCATGGCAGGTAGGCTCGGAGGATCCCGGCGGCCACCTCCGCGCCATTCGTCGGCAGGTCGTGCCATATCCGGGGCCGGCGGAGCAACTCGTCCAGGTGGTCTCCCCAATTTCCCGCAAGCAGGTCCTGGGTTCCGATGAACGCGGAGACCCCGAACTGTTCCAGCCCGGCCACCAGTGCCGCGTACTCCGCGAACTCGCCCCGGGGCGTGTACAGCAGGGGCGTCTGGTTCGCCAGGCAGTCCGAGACGATCCCGTACCCGGGCTTCGTGATCACGGCGTCCGCCTGCGCCACCAGCTCCTCGTACTTGAGCCCGTCCATGGTCACCACGCGGACGTTCCGGAGCGGGCGGGGTGTCGGCTGCGTCGCAAGGAAGCAGTAGTCCCCGAGCCTCTCCACGCGATCGAAGTCAATCCCTCGGATCTCGAAGCCGCCGAAGGAGAGCAGGATCACCGGTCGGGAGCCGTCCAGGCCCAGCATCCGCCGGACCTCCTCCCGCGGATGCTGGGCGCGTCGGGCGACCATGGCGATGTCCCGGATGCTCTTGAAGGCGTCGCACGGACCGTGGAAGGGCAGGCGCAAGAACAGATCGGCCCGGCCATAGGCCTCCCGGATCGCGTCGAGGATGGGCGAATGCTCCGGGAAGGCGCGGACGTAATCGGCATAGATCCAGTCCCAGGAGAAGTTGCTGATGCCGACGCCCGGCAGGCCGGCCCGCTGCGCCACCAGGAACGCGGCCGGCGGGATGTCGGCCACGACCAGGTCCACGCGATCGCGGCGCAGGATCTCGGCCTCCTCCCGGATGACGGCCGGTTGCTCTTCCAGGAGCCGCGCGTAGGCCGCCAGCGTCGCGGCCGGGTCCAGGCGGATGGAGTCAAACTGGATGACGCCCACATCAAGGGCGCGGGGCCGGATTCGAAATTCGGAAGAGAGATTCAGGCGAAGTAGCCACTCCGGCGCCGTCGTGATGAAGGTGAGCCGCAGGCCGGGCACCTGTTCGGCCAGCGCCGAGGCGACGGCCGCCATCCGCGTGGCATGCCCGAACCCGTGGCCGGTGATGTAGAAGGCGACGTGTGGCATGATGTGCCCGAAACCCGGCTCAGTATAGTGAAACCGGTCAACAATGCAAGGCATTTGCCTGCCGGGTGCCGAGGGAGAGAACACGCAGGAACGGGCGCCCAGCCCTGAGTCGCACTTCCTTCGCTGATCCAATTGCTCACCGCAGGCATCCTCTCCTGCACCTTGAAGCAGAGAGGTTGGAGCTGAAGGCTGACCGCTGATGGCTGATGGCTTGTCAAGATGGCTGATCGCTGACGGCTGAAGGATTCTCAGGCTGGATCAACGATGCTTGCTCTGCAGGACCCCGTAGGCCTGCTGGATGGCCAGGAGCTTCCTGTGGGCCAGTTCCTGGAATTCCCGGCCCAGGTGGGCGACCTTGTCGGGGTGGTACCGGGCCACGGCGCGCTTGTAGGCGGCCTTGATCTCTTCCGGGGTGGCCTGCGGGGATACTTCCAGGAGGGTGTAGGAATCCATCTGACTGAAATCTGTGGTCAGGTCCTCGGGGTGCGGGGCACTCCCGCGGCGCGTCCACGATCCGCCCATCCGCCTGCGGAAGACGTCCCAGGGGGACTGCCCCCGCTGCCGGGCAATCAGGACCCAGGCCAGAATCCCCAGAACGACGAGGTCATCCAGCCACCCCAGCCCGGGGATGAAATCGGGCACCAGATCCACCGGGCTGATGACATAGAGGAGCGCGGCCAGGATCGGGAGAATTCGTCGCAGAACCAGCATGCGAGTTACCTACCCCTCGTCCATCCTTGTACCACATCTCGGCCCGCCGCTCAAAGGCCGTCCAATGTGCCCCCGGCATCTTGCCGGAAAGCTCGCAACCGTCGCCAAGGCCCACCAGAGGTTGACACGCCGAGCCCGCGTCCCCGACCGGAAAGATCCAGTCGACCCTCAAAGCTGTTGCCACGGATGACCTGGAATATGGGGGGGGGTTCTTTGCGTCCTTGGCCACTCAAATCTTGTCGGATCGGGGCTAACTGACCAGGCGGAGTTGGGGGTTCACCAGGCGGGAGCGCCGCGAAGCCAAGGCGTCAACATGGACATATACGAGGGGTCGGCCAGGTTTTCGATTCGCCTCAGCGAGAAAAAGGTACCGGACACCTTTTGGCTTCCAAGTGCTTGAATTTGCGGAGGCACGGGGAGGATTCCGCGTCGCCAGCGGCATGGCCACCCGCAGCACGGGGCTGAGGAGCTCCGCTGCAACCGGGTTTAGGCCCTACGGGACTCCTGGTACTTTCCAATCAATTCCCGTATCGCCGGGAGCAGCTCTCTGGGGACCTCAATGACGGTTTGAGTCGAATCCTCGAAAGCGGCCTCGTCCTCAGCAACCGCCTCCTCTTCGGTCTGCTGCTCGTAATGTGCAAGCACCCGGCGCACCCGCTCTTCGTCCCAACCTGGTGGAAATTTACTATGTTTCATCTCTTTCCTCTCCGGCGGAGGCGCCTCCGATACGCGGTCAGTGCCTTTCCATGCAGTTCATAGGCTGTGATAACAAAAACACTATCCGGCTCGGGGTCGGGAACATAGATGACGCGCAGATGGCGTCCTGCTCGCGTCCTGCCAATCGCTACCCGGGATCCTTCCCGACCCGGACGATCCTCCCCTGGGTTTGCGAGCACATCAGCTACTTCATCCTCGTCGACACTGTGCCTGTATGTATGGGGAACCCCAGTTTCCGGGTCGAGATAAAAGCGGATGTTCATGTGCCCACATCATATCACAGCAGCCACCGAGGCCTAACGGGGCGGCGGCTGAGCCGCAGGAAGGCCCGCTCAAATCGGTACCGGGCTCCATTCACGTCGCAAGTGCTTCATTCTCCCAGGCCATGCTAACGCTTTTTGCCCAATTCCAGCGGGGCCTCGGTGGTCGACCACGTCCGGCGTCCCCCGGGTGGGTGGAGCCGTCCGGCGCGGGGCCTCGCCACTTCATAATCTTCCTGCCCAGAGTCCCCCTTGCGAAGAATCGAATATCGGTCCCAAGGAAATCAGGCAATTACCTCTCGGAAGGTGTCCGGTACCTTTCTCGCAAGAATTTGTTTTTGGGGCTGCCGGACCCCACGAGCCGTCGCCGGCCGGCCGGACCCCCGGCGAAGGCGCCAAATCGACGGGAGCCTAGCTCAGGCGACCCGGGGGCGTCAAGCCAAACCCCGGTCCAAACCCGAAACCCGGTTGCGGCCGGCCGGGGTGGCGAGCGCGGAGGGCAGACATGGACGGAGCATGGGACCGGGGCGAAACTGGACGCACGACTCCTCTCCGAGCCTGAAGGGGCGCCCCGGAAGGTACCACGTCTCCCTCCGGAGTGGCACTCTTCGCCTATGCTGCGACGACCCGTTGCAGAGAAAACGGCAACGGGTACCCCACCGGGGGGCCGTGCGCTTGCACGGGCCAGAGGGCGAGGTGGGCCAGGATCTTCTCAATGACCTCGGGCTGCTCGATGCAGGCGATGATCCGCATTGGGCCGCCACCGAGGCCCAGTGCCTGGCCGAGGGGCGTGTGTACAACTTTCAGAACCGCGGCGCGATCCCCGTAGTAGTGGCCACATCGGTTGCGTAGCACGGCGGATTCCGCGCAGACGAATCGAGATTGACGGAGTCCCCCTTCTTCGTTAGGATTCACTTCATGGGAACCCGACTGCAGAGAGATCAGTTCGTCAAGTCGCACGCGCTGGGCAACGACTACATCGTTCTGGACGAAGCGCAGCTCTCCCGGCCCCTGACGCCGGGGGCGGTGCGCCGGATCTGCGACATCCACTACGGGATCGGGTCGGATGGCATCCTGCTCCTGACGGCGGGGGTGGGGGCCGACTTCGGCGTCCGCATCTTCAACCCGGATGGCGGCGAGGCGGAGAAGAGCGGCAACGGCCTGCGCATCCTGGCCAAGTTCCTGTACGACCACGGCTACACGGACAAGACCGATTTCACGGTGTCCACGCCCGGCGGGCGGGTGCGGGCCCGGCTGTCTCTCGAGGACGGCCGGGTGTTCGCCATCACCGCGGACATGGGCCGGGCCACGTTCGTGAGTTCCGAAATCCCGGTAGCGGGTCCCCGCCGCGAGGTGGTGAAGGAGACGCTGGAGGTAGCGGGCCGGCAGTTCACGGTGACGGCCGTGTCGATCGGCAACCCGCACTGCGTGATCTTCGCGGAGACCCTGGACGAGGACGAGGTCCGCCGTCTGGGGCCGGCCATCGAACATCACCCCAGCTTCCCCAACCGGATCAACGTTCAGTTCGCCAAGGTGCTAGGGCGGGACCGCGTCTCCATCCTCATCTGGGAGCGGGGAGCCGGCTACACCCTCGCCTCGGGGACCAGTTCCTGCGCAGTGGCATCGGTCTGCGTCAAGAACGGGCTGACGGACCGCCGGGTGACGATCGAGAGCCCCGGGGGAGAGCTCAGGGTCAGCGTGGGGGAGAGCTGGGATCTGACCCTGACGGGTCCGGCCTCGGAAATCTGCGCGGGCGCCTTGAGTCAGGACTTGCTGCGGAGTCTTTCAGCGTGACCCAGACAGGGCCGCGGCCAAACCTCCGGCGGAGCTTCCTGTTCGTCCCGGGGAGCGAGGAACGAAAGCTGGCCAAGGCACCGGCGCTAGGCGCGGACGCCGTAATCCTCGACCTGGAGGACGGCGTGGCCCCGGCGCGCAAGGGGGAGGCGCGCACCCTCATCCGGGCCTTCCTCCAGGCGCAGAACGGTCGGGCCATCGAGTGGCTCATCCGCGTGAACGGGTTCCACACCCCGTACTTCGAGGCGGACCTGGAGGCCAGCGTCCGCGCCGGTCCCGATGCCCTGGTCATCCCCAAGGTGGACTCGCCAGAACTCCTCCAGCTCGTCGATGGTCACCTGACCGGAGCCGAGCACGCCTCGGCGCTTCCCCCTGGCAGTCTCAAGCTCTTCGCCCTGATCGAAAGCGCCCGCGGTATCCTGAACGCCCCAGCCATCGCGACCGCCACGTCCCGGCTCGTGGGCCTGATCCTGGGCCACGTGGACCTGTCCGTGGATCTCGGCATTCGCCCCGGGCGTGCTGGCGAGGGCATCGTGCAGCATGCCCGCTGCCAGCTTGTCATGGCCGCCCGAGCGGCGGGGATGGATGCCGTGGACACGATCTGCCTGAACCTGCAGGACCACGAGGGCCTTCGGGCCGAGGCGACCCAAGCTGCCGCATTGGGCTTCACCGGGAAGCTGGCCATCCACCCGGCCCAAGTTTCCATCATTCACGAGGCCTTCACCCCCTCTGCGGAACGCGTGATGTGGGCGGAGCGGGTTCTGGAGACGTGGCGGCAGGCCGAGGCCGAGGGCCGCGGGGTCTGCACGCTGGATGGCGACCTGATCGAGCGGCCGGTCGTGGAGGCGGAACGGCGCGTCCTTGAACAGGCCAGGCAGGCCGGAAAATTGTGAATCGCGGTCGGGGGCACGATCGCGGCCGCCACGCGCCCCCTTGACGGGATAGGCTCATGGCAACGACGCACGACATTCCGCGTTGGGCGCAGGATCTGGAGGCACGCATCGGCGCGGGCAGCTCTCCCCTCTGCATCCTCCACCTCAACGTCACCGATCACATCCCCCTGGGGGACGAGTTCCTCACCTTGCGGACGTTCCTCGTCCGGCGGCTGGGCCAGCGAAGCCGGATCCTCTCCTACAACCGATCCAGCGGGCTGTCCTTCGGCGACCTGGAGACCGAGGCGATTGTTCGCCGGGCCACGGGATTTCACCGCGACCAGGACGTGTCGCCCCACGGCCCGGAGGGCCAGCGCCGCCGGGCCCTGGCGGCCCTGGGCGAGGCCGCCCCGGTGAAGGAGTGGCCCACGCAGCCGGCCAAGGTCCTGAGCCTGGTGGAGCGGGCGCTTCACAGCGGGTGCCTGCCCGGACCGGGCTATGACCGGGTGCTCTTCCTCCTGGAGTATGCCGAGACCGTGGTTCCCGCGGCGGACATCGGGGGGATGAACGACGAGGACCGGACCAACCTGGTCACGCTCCTCCGCTGGGCGACCGAGCCCCCGCTCCCCCCGACGGCGCTCACCGTCGTCCTGGTCGCGGCCAACCTGGCGGACCTGCACCCCCAGCTCCGGCAGCGCTCCCGCGTCGAGGTCATCGCCATCCCCCTCCCGGACCAGGCCGTGCGGCACCGTTACGTCGAGACGCTCCTGCAGGAGAATGGCTTCGACCTGGGACTGACGCCGGACCAGCTGGCCCAGGCGACCGGCGGGCTCTCGCTCTTGCACCTGGAGCATCTCTGCCGCTCCGCCAGGGCGGAGGCGCGGCCGCTCACGCTGGAAGAGGTGCAGGCACGCAAGAAGGCCGTCCTGAAGCAGGAGCTCCACGACATGATCGAGCTGGTGGAACCGGAATTCGGCCTGGACGCCATCGCCGGCCTGGGGGCCGTGAAGCGATACATGGGCGAGGTGGTGCGGGCCATCCGGGACGGCGACCTGATGATGGTGCCGCGGGGGATCACGCTGCTCGGGCCGCCCGGCGTGGGGAAGACCGCCCTGGCCCACGCCCTGGCCAAGGAGTGCGGCTTCAATTTCGTGAAGATCGTGAACCCCCGGGACAAGTGGGTGGGTCAGTCGGAGCGGAACTTCTGGAAGATCCTCCAGGCGCTGCGGGCCCTGACCCCGGTGGTGCTCCTGGAGGACGAGGCGGACCAGAGCGAGCAGACCCGCGACGAGTACAGCGGCGATTCCGGCGTCGGCAACCGGATCCGCCAGATGCGGTTCGAGTTCACCGGTGATCCCACCATCCAGGGGAAGGTCCTCTGGGTCCGGATCAGCAACCGCCCGGATCGGCTGGACGCGGCCGAGACGCGGTCCGGGCGCAGCAGCCAGCGCATCCCGCTGCTCATGCCGGACCCGGAGGAACAGGCGGCGATCTTCGCCGTGATGCCGGTGAAGCACCGCTTCGCCTGCAGGGTGGAGTCCTTCGATCGGGTCGTAGAGGCGTGCGGGCGGTTGCACCCCGGACAGATCTCCGGCGCCGACATCGAGGAAATTTCCTTTCGCGCCTATCGCCGCGCCCGCCTGCGGGGGGCCCCGGCGATGGAGGAAACGGACTATCTCTGGGCCGTCGAGGACTTCATCCCCTCCCAGAGCGCCGAGGCCCTCCGCCAGCAGGAACTGGCGGCGGTGGCCCTGTGCTCCTCCCGCCAGTTCCTGCCCGAGCGCTACCGCTCCCTCCTGGCGGATCGGGACGGGCGATCGAACCAGGGAGCATGATGCAGGAGCCGGAACGCATCCACATCGAGGGGGAAGTGGCCCGCCTGCTCCGGCCGGCGGAAGATGGCCGGATGGCGGTGGAGCGCGAGGTGCGCCTGTCGGATCTGGCGGGGGCCGTGGCCGAGGGCCACCGGACCGATCGGACCCCTCTGCTGCCGGAGGGGACTCGGCTCTACGCGCGCTGGCGCCATACCGCGGTCCTGGTGATGGAGGAGCCACCCCGGGTCCGACGCTTACGCTGGAGCCCCAAGACGCTGAAGTCGGAGGGGGAGTACACGGAGCACAGCCTGGCGTTTCCCTTCGTCGTGTACCTGGTGGGATTCCACCAGACGGACTTCGAGGAGATGCGGATTTATTTCCGCCCCGCCCCGCTCGGCGGCGAGTCGGACCCCCTGTACTTCTCCAACCTGTGGAACGTGCAGGCGGCCGAGAGCCCGCTGGCGCGGTGCCGTGCGTGCCTGCGCGGGCGCCCGGAGGGACTGGACCAGCCCGTGGGAGAGCAGGTGGTGAGCCTGATCGAGTATTTCTGGGCCACCGGGTTTAACCGGGACATCGAGGACAACTGCTTCGATCGCGCCAAGCGGCGCGACCCCCGGATTGCCACGCTGGAAGCGTGGGAGGCGGCGACAAGAGTCGATCCCCTGTTCCCACTGAGCGTCGCGTGGGAGCCGGTGGGACTCAGCCTGGGGGAGGCGCTGGACCACTGGCGCCGCCACGGGGATCACGGCCGGAAGATCGAGAGCGCCGCGGACGTGGCCGACGTGATGTATCGCCTGCGGGAGACCCGCTGATGTTTCCAGTGTACCTCAAGGACCCGGGCTTCGAGCCCCCAGAGGACCCCATCCACTACCTGGTGACGGCCGACGGCCTGTTCCTCGTGAAGGAGAACCCCGTCTTCCGCTCCTGCGTGCGCGTGCGGGGCATCCGGGGGCTGCAGGGGCAGAAGGACGAGGTCCAGTGGAAGCTGCCGGCGATCCCCGGGGCGCTGCTTCAGCGGGTGGTCAGCCTGTTCCGGGAGGTGTACCGCCGCCACAAGAGCGAGGCGATTGCCCTGTTCCTCTACGATCCCGCCACCAAGGAATACGAGCTGAGCGTGCCGGAGCAGTACGTGGCCGGCGGGCATCTCACCTACGTCCCCGGCCCCAGGCCGCCGGGGAAGATCCGGGTGGGCACCATCCACAGCCACGCCGAGGCGGACGCCTTCCACTCGCCCGTGGACGACGGGGATGAGGCGCACGACGACGGGCTGCACGTGACGATGGGCAACCTCAACGGGACCTTCAGCCTGTCCTGCTCCCTGGTGGTGGACGGCCGGCGGTTCCCCCTCAAGTCCCGCGACGTCTTCGAGCCGACCCCTCGGGAGGCCGCGTCGGAGGTCTGGTACGAGGCCCTGGCCCACATCCACGTGGAGCCGCCGCCGCGTGACTCGCTGGACGGCAAGCCGTCGGCAATCTAACAGCGTGCTGCGGTGCGGAAGTGCTGCCGTGCTGCAGTTCGGGCCTGTGAGAGCGAGAGAATGACCGATGTCAAATGACCAATGGAAGGGCAGTGAAGCAGTTTCGTCTCATTGGTCATTGGGATTTGGTCATTGGGAATTTCGCCGTCGGCGGCAAACGCCTGCTTGCTGACCGCTGGAAGCTGCGGGAAACCCATGCTGGAAATCAAAGTCATTGGCATCGGCGGTATCGGGTGCGCCCTTTTGCCGTACCTGGCCCGGTACCTCCAGTCCAGCGGGGAACCCGCCCGCCTGACCCTCGTGGACGGAGATGCCTTCGAGGCGCGGAACGGCGACCGTCAGGCCTTCTCCGAGCTGGGGAACAAGGCCAAGGTGAAGGCCATGGAGCTGGCGCGGCAGTTCGAAGGGCTCTCCTTCCGCGCCATTCCCGAGTTTGTCACGCCGGAGAACGTGGGAACGGTCATCCGATCCGGGGACGTGGTGTTCCTGGGGGTGGATAACCACCGGACCCGGCGGGTGGTGAGCGAGCACTGCCGGAGGCTGGCGGACGTTAGCCTGATCTCCGGCGGCAACGACTACAGCGACGGGAACGTCCAGGTGTACGTCCGGCAAGCGGGCCGGGATGTCACGTCGCCGCTGACCCGTTTTCATCCCGAGATCGCCGAGCCCAAGGATCGGTCCCCTCACGAGATGTCCTGTGACGAGCTGTCACAGGACGCCGCCCCGCAATTGCTCTTCACGAATCTCGCCGTGGCCTCGGCCATGCTCAACGCCTTCTATGCCTGGCGCCTGGGGAAACTCCAGTATGGCGAGGTCTACCTGGACGTCCTGGAAGGCAAGGCCAGCCCCATCGAACGGCATCCCACCCGAGAGCCTACCGACCCCACCACCTGACGCCCGACCGACGCCACGGCCGCGACCCCTACGCCGACTGCGCTCCAGCAAGGTGTATCCGAAATGTCCGCACAAAGTCCCCTCTCGCTCCCTCTCTCCAGTAAAGGGGGACGTAGTTCACTTATTACACTTATCAAATGGGATCAGGCCTTACGGATTTGAAGTTGCAAGTCGCCTGGCGCTAGGAGTGTGTCCGAGTAATCCTGATCGCCGCCAAGATAGTTCAGCCCCGACCCGCCCTCCGGGGGAGACCCGGCCGACTGGCGGGTCACTGCTGGTTACTTCTCCCATCAGCCTCGGGCCACATCGGGTGGCCGGCCAAAGACCTCTTCCACAGCCCGCCGGAACGACCTCGCATCGACCGCCGGGAAGCGATACAGGTCGGGTTCGATGGCCTGAAAGTACTGCCAGGCGCGCGCCGGCTCCACCAACCCTCGCCGCACCATCTCCTCTACATCGGCGATGTCCAGGGCGTGGCTGCGCTCCACCTTGGCGAGGGCCTGGGCATAGAGGTCAAAGTGATGGAAGAAGAGACGCCCCTCGCCGGCGATGAACGGGCTGCGCTCCTCCCATCCCGGCGGCACGGGGATGAAATCCGCCGGACAGGCCAGCTCGACGTTGATCTGCAGGGTTTCCTTGATGCGGGGGATGGCGCGGAAGAGGTGGTCGTGCTCGGGAACGATCTTGATATCTACGTCAATGGTGCTCGACCGCCAGCCGATCAGGACCGCGGTGGCGCCGCCGGCGAAATACACCCGCGCAGTGGCCTCTGCCGCCTCGGCCAGGGCGCGCATGAACCGCCTGATCCGGTCGGCATCGGCTACTTCACGCATTCAGCGGCGCGCTCGAAGCTCACCAGTCGCCGGACCAACGCATTGTAACGCGAGTGCGCGGCGTCCGGATCGGCCTGGCAGAGAAGATCATACAGTCGGCGCTCCGGATCCGGGATCGGACTGGGGAGTTGGTATCCGAGCCTCCTCAGACGCGGACCCCCGATGGACACCAAAAGAGCGGGGATCGAGTGGACGCCGCGGGACAGATCCTCAAGTCCGGCGGCGATCAGGTCACTACCTGGCAGGGCTTTCTGTGCCATCGTCTTGTGCACGTCGTGCTACCCTATCCTGATGCAGGGCCTCCCCGCTGAATCCGGGGTTCCCTGGGAACCGTCGAGAAGGATCACCTGCCTCCAAGGAACTGCCCAATCTAGTCGAAAAATGGCCGCCTTTCCCCCCTGTGTCAAGGGAAAAGTCGAGGTCTTTCCCGAAGTTGTCCCAGTCGCAAACCGGGTTTCATGGGGGACGAAATCTTCTCGACGTGTAACCCTCTTTCCTTTCACCCCTGCGGAAGCCTCCGGCGTATAACCAAGCGGTCATCCCCGCGCCGGCCCATCGTCGGGTCGAAATTTTTTGCTTGACAGCGGGGGCAGATTGTCCTAGTGTCCTATGACACTAAGACTAAGGACGGGCCATGGACCTTCAGGTCAACCGGCAGAGCCAGCTCCCCATCCACGTGCAGCTCCAAGCGCAGCTCACCCATCTCATCCAGGCGGGGCAGTTGCCGCCCGGGACGCAACTGCCCACGGTGCGGCAGTTGGCCGGCTTCCTTCGGATCAACCGCAACACAGCCGCCCGGGTGTTTGCCGATATGGAACGCGAGGGATACCTGAGCTGCGAGAAGGGACGCGGAACTTTTGTGGCCCGGGCGCGGGGCGGGGGCCAGACGCCGCCACTGCGGATGACGACCCTGGCCAGGGTGGTGGATGACGCCCTGGAGCGGGCCGCGCGGCTGGGCTTCGGCGGGGCCGAGTTCGCCGCGGCCCTGTACACCCGTGCCCACGCCGCTCCGCCTCTGGAGCCCCGGAAGCTGCGGGCGCTCTTCACGGAGTGCAACCGACCCCAGCTCCGACGCTTCAGCCAGGAACTGGAGGAAACCCTGCCGCTGGATGTGGACACGCTCCTCCTCCCGAATCTGGAGCGAGCGTACCGCCGGTCGCCGGGGTTCCTCACGCGATACGCCCTGGTGGTCACGACCTTCTGGCACATCCACGAGGTGCAGAAGCTGCTCCGGAAAGCAAACACCGAGGTCGTGGGCCTCCTGGCCGAGGCCAGCCTGGAGACCCTGATGCGTCTCACGGCCCTGCCAGAGAGGACGAAGGTCGGGGTTGCCTGCAACGAGTGGACAGGCAGCGAAAACGTGAAGCTCTCCATCGAGAACGCGGGTCTCAAGAACATCCAGCTCGTCATGGGCTGCGGCGCCGAGCCGGAGAGCCTGAAGCGGATGCTGAAGGAGGCCCGGGTCGTGGTGTGTTCCAGCCTTGTGGCGGGCAAGATCCGATCACTGGCTCCCCGAGGGACTGAGGTCATCGTGGACGATCGGACGCTGGACAAGGGCGGGCTGGAGATGCTGCGACAGCGACTGGCGCAGCTGGCGGCCGGCAAGGCGGCCCGGGGAGGGCGCCGTGGCCAGCGGTGAGCAAAGGCCCGGCGGCACCCCCTCGGCCCGGATCTACCTGCTCATCCTGCTGAGCACGGCATTCTGGGGCGGGACGCCGGTCGCGGGGAAGCTGGCGATCCGCGACATCCCCCCGATGACGGTAGGCGTTCTGCGATACGGGCTGGCGTCCCTGGTCCTGATCCTCCTCTTCCGCCGTCACCTCCCCGCCTGGAGGACGTTGCGCCGGTCGGATCTGTGGACCCTGCTGGGGGTGGGCGTGCTCGGGACATTCCTGAATCACATGCTGTTCTTCCTGGGCCTCCTCTTTGCGCCGGCCTCGCATGCGGCGATCCTCCCGTCCACCACCAGCCCGATCTGGACCATGCTGCTGGCGGCGCGGCTCGCGCGGGAGCGGATCACCCGCGGCCAGATCGCCGGGACGCTGGTGTGCATGGTGGGGGTCGTCCTGGTGGCACGGCCCGAGGGTCTGACGGGCACCGCCGGCGCGAGGGTCCTGCTAGGAGACCTGTTCTACATTCTGGGCGGCATGGCCTGGGGGTTGTACTCGTTTCTGTCCAAGGTGGCGATGCACCGGCTGAGCGCCCTGGCCACGCTCGCCTACGGCATGGCCATCGGCTGTGTGTTCCTGATCCCGGTCGCGGCCATGGAGCGGCCCTGGGTCGCCCTGGCAAGCGCTTCACCCTTGGCCTGGGCCTCGGTCCTCTACCTCATCGTGGCGGGGACGCTCCTGGCCTTCTTCTGGTGGAACCTAGCCATCCAGCGCGTGGGGGCGGGACGCACGGCGGTGTTCACCAATCTGGTACCCGTATTCGGCGTGCTACTGGCCTGGTGGGTGCTGGGAGAGCGCTTGACGCCCCTCCAGCTTTTCGGCGGCTTGCTGACCGTGGCGGGGGTGTGGGTGTGCCAGGGGCCGGGCGCGATGCAGGCAGCGTGGCGGCAGGCCAGGGTGCGCCTCGGGAGAGAGCAGGCGGCCGCGCCGGAGAAGCGGTGAGGCGGAGACAGGGAGCAGAAGGCAGAAGGCACGAAGCAGAAGGCAGAAGGCACGAGGGAGGGGAAGCAAGATGTTCGAGAGGTATTACGCCGAGCAGGTGATTCGCGATCGCGAGTGGGAGGCGGCGCGGGTCCTGGCCTGGAAGGCCATGAACCGCGGGGCAGACCCGGAGGAGGAACGGCCGGTCCTCTCCACGGACTGGCGGGGCTGGAGCCTGCGGCGGGCGGGCGCCGTACTGGGAACCGTGGGGATGGCATTGGCCGCGTCGATGGCGCTGCCGGCGTCTCTGCAAGGGTTGGCGACCCTGGAGCCTCTGGCACGGTGGCACGTCGGGCAATGTGAGAGAGAGTATCCGCGAGGGGGAGGGGGCCATGACGACGGAAGCCGGGAGGCGAGATGCGTTGCTGGCAGAACTGGACGAGGCCTTTGCCGACCTCCAGCGCACGTATCGTGATCTATCCGACGCGCAGAAGCGGGTCGTGATGCAGGGCACCTGGAGCGTGAAGGACATCCTGGTCCACATCGCGGGCTGGCATCGCGAGATGGCGGCCGCGCTGGCACGCCTGGCACGGGGCGAGAAGCCGGTCCCGGAGGGGGTGGACTACACGGACGTGGACGCGTGGAACGCCCGCTGGGTCGAGGCGTCCCGACAGACGCCGGTAACGGCGGTGGAACGGGAGCTGGCCGACTCCTTTGTGGGTTTCCGGCAGGGGGTTGGGGCCCTCCCGGAAAATCGACTGGCCCCTGGTCGCACGGCTGATAAGATCATCCACGAGGTAGGTATGGATCACTATCGCCATCACGCCGTGCAGATCCGGGCCTGGCGGGAACGCGAGGGTCTCTGAACCAGAGCCCGGCTTTGGAGGGCGGCAGATTCCTGCACACCTGCGGCTTGGCACACCGCGAGCGACGCCTGGGCCTGGGAGACCGGGGTGGAATGGCCTACAGTTTGCGCCCGGCGGCCTCCACGAAGGGCGCGATCTCTTGCATGAGCCGGCGGAAGGTGGCCGGCTTGAGCGATTGGACCCCGTCGCTCATCGCCACCTCGGGTCGTATGTGCACCTCGACCATCAGGCCGTCGGCGCCGCAGGCGATGGCGGCCTTGGCCATGGGGGTCACGTACTCCCAGTGACCGGTCCCGTGGCTGGGATCCACGATCACTGGCAGGTGGCTGTGTTTCTTGAGGACCGGGACGGCATTGAGGTCCAGGGTGAAGCGAGTGGCCGTCTCGAACGTCCGGATGCCCCGTTCGCAGAGCACGACGTCGTACGTGCCCTCCGAGAGCACGTACTCGGCGGCCATGAGGAACTCCTGGATAGTGGTGGCCATGCCCCGCTTCAGGAGGACCGGCTTGCCCACCTCGCCGACTCGCTTCAGCAGGGCGAAGTTCTGCACATTCCGGGCCCCGATCTGGATCATGTCGGCGGTCTCGGCCACCAGGTCCACGTCCTCGGACTTCAGCACCTCGGTGACGATGGCCAGCCCCGTTTCTTCCCGGGCCGCCGCCAGCAGGCGCAGGCCCTCCTCGCCCAGTCCCTGGAAAGCGTAGGGCGAGGTCCGGGGCTTGAAGGCCCCGCCACGCAGGATGGTGGCCCCAGCCTCCTTGACCGCCCTGGCCGTCTCCAGGATTTGGTCCTTGTTCTCGACCGAGCAGGGGCCGGCCATGACCACCACGCGGTCGCCGCCGATTTCCACGTCCCGGACCTTGACCACGGTCCGGGTCGGCTTGAACTCCCGGCTGGCCAGCTTGAACGGCTGCAGGATGGGGACGACGCTCTCCACGCCCGGCATCGCCTCCAGGGACTGGAGGCGGGCCTTGCCCCGCTCGTCGCCGACGGCCCCGATGACGCTCCGCTGCGTCCCCCGGATGACGTGGGACTGGTAGCCCAGTTCATCTATGGTGTGGATCACGCGTTGCAGGTCCTCTTCGGTAGCTGTGCCCTTCATGACAATGATCATGTTCCTCCGCCTCCTTGCGCGGAACGGGCCGGGCGGCTCCGCCCCCAGAAAAACGAAAGGGCCACGGAGCCTCATCTGCCCCGTGGCCCTGAGTTGTGGATGTGATGCGGTCTAGCTCATCCGACGCCTCGAGCCGAGAGGGCAGACGCCCAGAAAGCTAAACCAAAAGTAATACCTGGTCGTCCGGTTGACACGCATTCCCGTTCCCT
>Ga0080064_1001422_pt1 | contig 48352 bp, 57 predicted proteins | sample Subgrocontami54m_FD_69260 | JGI IMG/M metagenome (GOLD analysis project Ga0080064, IMG submission 69260) | Subsurface groundwater microbial communities from S. Glens Falls, New York, USA - GMW46 contaminated, 5.4 m (SPADES assembly) (version 2) ...
TGGCTGAAGCGGGTGTAGATGGCTTTGAGATATTCCCATTTGGACTTCTGACTCATAACGATGTAACCCTCCCTTGCTGCTAAGCTGGTCAACTACTTGTGGGTTACATTCTAAATGAGTCAACGATACCCCCTTGGGTTACATTTTAGATGATTCAATACGCAGTATTGAAGACAAAGACTCCCTCTGCTAAAATCAACTCTGTAAACTTATCCACGTGTTCATAAGTCTAATCCCTAACAAGGAGGAAAGCTCAAATGAAAATCTTAGCAGCCACTATGGCCGTAATGTTGGCCATTGTCCTGGCCGGCTGTTCTACGCCTCTCACTACGCGGGAGAAGGGGGCGGGAATCGGAGCCCTAGGGGGCGCGGCAGTTGGAGGGATCATCGGCAGCGCGGTGGGGCGTCCGGGGGTGGGGGCTGCGATCGGCGGGGCACTGGGGCTCGGCACGGGCGCTCTTATAGGTGATCAGTTCCAAGGCCAGGAACAAAGACAACAGGAACAACAGCGCCAGGTAGACCAGAACCAGGCCGAGTTGGAACGCCAGAGAAAAGAGCTCGAGCGACTCAAAAAGCAGCAGGGTGAATACTAACAATTCTAAACTTTAGGAAAACGAAAAATGAAAAAGACAGCTTCTTCTATCCTGGCTACGGCCCTGCTGCTTCTGGCAGGTTGCTCCACATCCCTGACGACACGGGAGAAGGCGGCTGGGATTGGGGCCCTCGGCGGTGCGGCCGTTGGAGGAATCATCGGTAGCGCCGTGGGCCATCCTGCGGCGGGGGCGGCGATCGGTACCGCCCTGGGCCTCGGCACAGGCGCCCTCGTGGGGGATCGGCTCCAAGGCCAGGAACAAAAACAGCAGGAGCAACAGGCCAGGGTCGACCAGCAGAGACTCGAGCTGGAAAAAAACCGCGCCCTGATCGAAGAACTCAAACGGCGCAACATTGAGGCGCGGGAGACCGAACGAGGAGTGGCCGTCAATCTCCCCAGCGTGAATTTCCAGTTCGACAGCGCTACTCTGACTCCGGAGGGCAAGGAACGGGTGGGCCAGATCGCCTCCATCATTACGCGCCAGGCCGGTCAACGGAAAATAGCGGTCGAGGGCCACGCCAGTAAGGAAAGAGCCGACCAGGAGACACACAACCAGCAGCTTTCGGAAAGGCGGGCTCAGACGGTGGCTGGAGCCCTCGAGCAAAACGGGGTGAACAGGGATCGCGTGGCCGCCAGAGGCCTGGGCACCCGCTCACCTGTCGCCTCCAACGAGACCGATGAGGGACGGAACAAGAACCGCCGCGTTGAAGTCATCATCGAAAATTAGTTAGAGATGAAATTTGGGCTCGGTCCCGGAGATGAGACGCCGGATGTTCTCCCGATGGCGGACGATGATCATCAGGCCGATAACAAAACCGAGCCAGATCACTCCCGGTGGAGAAGAAAGGGCCCAAAAGACAACCGGGGCTAAGGCAGCGGCCACCACCGAGGCCAGAGAAACCAACCGGCTCCAGAGGGCGACGATCAAAAAGACCGCTGCGAGAGCGCCTGTAGCCGCCGGCGCCAGAGCTAGAAAGACACCCAGCGCCGTCGCCACTCCCTTGCCTCCGTGGAATTTTAAGAACACCGGATAGAGGTGACCCAAAAAGGCCGCCACGGCCACGAGGTTCATGGTCAACAGGCCAAAACCCAACCAAGAGGAAAAAAAAACCGGGATGAAGCCCTTGGCCGTGTCCCCCAGGAGGGTCAAAAGGCCCTGCAATTTCCCCACCACCCGGGCGACATTGGTTGCCCCTACATTACCGCTTCCTTGATGGCGGACATCAACTCCGGAAAGAGCGCCAAAAATAAACCCCACGGGCACGGAGCCAAGAAGGTAGGCGGAAATAATGAGTAAAAAAGCTCCGATCGACTCCACGGCTCACTTATAAGCGAAGCTTCTTCGTCCGAACGCGATCGCGCCTGAGATAATAATTTCCCCCAAAAACCCAGCCCAGGATAAAAACGCAGGCTGCCGCTCCCAACCATTGAACCACCACCCATCCCTTCCATTGGAGAAGCTGCGGAGGCTTGTATGGCTCCGGCTTAGGAGCGGCGACTTGAAGAGGCGGCCCTGGCTGAGGAGAGGGCTCGGGAGGAAGCGGCGCGGCTCGAGGAATGGGCACTGAGGGAGAAAATTCCGGAATTGGTTTTTTCTCCTGCAGCGGTTTCCGATCCTCCGGATTCCGGACGAAAGCCACCAAGGTCTTATGAACGAAACCTTTTCGACCATCGGCGAGGATGATCCGGTACCAGCTTTTGACTTCTTCCTCCACCCTGACTTCATCGCCATTTTTAAGGACCGCGACGGAAGGGAAAGAGAGATCGGGGCCTGAACGGAGATTGACGTGACTTTCCCCTTGGATTTTTCCCTTCCCCGCCGTCGCCTTCACGGCGCCGGCCGCGGACAAGGAAAGATCTCCCAAGAGAAAAACCACTGGTAGGGCTACCAGAAGGGACCTACTCGGTATCACACTTTTTTCTTGTAGAGCTCCGGATCCATGCGGCTCTGGGCACCCGATTTAGCCAACTCCTCCTCGAACATTTTCCTGATCGAAGGATCCTGATCATAATACTCGAACTGATCCCCGCCGGCCTTCACGTCTTTATCCACGGTCGAAACATCCCCGAAGCCCTTGCCGAGACTATACTTGATGCTTCCGAAACGAAGCGGGAGGTAACGGGCCGGAGTCGCACCGGTGTTAAAGTGCTGGTGAAACCACATCTCGGGCGGAACAAAAACGCTTCCTTCCTGCCAATCATAACGTTTGATCGGCTCACCGGCCTTCCATAAAAGGGAGTATCCCGTACCCTTGATGATAATGACGTTGAACCCAGGGCCATGGCGATGGGCCTTCTTATAGGTGCCGACCGGAAACTCAGAAATATGGGCGGCCATGACCCCGTCGGCTATTTCCAGCATCACGTTGGTCCCGCCTCCGCCGCGCTCCTTCCATTCCTGGAGGTTGAAGTTCCTCGCGTCGGGAATGAAATTGGTTTCCCAGATCCGGCCGGGGTAGGACTTTCCCTTGCCGCTGAAGTAATCCGAGTCTCCGTTGAATCGATCAATAAAATCATAGGGAGTATTGAAGATAAAGTCCGGGTTATGGAAGATGTTGAAGATGATCGGCATGTTGTTGACCGAGAAAAATCTGACCGGCTGATCGCCCTGCCCGCTGAAGTGCTGATGCCAGATATTGAGAGGCACGGAGATGAGACTCCCTTGATGCCATTCGAAGGTCTGTTTAGCTCCTTTATCATTCCATACCGTGGTGGCCCCGCGCCCCTGGAGCACGTAGAGGAGCTCCTCGTACAGGTGCTTCTGGGGCTCTAGATTTTTCCCCGCGGGAATCTCACAAACGTAAGCCCCGGTGGCCTGACCCGCGCCCTCCATATTGATAAACGCCCCGTTCCCCCCAATTCGGGCCCACCACGCCAAGGAAATTTTTCTGAGATCTTGGATGAAGAAATCTCTAATGACCGGGATGCCTTCCGCCCTCTGCCACTTTTCATAGTAGGGAACATTGTCCATGACGTTTTCCAATTGAGTCGCTGCTTTAGCCATCCTGTCCTCCTGGGAAATCGCTTTTTTGCTTCATACAGGATTCCACATCCAAAAACAAGGAACCGCCAGGGAACCCGGAAGGCCTGTCAGGCTATTCCTTGCGCCTGGCCATGGCGCGCCAGGGGCCGGCGGTCAACGATGCCGGCTCTGGAGGAACGGAGGTGGGAAAGCGATTGACAACGAGAGTGAAACTTTACTAAATGGCATGTGAACGCCCGGCGGGCCGTGCAGTCGGGTTGGTTCAAAGATCTTTAAGGAGACCCGTCTTGGCAACCTCGATCACCGCGCCCATGGTAGGAAAGATCCTCAAGGTAGAAAAGAAAGTAGGGGATCCGGTCGAAGAAGATGAGGTGGTCATCGTCATGGAGGCGATGAAGATGGAGATCCCGATCGTGGCGCCCGCCGCCGGAGTCGTTAAAGAGATCAAGATCACCGTGGGACAGGCCGTTAAGGCGGACGACCTCCTGGCTGAAATCGATTAACCCGTCACACAGGGAAAATAGGCCTCAAAGGGTAAACCATGGATATATGGACCTTCGGCTGGACCATCGCCACGATCGGCATGATCGGAACCCTTCTCGTCCTGTGGCTCTTGAGCCTGCTGATCCTCCTGCTCAAAAAGATCTTCCCCTATCGGGAAGAATCCTCTGCGGAAGGATAAGGGCATGGAAACGGCCCTCGCCGCTGGACTCCAGGCACTGTTAGTCGGCTTCACCCACTTGGAACTGGGCCAAGTGGTAATGATCCTGATCGGTTCTCTTCTTCTTTACCTCGGCATCGGCAAGGGCTTCGAGCCTCTCCTCCTGCTCCCCATCGGCTTCGGCGCGATCCTGGTCAATATTCCGTTGGCCGGCCTGATGGAGGAAGAGGGCGCCCTCAGGTTTTTCTATGACACCGGGGTGCTGACAGAGATCTTTCCGCTCCTGATCTTTATCGGCATCGGGGCGATGACCGATTTCCAACCACTGCTGGAAAACCCCAAGATCATTCTCCTCGGGGCCGCCGGACAATTTGGCATCTTTCTTACCTTGCTCCTCGCCCTGGCCCTCGGTTTTGATAAGCTCGAAGCCGTGGCCATCGGCATCATCGGCGCCTGCGACGGCCCCACCTCGATCTACGTCACCTCCAAATACGCGCCGCACCTGTTGGGCGCGGTCTCCGTAGCCGCCTACTCTTACATGGCCCTGGTGCCCCTGATCCAGCCGCCGATCATGCGTCTTCTCACCACCGAGCGGGAAAAAAAGATCGTCATGGGGACCGTCAAGCAGCCGGTCTCCAAGACCACCAAGATTCTTTTTCCGATAGTCGTGACCGTCGCCGCCTCACTGGTGGCCCCGCTCGGCACGCCCCTCATCGGGATGCTCATGCTGGGTAACCTCTTGAAGGAGTCCGGGGTGGTGGAGCGGCTCAAGCAGGCCTCGGAGAACGAGATCACCAATATCGTCACTCTGCTTCTCGGTCTCTCCATCGGGGCCACGATGGAGGCGGAAAAATTCCTCCGCGTCGAAACCTTGATGATCCTGGCGCTGGGTCTCATCGCCATCGCCCTCGATACGGTCGTGGGCCTCCTCTTCGGCAAGCTCATGTGTCTCCTCACGCGGGGGAAGATCAATCCCTTGATCGGGGCCGCGGGCATTTCGGCCTTCCCCATGGCGGCGCGCGTCGCGCAGGTGGAGGGGCAGAAGTACAATAAAAAAAACTATCTCCTGATGCACGCCATGAGCGCCAACGCCGCCGGCCAGATCGGCTCCATTATCGCGGCGGCGATCATGCTTTCCGTGCTCGATGGTCTGGGAATCTGAGCCGCGCCTATGACGCCGAGAGACCGCATCCAAGAAAAAATAGAAGAGTTGGAAAAAAAAGCTCGGACGGGCGATCCCAAGGCCGCAGAGAAGCAGCACGGCGAAGGCAAGCTCACCGCCAGAGAAAGGGTAGAGCGGCTGCTCGACCCGGGAAGCTTCGTCGAAGAATTCATGCTGGCCGAGACTCAATCCACCGACTTCGGCATGGCGGAAAAGAGACAGCCCACGGACGGAGTCGTCATCGGATACGGAAAAATAGAAGGACGGGCCGTCTATCTCTTTGCCCAGGATCGGACCGTCCTGGCCGGAACGGTGGGCAGCGCCCATGCCGAGAAGATCGCCTACGCAATCCAGACGGCGCGCAAACTGGGCGTTCCGCTCATCGGTCTTTACGATTCCGTCGGGGCGCGTATCCAGGAAGGGCTGACGGTCACCTCGGCCATAGGAAAAATCTTTTTCGAAAACAGCATCGCATCGGGCGCCATTCCACAGATCTCCGCCATCATGGGTCCCTGCATCGGGGTGGCTTCTTATTCCCCGGCGCTGACGGACTTCGTCCTCATGGTTCAGGGATCGAGCCAGATGTTCATCACCGGTCCCACCGTGATCAAAGAGGTCCTGGGAGAAGAGGTCACGATGGAGGAGCTTGGAGGAGCCAAAATCCACTCCGAGGTTTCCGGCGTCGCCGACCTCATCGCGAAAAATGACGAGGACTGCCTCTCCCTGATCCGGAGGCTGATAGGTTTTCTGCCCTCCCACTGCGGCTCCCTACCTCCCCGGCGGGACTCCGGCGACGATCCCGGCCGGCTCCTCGACGGCATCGAAGCGAAAGTCCCGGAAGACGGTCGCAAGGCGTACAACGTCGTGCAGGTCATTAAAGCGATTGTGGACCAGGGGGATTTTCTCGAGCTGAAGGCGAAGTTCGCGCGCAATCTGGTGATCGGCCTGGGAAGACTCGACGGCCACCCGGTCGGATTCGTGGCCAATCAACCCATGTTCCTCGCCGGCAGTCTGGACGTGGACGCCTCCGATAAGGCCGCCCGGTTCATCCGGTTCTGCGACGCCTTCAATATCCCTATCGTCACGCTCATGGATGTCCCGGGATTTTTTCCCGGGAAACAGCAGGAAGAAAAGGGGATCATCCGCCACGGCGCCAAGATGCTCTATGCCTATGCCGAAGCGACCGTGCCGAAGATCACGATGGTCCTGCGCAAAGGCTATGGGGGGGCCAAACAGGCGATGTGCACGCGCGAGATGGGCGCCGACCAGTTTTTTGTCTGGCCCGGCGTCGAGCTGGCCGTCATGGGCGCGGAGGGAGCGGTCAACGTCCTCTATCGCAAGGAGATCGAGCAGTCCCCGGAGCCGGAAAAAACCAGGCGGGAAAAACTCGCCGCGTTCACCGAGCGGTTCAGCGGGCCTTTCGAGGCCCTTTCCAAGCAGTTTGCCCACGCCGTCGTCCGCCCCGAGGAAAGCCGCAAGCGCCTGATCCAAGCGCTGGAAATTCTCCGGAACAAAAAAGAGGAACGGCCGCAGAAGAAGCACGGCCTTATGCCGGTCTGAGTTTCGTTCATTTTCCACGGTGACTCTCAAGGCAACTTGTCCGGGCTGAGACGGCAACAACCGGTCTCTTGCACGCACCTGCAGGTCGGAACAGCCAGCAGCGCTCCGAGGACCGGCGCTGCCAGATAAATCCAAAGATTATCCAACTGATAGGATGCGACCGCCGGCGCCAGTGAGCGCGCGGGATTCATCGAGGCACCGGAGATCGGCCCGCCAAAGAGGGCCTCAAGCGCGACGACAGAGCCCACAACCACGCCCGCCACCACCCCTTTCTCCTTGGCGCCGGTGGAAACGCTCAGGATCACCAGCATCAGGATCCAGGTCATCACCGCTTCAAGCACAAACGACTGCGCCGCCGACCCCGAAGGACTCGTCGCCCCCAGAGTGGAATGCTGTGGAAAAAGTAAATGCAGCAAAAAACTCGCGAGCAAGGCGCCCGCGCACTGGCTGGAAATATACGGCAAGAGCGATCGAGCCGGAAGGCGGCGAGCCCACCAAAAGCCCAGCGTGACGGCGGGATTGAGATGCGCGCCGGACACGTCGCCGAGCACATAGATCATCGCCAGAACGATGAGACCAAAGGTCAACGCAATTCCAACATGGGTTACCACTCCGCCACTCACATCGTTGGTTACGATGGCGCCAGTGCCGGCGAAGACGAGGGCGAAGGTTCCGAACAACTCCGCCGTGAGTTTTCTCATAGTTGCCATCCCAATCTTACTTTTCGTTCCGATTCGACGGTGATCCTCGGAAACGATCAAGATCGCTTTTGAGGATTCATCATCGAAGAAAACAACTCTTGGACTCGCGCGTGAATATTATCGCGCACTTCCCTGAAAGTTTTTAGGACCTCCTCTTCGGTCCCTTTGGCCAGGACGGGATCGGGCAGCAGCCAATGGAGGCGCTCGATTTCCTTGGAAAATATCGGACAGCTCTCCGCCGCTTCACCGCATAGGGTGACCACCAGATCGATCTTCTCTAGAGGAACTTCTTCCAGGCTTTTCGACCTCTGAACGGAAATATCGATCCCTAGCTCTTTCATGGCTTTAATTGCCAGGGGATGAATCTGTTTTGGTTCTGTTCCCGCGCTGTAGACCTGGATCTCTCTCGGCGCAAGGGCGCGCGCAAATCCCTCCGCCATCTGGCTGCGACAGGAATTGGCCGTGCAAAGGAAGAGGATGCCCTTAAACCTTTGTGCCATTTTCTGTCGGCAAGGAAACCCGCACCGTGGTTCCTTTTTGCATCTGGCTCTCGATCTTGAGCTGACCGTGATGCGCTTGAACAATGTGCTTCACAATGGCCAGGCCGAGACCCGTCCCGCCGAGCTCTCGGGAGCGCGCCTTGTCTACCCGGTAGAAGCGCTCGGTCAGCCGGGGAAGGTCCTTTTCCGGTATGCCTGAACCCGTATCCGCCACCGTGATCTCCACCATCGACGGGTGGTGATTTCCCGGGGAAACCAGAGAGGCGCTGACGAGGACCTGGCCCCCGACGGGAGTGTATTTCACTGCGTTGTCGACCAGATTGATCAAAAGCTGCTGCAGGCGATCCGAATCTCCAAGAATGGGAGGGAGGTCGGGCTGGATTCTTTGCGACAGCTGAATCTCTTTCCTCCGCGCCTGGTCCTGAAAAATCTCCAACACCCGGCCGATCAGTTCCGCGGCCGGCAACTTTTGCACGGCTATCTGAATTTTCCCCGATTCCAAGTCCGAGAGGGCCAGGAGATCATCAATGAGCCGTCCGAGCCTCTCGGAATGGCGATAGATAATGCCGAGAAATTGTTCCGAGTCTTTGGGATCGGGTGGTGGGGAATGAAGCAAGGTCTCGGTATAGCCCCGAATGGCTGTGAGCGGCGTGCGCAGCTCGTGAGAGACATTGGCTACGAAATCGGCCCGCACGGTCTCCAACCGCTTGAGTTCCGTCACATCGTGAAAGACGAGAATGTATCCGAGGGTTTTCTCATCGGCGGCCTTCAGACTGACCGCATTGACACGGAACCACCTTCCTTCGTCGAGGCATATCTCCGTGCTAAAGCATTGCTGCGAACAGTCGCAAGCCAGAACCTCGGCCATCAGCCTTTTCATTTCCGGATGGCGTGAGACTTCGGAGAGAGAAGCGCCGCGCAGATCACCGGCCGACGGTAGTTTGAACATTTCCCGGGCGTTGTCATTGATCAGGATCAAGCTTCCCCGAGTATCCACCACCAGCACCCCCTCGATCATACATCTCAGAATAGACTCCACCTTCTCCTTTTCGGCCATGGTTTCTCTGATTTTTTCCTGGATGCGGCGACTCATCTCGTTCAGATTCTTTTCCAACAGACTCAGCTCGTCCTCGCCTCGCGCCCGTAGAAATTCTTGCGGGAAAGAACCTTGGGCCACTTCCTGAGAGAACTCCGCCATGCGCCGGACCCGGCGGCTCAAGATGCGTGCAAAGAGGAGCGCCGAGAGGATTCCCCATGCCGAAGCCAGAACAAACCCGACGAGAATGCTCCGTTGTAGGACGGCTCCCGAATAATAAAAGAAGACGGAGAGGAGAAATACGACCCCGAGGTAAGAAGAAAGGAAGAGCTTGAGGACGAGTCTATTTTTCCAGGGCCCTGTCATCGAATTTGTAGCCCACTCCCCGTACGGTCAGCAACCACTCCGGCTTGTGGTCGTTCTTTTCGATGGCTTTTCTCAGCCTTCGGACATGGACGTCCACGGTGCGGGGATCCACGAAGACCTCGCTTCCCCATACCCGGTCGAGGAGTTGATCGCGGCTGACGACTCGGTTGGGATTTTGAACTAGAAACCGGAGAAGCTCGAATTCCTTCAGCGTCAGGCGCACGGCTTTCCCTCTAATAAAAGTCTCGTAGGTCGAGAAGTTGATCTTTAAGGGACCCTTTTCGTAAATCTCGATCCCATCGGCCGTGAATACGATTTCAGCTCTGCGCAGAATCGCTTTGACCCGGGCCACCAGCTCCCTGGGGCTGAAAGGCTTGGTGAGATAGTCATCGGCCCCCATCTCCAATCCCACCACTCGATCCGCCTCACCCGCCTTCGCGGTCAGCATCAGGATGGGGAGTCGCGCGGTTTCAGGCCGCTCGCGCAATATCCGGCAGACCTCAAGCCCGGAGAGGCTCGGGAGCATCAAATCGAGTATGACCAGGTCGGGCTTTTCCAGGCGTATGGTCTTGAGGGCCTTCTCTCCATCCTCAGCCTCGAGAACCTTAAACCGTTCCTGAGTCAGGTTGTAGTGAACCAGCTTGCGGATATCCGGCTCGTCTTCGACAATCAGGATTTTTTTTGCGGCCATGCAGAATGCGGATCAGATCGACTGGGGAATCTCTTTAATGTGGCGGATGCTTTTCCCTTTGACCATGAAGATGACCATCTCAGCGATGTTGGTGGCATGATCGGCGATGCGCTCGAGATATTTGGACACCGAGCTGATCTTCATGGCCCGGCTGACGGTGTGCGGGTCCTCGATCATGAAGCTGATGGTCTCCCGGAAGATCTGGCTATTCAGTTGATCTACCTCGTCATCGTCTTTGCAGACCTTGAGTGCCAGGTCCGTATCTTCTCGCACGAAGGCGTCCAGGCTTTCCCGGATCATCCGCTCCGAGATCTTCGCCATCCGCGGGACATCGATATAGGGCTTGAGCCGGGGCTCCTGGTTGAGCTCCAGGGCCCGCTCGCAGACATTCACCGCCATGTCGCCGATGCGCTCCAGGTCGGTCGTAATCTTTAGCCCTGTAGTGATAAAGCGAAGGTCCTTGCCCGCCGGTTGATGCAAGGCTAATAGATGAATGCATAGTTCGTCGATTTCAACGTCCAGGCGATTGACCTCATGGTCTCTCTGGATGACCATTTCAGCCAAGGGAGAATCCCGGTCGACCAGGGAGTTGACCGCCTTTTGGATCTGGTCTTCCACCAACCCTCCCATATAGAGGATGTCTTCACGCAGTTTCTTTAGATCCCCCTCATATCGTTTGTCTGTATGTTCGACCGGCATGGTCTCCTCCTCTTAACCGAATCGCCCAGTGATGTAATCCTCGGTCTGGCGCTTCTCGGGATTGGTGAACATTTTGACCGTATTACCGAATTCTATCACTTGGCCCAGGTAGAAAAAAGCCGTGTAATCCGACACGCGGGCCGCCTGTTGCATGTTGTGGGTGACGATGACGATCGTGAAAGATTCCTTGAGCTCGTGGATCAGCTCCTCGATCTTGGCCGTGGAGATCGGATCCAGGGCCGAGCAGGGCTCATCCATCAGTAGCACCTCCGGCTCCACGGCCAGGGCTCGTGCGATGCATAGCCGCTGTTGTTGTCCCCCGGAGAGGTCCGTGGCGCTCTTATGGAGGTTGTCTTTCACCTCGCCCCAGAGGGCAGCGCGCTTCAAGCTATTTTCTACCACCTCATCCAACCTTTGGCGGTTGTGGACCCCCGCGATCCTTAGTCCATAGATCACGTTTTCATAGATGCTTTTTGGGAAAGGATTCCACTTTTGGAAAATCATGCCCACTCGCCTTCGGAGATCGATAACATCGGTGGAAGGACTATAGATCTCCCGCCCGTGGATCTTGACGCTTCCGGTTATGGTGACGGTATCAATGAGATCGTTCATGCGGTTGAGGCAGCGGATAAGGGTGGTCTTGCCGCAACCGGAAGGGCCGATGAGGGCGGTGGCCTTCTTTTCAAGAATCTCGACGTTAATGGATTTCAGCGCATGAGTGGCGCCGTAGTACGCGTTGAGATCTTGCACCTGGATGATGAGCTTGGAGATGTCAGAAGCCTCCTTCTCCACTGGCCCCTTGGTAGTCACAACTTCTGGCATTTTGATCCTGGGTATCTCTAGTCCTTCTTGCAACTCCATCTTATCTCCCATTAGATTGATTTTCCACATCCGGCTTTAGCTTTATCACCTCTACCATTTGATTCGTTTGCGGAAGCGGTAGCGCAGGTAGATGGCCAGCCCATTCATAGCCAAGGTCATGACCATGAGGACGAGCCCTGCAGCCGCGGCGTTCAGGTGAAATTCTCTTTGGGGGCGGGAGATCCAGTTAAACATCTGGATCGGCATGACCGTAAACGGAGACATAAGCCATTCGAATGACAGAAAAGGAAACGCCGATGTTATGGGCGGGTTGGGGAGGAAGGCGATGAAGGTCAAGGCTCCGATGGTGATGAGAGGAGCAGTTTCTCCGATGGCCCTGGATAAGGCGATGATCACTCCAGTCAAAATGCCGCCGGTGGAGTAGGGCAGGACGTGATCCCTCACGGTCTGCCACTTGGTGGCCCCTAGGGCATAGGCGGCCTCACGGATGCTGCCTGGAACTGCTCTGATAGATTCACGGGTCGCGACGATGACTATGGGCAGGATGAGCAAGGCGAGAGTGAGCCCGGCCGTCAGGACACTCTGGCCGAGATGAAGCTGGTAGACAAAAAGACCCAGGGCCATGAGGCCATAGACGATGGAAGGCACCCCGGCCAGGTTGGCGATGTTGATCTCGATCAAAGCCGTGAGCCAGTTCTTGGGGGCATACTCCTCCAGGTACACTCCCGCAGCGACACCTAGTGGCACGGCGGTAGCTGCCGTCACTAACATCACCAACGTGGTGCCTACCCAGGCGGAAAGTATTCCCGCCTGCGCCGCGAAGCGCGAGGGATAAGAGGTAAAAAATTGCCAGGAGAGGCGGGCGGCTCCATCTGCAGCCAAGTCCACCAGCAAGGCCAGGAGCGTTATTAGCCCCACCAGCAAGGCCAGGAGGCCGATGATGGCAAAAAGGGCGTCGAGACTCTTGCGACGCGCAATGTTTTGCGTATCTTCCATTTCTTTTCTATTCCCTGGGTTTCAGCCCGTTACTCGCAACTCCAAACTCGAAACTGTCTTCAGTAAATCTCCCGGTAGCGCTTACGGAGCAGATAGCCCGCTATATTAAAGGCCAGCGTCATCAGCATCAGAGTAAGGCCTGCCGCAAAGATGCTCTGATAGGCGATGCTACCGTGCGGCAGGTCGCCCAGACTCACTTGAACGATAAAGGCGGTGATAGTTGCCGCTCCTTCCGTAGGGTTCAGTGTCAGATTAGGCTGGGTCCCTGCCGCAACGGCAACGATCATCGTTTCGCCAACTGCACGGGAGAAGCCAAGGACGTAGGCTGAGGCGATGCCAGAGAAAGCCGAGGGAACGATGACTCTTAGCGCCGTTTGCAAGCGGGTGGCGCCCATGGCGTAGGAGCCTTCCCGGATGTGCACGGGCACGGCTTTCATGGCGTCTTCGCTCAAGGAACTTACATAGGGGATGATCATTATACCGATGACTATTCCCGCGCTCAGCATGTTGAAGCCTGGGAGATCGGGCAGGAGCTTTTGAAGCAACGGCGTCACAAACAATAAAGCAAAATAGCCAAAGACCACCGTAGGCACTGCGCTGAGGAGCTCGAGAGAGGGTTTTATCATTTCACGCAGCCGGTGATTGGCGTACTCACTCAAGTAGATCGCGATGACGGTCCCCAGCGGCAGGGCCACCAAGAGGGCCACGCCGGAGGTCACCAAGGTGCCGGTAACTAAGGGCATGATCCCGTAGCGCGGATTGACGAAGAGAACTGTCCACTGGGTGTCGGTGAGGAACTCGATGATCGAAACGTGCGCGAAAAATTGAAGAGACTCAAAGACCAAGACGCCGACGATGCCTAAAGTCACAGCGATAGATGACAGGGCTGCTAAAAAGAGCGTGAACTCAATGAGACGCTCGCGGGCGCGGCGAAGGGTCCAGCGCGAGAGCATGGACTGGATCAGGGTTCTCAGGTTCCTACTCTCTGAATAGTCACTCTCAGCTGCTGGGATATGTTTTGCCATCGTGCTTGCGGCTTGATCAACAAGGGTTGACGTTACACAGAGGATGAGAGGAGGGTGCCCAAGGGGACACCCTCCTTGTTTCTGACCTCACTTTTTAGAGCTTAGGTTCGCGCTTGAGCAAGTCATCAATCTTGACTCCCACCTCGGCCTCGCCACCGAAGGCAGTTCCCACTTTTACTGACTTCACGCGCGCCAACCCCACCGTATAGGCTTTGGCCGGAAGCGCTATATATTTTACCTCCCTAACCAGCTTGGGCGCGTTCTTCAGATAAAACTCCACGAACTCCTTGACCTCAGGCTTTCCAAGCGACCCTTTGCTGACGTAGATGAAGATGGGCCTGGAGAGAGGCTGGTAGGTGCCGTCCTCCACGGTCTTCGCCGATGGCAGGACAGGCCCTTTGCCGCCATCAACGGCCACGGCCTTGAGCTTGTCCTGGTTCTCCGCGTAGTAGGCAAAGCCGAAAAAGCCTAGGGCGTTTCTGTCGTTGGCGATGCCTTGGACCAGCACGTTATCGTCTTCGCTGGCGGTGAAATCGCCCCGGCTGGCCTTGGCCTTGCCCGTGATGGCTTCTGTGAAGTAGTCGAATGTACCCGAGTCAGCGCCAGCGCCGTAGAGCTTCAGGGGTGCATCGGGCCACGAGGAGCGAATCTGGTTCCAGTTCATGATCTTCCCCTGTGCAGCGGGCTCCCAGATTTTTTTCAGTTCCGCCACCGTCATCGAAGGGGCCCAATTGTTTTTGGGATTGACCATCACAGTCAGGGCATCAAAGGCCACCGGAAGCTCAACATATTCGATCCCCGCCTGCTTACAAACGTCCATTTCCTGCTTGAGGATGGGCCTTGAAGCGTCGCTGATATCGGTCTCGCCACGGCAGAACTTCTTGAAGCCTCCGCCGGTGCCCGCAATACCAACGGTCACCTTTATGGCTCCCCTTTTAGCTTTTTGGAACTCCTCCGCTACCGCCTCGGTGACCGGATAGACCGTGCTGGAACCGTCGATTTTGATTATCTGCTGCGCCTGTGCGGACATGACAGGCAGACCGAACATTCCTGCCAATGGAACGGCAGCACCTAGGATAAACCCCAATAAGTACGTAATCTTTTTCATCTTTCTCTCCTTTTTAGTTTTTGTAACATTGAATTGTTACGAACGGGTTACAAAAAGGTTAACCTTCTATGACGCTTAACATGGGCTACGGCATTGAAATTCCATATCTCCTCCTTATCGTCTTATTATCTTTGACGTTACAGATAACGACGAAACTTGACCGGCGCGTGAGGCTTACTGGTTACGTGAATGTGACCCTGCAATAGCTTCACGAATCCTTCACCAAATTGAGCCCGATCCCCAGACCCCCATACTGTCGTGTCTGCGAACCATCCAGTTGCCGAAAGCGCTCAAAGACAATCTCCAGGTTTTTCTCTTCCATCCCCATGCCGGTATCCTCCACGCGAATGCAGAGCACCGACTCCGCCAGCCCGGCCTCGATCCGCACCCTGCCTTCCGTGGAACTCTTCCCATGATTCGAGGAGAGGTTCCCGCTCTTTTCTTTGGCGAGCTGACTTCACCACAAAATTTTGTCCTCCTATTTTGAACACCTGCCTAACTCAAGGAGAGCTCATCCAGATGGGGAGAAAGCTTCGAATATTTTCCCTCCACTTTTTCTGGCGGTTTGTCCTGAATTTTCTCTGACTGATCAAGGTGGTCAACTAGCCTCCGCTCCATGGGAGAGTAGACAATAGCCAGAGTCCGCAGGGCTCCGAGCACCAGAGCCATCAAGGCGAGGGCGGCGAGTTGCAAGGGAGACGTTTGATGCTGGTAGAGCCCGATCATGACCTCTCTCAGGATAAAAACCAGGGTGGCGTCCACAATGAACGTGAGCCTCAGCCGATGTTCGCGAAAATATTCCACCAGACTCTTGAAAAGCTCCAGAATGATAAAGAAAGTCAGGAGGTTCGTCACCGTGAAGCCAAATGCCTCTTTGAGATCGCTTCTGGCCATGACCTTCCAGGTCTCCAGAAACAGACGGAAGAGCCCTATTGCCAGGATAAGGACGACGAAAAAGATCAAGGATTTGAAAAAGAGATCCATGACACGGTTGAAAAAGGCCACCGCATTAAAACCCCGCCAGAGTTGATCCAATGTTTTAGGTCGGTTCATCGATGCTCCTCATGCCCGCCGGTCCATGATGCTCGTCTTTTGGAGACTTTTAAGCCTCGAAGGTTTGTAAAGTCCTCGCCATCGGCACACGGTCGCCGCGCCAGGGCCGCGCGATCTGAGGAGGACAGATCGAGAGCACGGGACACGGCGCTTCTCTACTGACCGCCTCGGAGACGCTGTGAGACAACAAGCGCCGGAACCACCTTAGATCGCGCTTGGCCATCACAATGAGATCCACCTCTTCTTGGCAGGCCGCGCTAACGATTTCGTCGGAGACATCCCCCGAGCCCACTCTCAGCGTGTACTTCAGATCGCCTAACCCATCGCTGAGGTGGCCCTGAACGAAGCGGCTGAGATCCCGCCTTGCCTCACGAAGCGCGTCGTCCAGGATAAGCTGGATGGCGGGCTGGCCGTAAATGGCCTCGGCTTCCCAAGAAGCAGCAAATGAATAGACCGAGAAAAAAGTCACGTGGAGCAGGACCAACTCGGCTCGATACTGATGCGCCAAAGAGATGGCGTAGGATGCCCCCGTTTTCGAATTGACGGAAAGATCTGTGGGCACAAGAATCTTTTTAACGATCATAAAAAACTCCTCCTAATGATTTTCCTCTAGCTTTTTCGACAACTCCGTCCCATTCCCTAAAAGATCCGCCAGGGCGCAGGCAATCACGTGATAGGCCAGCTCATGATCTCCGAGAAGAGAAATCGCCGATGCCCTGAGCGCAGCCACAAACTCTCCCAAAGTAACCGTTTCGAGACGTCTGGCTTTCATGTCCGTTTCCAAAAATAAATTTAACACCGGACTATGAGACCCCGGTGAAGCGCAGATGATCTTTTGTTTACGAGGAAGGTTAATCTTTTTTCTGTAGAGCAGAGGGATGAAGCGAAACGGTCTCTTCCAGGACCGGAATGAGCAAGTCACACTTCGTCATGTCCCTATTGATATCCGCGCAAAAGATTACCTTAGCCTCCGGCCAGGGAGCGCTGAAGATGGCGAGCTGGACATTGGAGTTTTCGACGCCCACCCACTCCTCGCAACCGTAGCCCAACTCGCCGAACTTCTCTTTGAAGAGGTTATGCAAGAGGTATGGGGCATGCACCCGGATTCTTAACTGCGTCCAATAGATGGGGTATACACCGGCAAAAGTCTCGAGGTCTTTGAGGCTGGCGCGCCGGTGGACCATGACGTGAATCGGCGCGTCCGGGTTGCCCATCAGCAAGGACTCATACAGGTAGACTCGGATTAATTTTTCTAAGGCTCCATCCCCAGAGGGCAAATACGGCAGGTCGGACGGAATCTTGACGAAGACCGCCGGCTTGGCCCCGATCCGATTCCGGCTGAATTTTTGGACGACCTCTTCGATCAACGCGCCTAACTCTATCCGTTCCATAAGGCATCCTCCGATGGCCGATAGATCTTTAAGCAAATATAGGCTCGGTAGATTAAGCGTGTATGATGACACGGTGAAATCTAGATGAATTGCTCGCCGGGAGACGCGGGGAGAGAGGGGTTGTCCCTCTCCCCTCCACGCCTCAACTCCGGGATCACCGGAGCGAGGCTCCAATGACGCGAACAGGCTTCGCGCAGACAGGACCCCCCTGGTGCCTTTCATCTCACACTCTTGTAGCAAACGAGGCGTTAAGATCGTGTGACGGCAGGTAGAAGTTTTCGTGAAGCGGTCGGGTTGATGCGGGGCGCGCTTTAATCGTATAAAGATCGCGTGGAAGGCTCTATTTCTTCTCAGCCGCGCCGCTTTCCGGCGCTCGCGAACCGCCACTTTCGCCTCTATTGGATCTCCTCCGCCTTGGCCGCCACCGCCGATAACGTGGAGCACGTGATCGGCTACTGGGTCATCTGGCAGGTGACCCATTCGCCGTTCTGGCTGGGCTACGCGGTCGTCTCCCACTGGTTGCCCTTTACCCTGTTCTCACTCCATATGGGATCGCTGGCGGATCGCATCAACAGCCGCACCCTGATTCAATTCTCGCAGCTGCTCTACGTCCTGGCCTCGCTCGGCTGGGGAATTCTCATCCTCACCGACCGGTTGCAGCCCTGGCACATCGCCATCATGCTCCTCGCTCACGGCTTCGCCGGCTTGATCGCGGGTCCGAGCAGCCAACTCCTGGTTTACGAGATGGTGGGACCAAGCTCCCTCATCAGCGCGATCAGTCTCAACTCCTCGATCCGCCACATCGCCACGGTATTGGGACCGGCCATTGGCGGCTTTTTCATGGCCACGGTCGGGCCCGGCTTAGGGTTCTTCGCTAATATTTTTCTCTACCTCCCGCTCTCGCTTTTGATGCTCAAGCTCCCCTATCGCGGCGGCTCGGCGACAAGGAAAGGAGGGGCCAGCTGGCAGGCGATCTTCGAGGGGTTGAGGGCGATCCGCGAAAAACCGGTCACCGTCGGTCTCCTGCTGATCTCGGCTCTGACCTCGCTTCTGTTGGGCAACGCCTTCCAGGCGCTCATGCCGGCCTTCGCGGAGAGATTGCAACTGAGCTCGACGGGTTACAGCATTCTCCTGTCGGCCAACGGGGTCGGGGCGATTCTGGGCACCCTGGGTCTCGGGATCATTGGCTCCACGCGTCTCCGACCGGTGGTGGTCACGGTAGGAGCTCTTTTGTGGTCTCTGCTACTGATTGTGTTCGGGGCGTGGCTCTGGTTTCCGCTCTCGTTCCTTACCCTCTGTCTCATCGGAACGACGAGCGTGATTTTTACCTCGATGGCCCAGAGCATCATTCAGGCCTCAGCTCCCGATCACTTGAGAGGGCGAATCATCGGCGCCTATAACCTCGCCGCCCATGGCATGCGGGTGGTGAGCGGTTTCATCGTGGGCGGTTTAGCCTCGTTTATGGGCGCGCCGGTGGCGATCATTCTCGGCGGAACGGTGATCGGCCTGGCGGTCCTTGCCACGACTACCGCTATCCGCTCCCTGTGGCGCTCAGACTTAAAAGAAGAGGAGACGGAGGAAAAAGAGGTTCAGACAGCGGCGGCGACGGGAGCCTGAGCACGGTCTCGTTATTCGTGTTCGTGGCTCGTGCTCGTCTAACAGAAGATAAATGTTCTGATTTCGGAATTCTTTCTTGCGAGCACGCATCACGAGCACGAGCACGGAATTGAGGCTTTTTCAGCAGCCTGCTAAAGCCGCTGGGGCTCGATCAGGACCTTGATCGAGTCTCGAGCTTCCGCGACGAGGCGAAATCCTAAGCCGGCTTCAGCCAGATTGAATCGGTGAGTGATCATCTCGTCGGCGTTTACAGCGCCGCTCTGGAGGAGCGCCATCGCCTCCAGAAGATCTTGAGGGCTTGCAGCGTAGGAAGTGGTGACGGTCACCTCGTTGCGCCAGAAATCGTAGAGCGGTAAGGGCACGGTCACATCCGCGGCCGTTGGCGCAAAAAAGAGCAGCGTTCCCCCTCGTTCCACCGACTGCATCCCCTGGAGAACCGCCGGCATGGCGCCGGTAGAAACAATCACGAGATCGGCCAGCCGGCCTTCGTTTATTTCTCTGAGCTTCACGGGCACGTTTTCGCCGGCATGAATGACCCCATCGGCGCCGAGTCGCTTCGCCGCCCCGAGACGGAATTCGTTGACATCCGTGGCCACCACTCGCGCCGCTCCCCGCGCGCGCGCCACCTGAACGTGAAGGAGCCCCGAGATGCCGCTCCCGATCACGAGGACGCTCTGGCCGGGCGCGAAGCGGGCCAGCCGCTGCCCCCGCGCCACGCAGCCCACCGGCTCGATAAAAGAACCCTGCGCAAAAGAAAGTCCGGAAGGCAAAAGAAAGGTGCCCGACTCGACGTTGATCTTCGGCACCCGAACATACTCGGCGAAGCCGCCGGGGTCGAAGCGGGTCGTTCTTAGCGTGTCACAGACGGAATGGTGGCCGCTCAGGCAGTAGCGGCAGCGGTTGCAAGGAACATGGTGGGAGACAAATACGCGGTCGCCGACCCGGAACTGCTGAACACCCTCTCCCACAGCGGCAATCTCGCCGGCGATCTCGTGTCCCAATACGAGCGGCGCCTTCTGTATGCGGTACCATTCCATGACATCCGTGCCGCAAACTCCGCTGGCATGGATGCGAACGAGAAGCTCGCCCGGACCGATCGCCGGCACAGGCATCTCTTCGAGACGCACGTCCCGGTTATTGTAGTACATGGCCACTTTCATAGTTATGAGTTCTTAATTTTGAATTGTGAATTAAAAACTAAAAATTCAAAACTCAAAATTGACAAGGGTCATTGCGGGAGGCCGTGAACGAAGGGAGCCTGATGCCGCCCACGGCGCAGGCCGGTCCTTACCCCGCCGCCCGTCTCGCCTTGGCGCCCTTGGCGCTCTCGTAGATGCGATAGGCCTCCTCCACCGAGGCCTTATCGTGGACGATCGCCCCGACGGCCCGGATCATGCCGACCGGATTATCGGACTGAAAAATATTCCGACCCATGTCCACCCCGACCGCCCCCCCGGCGACCGAGTTGAAGGCCAGCTCCAGGGCCTCTCTTTCCGGGGTCTTTTTCCCTCCCGCGACGATGATCGGCACCGGGCAACTCTGCACCACGCTCTCAAACTCCTCGCAATAATAAGTCTTCACCAAATCGGCGCCCAGCTCCGCGGCGATGCGGCAGGCAAGCCCCAGATAACGGGCGTCCCTGGCCATATCCTTGCCCACGGCCGTGACCGCCAGGACGGGAATCCCGTATTTCAGTCCTTCATCCACTAGCCGCGCGAGACTCACCAGGGTCTGCTTCTCAAACTCCGAGCCCACGAAGATGGACAGCGCCATGGCGGAGACGTTCAGGCGGACGGCGTCCTCGATGGAGACCGTGATCTCCTCGTTGGAAAGCTCCTTCAAGATGCTGGTCCCGCCGGAAACACGAAGGACGATGGGGATGTTGGCGGCGGGGTCCACCGAGCTCCTGAGCACTCCGCGCGTCAGCATGATGGAATCCGCGTAGGGCAAGAGCGGCTCAATAGTCTTCCGCGGCTCCTCCAACCCGCTCGTAGGGCCGAGAAAATAACCGTGATCCACGGCCAGCATCACCGCCCGCCCGTCCGCCGGCTTGACGATCCTGGCAAAACGGTTTCGCATTCCCCAATCCATAAAGAATTCCCCCATTTTCAAGAGATAAAATCTCACCACCCCTATCACAAAAGCGGTGGAAAAGTGAAGCCGCTTTAGAGCGTCTTGGCCAGGAGGCCGGCCAACCATCCGGCCACGAGAGGGAAGAAAAGGCTCACCACGATGCGAAGAGCGAAAAGCCGCGGGCCCAGAATCGTCAGCTCGTAGAGGATAATGCCCCCGCCCCAAAGGGCCCATGAGGTGACGTAGACCGTTACGGTCTGGATACTGGCGCCGGATTGATAGAGAGAAGCGGCAATAGGAATACTGATGAAGGGGCCGCCGAAAGTGAGGATGCCCGCTAAATAACCCACCCCGATCCCTCTCCATCCAGACTCCTTGCCCAGCCACTCCCGCACCATCGCTTCCGGCACCAGGACGCGGAGATAGCCCGCGATCAAAAAGGCGCACAGGAGCGCCGGCAAGATGGGAAGGACCATCTTGGCTCCGGTCGTAATCCCCGCGATGTGGCGATTCCCACCCTGGAGATAAGCGACGGCCGCGAGGATGACGGTTATCGCGACTACCACCAGATTGACAACCTTCACGTCATCCTCCTCGTCTTGAGTTTTCGGCCAAGAATCGGCTTACTGGGTAGCAAACCAGTAAGAGATCGAAAGGATATTCAGCGCGGTGCCCACAACCTGCAGCAATAGGCCGTCACGCACCAGATGGTGCCAGCTGCCTTTTTCATTTCTCAGGCCCAGCGCCTTTTCCAAACCCCACGCCGGCCCCCAGAGCTGAACGGTCAGAAAGAGCGTCCCCAATCCCTGCATCATCATTCCAAGAAAGACGAGCGACTTGATATCGAGCATGTTACCTCCCGTGAAGATCCCCGAGCGCTTTTTTCGCAGGCCCTTGAGCGCGCCCCGGATGAACTTCTCATTGCACCCGTTGCCGGGAAAATGTCAAGAGTGCCATGATCACAATCACGTTGACACCAGAGCCCAACAGGAGATAGTCTCGGCCCGCTCCAGCCAATCCGCTGGGCCGAGGAGAAATTATGGGTGAAGCAGGGCGCTTCCTTCAAGCGGGGGGTTATGTCCTCCAAGCTATCGCGCAATACGTTCTGCCGGGCTTGTTCCTATCCTGGCTTCCGGGCTGGCTTCTCCGGTGGCGCTACCCTGTGCGCCGTTGTCAGCAAGCCCTTGAGCTCTTCACCGAAGGAACGGGGCCGCATATCTGGCTCAACCCGGACCGGGCCTCACCCGCGATAGACGCATTTTTACTCCGTTTCTTCAGCGCCCTTCCGTTTCCTGTAATCGTGGAGAGCCTCAGGCTTAGGCTGAGCGTTAATCAGAGACAGGTAAAATCCCTGGACTTGATCAGCCGGGTCGCGATCGCCCCGCGCGCCCTCACAAGCCTCACGGTGCACGAATGGAGCCTGACCGAGAACGAGGCGAAGTTTTTCGACTCCCTGCCGGACCCGGCCCCGGTGCTGACCTTCGCCGTGACGGCGCAAATGCGCGCGCCGGTCGGGGATTTCGAGCGGGTATTTGAAATCAAAATGCGGGCGTTTGTTTTTCGAGGAGCGGCTCAGGACTAAAGGGCCCCGGCACTTTTTCTCACCATCTCGATACTCACGCTGCCGATAGAAACCTGACTGATAATTTTTACGGGCATCCTGGCCTCATCGGCGGAGATCCAAATCGAGGCCTGCCGGACCTTTTCGGCCAACCCCGAGCGGCTGAGATTAAAAATCCGGGGAACGATTTTGTAAGTATCGAACTCGCTCCCCCTCACCACGATCCGCTCGCGCGCGACCACGTTCAGGATGACCGCATAGAGGCTTTTTCCTCCGAAGACTTCCAGCCGAACCGAATTCCCTATCTTGAAATCGAGGGTTCGCGCAAAATAAGCCGCCGAGACCGGGTCGAAGGTGCGCGGGGCAATGAGCTCATAATCCCGAGCTTTGCTTCCCTTCTGGCGATGGATGATCCACTTTTGGCCGGGAAGATCGAAATTCGCGATGGTATCGACGCTCTTACGGTTCTCCCTCTGGCGGAAAACGAATCTGCGGGGATAGGCGGTTTCAGCCTCAAAGGACGCTTCGACCCTATCCCGCATCTTCCAGATAGGATTCAAGTAGCTCCAGGTCTCGGCCGAGATCTGCACTTCATAGAGCTTCTTTCCCTCCACCCATGTTGGAGCGATGCGAACGTCCGCCGAAGCCAAAGGAATCCCGTTCCAACTCGCCACGTACTCGACTCTTTCAGGGTAATCGAAGGGATGCGAATCAAGGCGGCCCTGTGGCTGCGAGGGCGTGGTCCCGTAATCGGCGGCAGAAGAGCGAAGGGCGCCACCGAGCCACAGGAATAACACTACGGAGATGGCCGCCCAAAGCCTCCGGCGGGAGGGCAAAGCGAATGTGGAACCATACACCATAAACAACCGATTATCTTTGTGGCCCCAGGCGAGAGTCAGGCCCTGCCTGAAGAGCTGAAAGCCCGTCTCCGCTTCTATTGCTTGAGGATCTCTCTGAGGAGCTTCTCCACGGGAGCGTGGTCGGCCCTCTCGGCGGTTGCCATCATGACGTATTTGACGCCCGGCCGGCGGCGGTTTTCCGGCGGGATGGGATCTTTTGGGATATCCGTGCGCATCGAGTCAAAAATCGTGTCGGGACGATTCATCAACTGTTGGAAGACGGTCTGCCCTTCACGCGAGAGGAACCAGTTGATAAAGACCTTGGAGGCGTTGGGGTGCGGCGCGCGGTTCAAGAGCACCATCGTGCTGTTGCCGCCGGGAGAGATCGTCGGCGCCTCCGGCCAGTGTGATGTCCTGAGCTCGTCGACCGGGAGTCCCTGATCCTTCGCGTACCTCGCGTCCCCGCAGAAGAGACATAAGGGAAATTTCCCGACCGAAAGCCAGTCGGCCGCTTGCCGGCTGTCGCGGGTGAAGGTGATCTCCATTTCCGTGAAGAGGCGCCTCAGGAACTTCGGGCCCAACTCCGGCATATGGTAAAACTCGCGCAACCCCAGACGGGCCGCTCCCGGAAGTCGGGTATCGATCGAGAGGATCTTGCCCTTCCACTTCGGGTTCAGGAGATTCTGATAAGACTTGAACTCCGCGGGTTTGACCAGCCGCGTGTTGTAATAAATCCGCCCCTGCGAGATGGGACCGTTAAAAACGAAGACATATTTTCCTTCCTCGTCCACATAGTGGTGCTTTCCCTCCCACCATTTGGATCCATCGAGCACCTCAGGAAGAATGAAAGCGGCATGGATCGGGTCCAGGGCCTTTCCTTGATAGAGGACATAATAGGGCGTGCCGGGGCCGGTCACCACGACGTCGGGGATGTATCTCTCCGCCCGCCTTTCCGACAAAATCCGCACCGCTACCTGCAGCCCGCCGGAGACGGGCAGGACACCGATCTTGGGAAATTTCTGCTGGAAGACCTTGAGGATCTTTTCGAGATCGTCGCTGGTCGAAAGATAAACGGAAAGCTTGCCCTCCTTCTCGGCCGCCTTGACGGTCTGCTCCCACTCTCCCTGCCATCCCGACTTGGGATCGGCGGCGAAAGACGGGCCGGTTAGGCTTAGGAGAAATAAGGAAAAGAAGGCCAGGGAAAAGAAGCGAGGGTTCATAGAAACCTCCTGGCTGCGCATATCAGCCTCCGCCTGAACTCTTTAGTGAGTTCTATGATTTCTCGTTGGACCCTATAGTTAGCGATTACAGGAAAAAGGGATGGACGACCTTTCTCCTCTCCACGCGGAGGTGATCGTCATCCTCCGGAACGGGCTCCTCCCAAAGCTTGAGCCCGCCGTCGATTTCCTTTCTGCATACCGTAAATCTTGCCCATTCGACGTCGTCAATCTCCGGGTAGTCCTCGCGGAGGACATTCCCGCGGCTCTCCTTCCTTCTTAGAAGAACCGCAAGCGCGGGCTCGAATGCCACCACGAAGTTTTTCAGCCCGTTCACTTTCGCCAACTCATGGGGCTCCGCAGCCTTCAGGCGGGGCAAGGCTTCGGCCCTGATTTGCCGGATCTCTTCCAGGGCCCTTGTGAGATTTGTCCCGCTGAGAACATGATCGACGTCTTCGCTCAGGATCCTCTGTAATTTTCGATGGACCTCCCCATAAGTCACTCCCTGAGCGACGCCGAGCGGGGCCAAGGCCTCTCTGGTCAGCTCCTCGATCTGAGACCGGTCCACAGGGATATCGCCGCACCCCCGGACGTACTCGCCGGCATTCTCTCCAGCCCAGGCCCCAAGGACGGAAGAGCCCGGAAGGGCCTGGCCCATGCTGATATAGGCCCCGTCGGTGCAGTTCCCTGCGGCATATAAGCCCGGGAGCGACGTTTCACATCGCTCATTGAGCCGGGCTCCGCCGCCGGAGATCCCGCTGGTCGCGGCGAAGGTGGATCCATAGGGAATTCCATCCTTGCTCAGATCGTACCCGGCTCGCTCAAAGGTATTCATCACGATCGGGACGACCTGCTTTACCAGGCGGTGCTGTTCGGGAGTAAAATGGGTGGCATCCAGGTACACTCTTCTGCCGGCCTTCATCTCCTTGACGATCGCATTGCTCAACGCCGATCGCCGGCCGCGCATCTCGGCCGCGTGAGAGTACTTCCCTTGCCTCCCCGCTGTCGAGATGATGTCTTCGCCTCGATCATTCACAAACCGGCATCCCAAGCCCCCCAGCATCTCCAGGGCCGGAGCGCAGTGAAATTCCGTGGGACGCAATGATCCGCCGCCGAACTCCATCTTGCCGAGGACCGCGCCCGCCTGAAACATCATCGCGATGCCGTCCGCCGAGGCGTTAATCGGCATGCCGTAAAATCCTTTCCCCATGGGGGCATAGGGAAACAAATAAGGCCCGGTGGTCAGGACCGTCGCTTTGGCTTTGAAGACCCATGGCTCGCCGCTTCGGGTGTGGACCCCGACAACCCCGACGACCTTTCCTTCTGTGGGACGCTCTCCGTCGCTGGTTAAAAGGCCGGTCGCCATCACCCGGTTCACCACCTCTACCCCTTTTCCGAGCGCCGTGCCCCGAAGCGCCATCATCATCTGCGGCCCGCCCTCCGCCATCATCGCGTTCGTCCGAAACGGAAGCCCGCTGCCCCCGCCAAATTCGCGCACAATCTTTCCCCCCTCCTTCACCCACTTCACGCCCCATTGGTCCATCTCCATGAGGAGATCATAGGTTCGCAGAATCGCCTTTCCCGCCAGCCGCCGGTTGACCAGCGGAGTGGTGCATGCGGACTTGATCCAGGCATCGAGGTCGTCGCCGGGCATGTAGGCCCCGTAAACCCCGGAGGCGAGCCCGCTGCAACCGCTCCGGCCGAAGAAGGCTTTGTCGACCAGGGCCACCTCGGCACCTTTCTCTCTTGCCTTGATGGCGGCAAAGGCGCCCGCAATGCCGCCGCCAATCACCAGGACGTCGGTTTGAATCTCATGTCCGGATGTCATGATCCCTTCCGCACTCCTTTCGCCACAGCCTAACCGGGAAATCCTCGAGGCGAGACCAGGACGGCATCCACCGGACAATCGAACTCGCAGAGAAAGCAGACCTGGCAGTCTTCCGGATAGGCGACCTCCGCCTTGCCCGTCTGGGGAGTCATTCGAATAACATCGGTGGGGCACGATTCTACACAGGCCCCGCAGCCGGTGCAGACCATCTGGTCGATCCTGATAAAATTCATAGCGCTCCTACACCGCCTGGCGCAAAATACCTAATTTTTTCTACTTTCCATCTTCAAAGATCTGCTTGGCGAGCGCCCGAAGCTCCTGGGTTCGCTCCGCCGTTAGATCCTCCACGGTCGGCATCAGGAGAGGTTGGCCTTCGACGTAGCGCATGTCCGGCCGCAGATAATCTTGCGGAACGTCTTTCCTCAAGGACGGCACCTGGTGATTTGTGGCATAGATCGTTTGTCCTTCCTTGGTATAGATCCAATGGAGAAGCCACTTGGCGGCATTGGGGTGAGGGGCGTTGGCCAACAAATGGACGCCCTGCGTCGCCACGTGAGAGCCCTCCTTGGAATGTATGAACTTTACCGGCGCCCCCTCGAGCACCAGCTGCCGCGCGCGCGAGTTCGAGGGCGAGATCGCGAGCGGGTAGACTCCGCGCGCCACCTGATCCACAGAGTCGTTGACTCCGGTCACCAATACGAGCTGCTTGGCGAGCGCGCGCAGGTAATCCAGCCCCAGCAGCCTGTAGGTGGCGTAAAACCAGCCGGAGCCGGTCCCCGGCGCCGCGGGATTCTGGATCACGATCTTCCCTTGCCATCTCGGATGCAGAAGATCCCGATAACTTTTCGGCTCATCGGGCGCCGCGACCATGCGGGTGTTGATGAAAAAACTCGGCGTCAGAGGCATGAAGAGAAAGAGCCAGTCCCGATCTTGCGGCACGGCCGAAGCCGGGTGCAGGCGCCACACATCTTTCTCGAACGTGGACGGCGCAAGAATCGGCGCCAGATATCCTCTGGGTTTGAGCGCCGCATTGACCGTGCCGAACCCGGTCATCGCGATATCCGCCACATACTGCTGGGTGCGCTGCTCCGCCAGCAGCCTGGGCACGATGTCCGTGCCCCCGCCGAGACCGGTCCATTCAACGGCGACCTTGTACTTCTCCATAAAGTGCTGGCCGATCGCCTGCTGCGCTTGCGGAGAGGCGTGGCCCCCGCTGGTATAGATGACGACTTTAGCTTCTTTCCTCGCGCCCGCCTCGATTTCGTTCAAGGATTCCCAGGGCCGGGGCGCGGTGGCCGCTTCCCCGGAGCCGGCGAGAAAGACAAGGAACCAGAGAGAAACGGCCTCGATGAAGCCCCGGCGAACCTTTCTTCCCATCAAAACTCCTTCCGAATGTGCATCCAGTTCTCCCCTCTACCTCTTTCATCTATGGGAAACAAGCCTGGACTTGGGGAGGGCGGAGGCAGATGGAGAATCGCGGGAGAGAAAATTTTTGGAGCCACCCGCCGGACTTGAACCGGCGACCTACTGATTACGAAACGCGTCCCGGCCTGGATGAGGAAAAACCAAAAGAAAAGAAAAAAGAGTAAATACAAAAAGTTGCGAGCTTCGACAAAACATGATTTGTAAGCTGATTTTGGCTCTTTTCTCTAATTATGGTAGCAACCAGAACACAGAACGAGAAGAGGATATGAGGAAACGGTTTAAAGAGAAGAAGCGAAGCTGTGCCTTCCAGTTACTACAGCGCCCGAATCCTAAAAGATGCCCGCAAAAGAATCAAAGTGTGAGGTGATCTCCGATGCCAGTCATAAGTGTCCGATTGAGTGAGCAGGAACTGAAGCGACTTAAAGCTCTGGCCAAAGAGTAAAACAAGGAGAAATCTTCGGACGTCGTTTTAAACGGAACCCGACTTACGCCTTACTTAAACCGGCGCGGCGAAAAGCTCTCCGGACAGACCTGAATACCCCACTGAACTCCGGCAGTACGACCATTTGACCAGCCAACCGACGACTCCATAAAGCCCGTAGCCGTGCCTCCTTAACCTCCAGTTGTCCACGGATGTCTTTAAGGGTCTGACCTCGAAACTTAAGCTTACGGGCAATGACATCGATAAGCTCGGCCAGGTCTACATGAGTGTGCTCGCATAGGTACCAAAGATCATATACGTCGCGAGGCTCGTTCCTGGCCCGGTCGGTTACGGCAATAACTTTCTCTGCGGCAATCTCTTTGAGCGAATAGACCTTAATTGCGGCATTTTCAGGAATATCCTCGTATTCTTCATAACCACGCAACACAGGCCGCTCTTCAACAGGAAAGACCACCTCTTCCCTGATAGTGATGTCCGTTTTGACTTCTCTTCCTCCGGGAAAACCTCCCAGGGGCCCTTCATAAGCAAGGTAGAAAGAATAGCTATTGGCATGTGCATACCGGTCAGCACGTGCATAGCGGACTACTACACCAGAGGCTTTGTAAGCCTCCGCAAATCCAGCTTCGAGTTCCTTTTGGATAGTCTCAAATGGGACGTCCTCACCAAGAGTGAAATCCAGGTCCTCGGAGAAGCGGTAAGCTGCAAAGTAACACTTTTTAAGAGCCGTCCCTCCTTTGAAGAGAAGTCGCTTGCGGAGCGGGCTCCGCGAGAGACCAACGAGAAACCAGGACAAGCAGTAGTCCCGCTCAAGAACGCCCTCAGGAATCCTTCGGCCCCCTTCTTTCGCAAGGCGATTTGAGAGTCGAGAGAGATTGCGTTGCGGTATCAAGGAATCAAGCCCTCACTACCGAGCGAAGCTCTTCCGGCTCAACGTTCAGTTGAAGTCGCCAGCGGTGCAGGTGCTTTCCTTGTTTAGGCAGGATGGGATCGAGAGGAGCGTAGGTGTTTGTGAGGTGATCTCTGAGGGCTTCCATGGTTTTGCTCGTTCCGATCTCGTAGAGTTCCAGCAGGAACCCAAGCCGCCTTATCACGGCGCCAATATCAAGGCGTATCGCGTAAGCAACAAGTCGCTCTGAATTGACTCGTTCCCGCTGCATCCAGAGTCCCTTCGCCACTTCTGTAATCCCGCCACAGTATTCAGGTTGTCTCAGTCCATCGATAATGGTGCGGTCTAGATCGCTTACCTTAACCTTCTCCTGCTTCGTCACCCAATGCTCCTCAATCCCGAAGAGCTGCTTTCTCTTGCCGAGGATGAAGCGGAATTCAGTCCCCATGATCGAGCGGGATCGCAGAGGCTTAACGGTGGTCACATAGACCACAAGTTGTGGCTGAGTGACCATCTGGTGAACTTCCATGGCAGTGCCGTGAGATAGATAGTAGTGTTTGCCTCCGGTCAGGGCCTTTGCCACAAGCCACGGGTGCCCCATATACTCCGTCTCCTTTCCCAGCTCAAAAGGGAGGAGAATAAAAAGTCCTGGTTTGAGCCGGGTTACGAGACCTCTTTCCACAAGCGAGCGGACAAAACTACGGGCTGAGGCATCGGCCAATCCGGTAATTTTTCTCACGTCCCTATTGCCAAAGAGGAACTGACTACGCTCGTGGAGAGTGGTTACGAGCAGGGCAGCCAGGGGTCCGAGGGTTTTAAGGCTCTTTTTATTGTTTAGACGCATTTCGTGCATCTCCAATGCACATTTTACTTACAAAATATAAGAGATTCAAGGCTGGTTTATATTTTAAGCCCTAAACGTGCATTTTCTATGCACGAATAGCAAACAAAACATAAAAACCGGGAGCAGGAATGTTCTTTCCCTCTCTTCATGTGAGGGACTCAGAGCCGTCAAAAACCACTGCGAAGAACTGATACTGTCGGTGCTGGTCGGTTTATGGACTTTCTAAATGGCAACTCGAAGAACCTCGTCCAGCGTGGTCTCTCCGAGAAAGGCCTTGGCGAGACCATCCTGCAGCATGGTCTTCATCCCCTTCTCTATGGCCGCGGCCCTGATCAAACTGCTACCGCGTCGCTCTACGATCATCTGCCTGAACTGATCGTCGATCTCGAAGAGCTCAAAAATTCCCAGCCGGCCCCGGAACCCGCTCCCGTTGCACTGTTGGCAACCCTTCCCACGAAATACCCGGACCTTCGACAAGGGATCCTCCTCCTGACTCAACACACCCTCGCGCTGTAGCACTCGGATCGCCTGGTCAAGATCCGTCCTCGACCGAATGGCGCTCATCAGGGTCATGTCCATGTCTATGCTCTCCCGGCAACTCGTACAGATACGCCGGACCAGCCGCTGGGCAACCACCAGGACGAGCGTAGAGGCGAGAAGAAACGGCTCCACTCCGATATCGAGGAGCCTGGCGACTGCTCCGGTGGCGTCGTTCGTGTGGAGCGTAGAAAAGAGCAGGCGGCCGATTAATGCAGACCGTATGGCGACATCGGCCGTCTCCAAATCGCGGATCTCCCCGATCATAATGATGTCGGGATCTTGCCGGAGGATCGCCCGCAGCCCGGACGCAAAAGTGACTCCCGCAGCCGGGTTGACCCGAATTTGACTTACTCTGGGGATCGTATACTCGATAGGGTCTTCGATGGTGGTAATGTTGACGTTGCTTCGGTGCTCCGTGCCCAACCTGTTGACCGCCGCATATAGCGTCGTCGTCTTTCCACATCCGGTCGGTCCGGTAACGAGGATCATCCCGTGTGGCCGCATAATATCGCGCAGAAAGATCTCGTACTCAGACTCCCCCATCCCGAGATCCTCCAGCCCAAAGACCGTGCTCCCTAGGGGAAGGAGCCGGATGACGATTTTCTCTCCCCAGTGGGTCGGCATAGATGAGACGCGGAGATCCAGCTTGTAGCCTCCCAGGTCGGCATCGAAGCGTCCATCCTGCGGCGCCCGCCGCTCATCGATTCGCATCCCAGCCATGATCTTTGTTCGAGAGACGAGGCCGGGTATAAGCTCGGCGGGAAGGCTCAGCATTTCGTAGAGCAAGCCGTCGATGCGGTAGCGGACGATAGCCTCCAACTCATAGGGCTCGATATGGATATCGGTTGCCCGCACCACGGCGGCAAACTCGAGGATGCGGTCGAGCAGAGCCACGGCGGTGGTCTCTTCTGCCGCCAAATTTATGACTCTCTGGCTCTCATCCAGCGTGGCGCGCTCGAGCAAATCGTGGATGTCCGCCCGGTAAAGCAGCTGGGCGTGCCGGATTGCATTTTCGGAGGCCAGATAGGGCACGACGGTCTTCCCCGTCATCCTTTGGATCTCATCGATAATCTGCCGATCGCGCGGGTTCCACATAGCCAATTGCAGCTCTTTATCCGCGAGATCGAACGGAACCAACAGATGGCTCCTCGCGTACCCCTCGTTTATCGCCTCAAGCGCCTCCCGCTTCACGTCGCTGATCTTCAGGTCGACGAAACCGACTCCCCAGGTCCGGGCGAGTTGCTTGAGCAGAAACTTGTACGGGATGCGCCCGCGCTCCGCCAGAGTCTGCTCAATCGGCACCCCCAGCCTTTTGGCCATCGTGCGGGCCTTTTCGAATTCGGCTTTGTCTATGATCCCGATCTGGTTAACGACGAGATCTCTTAACTCTTCCTCGCTCACCTCAAGTCCCGGCATCAGTCCTTACCCCCTTTCAGGAGCTGCCCTACCTTCTTGACCAGCTGATCCAGCGACAGGTTCGCCTTCACCAGATAGTCTGCCGCGCCCAAATCCATCGCCCGCTTAATATCGCTCTGCTGGCCGAGGCTGCTGAGAATGACCACGGGAATCGATGCCGTCTTGGGATCCTGCTTCAATCGACGCAGCACTTCGAATCCCTGGACCTTCGGTATGATGAGTTCGAGAAGAACCAACCGGGGGGATTCGCTCTTGGCAAGCCGCAGGGCCTTTTCCCCGTCGTCGGCCGCGACCACGTTAAAGCCGTGCCGGCGCAGCGTCGTCTGCACGGCCCGGCGCCGAATTCGATCATCCTCGACCAGCAAGATTCTCCCGGTGGCTTTTTTCATAATCCCGCCTTTCCGCAAGCCTTTCCACGGGTTATTTTCCCACCGGAGCAATGGACCTGTCAATCTGAAATTTGGCACAAAAGCCAATTTGACACGGTCGGTGACGCGGCAGTATCTTTCAGCCATGTGGATAAACCGGCCAGAGTTTCCCCTATCCGGCCCGGGCTTTTCGTTCAGAGCAATCCTCGCGCCCGTCAAACAAAAAAGCAGAGAAGCCGGGCTTGCCTTGCTGGAAGTTATCGTAGCGCTCGCGCTGATCACCGCCACAATGTTGGCTGTCGGCGCCAATGTCGTCTCGGTCGCCCAGGGTCATCGTGTCAGCAGCAACTACACGATCGCCGTCAATCTGGCCCAGCAGAAGATGGAAGAGGCGAAGGCCCGAGGCCCATTAGCCAATGGAGTCGCGACCGACTACCCAGCCGGCTCCTCCGGGATGACTTTTATCCGCGCCGTAGAGATCCGCGATGTCTCGTTCAGCAAGAGCTTGAGGCGGATCGATGTCACGCTTTCGTGGACCGAACAGGGCCTTGGCCGTTCCGTAGCCTTCAGCACTTATGCCTTCTCTTCGGGATAACGGCGCCCTCCCCGGCATTCTTCGGAGGGACGAGCGGGGATTTACGCTCGCTGAGATTCTGGTGGCGATCGCGCTTTCGCTAACACTCCTCGCCATCCTTTACAGCTTCTCCCGCCTCCATCTTCACAACTTAAGATCCCAGGAAAAAGGCATGGAAGTTTTAGCCAGGGGCCGTGTGGCCATGGTGCTCATGACGCGCAAGGTCAGAGAGGCGGGCTACTGGCCGAGCACGGGCGGCGCGCCCCCGTCGGGCTGCGCCCGGATCCGCACCGCCGCCGCCACTCAGATCCGGGTTCAGACGGATCTCAACGGGAACGGAACCTGCTCCGACGCCAATGAGGACACGACGTACAGCTACGACGTGAATACCAGGATCATTCAGAGAAGTCCGGGCGGCGCCGCCGTTGTAACGAACGTGGAGACCCCCGCGGGAAACGCTTTTTTAACCTACTACGGCCAGGGGAGCGCGACCCCTCTGACCCTGCCGGTTTCCGACTCCCGCGTTATCAAGAGGGTCAGAATCAGCTTTGAAGTCGAAGTTGACGATCCGACTCCGTACGGCAAGGCAGGCGGAAGGAAGGTAAGAGTAGCCCTGGTCTCCGACGTCTTTTTCAGAAACAGCGAATGATAGGGTGAAAGAGTTTTCATGGATCGTAGAAAAACCCTGAAAGACGACGCCGGCTTCATCCTGATGCCCCTTCTTATGGTCATGGGCCTCGTCTCTTTGGCGGCGGGCGGCGCGCTGCTCTCCGGGCAGCTCGATCTTCGCACCGCCGCCAGGCTCAAGATGAGCATCCAGGCATTTTATATCGCCGAGGCGGGTCTGAACCACGGCTGGGACGAGCTTCAGAACAGCGACGGCGTAAACGACTTTCGGACGCTTTCTACCGCCGCGGGCGGGACCACGCTCTTCCGCAAGAGGGATTTCGATGATGGAAGCTACACGGTCACCGCCGAGGCAGTGGCCGGATCTGACCCCGGCCGAGTGAAGGTAACTTCCACGGGCTGCCTTCCGGCAGGGGATCCCTGTCCTTCCGGCCACTCCAAAGCGGTGATGGAAGCCGAGTTCAGGCGTCAATCGCTTTTTCTCTGCGCGCTCTGCGGCAAGGAGGGCGTCACGCTCTCGGGTGGCAGCCAGACGGACAGCTTTGACTCGAGAAAATTGCCCTACACGATTCTTACGGCCGGAAGCGAGGGCGATGTCCTGAGTAACGGCAACATCCTGCTCTCGGGTGTTACCACCCGGGTCAAAGGAAACGCCGTAGCCGGGGGGAGCGTTTTAAAGATCGGGGCGACGGTTACCGGAGCCAGCATGAGCGGCGCTCCTTTGCGCCCGTACCTTCCGGTCTCTCCGTGCGGGCCGCCCTACAGCACCGGGGTAGGAATCACAGGGGGCATCTATGACCCGACCACCGGCCAGCTCCGGGGATCGGGTGTGGTGCCGATTGTCCTCGCCCCTGGGAGCTATTGCTTCAGCAGCATAGACTTGAGCGGGGGTGTGAGCGCCCTTGCGATAAGCGGGCCGGTCACAATCTCCTTAACCGCCCACAGTTTGCTGACCGGTGGAGGGATTCAGAATCCCACGCTCGTCACGGAAAATCTTAAAATCTTCTCCAGCGTTTCGTCAGTCAAAGGGGGACTCGATATAGCCGGCGGCCCGCTCGTTTACATGGCCGTCTACGCGCCTAATGCGAGAGTTGTCGTTTCCGGAAGCGGTGACCTGTATGGTTCGGTGGTTGGAGCGACCGTAAGCGCCGCTACGGGAGCTAAATTCCATTATGACAAGCGGCTCAAGGACAACCAGGATGGCGGGATCGTAATGGTAACGTGGCGGGAGGTGTTCTGAGCGATTGGACAGCATGACGCCTGACACGGATACTGCCTTGACAAACCCCCACAACGGCAAGAAAATCCTTCTTCCCCGTCGCAGTGCCCTGGCGACGGATATGTTTAAGCGCCCGGCGCCGTGAGGTGAGACAAACTTGGCGGACGAATTCCTATACAGCCAATCCGAAGCCCTCTTCGTGCTCGTCTTGCTGGCGCTGCTCTTTGCATGCGCGGAAGCGGGCTACAGACTTGGGCTTTGCCGTCGATCGCGGCTGGACGAGTCGGCCAAATCGCGGCTCAGCTCCATCCAATCGGCTATCCTCGCCCTGCTGGGACTGCTTCTGGGCTTCACGGTCGCGATGTCCGTCTCCCGGTACGACGGGCGAAAGCACGCCGTTGTCAGCGAGGCCAACGCGATCGGAACCGCTGCGCTACGCGCCCGGCTCCTGCCCGCTCCTGAAAGAGGCGAGGCGGTGACTCTGCTGCGCCAATACGTCGACATCCGTCTCCAGAGCGCCCAACAGAGATTGTTGGATCCGGCGGCGCTCGACGAGCTTGAGCGTAAGGCGTTGCAACTCCACGAAAAACTCTGGCTGCTGGCCGCGGCGGTGAACAGCAAGGAGCCGCAGAACTTCACCACGGGTTTGTTCATCACCGCCTTGAACGATCTTATCGACGTGAAGGGATTGAGGGACGCCGCCCTGGATAATCATGTACCGGCATCAGTGTTGGTTCTCCTTTTTGCCGCGGCCATTCTCGCCGTCGGCATGGTCGGGTATTCGAACGGCATCGCCACTCACCGGGCCGCCGTGGTGACCGGGATGCTGATCGTCCTGTTCGCCCTTACGATCTTCGTCATCGTGGACCTCGACAGGCCGCGCCGCGGGCTCATCAGGGTCAGTCAGATCAGCATGACCGAACTCAAGAAAGGCTTGGACAAGCCGCTGCCTTAAGCGCTTTCCACCGCCCTGATCAAAAGTCGGTTTGCGGCACGCGCCGCCACTCATTTCAAAGTTTTGGGAATTCTCAAAAGGAGGTTCGATGCTGAGGGAGTTCAAAGAGTTCGCGATGCGGGGCAACGTCGTGGATATGGCGGTTGGAATTATCATCGGCGGCGCCTTCGGCACGATCGTCAAGAGTCTCGTGGACGACGTCTTGATGCCCCCCATCGGCCTGCTCCTGGGAGGGGTGGACTTTGCCAACTTTTTTATCGTCCTCAGGCAGGGCGCGAAGCCCGGGCCGTACACACATTTGGCCGACGCCAGGGCTGCCGGCGCCGTAAGCATCCACTACGGCCTCTTCATCAACTCTATTATCAGCTTCGTCATCGTCGCCTTCGCGGTCTTTTTACTCGTCCGGACCATCAACCGGCTGCGGCGCGAAGAAAAAACCCTCCCTGCGCCGAGCACCAAGGAATGCCCGTACTGTCTTTCCGCGATCGCGCTCAAGGCCACGCGCTGTCCCCACTGTACATCCCAACTGGCATCAACGCAGAAATAAAAAGCGCAAACTCGTCAAAAAATAGCAAAAAAGCATGCCTGACCCGCTACCATAGTCTTTGTCTAGCGATTGCTTCGATTCGTTCTTTGATTAGCGGCATTCTCCCCTGACTTGCGGCATCGCCCGGCAAGTGTCCAGCGAGAGCCTCAATAAACTCCCGAGTTTCCAGCAAGGTTGCAAATCGGTCAGCCAAATAGGTCCGTAAGGATTTACTGGCCTTCAGAATTTCATCCAAAATCTCAGGTCTTCCATCCAGCACAGCCACGATATCTTCGATATCGTGGCTCAAGAGATAATCACCTTTTCCTCGACCATCAAAGGCCTCAAGTTTTGTCGCAAGAAAATAAGGCGCCAGCACCATTCGGATGCTCTTGCCTGAAGGCAACTCAACAGATTTCGCTGCCGCCACCGCCGGTTCGTACCACTGGTTTCCAAAACCCAAGAGCTGTGGTTTTGTCGGCATGACATCCAGGATTGTACTTCCTAGCTTCCATCGACAGACCGGAGCCCCTTGGCTCTGGTCCTCTACAAAACCTCTCTGACGCAGCCTTTCCGCTAATTGATAGTAATCCCTCAAGGAGGCTACCTCAGTGATGACGTCGATGTCCATCGTGACCCTTACCGAGGGAGCTGCCGGATCAGTAATCAGCAGGCCCGTGGCACACCCTCCAAGGAATACCATTTCATCCGCTACCGGACCAAGTCTTTCAACGGCCATCGTAAGAATTTCAATATTTGGATTCCGTTGTCTTACCATAGCGCCGTAACCGCGCTCTTAGCTCCGTGACGGCGATTTCCCGCTCACGGGCCCGCCCATCCCGAATGGCATCGACCAATACCAGCAGCTCATAAAGTTGTTTATCCTGCCGAGCCGCCTTCGGGGCCGCTTTATAGATTGGGGAAAACGCAGTCCCACGAACCTTCCCCTCTGGATCGGGCCAGACTGGCGCTGGCTCGTCCGACAGTGCAAACTTATCCTCTAATGGTGGGGCGGCATGCATGGTTGGCATGCCCCTAGTAAGACCCCCTCGCTCCGGAACAAAAACATACTTGATCCCATAAACCAGAAACTCTTCTAAGTTTCTGATATTAGGAACTATTTTATCGTTGTTCTGAATGGCTAAGCGTGCAGCTACGGCCCGTTTTACTGCTGCATGAACTTCGGACGGACTCATTCCTAGCTCAATCGCCAAAACATTATATGACCAAGTCGGACGGCGAGCGGCTACGAGCTTAAGCAAAACCAAAACATCTTGAGCCTTAAGGTTCACGGTATTCCCTATTCGCGATTCGCGAATACAGAATACCTTATTCTCCAGGATTGTCAACAAATAAACCCGGTAGACCCCAGGCCCATCTCAAGCAGTTGCAACAGTTTCGAAATTTTGGAATTACGAAAACGTGAAAGACCAGCCAAGGCAGGAAGAAGAGGAGCTCATCCCCACGGCACGCGGTTCGACCGTGATCTCACCGCCGAACGGCTACTTCCTGGGAAAGCCGCGATTAGGTCTCAGGAGCCATCCTCTATCTCTCAATTGCAGCACACTGTCCCCGGAAATCTCGCGGCCTCCCTGACCTGATGCAGCGTTCAAGCTGACCCCCGGACACGGTTCCCGTTGGAAATCTCCCCTTGCCGGGACATATCATATATGAAAAGACTCAACGGAAAGCTTGAGGTAAGCCATGAATTTTCGCCAGCACAAGGAAAGACTTCTCAAGAACTCAAAGGTCCGCAAAGAGTAAGAAAGGCTGGGCCCGGAATTCCACCTGGCTCAGAGTTTAATCAAAGCCAGGTTGAAGAAGGGATGGACGCAGGCGGAACTGGCACGGCGGGTCGGCATGCAACAGCCCAACATCGCTCGTCTCGAAGGCGGAAATTATGATCGGGTTTCCCTGCCTACCCTTAAAAAGGTGGCTCGGGCGCTTGGAGGGGAAATCGAGATCAAGCTCTCCGCCTAAAGAACTGGCAAGCAGCTTTCAGGGGATCGTCGCGGATTTGCGCAATTGAGCAAATGTGAAGGGTGCGGGTGATAGATGACATGCAAGATCCAACGGGCTGTTGCCCAAATCCATTTTTTTCGTGCAGTAAGTAAAGGCCATTGGTATAATGCGCTTGATCGAATCGCGGTAAGGAGCAAAAAAACCATGATGGGACGAGAAAGTCCGCCGCAAGCTTCCCTGTTCTACACGGGAATCAATCTGGACAAGAGAGTGCGGAGCGACCACGTGCTGCGTAAGGTGGCGCGGATGGTAGACTTCGACTTTGTCTAAACCGAGGTCAAGGAGAGCTACGGATACAATGGAAACGTGTCCGTGCCGCCGCCGATGATTCTGAAGCTGATGCTGCTTTTGGTGCTCTACAATGTGCGGAGCGAGCGGGAGCTGACGGCGACGTTACCGGAGCGGCTGGACTGGCTGTGGTTTTTGGGATTGGAGTTGGACTCAGGCATTCCCGACCACAGTGTGCTGAGCAAAGCGAGGAAGCGTTGGGGGGTGGATTTGTTTCGGGGGTTTTTCGAGCGCATCGTGTGGCAGTGCGTGGAGAGCGGGTTAGTGGACGGAAGAAAGCTTTTTTGCGATTCGAGTCTTGTTGAAGCCGATGCCTCGTGTAATTCGGTGGTCGATACCCAGGGACTTAAGCGGTATCTCAATCCCGCATATCGGGAGCTTGAGGCCCGGTTGGAAGAACGGGAGGAGGAAGAAAACAACGATGATGATTCTCAGGGCACATCCTCTCGGCAAAACATAGTCAATCAGCGCTACGTTTCCACGACTGATCCTGACGCTTCGGTCGTGCGCAAGGGTCAAGGCAAGGCCAAGTTTCAAAATCTGTCCGCCCAGAGCGCCGGAGGCAAATTCAGGCCGACTTCGGGCTTGAAGCCGGCGAGGCCGCTGCACTGCTCTTAGCAAAGGAGAATGATCAGCCGCTCGGCACAGACGATGGACCGGCCATTAAAGCTGCCAAGATCATGGGCATTCCCTTCTTTACCGCTATTCACGTATTGTTGGAGCTTCATGAGAAGGGTCGAATGGACGAGAAAACAGCCTTAGTGAAATTGGATATACTTCAAAAGGTAGGGCGTTACAGCATCCAAATTCTGGAAGACGCCCGCACAAGGATCCGGGAGTGAGGTGATCACATATGCCGGTTATGAGCGTTCGATTGAGTGAGCAGGAACTAAAGCGGCTTAAGACTCTAGCTAAAGAGGAAGACAAGGAAAAATCGTCGGTAGCGAGGGAGCTGCTTATGGATGGTCTTAAATACAAGATGCTCCTGGCCTACAAGGAGGGCAAAGTTTCTCTAGCCAAGCTCAGCAAATCGCTTGGGATGAGCTTGAGCGAAGCGATAGACCTTCTGTCTTCTTTCGGCCTCCAGTCTCCCATAAGCTACGACGATTACTTGAAGGGAGTGGACACAGCTCGGAAGGCTATTCGCTGAGAGCGATAGGACCTTGCCTTTGGGAGTTAAATCAACTATTGCCTAATGCCTTCTTAATTCGACGTTCCGGGTGATCGTTGCGGATTTGCGCAATTGAGCAAACGTGAAGTGTCGGATGCAAAGCAAAAGGCAAAATATTCCTTTACTTCTTGCTTGAGGATGCCCCATTCGAGAAAGGCCTCGAACTCGGCTTTGACAAACTCCGGCAAGGTGGCCCCACTTTACTCAGGCGAGAATTTCAGGCCTCGGTGTACCAGGTGGTATGGCGCTCCACGGGCAGGCGCTTGGCCATAGTCTCCTGCTCGGAGTACCCCAAGAAAACGCACGCCACCGGCCGCTCTTTCTCTGTGAGTCCGAGAATTGGGCCAACGAAGTTTTGGTCGATCCAGTCGCCCGTGCTGGGATAGCTGCCCAGGCCTCGCGCGGTCGCGGCGACCAGCAGGTTCTCAATCGCGCACCAGCAGGCCGCGAAGTTCTCCTGGTCAACGATTTTGTTCTCATCGCCCACCATGGAAACGAGGATCACGACTGGGGACGAATAACACTTAGCCCGAGCGGAGCCGAGAGCGTCTTCGCTCGCCTGCCCGCCCTTTTTCTCCGCGGCCCAACGTACTGCCGCCTGTCGGGCTCCGACCAATCGCTCGCGCCCCTCTCCGGAGAACACGTGGAAACGCCAGGGATGGGTCAATTTGTGGTTGGGCGCCCAGTGGGCGGCGTCGAGCAGCTCCTCGATCCACTCCCGAGGAATCTCGGTGGGAAGGTACTCCTTCACCGCGCGGCGCGTCTTGATTGCGGTGAGCGCATCAGCGAGAGGGCGCTCCGTTGTGGTTGCCATGATCCTACCTCCTCGTCTTGTGCCTATTATATGTATAGGAAATTTAAAATACCCTTTTTCTCAGTCGGAAGCTATATCGTCGAACCGGCGAGTCGTCAAGCGCAGGTGTGTTGGGTGAAAGTTGCGGTTTGGCTTCGATTGGCTCTGGCGATGCAGCGGTCGGATGCGCTTGATTGGTATCCTGTCGGGGCGCCCGCTACCAGCGGCAATGCCATTCATTCACCTCCCGGGCGCCCGATCGTTGCGGCAAAGTTCTTCATCCCTTATCCCTTTTTCCCCTCCCGCCTCATGCGCACGGGATTTCAACGGCGCATTCAGCGCCCTAAATCCATAGTCAAGCCCGACCCCGACTCCAATCGGTCAAAAAAGCATTTCATCCGGCCACAGCAAGATCCAAGACCTGACCCTCGACGCTAACGATTTAGAATCGCAGCCGGGGTTTTTCTCCCTCGTGTGGTGCGGTCGAAATCGGCGTCAAAGCTCACAAGGATCAAACCTTGCTCCTCAGCTGCCACGTACTGGTAGGCATCATCGAAGTCTAACCTGAATTTCTGAGCCACATCGATCACCGCCTCCATCCGATCCAACGAAATGGAAATCACCGTCATTCCCGCGCGGATTGCCAGATCGCGCAAGAAACTCTTAAAGACATCGTGCCGTTTTCGCCGAAAGAGCAAAAGACCGATGGAATGAAGGGAGTAGTCGGTTATGAACAATTCGTGTTCGCGGGTTCTTTGTAAAAGATCTTTGGCCTGCCCTGCATTCTCCTGTTCCAAGATGATTTCGAGAAAAACATTGGTGTCGATAAGCAGTCTCATCTCTCCCCAATCCGCCACTCCGAAATCTTATGTTGCAGCTCTACCGAGGTGTACTGATCCCGCAGATCTTTGAGAGCGCCTGCCCAGTCGAATTTCAGCTTCCTTCTAGGCTTCTTCTCCCGTTTCCGAATCAAAGATGTTACAAACGCTTTGACTTCCTTGCGGATCTCCGGCGGCAGCCCTTGGACCAGCTCCTCAAGGGGTTTCGTATGGTTTTTCATAGGTTTACCCACTGCTTTAAGATTATCACAGCTTCAGATCATCTTCCATATTGTTGCATCACAAGCCCTTTCTCCGTCCCGATGATGCGGATTTCCCATTTCCTTCATTACTTTTTACTTTTTCCTTGACTCCACTGTTTCTCTTCCAAAATAACCAATATCAGGCCCGACCCCTGACTCCCCCGTGCCTTAAAAAGGTGGCTCGGGCGCTGGGAGGGGAAATCGAGATCAAGCTCTCCGCCTAAAGAACTGGCAAGCAGCTTTCAGATGATCGTTGCGGATTTGCGCAATTGAGCAAATGTGAAGGGTGCGGGTGATAGATGACATGCAAGATCCAAGACCTGACCCCGTCCTTCCCGATCCTGGGCATACCTGTTTAAAAATTGTCCTCTACTCGGGCTTAGCCGCTAGGCGCAGGTCCGCTGTGACCGGCAATTCAAATAGATCGCTGCGCAGGAGCCGTGTTGAGAAAAACAAAACCTCCAGGCTCTCAATCTCCCCGGTTTTCGGATTCATACGCGCGATGACTTCGTCTCCTAGTTCCTCGGACTCCTGTTCCGCGTATGGAGGCCTCTTGTTGATGTACAGGATGTCTCCCTGGCGGTCATACTGGAAAGTTAGTTTCGCTTCCATAGCAGGACCAGCTATGCGTTGGCGCCCAAATCGCGTACATGAGCGATCTCCCTCTGCTTGCTGGGCCGAACCTGGCCGGCTGTCAGAGTCACGATAGCGATGGTTTCGCCGTCGAGCGTCGTGAACTCGACTTCGTAACCCTTGCCGCCCTTGTGAATAAGCACGATCGTGCCAATATCGCCCCGCGCCAATCCGTGTTCGGGCAGGTCACAGGTGAGAATAACGTCTGCGAGTTCCTCAATCATGATTTTCTCCTTTTTAGAGGATGGGCGGTAATAAATCTTGGCCGGTCACCTTCATCGTCGATGAACCATGCACAGCGGACATTTAACCACGTTCCATCGGGAGCCTTCAAGAGCCCCTCGATCACGTACCGAGTCCCAAAAGTCGTCTTTTCCTCCAGGGAGATGTCGTTGTCCACGGCATGCTGCTTCAAAGCTCCGGCAAGCTCCTCCCACCGGTCGGGGTCAAACCCGAAACCCATAAAGAAAGATGCCTTGCTTTTGCCGCCCGGTGGGTGGTAGAGAGCAGATACCTGACGACTTTAGCTTCAGGAACTTCCGCTTTTTCGACATCTGGAAGCTTCATCGTGCCGTCTCAGGTCTCTCGCTCAACCGCTGATTCGTCAGCGACTTCCCGGCTGGCTTGGCGTTCTTGCAGGCTCTCCTCGATGATGGCGATTTCGTCGCGCGCGAGGTCGTAGAGGGAATAGACAAGCTCGTCGATCTCGGGTTCGGAGTCCCGCCATTTCGATACTTAAGTGATCAATGGCCCGTCCAGCCCCTCCTGCTATAGAAGCCCGTTCTCCAACAAACTAAAATAACCGGACCGATTGAAGATGATGTGATCGAGTAAGCTAATGCCAACAACCTCACCTGCTGCCTTGAGCTGCCGTGTGACATCGAGATCGCTAGGGGACGGTTCCAGCGGTCCGCTAGGATGATTGTGAGCGACAATGATTGCGCAAGCACGGTCTGTTAATGCGTCCGCAAAGACCTCGCGCGGATGAACAGGGCTCCGGTCAATCAGCCCGATGGAGACCACGCGAACGTTCATCACTTCGTTAGCGCCATTGATTGTTGCGCAGAGAAAGTGCTCCTGTTTACGGTCCGCGTAGTGTTGGATTTGCGGGAGTAGGTCCGCCGGAGTTTTAATCTTGACTCCTTCCGGCTTGATACGGCGCCGGGCAAACTCAATCGCCGCCAGAATCAACGTGGCTTTCGCATCGCCCACGCCTACAAACTGCGTCAGGTCTTCGGCCTTCACTTCCAAGCCCTTCTCGTCAACGAGCCGAGCCAGCTTTCCGGCGAGCGTCATGACATCCATTCCCGGTGTGCCTTTCCCCAGCAGAACCGCCAGCAGTTCCCGATCGCTCAAGGCAGCCGCGCCTTTCCGGAGCAGCTTCTCTCTCGGCCGGTCGGCTTCGGGCATCTGGGCAATGGTCTTGCTCATAGCCTCATGCCGCGATTGACAAGTGGGTTTGAATCACCGTGAATGCCATGATGTCGAAAATACCGCTGGGATCGGTGTATTTCGGGTCGGACAATTCCTCGTAACGTCCGCGCTCGTCGTACGCGGTTTGAATCTCTCCGTTGACTTGTCCGCGATATGCGCCGTCGAGAAACACGGGGTCTTCGCGATGTGCGGTGACGGTGGTGTGAATAGCCGGGTCAACAGACTTTTCCTCGGTGACCTGTTTGATGTAGAGCGCTTCCTCGTCAGTGATGTCGAACTTGGCGCGAATCTCGTCAATCATGTCTTGGACGGAGACCTTCTTGGGTGGCGGGCCAGTGCCTATCTTGCCTTTGCCTGGTCTCAGCTTTACCGGCCCGGCACTGGTCGTAACGCCCTGATACTCGACAGCGGCCTTGATGACTTCCGTTTGCCGGATCTGTTTCATCAGGTCGGACACGCTGCCTTGCTTGATGAGTTGCGGGCCGACGTATTCAGCAAACGTGGTGAACTCCTTCAACTCGGCCGCGTAGCTGAAGAAGCACGTCAGGAAATGGAAACTTTTGACGTAGCGGGCGAGCAGATAGACGAACGCCTTGCGCTCCTCAGTGTCCGCAATGTTTGCCTGAAACCGTGTGCGCAAGGCGTTGACGAAGAACTGCACCTGCGCGTCTGTGCCGTTGGCAACCAGTTTCAAGAAATCGGCGGCATCCTTCTGCGTGAACACTCCTGCCGCCAGAATTTCGGCGTAAAGCCGTGGGCATAGGTCCTGGTCCGGTTCTTCCGGCGCGAACGGTGTGCCTTTGCGGTATTTCTGAAATGCCTTGAGGATGGCGGCGGCGTTATTAGTGAAGTCCACAACTACTACGTCTTTCTTGCCTTCGTGGCAGCGGTTCAGACGCGATACCGTCTGCACGGCATTGCGGTCCACGACCGGTTTGTCGAGGAACATGCCGGCGAGTAACGGCTGGTCGAAGCCGGTCTGGAATTTGTTAGCCACGACCATGAGCCGGTAGTCTTCGCCCTCGAAGCGTTCCTCGATCAACTCGCCGTCTTTGAGCTCGTTGACGGCATGCTCGTGGATTTCCGCGTTGGTTTCGGGATGCGTGAAATCCGAGAAGGCGTAGAGGACTTTGTAGTTCGCGCCGCGCTCTTTGAGCTTCTCCTTGATGATGTTGAAATAGCGCAACCCGGCCACACGGGAGCTGGTAACGATCATCGCCTTGGCGCGTCCGCCGATGAGCGGCATCACGTCCTTCTCGAAGATGCGCAGCATCACCTCGGACTTGTATTGGATGAGGCCGTCATCCTGAAACGCCACGTTCATGAGCGCCTTGGACACGACGCCCTTGGGATAGAATTTTTCCTCCTCTTCGGGCGGGGGGACGAAATGGCAATGCAGGTTGTAGAGCGTTTTGTAGGAAATGATGCTCGCCGCCACGTCTACGATATAGCCTTCGGCGATAGCCTCGGCCTCGGTGTAGCTGTCGAACGACGCGCCGAACAGGCTGACTGTGGCCGGCGCAGGGGTGGCGGTGAACGCGACGAACAACTGATTGGTGTCGTGCTCGCGGATAACCCTGGCAATCTGCTCCTCGGGGTCTTCCTCCGGTTCCTCCGTGTCCGGTTCGCTCGCCTTGCGGAATAGAAGCCGGCGGTTGGCTGCCGTCCGGCCTTCCTGCGACCGGTGCGCCTCGTCAATAAGGAAGGCCACGCGCAGCTTCTTTAACTCAGGATTTTCCTTCAGTTCCTCCAGCACGTAATCGAGCTTTTGCTGCGTGGTGACGATGATCGGCTTGCGGTCTTTAAGGAAGCGCGGCAGGTCTTCCGCCTTTTTGGCGATGCCCACCACGTCTTTCAGGTGGGTGAAATTTGCGATGTCCTCCCGGATGTTCGTGTCGAGCGATTTGCGGTCGGTGAGAATGAACGTGATGTCGACCAACTTCTCGTTCGTGCCGGGTTTGAATAGACTGTGCAGCCGGTCGGCCAGCCAACAGATGGAAAGCGTCTTACCGCTGCCGGCGGAGTGGTCGGCGAGATATTTTTTGCCGATGTCGCCCTTAGCGGCGAAATGGGCCGTGATGTCCTCGGCCACGCGGCGCACCAAACGGCTTTGGTGGTAGCGCGGGAAGAGCGTGAACGCCGAGCGTTTCGTCTTGTCGTCCTCCGCCTCGCGCTCGGGCACGCGGACCAGGAAGAACGAGAGCGCCTCCAGCAACTGTTCTTTGGACAAAACTTCACGGTAGAGAAACTCGACCGGATATTCGTCCGGGTTCCGCGGCGTGTTGGTCAGGCCTGTGTTGTGCCAGCGGAAATTTTCCTCCCGGCGCGGGTCGGTGGCGGCCATCACGTCGCTGGTGTCGGCGGCGAGGTAAAGGAACGGGTGCTGGAAAATCTTGCGCGCGTGCTCGCGCTTGGTGAACTGCGTCACGGCATCGTGCACGTTCTGATTGGCCTCGTGCTTCAACTCCAGCACCACGATGGGCAGGCCGTTGAGAAAAAACGCGAAATCAATCTCCTGATTGGTGTCGCCGAAATAAAAATGCGGGCGGAAGGTGATGCGGTTTTCGGGATACCCCTTAACTCCGGCACTTTCGGCGGAGCGCGGCTTGGGATAGAAAAGCCGGAACTCCAGCCCGCGCACTTTCAACCCGTGGCGGAGAAGCATCCAAAGCGGGGTGTGCTCCAGTTCCTTACGCAGCGCCTTGAACACTTCGTCCCGCGCGTCCGTGCCGTAATCGTCCTCCAGTTTCTTGAGCGTGTCGGCCTGCGTGGCTTTGAGGAAAGACCAGAGGAGGTCTTCGGCAATGAAATGCTCGGTGTCCGTGATGTCGGACTGTTCGAGCACGCCATACTTGTGCTCGCGGACGAGGTAAGCTGCTATGTGTTGTTGAAACGTCAGTTCCGGCTGCTTCTTGCGCGGCATGGGCGCTTACCTCCTTTCCTCGTCGCTGCCGAACTGGTTGAATTCGCCTCGCGGACCGTCGCGCCACAAGCCGGACAACGAAAACGGTCACGGGATAGTTCCTCAAAGCGCAGTCCTGTGTCCTCATCCAGCGATTCCGGGCGGCACGTAAGAAGAAGTCCGCTTGCAGCCACGTTCTCCATCAGCCCGCAAACCGGGCACTCCAACAATTCGCGATCATTGGCGAACAATCCCAATGCCCTCGCCTTCGCTTGCAAGGCGGCGATCTCAGTCGCGAGCGCGCGAATCTTTGCGATTCCTCGCTTCATGATTTCGCGGGCTTGCGTTTCACCCGGTAGGGAACGGGCGACTCCGCGACGCGGCCGCCTCGCGCCTCATCTTCGGATTCAAGAACCACGCGGACCCGGGCGCTCAATACCTTGGCCACGCGGCGCAGCATGCTCAGGGAATGGCCTTCATAGCTGGGTGATTCCAGGCGACTGATTTGCTGTTGCGAAGTGTGGAGTTTGCGGGCGAGGTCTTTTTGGGAAAGGCCGGCCTTCTCGCGCAGCGCCACAATCTGCAACGCCACATCCCACGCCTCGCCTGCTCTTTCAAACCGCTCGGCGAAGACCGGGTCTTTCAGTTGTTCTTCCAGATAAAGGTCAAAGTTGGTCTTTTTCATGTTCCAAATCTTTCCTTCCAGTCACGCATCCGCTCCTGTGCGATGTCGAGGTCGCGGGCCGGGATGGCCTGGCCTTTGTTGCGGATGCCGTGAACGGCAATAATGCGCCGGTCTTTCACAAAGAACCACATGACACGAGTGTTCAATTTGCCGACATGACGCAACTCAAACAGCCCCTCGCTCAGCGCCTTGGACAGCGGCTCGCGGTGAAACTGGCGATCCCGCAACTTCGCCAGACCACGGAGCACCGCCGCGTGGTCAACAGGATCGCTTTGCTTGAGTTCATCAAGAAACTCCCGCACTGGCGACCGTCCGCTGGCGCTGACATAGAATTCTACCTTGAACTCCATAAGGGCGCAACATCAAATTTGGCGTAACTTGGATAAGGACGGTTCGACCCGCTGAGCCGCCGTCACGTCCGCCTCCATGATCCGCCGCTGGCCGGTGACGCATTCGTGAATCAGCGACTTGCGGTAGGCGGTGAGCGTGGCGATTTGCGTTTCGATATCGTCGACGATGCGTTTCATCTCGCCGAGCTTGGTGTCGAGATAAACGCAGATCGCTTCCTGTTCTTTACGCGGCGGAAGTGGAATCAGCATCCGGCAATATCTTGTCGAATTCAGATTCGATTGTTGCACGGAAGGAATTGCCAGCTTTCTAGCGAATGCCAGGAATCCGCTACTGTTAAGAAGGTAGTTCAGGAAATAAGGGTCGGCGCGATGATTCGTTCGCAGACGGACTAAGTAGGAGGCAAACGTAATTCCATCCTTTTTGCTGCCACGAAAGACGGCCGCCTTGCCGACTTGGTCCGGGCTGTTTGTTCGGTTGTAAAGTAAATCGCCCTCTTCAAGCAGCAAGTTGTCAAAAACCTCTTCCACGAATTCGATTTTAGAAAAAACAATTTCACCAGACTGAATGTTCCCCATTTTTAAAACCGGGAATTTACCTTCCGGCTTGGAACTCTCTGAAATACCGTAATTCACTTGCGATACAACCCGCTTGATTCTGCAAGCGACCCAATGTTCTGGAATCTCTACAAT
>Ga0080064_1001425_pt1 | contig 48307 bp, 42 predicted proteins | sample Subgrocontami54m_FD_69260 | JGI IMG/M metagenome (GOLD analysis project Ga0080064, IMG submission 69260) | Subsurface groundwater microbial communities from S. Glens Falls, New York, USA - GMW46 contaminated, 5.4 m (SPADES assembly) (version 2) ...
GCTTACCGTCTGACCGACAATTTCATCCCACGGGCATTGGACCAGCGCCTCAAGTGGGGCATGGTCCCTGGCCAGACCCTCCCGTTCCAGTGGGAGGGCCTTGGATCCACACGGAGGTGTGACCTCACACGGTGCTGTGAGAATTCCGGAATTCGGAACAAGCCGATTTTTTTGTTGACGGCAAGGGCTAGAGGAGTAAAAGGGGCGGAAGAGCCAGGGGTGCGGTTCCAGCGTCCTCCCTTGTCCGTCAAAGGAGTACTTCATGAGGCGCGCGGCTTTCATGGTTGTGGCAGTGTTGTCGGTTCTTCTGTTGCAGGCTACCGTCCTGGCGCAGGGGGGCGTCCCAGGGGTGGGTGCGCCGGCGTCCAGCGCCCGGGATTCTTCCCGACCCAAGTACAAACCGGATCAACTCCTGGTGCGTTTCCGGGCGGGCGCCTCCGGCAAGGACATGCAGGCGGCGCATGCCCGGGTGCAAGCGCAGGTGGCGAACAGCTACCACATCGTCAGCAACCTGCAACTGGTCCGATTGCCGGAGGGAACCAACCTTCCGCGCGCCGCGCGCGCCTACCGGAAGGATAAGTCCGTTCTGTACGCCGAGCCCAACTACGTGGTGCATACGCTCACCACGCCCAACGATCCCCAGTTCACCAATGGCACGCAGTGGGACATGAACAACACCGGCCAGAACGGCGGCACCGCGGATGCCGACATTGACGCCCCCGAAGCCTGGGGCATCACCACCGGCGACAGCAGCGTGGTCATCGGCGTGATTGATACCGGCGTGGACCACGACCATCCCGACTTGACCGGCAACATGCACCGGCTGGAGAGCAACTGCTCGGACGGTGTGGATAACGACGGCAACGGCCACGTGGACGACTGCTTCGGCATCAACGCCATCACGGGCAGCTCGGACCCCTTCGACGACTTCGGCCACGGCACCCACGTCTCCGGCACCATCGGGGCGAAGGGCAACAACGGGGTTGGTGTGGCCGGCGTCAATTGGAACGTGGGCCTGGTCGCCTGCAAGTTTCTAAACGCCCGCGGCTCCGGCTTCGACTCCGACGCCATCACCTGCCTGGAGTACTTCAAGGACCTGAAGGACAACCACGGCCTGAATCTGGTGGCCACCAGCAACAGTTGGGGCGGGGGCGGCTTCTCTCAGGCGCTCTCCGACGCCATTGACGCCCACCGCCAGAGCGGCATCCTGTTCATCGCCGCCGCCGGCAACGCCGGTTCCGATAACGACGGCGGCGGTTTCTTCCCCGCCGACTACTACCTGCCCAACGTCCTCTCCGTGGCGGCCACGGACCGCAACGACAGTCTGGCCGGCTTCTCCAACTTCGGCAAGTTCAGCGTCCATTTGGGGGCGCCGGGAGTGGACATCATCAGCACCCTCCCCACCAGCGGCCCCCTCTCCGACCCTTCCGGGTACGGACTCCTGAGCGGGACCTCGATGGCCACCCCACACGTCACCGGCGTCGCGGCCCTGTTGAAGGCACAGGACCCGTCGCGCGACTGGCGCGCCATCAAGAACCTGATGCTTGCGAGCGGCGACGACAAGGTGTCCCTGAGCAACACCATCACCGGCAAGCGCCTGAACGCCAATGGTGCCCTCACCTGTTCCAACTCGACCGTGCTCTCGCGCCTGCGGCCGATCGGAAGCGCGCCAGCCGTTGCCGCCGGCGCTCCCGTGTCGCTGGCCGTCCTGCACATCAACTGCGCTCTGCCGAACGGAAATGTGGACGTCACCATCAATCCTGGAGGGACGACCGTTACCTTGAAAGACGACGGCGCGGCTCCGGATCTGGCCGCTGGAGATGGGATCTATTCCGGCCAGTTCACCGCCGGTGCCCCGGGCGCCTACACCGTCAGCATCACGGGCGGGGAAACCTTCACCCTGAACGTGCTCGAGCCCTACTTCTTCCAGCCTGTGGCCAACAGTTACCGCACCATCAGCGGCACCAACCTGAATTTCACCGACGACGATGTCACCCAGATCACCCCCAGCTTCCCCATCCCCTTCGGCGGCGGCAGCTTCACGAGCCTATTCGTCAGCAACAACGGCATGATCTCCTTCGATAGCCCCTTTTCCGATTTCTTCAATACGCCTCTTCCCGCGGCCGGCCCCAATACGCTGGTGGCGCCGTTCTGGACGGATCTCTTCTCGCCGAGCAGCACACAGAATGTCTTTTGGGAGGAGACCGGCCCAACCCCCAATCGCGAGCTGGTCATCGAGTGGCGCGACGTGAGTTGCTTCTTCTGCTCGAATCTTTCTTCCGAGACCGTCAAGTTCCAGGTCGTGCTCTTCGAGTCCAAGAGCGACATCCTGTTCAATTACGCCGACACGATCTTTGGCGGGGGCACTTCGTTCGCGGACTTCGGCAGCACGGCGACCATCGGTGTACAGGTTACCCCCACTTCGGCGAACCAGTTCAGCTTCGACGCGCCCGCCCTCGACGACAACAAGGCGCTGCTCTGGACCACCACCGGGCCGGATGTGAAAAACCCGCTCCCCAACGTCACTTCGCTTTCGCCCGGCTCTACCAGCGTCCCGGTGGATTTCACCCTGACCGTCAACGGTTCCAACTTCACCAGTGACTCGGTGGTGCGCTGGAACGGCTCCGACCGCACGACCTCCTTTGTCAGTGGCGGCCAGTTGACCGCTCAGATCAGCGCTGCCGATGTTTCTGTCGTCGGTACGGCCACGGTCACCGTGTTCACGTTCGCCGGCGGGAACTCCAACCCGGCGACCTTCACGGTGATTGGCCCGGTCATCAACTCCCTGACGCCGGCCAGCGCCAGCGCCGGGGGGCCGGCCTTTACCCTGACGGTGGACGGGAGTGACTTTGCCAGCGGGGCGGTGGTGCGTTGGAACGGCGCCGACCGCACGACCACGTTCGTCAATAGCGGCCAGTTGACCGCCGCCATCACCTCCGGGGACATCGCTGCCGCCGGGACGCCCACGGTCACGGTGGTAAATCCGGGTGGAGTGACCTCCAGCGGAGCGACCTTCACGGTGCTCGCCCCGTCCATCAGTTCCCTGTCGCCGGCCGGCGCCAGCGCGGGAGGCTCCGGTTTCACCCTGACGGTCAATGGCACGGACTTCGTCAACGGGTCGGTGGTGCGCTGGAACGGCGCCGACCGCACGACCACCTTTGTCAATAGCGGCCAGTTGACCGCCGCCATCACCGCCGGCGACATCGCCGCCCCGGGAACGGCCACGGTCACCGTGATGAATCCCGGCGGCGGGACCTCGTCGGGCGTCGCGTTTGGGATTGCCGACTTCACCCTGGGCGTTTCTCCCTCGAGTCTGACGGTCTCGCCCGGACAATCTGCGGCCTACACCGTCACGGTCACCGCCTCCGGCGGCCCGTTCAACAATGCCGTCGCGCTCAGTTGTTCGCTCTCCTCGCCGGTCGGCACCTGTTCGCTCTCGCCCACCTCGGGGACGCCCGGAGCCGGCAACTTTGCCTCCACCCTCACCGTACAGACCAGCCCTAGTGCTGCTCTCCGGCCGCCGTTTGCCTCGCCGCTGGAAATGCCCGCTGTGGCGTTCCTGTTCTGGATGCCGTTGGCGGCATTTCTTGGAGTAGCCCCCGCCGACAAGCGCCGAAAAGCGAACATCCTCTTCCGCACTCTGCTGGCTTTGCTGCTGGTGTGCATGATGCTGCAGGCTGGCTGTGGAGGCGGAGGAGGGGAGACGCGTTCGTCGCCATCGGTACGCGCACCGCGGACGGTCACGGTGACCATCACAGGCACGTCGGGCACCCTCCAACACTCGGCCACTACAACCCTCGTGATCCGCTGAACGAACCGGGAATGGAGGTCTGCGGAAAGTCTTTCCGGCAGAGGTGGGTGTCCGACTGAGTCCCGACCATCCGCTAGGAGATGGGTTTGACCTTCACGCCCGGGGCGGCTTCGACCGGCCCCTGCATCCCGCGCACCATCACCTCTCCCGACTCCTTGGAATTGACGCGCAGGCTGGCGGCCTGCACCACGGTGACGTCGCCGGAGGTGTCCTGGATGGTGACCGCGCCGGTGCGCGCGGTGCGGATCTGCCCGGAGGTGTCGCGGATCTGGACCGCGCCCGCCACGTCGGCGACCACGATCTCGCCCGAGTCGTCGTTGATCTCCACGTCGCCCTTCACCCGCTGCACACTCAGGTTGCCGCCGCGGTTGTGGATGCGGGCGGAGGCCACGTCGGAGATGTCGAGGTTGCCGTCGGAATCCTCCACCTCCAGCGCGTTCAAGCGAGCCAGATGAGTCTGGCCGCTGTGGCTGTTGAGGATGGTCGCGCCGCGCACCTCTTCCACGCGGATGTCGCCGGACTGTTTGCGGACGCGCAGCGCGCCGCCCAGTTGCCACACGGCCAGGGTGCCGCTGCCGTCGTCGATCTCCACGTCGCCCCGCACGCCCACCAGCTCGATCTTGCCCGAGGTGTCGTGCAGGCGCACCTTCATGCCGGCGGGGACTACGACTTCAAAGTCAATGGGATACTGCGCGCGGCCCCAGTTGGAGAGGGCGCGCGGGATGTCGGTGACGATCTTCAGTTCCTGGGTGCCCTGGCCGCTGACGGTGATCAGCCGCTTGAGGATGTCCTGCTCGCCCAGCTTGAAGATCCAAGTGCGGTCGATGGAGACGTTCATGCGGACTTCGGTGGCTGCCGGATCGCCGCGCAGCACGAAGTCGCCCTCCTGGACGTCAAAGACAACGCTCTCCGCGCCCGCCGCCGGGACGTTCATGGGATAGCTCTTGCGGTCGGCGGCGACGGCGGGCAGGGCAAAAAGAATCATCAGAGCAGCCGCAAGAATGAATCGTCGGTTTTTCACGCGGGTCTCCCCCTGCTTTCTCAGATGCGGAATCATCTTACCGGGCTGTGAGCCCGAGACAACAATAACGACGGGCGGGACCGCTCCCGTATAATCTCGTCTTCCGGAATTCCTGCCGAGGTAGCAACCATCTTGGCTTCCAAAGAGAACGGTCCGCAGCGCCATTTCGCCTCCTTCGCCTTGATTTTTCTGCTGTGGGCCGTCATCTACCTTCCCGGCCTCTTCCGTCCGGCGCTGCTCGACGACACCGACTCGGTCCACGCGGAGGTGGCGCGCGAGATGGTCACCCGCGGGGACTGGGTCACGCCCTACGTCAACGGCTTGCGCTATCTGGAGAAGCCGCCCGTCTTGTTCTGGGGCATGGCCGCCAGCTTCAAGCTTTTCGGAGTCACGGAGTGGACGGCGCGGCTGCCTATCGCCCTGACCGTGCTGGCTCTGCTCTGGGTCACGTTCTCCCTGGGCCGGCGGCTCTTCGGGATCCGGGCTGGATTCCTTTCCGCCCTGATCCTGGTCACCGCCTTCGGCATGTTCATGTGCTCCCGCGTCCTCATGCCCGACATGCTGGTTCCCCTGTGGCTGATCCTGAGCTTCGACTGCTTCCTGCGCACGCTCGAGGAGGAGCAGCCATCGCGCCTGGCGTGTTGGGGACTGGCCGTCGCCACGGCCTTGAACGTGCTGACCAAGGGCCTGATCGGCGTGGTCTTCCCGGCGGCGATCCTGGGGCTCTTCCTTTTCCTGACCGGGAAGCTGAAGCATCTGCTCAGAATGCGCCCGGTCTCCAGTACCCTTGTCTTCCTGGCGGTGGCGGCGCCGTGGCACGTTCTGGCGACGCTCGCCAACCCCGCCCTGTCCCCGGTGCGCGGATTTGCCTGGTTCTACTTCATCAATGAACACGTACTGCGCTTCCTGGGTCGCCGCTATCCCGAGAACTACTACAACGAGCCTCTGGTCACCTTTTGGGGCACGGTTCTCCTGTGGATGGCGCCCTGGAGCGCCTTCCTGCTCCAGGGGCTGGCCCACGTGCCCCGGAGATTTTCTGAGATACGGGCAGGACTTGATGCTCAGGGCCGCGCGCGCCTGCTCTTCTTCCTGTGGGCAGCGGTGATCGTGGGGTTCTTCAGCTTCACCAGCCGGCAGGACTACTACCTGGCGCCTGCCCTGCCCGCTTTGGCGCTGCTCATTGGCGACTGGCTGGCCCGGGAGGAGGCGCCGGAAGGCGAGGCGCTGCGCCGCTCAGGAAGGTGGTCGTCGGCTGGGTTGTTCGCGACCGGCGCGGCGGGATTCCTGGCGGCGATGTTCCTGGCCTACCACTCCTCGCCGCCGGCGCCGGGCAGCGATATCGCCGAACTGCTTTCGCGCCATCCGGAGACGATTCCCTTCATGTTCGGCCGCGTGTTTGACCTGAATCTGGCGGTGATTGGGATCTTCCGCGTCCCGCTCGTGGCCACCGGAATTGCGCTGCTGCTGGGTACAGGACTGAACTGGATGTGGCGCCGCGGCGCTCCTGCCGCGGGCAACTGGGCCCTGGCTGCCATGATGCTGGTGATCCTCTACAGCACCCAGCAGGCCATGGTGATCTTCGAGCCCATCATCACCTCCAAGCCCCTGGCGCTGGCCATCCGGAGCGCCTACCGGCCGGGCGACGAGATTGTCATCAACGCCGAGTATGACAAGGGCTCAAGCGTGAACTTCTACACCGGGATCCAAGCCCACGTCCTGAACAACAATACTGCGATCCTGTGGTACGGCTCGCTCTTCCCCGACGCGCCGCCGGTGCATGTGGACCACGTCTGGCTGGCGCAACATTGGAAAGGTCCCGAGCGGGTTTTCCTGTGGACGGAGAAGCGCTACCGCGGACGAGCCCTCCTCGGGATCCCGCGGCAGCAGGTGTGGGAGTTCGCCTCCAGCGGCGACAAGGTGATTCTTACCAATCGTCCGGCGGAGCCGCCGCGTTAGGCGGCACGCAGACAAGAGCCGGCATCCGGAGGCAACAAAAATGCCGGGCTGGTTGGCCCGGCATCTTGTTTTTTCGCGGATCCAGCGGCTGGTTGGCGGCGGGACAGCCCCGCGGAGCGGGGCCCGGGGGACTTACATCACCCGCGCGATCTTGTTCAGCTCCGTGCGGATCACATCCACGGAGCAGCCCGAGCCTCCCATGCGGCTCGCGGCATCCAGGGCGGCATCAGGCGCGACGCCGTATCCGCGCCCCATCAAAAAGAGTTGGAGCAGCTCGGCGGACTGCAGGGCATCGAGCCCGCCCTTGAGCAGCTCGATGCGCAACTCCGTGATCTCCGTCATTGTGAACTTTTCGCCCATGGGTCACCTCCGACCCTTGTGCTCCTACTTTCTATACGCTTAGACACGCTCCGCAGGTCCTTCGTTTCAAACAATATCTTTTATTTCTCTGGCAACCTTTGAATCCTTTCGGACTCGCCGGGTTGCCTGGCCGAGTAGCGAGTGGTGAGGGGCGAGGGGTGAGCGGAAACAGGGCCACCCCAGCCGCCTGTGCGCGCCTGCGGATTCTCGCAACTCGCCACTCAATCCTCGTCACTCACCCCTCACTCCGTCATCTTGCTGATGTGCAGGTCGAAGCCGGTCTTGGGCAGCAGCGAGGCCAGCTCGAAGACGCGGAAGCCGCGGCCCACCACCTCGGTGTGCCGGAAGATGCCAGGCTCGCTCTCCACCACCTCGCGGGTGCCGCTCAAGTCGTCCAAGAAGGCCTGGGCGGCGGCGACCGTGGGGCGTCCGCGCTCGGAGCGCGTGGTCAGCGCCTCGGCGGCGTAGGAGCGCACCAGCTTGGGCCAATACTTCTCCAGCAGTTGCGGGCTGGCGAAGAGGTCGGCCCAGATGATTTCGCCGTTCACCGCGACCACCACGCCCACCGCGTTGCGGGCGCGCAGCTCGCGGATCAGCCCTTGATAGGAGCGCTCCAGCGGCACGGCGACCGCATCCACCTGCCGCTTGACCTCGCGGTTTTCCGCGGCCTGCGCGTAGGAGGTGGAGGATTCGATCTCTGCCCGGGCAGCGCCGCCGCCCGTTTCCGCCGCCGCGTCCGCCATGCCCTGACGCGACTTTGCGACCTCGTCCCACACTTTCTGCTGGTCCTTATCGCTCATGGCGCGCTTGCGGACGCTGGGCTGCGCCATCGGCGCGCTCAGCGCGTCAAACTTCGAGCCGCCTCCCGTGCGCGCTGTCCAGCGCCCCGGCTCCACGCAGAAGACGCCCAGGTCCACTGGGTCGCTGTGCGCGGGGATGATGCGGTCCTTGCCCACCACACGGTCCTGCTTGCCGCCGGTGACGATCTCCCCCGCCAGCAGGATCAGCGGGCGGCCGGAGTTGTTCACCAGCACCAGGTTGTTCACCTGGTCGCTGGTGGGGACGTATTGCGCTCCACCGCGGCGGACCAGCGGGCGCACGCGTCCGGCCTCGGTGACTTCCACCTGGCCGGAGCGCAGGCCCTCGTCCAGGGTCAGGAATTCTCGGGTGTCGTGCGTGCTCGCGGCCACCACCGGGTAGATGGTCAGGTTGCCCTGAGTGATGGGTTCGAGCACCCTGTAGCCGGAGGCCATAGGCGGCTGCCCGGCCTCCGCCGGGGTCGGGGTCCAACTTACGGCGGCCAGCAGCAGGCCGAAGCCCGCGGCCAGCGCCGATGCGGCTGTGAATCTGGTTTTCATGGCGTACCTCCAGGGCGCCCGCCGGGGCGGGTCCTTATCCCTTGGACGGAGAACGCCACGCCTCCGGCTTCTTGCATCGAAAGTTGATACCATCCAGAGGCCGGAGTCCCGGCCCTGGCCGTCTAATCCTCAATGAGCAACAGCCCGCAAAGCGCGACTCAGCCCACCCCGCCCAAGGGCGCCGGGAAGGCCGAGGCGCAGGCCCTGGCCGCGCTCTTCGCCGAGCTTTTCAGCAGCAGCGGCGCCGCCAAGTACGGCCTGGAGCCGGGCGACTGGGTGCGCGTCCTGGCGGGAGTCGGGGCCAAGTACCTGCCGCCGGACGCCGGGCCGGAGCAAGCGTTCGAGCTCTATCGCAACCTGCGGGTGGAGGAACTGGCGCTGGCCCGGGGCTGCGCCGCCGGCAACGAGGCCGCCTGGCAGGACTTTCTGCTGCGCTACCGCGAAAAGCTCTACGACGCCGCCGGGGCCATCGCGCGCGAGGATTCGGCGGCGCGCGAGCTGGCCGATTCTCTCTACGCCGACCTGTACGGCACCGCGACCCGCGATGGCGAGCGCGTTTCCAAGCTGAACTTTTACAGGGGACGCGGCTCGCTCGAGGGCTGGCTGCGCACCGTGCTGGCCCAGGAGTACGTCAACCGCTACCGCCGCGGAAAGCGTTTGGTGAGTCTGGAAGAAAAAGAGGAAGCGGGCGCGCAGTTCGCCGCGTCCGCGCCGGAGGCCGCGGCGCCCGTGGACGCGCGTCTGGAGGCGGCCACCGATCAAGCGCTCGCATCGCTGGCGGCGGAGGACCGGTTTATCCTGGCGGCATATTTTCTCGACCAGCGCACCCTGGCGGAGGTCGCGCAGACGCTGGGCGTGCATGAATCCACCATCAGCCGCAAGCTGGGGAAGATCACGGCCGGGCTGCGCAAGCAGATCCTGAGCGGCCTGCGCCGGCGCGGCATGAGCAAACGGCAGGCGGAAGAGGCGCTCGAAGCCGACGTGCGCGATTTGGCGGTGGACATCCGCGCCCGCCTGCAAGAAACCGCGGCGCCCACGTTCTCCGGAAAGAAGACGTTCTCCAGTAAGAAAGAGGCGAGGTAGGGGCCCGTGTCTGAGATTCCCAAGATCGCGCGCGCGCGGCTGGAGCAGCAGGCCGCCGGGGCGGGGAGCCATCCCGACGCCGGCCAGCTCACTGCGTTTGTGGAGCGCTCGCTGAGCCAGCGGGAGCGCGAGCAGGTGCTGGAGCATCTGTCGCGCTGCGCTCCGTGCCGCGAGGTGGTGGCGCTGTCGCTGCCGCCGGAGGAGGCGGCGCGCGTGGCCCAGCCCGCGCCCCGCCTTCGCTGGTTCGAGTTCCCCGCCTGGGGCGGGCTGCGCTGGGCGGCGGTGGCCGCGACGCTCGTGATTGCCGTGACCCTAGTGTTCCAGACCTATCGCGAGACGCCGGCGAGGGATTCCGGTGAGACGGCGCAGAACCGGCCCCTGGCCGCAACGACGCCTGCAACCGCGCCTGCTACGGCGCCCGCGGAAGCCGCCAAGCAGGCGGAAACGGCGCGCGCGGATGAAGCGCAGCCGCGCGTCGAGGCGCCGGCCTTGAAGGAAAAAGCCCCAAGCTCCTCCACGGTTGCGGTGTTGCGCGACCAGGAGGCGGAAGTGGCGCGCGGGCCGAGCAAGCTGGATTCCGTCCACCGGACAAAAACCGGGCAGAAGTCAGGAGAACTGGCCGTCGGCAGCGGCGCCGGCATCGGCGGCGGCCGCATGGACGACTCCAAAAAGCTGGGCAGCGCGGGCAAGCTGGAAGCCAGCAACGGCACGCTGGCGGCCAAAGCCGCGGCGGCTCCCGCTCCGGCGATGGCGGCGGAATCGAGACGCGGTCCGGCGGCCCCGGCGCCGCAGCAGCAGGTGGCGGGATTGGCGCAGCAGGCGCCGCCCTCTCCTCCGGCGAGGGAAGAGCTTCACCGGCAGGCTGCGGCCGAGCCCGCGTCGCGCGCGGCCGCGGACCAGGCGGAGGTCGCGAAAGTCACCAGCCAGAATGAGGTCGTGATCGTGGAGAGTGCCGAGAAGGACGCCGACCAGCGCGCCCGCAACGCCGCGCCTGTGGGCGGATTCGGCGAGATGCGGATGTCGAAGGCCTCAGCGACCACGCGCTGGAGCATCAACCCTGAAGGCCGGGTGCAACGCACCATGGACAGCGGCCAGACGTGGAAAGAGGCCGCGCTGGACCGGCACATCAAGTTCCGCGCCGTGGCCGCCGCGGGCTCGGAGGTTTGGGCGGGCGGGGAGGCCGGCGCGCTCTATCACTCCTCCGATTCCGGCAATCACTGGACGCGCGTCCCTCTGCCGGCGGAGATTGCGTCGGCCACCATCGTGCGCGTCGAGTTCCCCGACGCCAGGCACGGCACGCTCACGACCTCGAACGGCGAGAACTGGGCGACCTCCGACGGCGGAGCCAGCTGGCAGAGGAAATGAAACTTCTCGGTTGCGACCCTACTCGCGGGAATAATGCTCACCCCCCGCCCGCAACGCTGTCACACGACCCTCAGGGTCGACTTCAAACCATAGCAGGTCGCCGTAAAAGCCGCCGCTTTCGATCATTCGAAAGGTGTTAGGCCCGACGGGCTTCAGCAACCACCGCGACTCCCAGGGGTTGTCTTTGCCCGGGTTAATCCAGGTCAATTCTCCGTTCAGCACCATAATCTTCACTGTCTCGGCCCACTCTTTTGACTTGTACGTGCCGACGTATTTTCCCCAAGCTGGGTCGGGCGTCGGGGTGGTTCGTGCTGGCGCAGTGGCGCGAGTAACCGCCGGGCCCACAATGGCCCAAGCTTGCTCGAGGTAGAGTTGCGCCGAGCCATCACTGGCATTGGTTAATACGATCACGGCAAGCCTCTCGACTGGGGCGATTTGAAACCCCGCATGGAAGCCCCGGCTGTCTCCCCAGTGTCCGAAGCGCAGCTGCTCCCCTACGCGGCGAATATAGAATCCCAATCCCCAGCCCCAGCGCCAATCCGGTTGCAGCCAATGCACGCGGCGCATCTCGCGCAAGGTCAACGGCTTCAGGATTTCAGGAGCACCAAGAACACGATCGCACAGCTGCAGTGAAGCGAATTTGGCGAGGTCTTCAACTGAGGAGGCTCCGTCTCCGGCAGGTGTGTAGAATCTGGTATCCGCAAAGGGTTGAGCCTTGCGCGGCTTGCCTGGGACGCGGGGACCGTACCCGACCGCAAGGCCAGGCATATCCGGTTTCGGCTCCAGGTCTGTCGCCGTCATGCCCAACGGGTTCAGAATGTGCGTTTTGACGTACTGGGAAAACGGCTCGCCGGAGACCGCAGCAACAATCTCGCCGAGAACCACATAGCCCAGATTCGAATACATGAGTTGCGTTTCAGCTGGAAACGGGGTCTCCTGCTCGCCGATGCGGCGGATGATCTCCTGGCGTGAAGGCCCGGTGAAATTGTCCCAGTCCACATCCGGTGCATCCGAGGGTAGCCCCGAGGTATGCGTGAGCAGGTGCCGGATGGTGATGGCAGGGCCTTCGGGATCGCGGTTCTTGACCTTGAACCAGGAAAGGTATTTCGCCACCGGGTCGTCGAGCCGCAGCTTGCCGCCGTCGCGCAATTGCAGGATAGCAGTCGCCGTGAACACCTTGGAGATTGACCCGATTCGGTAAACAGTCGCTGGTGTTGCCCGGATCTGACTGTCTACATCGGCAAAGCCGTAGCCTTTAGCCCAAATGAGCTCCTGGTCGTACACAATGCCAATAGAAAGTCCCGGTTGTTCTCGATCTGCCACAGTCGCTTCGACCCAAGCGTCCAGCACCTTGATCGCTGCGGTTACCTCGGGGTGCCGTGCAATCGAGCCAACATCTTCAGCGTCGAGATTACGACACATTGTCTGGCCAGTATCATCCCGGACCGTGGTAGGACTGGCGCTCCAAGCCAGCGTAGCCATCAAGCTCCATAAAGTTACTAGGAAAGTTTTCCTCATTGTTCCCTCCTTACTCGTGCCGGTCGGCATTTGTTCGCGTTACCAAGTGCAAAATGGGATATGCCAAATTCCGGCAATGAGCAGGCTTGCATTCACTCTTCGACCTTCGCCTCATCCACCAGCAGAATGGGAATGTCGTCGCGGATGGGATAGACGCGGCGGCAGGCGGCGCACTTCAGCGTCTGCGCCTCGGGGCTGTAGGCCAGCGCCTGCTTGCAGGCGGGACAGACGAGGATGTCGAGCAGGTCCTTGGGAAGCATGGTGATTGAACCATTGAACCATTGAATCAATGGCCCTGCAATGACCCGATGACTCAATGGCCCGATGGCCCGATCTCCCGCCGCGGTTTAATATAGGTTCCGAGTCCGATTTCCGCGAGTGAGGCCCCATGTCCGCCATCATCCTGGACGGCAACAAGATCGCGAGCGAGATCAAGGCCGAGGTCGCGTTAGAGGCGCGGGCGCTGGCCGAGGCCGGCATCCAGCCCGGCCTGGCGGCGGTGCTGGTAGGAAACAACCCGGCGTCGGAGATCTACGTCCGCAACAAGATCAAGGCCTGCGAGGCGCTGGGGATTTACAGCGAAAGGATCACGCCGCCGGAATCGGTCTCGACGCGCGAGATGCTCCGCCTGGTGGAGGAACTGAACGCGCGCGACGAGATCGACGGCATCCTGGTGCAGTTGCCGCTGCCCCCGCAGGTGGATGCAAAGGCGGTGCTGCTGGCCGTCTCGCCGGAGAAGGACGTGGACGGCTTTCATCCCGTGAACGTCGGCCGGCTCTCCACCCAGCGGCCGGGCCTGGTGCCGTGCACGCCGCTGGGGGTGCTCGAGATCCTGCGCCGCAGCGGCATCGAGATTGCCGGAGCCAACGCCGCCGTGGTCGGCCGCAGTGACATCGTGGGCAAGCCCGTGGCCATGCTCTTGTTGAACTCGCACGCCACCGTCACCGTATGCCATTCCAAGACGCGGGATCTGCCGGGCGTCTGCCGCCGCGCCGACCTCTTAGTCGTGGCCATGGGCAAGCCGGGGTTCGTGACGCGCGACTTCGTGAAGCCGGGGGCGACGGTGATTGACGTGGGCATCAACCGCGTGACCGAGACCGCCGAGTTCGAGAAGTACTTCCGCGGGAACGCGAAGCGCGAGCAGGAGTTCGCCGCCAGGGGCTCGACCCTGGTGGGCGACGTCCATCCCGAGGTGGCGGAGATCGCCGGCGCCCTCACGCCGGTGCCCGGAGGGGTGGGCCCGCTGACCATCGCCATGCTGATGTCGAACACGGTGCGCGCGGCCAAACTGCGGCGGGGCGCGGCGGCGGGGAAAGCGGCCGCCGCGGCCGCTGGACGGAGCTAGCTTTGCTGCGCGTCGGACTCACGGGCGGGCTCTCCTGTGGCAAGTCCACGGTGGCGCGCCTGTTCGCCGAGCGCGGGGCCTCGGTCATCCAAGCCGATTCCATCGCCCGCGAACTCACCCGGCCGGGCCACGCGGTGTACGACGCCGTCATCAAACAATTCGGGCGGGAGATCGTCCAACCCGATGGCAGCATCGATCGCGCCAAGCTGGCCGACCTGGCCTTTGCCGGGGGACGCATCGCCGAGCTGAACGGCATCGTCCACCCGGCGGTCATCGAGCGCCAGGAAAAGTGGATGGAGGCGGTGGAGCGCAACGACCCCAAAGGCGTGGCGGTGGTGGAGGCGGCGCTGATCCTGGAGGCGCGCGTGGGCCGGCGCTTCGACAAGCTGGTGGTGGTGACCTGCCGCCCGGAGCAGAAGGTGGAGCGCTTCGCCAAGCGCCATAATGTTTCTCTCGACGCGGCGCGCGCCGAGGTGGCGCGGCGGCAGGCGGCCATGATGCCCGACGAGGAGAAGATCCAGGCCGCGAACTACGTCATCGACAACTCGGGCGCGCCCCAGGAGACCGCGCGCCAGGTGGACGCCATCCACAGCGAACTCAAGCGGCTGGCGGCGGAGAAGAAAGAGTGAGCGAGGGGAGTACACCCATGAAGTCCTTGCGAGTAGTTCTTTTGGCCGTCCTGCTGGCCGCGGGCTTTTATTACCTGAGCAACGTTCGACGGCCAGCGCCCGCGCCGGCGGAGCCTGAGCCCGCCAGCTGGACGGGATCCGCCAGGCTGAAGATCACCGAGGCCGCCGCGCCCCAGTCCTTCGACTCCGAGGAGCAGACCAACATCACGGTGTACCGCAAGGTGCTGCCCGCGGTGGTCAACATCACCTCCCGGGCGGTGACCTTCGACTTTTTCTACGGCGAGGTGCCGGAGCAGGGCCAGGGCTCGGGCTTCGTGCTGGACCGCCAGGGACGCATCCTCACCAACTACCACGTGGTCGCCGGGGCGCAGCAACTGGAGGTCACGCTCTCCAACCGCTCCAAGTATCCCGCGCGCGTGGTGGGAGTGGACCGCTCGCACGATCTGGCCGTCATCCAGATCACGGCGCCGGGACTGACCCCGGCCACGCTGGGCGATTCGAAAAGCCTGGTGGTGGGACAGAAGGTCTTCGCCATCGGCAATCCCTTCGGCCTGAACGGCACCATGACCCGCGGCATCATCAGCTCCATCCGCTCGGTGCGCGGGCCGGAGTCCTACATTGACGAGGCCATCCAGACCGACGCGGCCATCAATCCCGGCAACTCCGGCGGGCCGCTGCTGAACTCGCGCGGCGAAGTGATCGGCATCAACACCATGATCGTCGGCACGGCGGGACAGAACTCCGGCGTGGGCTTCGCCGTCCCCATCAACACCGCCAAAGCCGTGCTCGACGACCTGGTCACCCTGGGCCGGGTGCGGCGTCCGGCGCTGGGCATTCGCAGCCTGCCCATCGGGCCGGAGGCGGCGCAGCGCATGGGCCTGGCCGCGGATTCCGGCGTGCTCATCGTGCAGTTGGTTCCGGGCGGCGCGGCGGAGCGCGCCGGCCTGCGCGCCGGCAACCAGCGCGTCTATATCGGGAATACGCCCATCATGCTGGGCGGTGACTTGATCGTGGCCATCGACGGCGACCCGGTCGCGGACGCCAGCGACATCGCCCGCGTCATGAACCGCCACCGCGCCGGCGACACCGTGCGCGTCACCCTCTACCGCGGCAAACAGAAGATGGAGATCAACGTTACCCTGGGCGAATTGCGGGAGCAGACGTAGGAGGGCGAATACTGTTGGGCTTCACTTCTTCTAGCGTTTTGGCTTTTCTATCTTGAGCTTCTCAGGCGCGTCTGGAAGTATCACGATGTCTTGTTCCCATGACACTTCTTCTGATCGAATCCGCAGATGGTGTGGCCCAAGTCCTAGCTCAATATCGACTGGCACCTGAAATTCGGGTGCGGCATCAATCGAAACGTACGACTTCTTTGGCTTGGTCTCAAGATGTATTCGTTTCTGGACGGTGCGCTCTTCGTCAGTGAGTTCGCCACGTGCGATGCGCTCTGAGTTTTGTGTGACGGCATCCGACCATTTCAAGTATTGCTCGTACCTATTCCTCACGTTCTGCATCGGCGCGCTTTTCAAACCCGAAGGAAACTGATTTGGGTTCATCGTGTATGCTTGCACTTCTACGGCAGCGGTGCGCTGAAGCAAGATCGGATGGGTTGAACACAAGGAGTCGAAAATCGCTGCTGATGTACTCCGTGGGTTTCCGGAAAGCAACGCCAGCCACCTGAGTGCTTTTGCCATCGCGTATGGGTCTCCGGTTTCCTTCCATACCAGCCATGCACCAAGACGATCTGCTTGCGACTCATGCTCCTGTTGTTCCTGCGTTTCCATGAACGTTTGGGCGAATCCCAAGAGCGTGTTCTTCATTGCAGACTTGAATCCGCCCGGTCTCTTGCCTGTAGCAATCTGAGCCTCATAGTCATGAATGTCACGAATCGAATTGTCAATGTAGCGGTCACAAGCTTGTGACATCGTAAAGCCGTCAGGATGGCCGAGGATGTTGTGCGCGGTTTCATGCGCTACGATGGCGAATAGCCCTAGCTCGCCGGGATTTTGCGAACCATAGGCCGCGAGAAACTGCCCCGTCTGCACGTAGTCCGCACCCATTCGTGAAAGGGTATTTTGCGGGCGTAGATACCATTCGATAATGCCTTCATGCAGAGTTACATGTTGTCCAGTAGCAAAGGCATTCGGGTCCGCATCGGAGGAAACGGCCAGGGGTTCATACATTCCATTCACGCCAGCGTATCTGAGATATCGTTGTGCGACTTCCTCCAGCCGTGCTTGCTCGGGATCGTTCACAAACTGTTTTTGTGCGAGCACCTTGCTTTCGACCATTGCCGACCACTGGTCGTTGAATTCCTGAGGAGGGAGTTGAAGGATTTTACAGGCCGAATCATCGCGGCTATAGCGTTCCTCTACAGCCTGAGCTATCCGTCCTAACCAGTCACACTGGGCCACGGCGCTACTTGTTGTCAGAAGTAATGCCGCGAGGAGATAGCCGCAACGAGTCTTCATAGCCCGTGCTCGGTTCAATAGTATGTCTCTGCCTTCTTGTAGTTCAGATCGACTTCGAGGAACAGCTGCTTGTCGGTGAACACGGAGAACTTATTGCTGAACACCAGATAATACATTCCGGGCCGGAGCTTGACTTCAAGGTTGCCGGTCGTCTGCTGGCCCTGAGTGCCCCAGAAGACCTGGGCCTGATGGCCATTGATCCAGTTGGTATAGTTCGTCTCATCCGCGATGACCGCCTGAATGTCATTTCCGCTCCCGCCCGAGGCGTTGAAGCTGCCCGTCACTGTGGGATCGACCATCTCCGGCGTAATTGTGATTCGGTATTGTACGTATCCATTGGCCTTAACAACGATCTGACCAGAGGCGATTTTCTGGCTGACTGGCACATAGCGTGTCTTCAGCACCGGTGCGGGGTTTGACGGACCTTGCGCGGCAGGGCCGCGGTCATCCTCGGTTCTGAGCCGGCTTCTATTGTTGGTTAAGACAAGCGCGACAATGATTAAGATGGCGCAGATTCCGAGTACCCAAGGAACGGGATTAGGACGCTTGACGGGCGCGGCCTGTTCTCCCTGAAGTTTCGCGCGCACCTCCGCGCGGTATTGTTCTTCGGCGACTCGCCTGCGCTCCTCTTCCTCGATCCGCTGACGCTCCTCGGGTGTTAAGGGCATTGGTCTTGCCTATAAAGCTCGTACTGTAGCAGTTTTTCCCGTCATACATAGCTATCCTCCCGGCCGATTTGACTCCCCCTAGACCCCTGGGCTAGCCTCAATAGCCCGTCCCGCCAGGGCGGGATCAGGCGGGACGGGAACCCGCCGCGGCGGGCGGACAAGCCCAGCACATCATGCGTCTCCTTCGTAAGCCATTGATTTTAATGGCGGTTGTGGCAGTCGCCGCAGCCGCCGCGCCGGCCCTTTGGGGCTCCGGGATGCGCCCCGCCCACGCGCCCCACGCCCTGGTGGCGAGCGTCCACGAGCTGGCCTCGCAGGCCGGGGTGGAGATGATGCAGGCGGGCGGCAACGCGGTGGACGCCGCCGTAGCCACCGGCTTCGCGCTGGCGGTGGTCCATCCCCAGGCGGGGAACCTGGGCGGCGGAGGCTTCCTGCTACTGCGTATGGCCTCGGGCGAGACCCACTTTGTGGACTTCCGCGAGAAGGCGCCGGCCGCCGCCACGCGCGACATGTATCTGGACGCGCAGGGCAACGTCATCCACCATGCCAGCACCGTCGGCTATCGCGCCATCGCGGTTCCAGGCTCGGTGGCCGGGCTGGTGTACGCGCAGAAGAAGTGGGGCAAGCTGCCGCTGGAGCGGGTGATGGCCCCGGCCATCAAGCTGGCGCGCGAGGGCTTCGCGCTCAGCTACGAGGACGCGCGCTCCTTCCGCGACCCGGACTACCACCTGGGCGAGTTCGCTGAGTCGAAGCGCGTCTTTCAACGTGGCGGGCAGCGTGGTGGGCAGCACGACGTCAACTACTACCAGCCGGGCGAGATCTTCCGCCAGCCGGAGCTGGCGGCGACGCTGGAGCGCATCGCCAAGGACCCGGACGACTTCTACCACGGCAAGCTGGCGCAGGAATTGGCCGCTGGGGTGCAGAAGGGCGGCGGGCTGATGACGGCCGCCGACCTCGCCGCCTACGAGGTGAAAGAGCGCGAGCCGGTGCGCGGCAGCTACCGCGGATACGAGATCATCAGCACCCCGCCGCCCTCTTCGGGAGGCATCGCGCTCATCGAAGTCCTGAACATCCTCGAAGGCTACGACCTGCGGCGCCTGGGCAGCGGCTCGGCGGATTCCATGCACCTGACGGCGGAAGCCTTCCGCCGCGCTTTCTTCGACCGCGCCGAGTTCCTCGGAGACCCGGATTTCGCCAAGATCCCGGTGGCGCAGTTGATGGACAAGAAGTACGCCGCGGCGTGGCGGGAGTCGCTCAACCCGGCGCACGCCTCGGCCAGCGCCGAGCTGCACCGGCCGGCCTTTGGCGAGCTGGACCGCTACGCCCGGAAGCATCCCCGCCGTGGCGGGCCGCGCGAGCACGTCAACACCACCCACTACTCGGTGGTGGATTCCGAGGGCAACGCCGTCGCCGTCACCACCACGCTCAACGACAGCTTCGGCTCCGCCGTCACCGCGCAAGGTCTGGGCTTCCTGCTCAACAACGAGATGGACGACTTCACCACCAAGCCCGGCGTCCCCAACATCTACGGGCTCATCCAGGGGCCGGCCAACGCCATCGGGGGAGGGAAGCGCCCGCTCTCCTCCATGATGCCCACCATGGTTCTGAAGGACGGCAAGCTGTTCCTGGTGCTGGGTTCGCCCGGCGGCTCCACCATCATCTCGACCGTGGCCAACATCCTGATGGGCGTGGTGGACTACGGCATGAACATCCAGGAAGCGGTCAACGCGCCGCGCTTCCACCACCAGTGGCTGCAGGACGCAATCTACCTGGAGCGTGGCCGCTTCTCCCCGGATACGGTGCGGATGCTGGAGGCCCGTGGACACAAGCTGCGCTTCGAGGCGCCGTGGCGGCCGCTGAGCGGTGACCCGGTCGTCCTGTGGGGCGACGGCGAGTGCATCGAGATTGACCTGAAGACGGGCGAGCGGCTGGGGGCGAGCGATGCCCGCAACAACGGGAAGGCGGTGGGCTACTGATGCTGCGCGCCATGTCCACCTACGTGTGCGTGAAGGAGCGGCTGCATCCCGGGCTGCTGGACGGTCTGGCGCGCGGCGGCGCGCAGGCCATCGAGATCTTCTCCGCCCGCGGACACTTCGACTACAGCAACAAAGCGCACGTGAAGGAGATCGCGGGCTGGTTCCGCTCGTCCGGCGTGCCGCTGAACTCCATGCACTCGCCCATGTTCAACGACTACGAGTGGGGACGCTCGGGCGCCCCCGCCATCAACCTGACCGAGCCCGACAAGAAGCGGCGCTTCGAGGCCATGGACGAGATCAAGCGCGCGATTGAAGTGGCCGAGCTCATCCCCTTCCGCTTCCTGGTGCAGCACATGGGCATGGGCGGCGACGAGTTCGATCCCGCGAGGTTCGAGGCCGGCGTGAACTCGCTCGAGCACCTGCGCGCCTTCGCCAAGCCCCTGGGCGTCACGCTGCTGGTGGAGAACATCCCCAACGAGCTTTCCACCGCGGAGCGGCTGCTGGAGTTCATCCGCGTGCCGCACTTCACGGATGTGGGCGTGTGCTTCGACGTGGGCCACGCCTACCTGGCGGAAGGAGTGGCGGAGACCTTCGGCAAGCTGAAGGAGCACATCCGCTCCACCCACGTGCACGACAACCAGCGCGACCGCGACTCCCACCTGTGGCCGGGAGACGGGAAGATCGAATGGAAGCAGGCCATGGCGCTGTTGCGCTCCGCGCCGCAGGCGCCGCCGCTGCTGATGGAGATCGACGGCGAGGGCAAGGGCGACATCGGGAAGGGCATGGCCGAGGCTTTCCGCCGTCTGGAGGCCGCCTAGCAAGCGCCCTCGCGGCCGGATGGATTGGGAAAAGAAAATGGAAGCGCCCATCACCAGCATCGCTCAGATCGGTGGCCACGACGGCCAGACCGTCACCCTGCGCGGGTGGCTCTACAACCTGCGCGAGAGCGGGAAACTGCTTTTCCCGCAGTTCCGCGACGGCAGCGGAGTCATTCAGGGCGTGGTGGCCAAGAGCGACGTCTCGCCGGAGCTGTTCGAGACGGTGAAGGGGCTGACGCAGGAATCGAGCGTCATCGTGCAGGGAAAAGTCCGCGCCGACAAGCGCGCCCCCGGCGGCTACGAGCTGGTGGTCAGCGATCTGACCGTGGTGCAGCGCGTGCCCGACGACGAGCCCTATCCCATCTCGCTCAAAGAGCACGGCGTGGACTTCCTGATGGACCACCGGCACCTGTGGGTGCGGACGCCGCGCCAGGCGGCCATCCTGCGCGTGCGCGCGGAGATCATCAAGGCCTGCCGCGACTTCTTCGACGACCGCGGCTTCGTCCTCACCGATCCGCCCATCTTGACGCCCGCCGCCTGCGAGGGCACCAGCACGCTGTTTTCCGTGGACTACTTCGGCGACCAGGCTTTCCTCACCCAGTCCGGCCAGCTCTACATCGAGGCCACGGCCATGGCGCTGGGCAAGGTGTACTCCTTCGGGCCCACGTTCCGCGCGGAGAAATCGAAGACGCGCCGCCACCTCACCGAGTTCTGGATGGTGGAGCCGGAGGTCGCCTTCGCCACCCTCGACGACCTGATGGACCTGGCCGAGGACCTCATCGCCTCCATCCTCGGGCGCTGCCTGGAGCGGCGGCGCTCGGAACTCGCCACCATGGGCCGCGACCTCGCGCCGCTGGAGAAGGTGAAGAAGCCCTTCCCGCGCGTCAGCTACGACGAAGCGGTGAAGCTCTTGCAGGAAGGCCACGCCGAAGGGAAACTCGAAACCAAATTCGAATGGGGCGGCGACCTGGGCGCGCCCGATGAGACTTATCTGGCCTCGCGCTTCGACCGCCCGGTGATGGTGCATCGCTATCCAGCGCAGGTGAAGGCCTTCTACATGGAGCCTGACCCTGCGAGCCCAGACCGCGCTCTGTGCGTGGACGTGCTGGCGCCCGAAGGCTACGGTGAGATCATCGGAGGCTCGCAGCGCATCGGCTCCCACGAGCTGCTGCTCAAGCGCATCCGCGAGCACAACCTGCCGGAAGAGGCATTCCAGTGGTATCTGGACCTGCGCAAGTACGGCGGCGTGCCTCACGGCGGCTTCGGCATGGGAATCGAGCGGGTGGTGGCCTGGGTCTGCGGACTGGAGCACGTGCGCGAGACCATCCCCTTCGCCCGCATGATCAATCGGCTTTATCCCTAGGGAGGATGGAGAAAGGAAAGTTGATTTATGGTGACCACGGCAGCAGCATCGTTCTCGAGCATCGTGCCCAAGAAGATCCGGGTGATCGGCGTGCCCCTTGACCTGGGGCAGTCCCGCCGCGGCGTGGATATGGGCCCCTCCGCGGTGCGCGTCGCCGGGCTGGAAGCGCGTCTCGAAGCCCTCGGACACACGGTGGAAGACGCCGGCAACATCCTGGTCGCCATCGCCGAGCAGAAAAAAGAGGGCGACCCGCGCGCCAAATACCTGAAAGAGATCGTTGCCACCTGCACCAAACACGCCGAGCTGGTGCTGAAGACGCTCGAAGCCGGCAAGATACCCATCGTGCTGGGCGGCGACCACTCGGTGGCCGCGGGCACCGTGGCGGGCGTGGCCGAGTTCCACCGCCGCCAGGGGCAAAAGATCGGGCTCATCTGGATCGACGCCCACACCGACATCAACACCCCGGAAACCTCGCCCTCGGGCAACGTCCACGGCATGCCGCTGGCCGCCATCATGGGGCTGGGTCCGCCGGAGCTGGCCAACATCTTCGACTTCTCTCCCAAGGTGGCGCCGGAGAACTGCGTGCTGGTGGGCGTGCGCGACATTGACGCGGTGGAGAAAGAGAACGTGCGCAAGGCCGGGGTCGAGGTCTATACCATGCGCGACATTGACGAGCGCGGCATGCGCGCGGTGATGGAAGAAGCGCTGCGCATCGCCGGGCGCGGCACCGCGGGCTATCACATCTCGCTCGACATGGACTGGATCGATCCCGAGGACGCCCCCGGCGTGGGCACCCCGGTGCGCGGCGGCGCTACCTACCGCGAGGCCCACCTGGTGATGGAAGCCATCGCCGACCACGGCCGCATGACCTCGTTTGAAATAGTTGAGGTGAATCCGGTGATCGACGAGCATAATCGGACGGCCGACCTGGCGGTCGAGCTGGCGTTGAGCGTGTTTGGAAAGAAGATCCTCTAACCATGGCCTACGAGAACGGACAACTCATCGAGCATCCCAAGTGGGGACGCGGCAAGATCGTGCAGGTGGATGGCGACAAGGTGCGCGTCATCTTCAAGAGTGAACCGCAGCCCAAGCTCATCGACGCCGCGCGCTTCCCGCTGACCCTGGCCGCCGATCAAAAGGACCCGTACTTCGGGCGCATCCACTTGCCCGCCGCCTCGGGCAAGGGCAAGGGAAAGAGCGCGGCCGGGGTGAAGAGCGCCGTCACCCAGGCCGAGGCCAAGCGCCGCTTCCTGGGGAAATTCCCGCTGGGATTCCAGGACCCCGCCTATCGCGCCGCCGAGCGCGACACCAAGGTGCAGGCCTCGGAGCGCTGGGCGCGGGAGATGAGCCGCGAGCAACTGGAGCCGCTGCTGGGGGCCGGGGAATTCGCGGAGCTGGCGCAGCGCGCCATGCAGATCGAGGCCACCGCCAACCTGCTGGACGTCTTCGCCAAGGCCGCGCTGCGCAACGCCGCCAAAGCCGAGCCCGAAGGCTTTGCCCGCGGCCTGTTCGAGCTGGTGTGCGGCGAGGGTGAGATGCCCGACCGCTTCGAGGGCTTCGGCGCCATGCTTGACAGCCTGCCCCAGCCCAAGACCCAGACCTTCAAGTGGCCCATCCAGACCATCTTCCCCTTCCTCGCCGACCCGCGCGAGAACCTCTTCCTCAAGCCCAAGGTCACGCAACTGGCCGCCGACCGCTTCGGCTTCGACCTGCAGTACCGCCCGCAGCCCGCCTGGGACGTCTACGCCCGCGCGCTGGAGTTCGCGCGCCAGCTCTCCCAGGACCTCGCCGAGCTGAAGCCCGCCGACCTGATCGATGTCCAGTCGTTCATCTACCTGAGCGGGCGGATGGAAGAGCAGCCGTAGGTCCGGACAGCAAGCGTCCCGCGTACGGTTTCCTGGCGCCCGGGCTCAAACCACCCGTTCCCGGCGTCTAAACAGGCAACCGCGGATTCAATGAGAGAATGAGTCAATGAGCAAGCTGCGGGTGGGAGTCCTGTTCGGCGGGCGCTCGGGAGAGCACGAGGTCTCGCTGCTCTCCGCCGCCTCGGTGATCGAGGCCATCGACAAGAAGAAGTACGAGGTCGTCCCCATCGGCATCACCAAGCAAGGCCGCTGGGTGACCTCGGGACACGCCAAGCAACTCTTGCATGGCAAGGGATCGGGGAAACATCTCCGCGCCGGCGACCCCGCGGCCACTACGCCCGCGGCGGTGCTGGCCACGGGCGAAGGCATCATCGTTCCCCCCGAGCCGCGCTCGGAAGATGAGCCATCGCTGGCGGCGCTGGAACCCGCGGGCGCGTCGCCCGCTTCCACACACTCCGGAGTGCATACCATCGCCGTGGACGTCATCTTCCCCGTGCTGCACGGTACCTTCGGCGAGGACGGCACCATCCAGGGCCTGCTGGAGCTGGCCGACCTAGCCTACGTGGGCGCGGGCGTGCTGGGCTCGGCCTGCGGCATGGATAAGGACGTGATGAAACGCCTGTTCGCCGCCGCGCGGTTGCCCATGGTCCAGCACGTCACCATTTTGCGCGGCGACTGGGAGCGCGACCCCAAGGCCGCGCGCCGAGCCATCGAGAAGAAGCTGCGCTACCCGGTCTTCGTCAAGCCCGCGAACCTGGGCTCCTCGGTGGGCATCAGCAAGGTGCACGGGGGCAGGGAACTGGCGGCGGCGATGGACGCAGCCGCGAGCTACGACCGCAAGATCATCGTGGAGCAGGGCGTGGGCGGCGCGAAGGGGAAGGCGCGCGAGATCGAGTGCTCGGTGCTGGGCAATGACCAGCCCCGGGCCTCGGTGGCCGGGGAGGTGGTTCCGGGCAAGGAGTTCTACGACTACACGGCCAAGTATCTGGACGAAGGCTCCGAACTGCACATCCCGGCCAAGCTCAGCAAGACGCAGCAGAAGAAGGTGCAGGAGCTGGCCATCCGCGCCTTCCAGGCCGTGGATTGCTCCGGCCTGGCCCGCGTGGACTTCCTCATGGACCCCAAGAGCGGGAAGATATACGTCAACGAGATCAACACCATGCCCGGCTTCACCTCCATCAGCATGTATCCCAAGCTGTGGGCGGCCACGGGGATCGCGTATCCCGAGCTCATCGACCGCTTGATCCAGCTCGGCCTGGAGCGCCACGCCGAGAAGAAGAAGAACCGCTACAGCCGCTAGGGGCGGTCCTTCCGGGAAGCCGGTTTTCTAGGGAAGAAATCTTCTTGCATCCGGACCGACCCGCTGCTAATCTAACTAACTGGTTAATTAACTGTGACTCCATCTGTCAAGCCCCGGACCAGCGCCCAACGGACCCCCAAGGCCCGCCGGCAGCCCGAGCGCACCCGCCAGGCCATCCTGCGGGCCGCCCTGATCGAGTTTGCGCAGGAAGGAATTGCCGGGGCGCGCATCGACCACATCGCCCGCGCCGCCCACGTCAACAAGGCGCTGCTCTACTACTACTTTCACGACAAAGAAGCGCTCTACGGCGCGGTCCTCGACCAGGTTTTTTCCGGCCTGGCGGAGCGCATCAACCAGGTGCTGGACCGCGACCTGCCGCCGCGGGAGAAGGTGCTGGCCTATGCCGCGGCGCACTTCGACTACATCGCCGCTTCGCCCATGTATCCCCGGGTGGTGCAGCGGGAGATGATGCGCGCGGGGCGCGCCGGCTCCCCCCACATCCGCCGCATGGTGGATCGCTACCTGCGTCCCGTCCAGGGGCGCCTGGCGGAGTTGTTCCGCGCGGGCATGGAGTCGGGCGACTTCCGCCGTGTGGACGCCGTGCACTTTGTTTTCTCCATCGTGGCCATGAACGTCTTCTACTTCTCCAGCGCCCCGGTGATCGCCCTGCTCTCCCACGCCGACCCGTTGGCGCCGGAGGCGGTGGCCGCGCGCCGGGCGGCGGTGCTCGACCTGATCGCCGCCGCGCTCTTCACCCCGCCCCCGGCCGCAGGAGGTCCGAACGCATGAGCCAGCGCAACAAATTCGTCGCCCTGCTGGGCGCGCTGGCGGTGGTCGCCGCCATCTACTACTTCGCCACCGCCAACCGCTCCAGCGACCTCTCGCTGATCGGCACGGTGGATTCCAACCAGATCATCGTGAGCGCCAGGATCCCCGGCCGCATCGAGCACCTGCTGGTGGAGGAAGGCTCGCTGGTGAAGCAGGGCGACGTGATCGCCGAGTTGGACCGGGCGGAGCTTGAGGCGCAAGCCAAAGCCGCGGCAGCGCAGTTCTCGAGCCTGGGCTCCCGGGTCTCCAGCAGCCAGGCCACGGCAGCGCAGGCGAGCGGCGAGACCTCGAGCGACGTGACCAGCGCGCAGTCCCTGGCGCAGTCGGCGCGCGCCCAGCTTGCCGAGGCCCAGGCCAACCTGGAGCGCGAGCAACTCGACAACGCGCGCATGGTGAAGCTGGCCGCGGAAGGCGTGGCCTCGCAGCAGGACCGCGACCGCTCCAGCGCCGCGCTGAAGGCGGCGCAGGCGCGCGTGAAGTCGCTGGAGGACCAGGGGAAGGCGTCGCAAGCCGCGCTGGGCGCGGCGCAGGCGCGCACCCAACAGGCGCACGCCGCCGCCAGCAACCTCTCGGCGGTTCGCTCGGAGATGCACGCCGCCCAAGCGCAACTGGCCGAGGCCGAGACCCGCCTGGGCTATGCCCACGTGGTCGCTCCCGTCTCCGGGACGGTCTCGGTGCGGGCCGCGCGCCAGGGCGAAGTGGTCAACGCCGGGCAACCCATCGTCACCATCGTGGATTTGAACGACGTCTGGGTGCGCGCCGCGGTGCCGGAGACCGAATCCGACGGCGTGGCCCTGGGCGACGCGCTCAAAGTCCGCCTGCTCTCGGGCCGCGTGCTCGACGGCACGGTCATCTTCAAGGGCGTGGAGGCCGACTTCGCCACCCAGCGCGACGTGGGCCGCAGCAAGCGCGACATCAAGACCGTGGTGCTCAAGGTGCGCGTGGACAACCGCGACCAGCGCCTCACTCCGGGCATGACCGCCGAGGTGCTGGTGCCCGCGAGGAAGAAGTGAACACCTTCGTCAAGCCCGCGAACCACAAGCCCAACGGCGGCCCGCCCGCCATCGAGGTGGAGAACATCACCAAGAAGTACGGCGACTTCACCGCCGTGGACAGCGTCAGCTTCGCGGTCGAGGAGGGCGAGATCTTCGGCCTGCTGGGGCCGAACGGCGCCGGCAAATCCACGCTCATCCGCATGATGACCACGCTGATCGAGATCACCGGCGGCACGGCGCGCGTCTCCGGCCACGACGTGCAGAAGGAGCCCGACCAGGCGCGGCGCTTCATCGGCGTGATCCCCCAAGCCATGACCAGCGACCTGGACCTCACCGTGGGCGAGAACCTGGGCATCTACGCCAAGCTCTACGGCGTGCCGGCGAAGGAGCGCAAGCGCTCCATCGCGGAGCTGCTCGAGATCATGGACCTCACCAAGTGGCGCGACGCGCAGACCAAGACGCTCTCCGGCGGCATGCGGCGGCGGCTGGAGATCGCGCGCGGGCTGGTGCACAGCCCCAGCATCTTCTTCCTCGACGAGCCCACCACCGGCCTGGATCCGGTGTCGCGTGTAGCGGTGTGGGAGATGCTCACCAAGATCAAGCAGCAGCGCGCCCTCACCGTGCTCATCACCACCCACTACATGGACGAAGCCGACCGGCTGTGCGACCGCATCGCCATCGTGGACCACGGGCACCTGGTGGCGCTGGATACGCCGCACGCGCTCAAGGCCAGCGTGCCGGGGTCGAACGTCATCGAGGTGCAGTTCTCGCGCGTCCCCGAGCTTTGGGAGGAACGGCTGCGCAAGCTGGGCAGCGTCCATTCCGTGCAGCCCATGGGCAACGACATGTACCGCATCCTTTCCGACGAAGGCTCGCTGACCACCACCGAAATGGTCTCCATGGCGCTGGCCGAGGGGGTGCAGGTGAAGGCGCTCTCGGTGCAGAACACAACGCTGGACGACGTCTTCGTCCACTACACCGGCCGCCAGTTGCGCGACGAGCAGGTGAAGGCCTTCGCCTACACCGGCATGCTCTTCGGCGGGGAGATGAGGTAAAGCCGTGGGCCTGGTGCGCATGATGGCCATCGTGGAGCGCGAGTTGCGGCGCTTTGTCCGCTCCCCCGCGCTGATGATGGCCTCCATGGTCTTCCCCCTGGTGCAGCTCATCGTGCTGGGCAGCGCTTTTGGCGGCAAGATCAAGGACGCGCGCCTGGGCGTGGTGGACTACGACCGCGGCGCCCAGTCGCTGAAGGTCCGCGAAGCCTTCGACTCCATCCGCGCCAACGGCGGCACCTTCACGCCGCTGTACTACGACGACGAGAAGCAGATGGTGGGGGACGTGCGCAACGGCAAGCTGGAGGCCGGTCTGGTCATCCCGCCGCAGTTCTCCCGCCGCGTCTATCAGCAGGAGCAGCCCCGCATCGCGCTGGTGGTGGATAACACCGACGGCTTCATGAGTTCCGCCCTGGAGGCCAAACTCACCGAGCTGGTGGCGGCGCTCAACCAGCCCGAGGTCGAGCCCCACATGGTGCGACAAATCGTGCTCGACGTGGTCGAACTCTATCCCTACAACGACTACCTGAAGTATCTGCTGCCGGGCTCCATCGCGCTGGCCATGTTCGTGAGCGTGATGATCGGCGGCGGCATGCTCTACATCGACGACAAGGCGCGCGGCATCCACGAAGGCTTTCTGGTAACGCCCATCACCAAGCTGGAACTGGTCGCCGGCCTGACCGCGGCCGGCACGCTCAAGGGGATGGGCGCCGGACTGGTGCTGACGCTCATCGGCTCGCTCATCGCCGGCGTGGGCACTACCTTCCATCCCGTCAAGCTTTTCTGGCTGCTGCTGCTGATCGCGCTCACCTCCCTGGCTTTTGTCAGCATGATGTTCCTGCTCATGGTGCGGGTGGACGACCCGCTGGTGCCCCGCGCCATCTTCGGCATCCTCAATACCCTGCTCTTCTTCCCCTCCGGCGCCATCTATCCCGTCCAGGCCTTCCCCCCCTGGCTCAAGGTGATCGCCTGGATCGATCCCTTCACCTACGCCGTGCACGGATTCAAGTCGCTGCTGCTGCGCGAGGCCGGCTTGGCTGCAATCTGGCCGGATATGCTGTATCTTTCGGTCTTCGCCGCCATCACGCTCATCGGCGTGGTGGCCCTGTTCAAGCGGACCCTGTAATAACGAGTGAATCATTGAGTCACTGAATCATTGAGTCACTGAATCATTGAAGTCCGGGAACTCTGCGGGCCTCGGAGCCCTCATAATGGTTCAATGATTCATTGATTCAATCACTCAATTCCCCATGTCCCTGCTGAACGCTCCCGCTTACGATCCGCGCCGCGCGCGCCGCAGGAAAGAACTGCTGGCGGCGGGACTGCTGTCGCTGGTGCTGATGGGGTTGCTGACCTACCGCTTCTGGAACTGGCGTGAGGAGCGCGTCGTGGACAAGTTCTTCTCGCGCTTGGAGCAGAAGGACTACGAAGGCGCCTACGGCATCTGGCTGGCCGACCCGGAGTGGCGCCAGCATCCCCAGAAGTACGAGCGCTACACCTACGGTGACTTTTACCGCGACTGGGGACTCGGCGGGGAGTGGGGCCTGATCAAGAGCCACAAGATCGAAGCCACGGTGCGCCCCCCCCGGGGCGGCAGCGGAGTGATTGTGGTGGTCACCATCAACCAGCGGGCCCAGAAAGCCTACCTCTGGGTGGAGAAACGCGACCTCAGCCTGACGTTTTCCCCCTACGAGGTCGAGCTGCGCTGAGCCGGGTTCGGAACCCCAAGTGTAAACGCGCCTTCTTAGATGGCATCGAACGAATGCTATACTTCGCACCGTGAGGTCAAGTCACTTCGATTCTCGTGGCCAGGATCTCCGGGAGTTTCCCTCGTACATTGTCTCCGAGGCGGCACACTACCTCCTGATGCCTCAAGCGACGCTTCGATCCTGGGCTGTGGGCCGGTACTACCCCACCGGAACCGGGAAGAAGTTTTTTCATCCAGTCATCTTGCTCCCCGACAAGAAGAGGGCGCTCTTGTCCTTCATCAACCTTGTTGAGGCACATGTGCTCGATGCGATTCGTCGCGAACATCAGATTCCGTTGGACAGAGTGAGGATTGCGATCGAATACTTGCAGCGGCAATTTGGCTCGAAACATCCTTTGGCCGAGCAGAGTTTCGAGACCGATGGTCTCGACCTTTTCGTCCAGAAGTACAGCCAACTAATCAATGTAACTAAGGCGGGGCAGCTGGCAATCCGCGACTTGCTACAGGCGCACCTAAGACGAATAGACCGTGATCCCAAGGGCCTGCCCATCAGGCTCTATCCCTTTACACGGAAGCGCGACTCAGAGGAGCCGAAAAGCGTGGTGATAGACCCCCTGGTTTCATTTGGCCGCCCTGTCCTCTCGGGAACCGGCATAACCACGGCCACTGTCGCCGAGCGCTACAAAGCAGGAGAATCGGTGGACCAGTTAGCGGCCGACTATGGTCGCGCCGCACTAGAAATCGAAGAAGCGATTCGCTGCGAGCTGGAGCTTGAAGCCGCCTGAGCCGCTTGTCTTTTTCGTTGATCGCTCCCTAGGAAAGCATGTCATCGCCCAAGCACTTCGCGCGGTTGGCGCTCGCGTGGAAATCCATGACGACCACTTTCCCGTAGATGCCTCCGATGAACATTGGTTAGGAGAAGTGGGCAAACGTAGCTGGGTAGTGCTAACGAAAGACAAGAAGATTCAGCACCGCATTCTGGAGCAAGCGGCAGTGGCCAAGTCGAAAGTCCGGCTGTTCGCCTTGACTGCAGGGAACCTTCAGGGAACGGAGATGGCAGATATCTTTGCAAAGGCTCTTCCCGCGATTAGTCGCCTTGTCCGCGGGAACCCGGCTCCGTTCATCGCCAAAGTGACAAAGAGTGGCAGCGTGTCAATGCTGCTCACTGCGAGACAGCTCCAACGATACGTCAAGCGGCGCGCACACGGCTCGGCGTAAACGGCCACTCGTCTTACCCTCAAGGTTGGCTGAGCGCCTTCTCAAGCGAGGCTGGGTCTTCTACGTTCCCGCAGGTCCTGGAGCGGTCGATCTGCCGCATCAGGCCGCACAGCACTTTTCCCGGGCCAACTTCGACGAACGTTTCGACGCCGGCGGCGATCAGCGTGCCCATGGACTTTTCCCACTGCACCGCGCCCGTCACCTGGCGGATGAGTGCGTCGCGGGCCTTCTCGGCTGAGTCGATCACTGCGGCATCCACGTTCGTGACCAGCGGGACATTCATGGGATGGAAGGTCGCAGCCTTCAGGTCAGCGGCCAGGCGGTCCTGCGCCGGTTGCATGAGCGCGCAGTGGAAGGGCGCGGATACCGGGAGCATGACGGCGCGCTTGGCGCCGCGCTGCTTCACCAGTTCGGCCGCGCGCTCGACCGCGGCCGCGTGGCCGGAGATCACCACCTGGCCGGGGGAGTTGATGTTGGCGGGCGCGACCACCTGGCCCTGCGCGGCCTCGCGGCAGGCGGCTTCAATCTCTTCCAGCGACAGGCCCAGCACGGCGGCCATCGCTCCCTGGCCCGCCGGGACCGCCTCCTGCATGTAGCGGCCGCGGTTGCGCACGATGCGCACGGCGTCGGCGAATTCGAGCGTCCCCGCCGCCACGTGCGCCGAGTACTCGCCCAGACTGTGCCCGGCGACGAACCCGGGCGCAACGCCCTGTTCGCGCAGCACCCGCAGCGCGGCCACCGAGACGGTAAGGATGGCGGGCTGCGTCACCTCGGTCATCTTCAGCCTCTCTTCCGGCCCTTCGAAGCAGAGCGCGGAGAGGGCATAGCCCAGCGCGGTGTCGGCTTCTTCGAATGTCTTCTTTGCCGCGGGATAGCGCGCGGCCAGCTCCTTGCCCATGCCCACGGACTGCGAGCCCTGGCCGGGAAAAAGGAAGGCGACGGACTTGGGATTGCCGGGAGCCGCGGCCATCAGGAGTGGATGCGCTCGCGGCTTTCTTTGCCGGAAGCGGGTCGGGCCTTGCCGCGCCGGGAGGACAGTTCCTCCTCGATGCGCGCCATGACGTTGCGGGTGGAGAACTCAGCCGCCACGCGGATGGAGTTCTTCAGCGCGTTGTTGTTGGCGGAGCCGTGGGTGATGATGCAGGCGCCCTTCACCCCCAGCAGGGGCGCGCCCCCGTATTCGGAGTAGTCCAGCCGCCGCTTGAAGTCCTGGAAGGCGTGGCGGGCGAGCAGGAAACCGACCTTGGCGGCCACGGTGGATTCCAAGCTCTCCTTGAGCAGCGAGCGCACCAAGTCGGCCACGCCCTCGGAGACCTTCAGGGCCACGTTTCCGGCGAAGCCGTCGCAGACGATGACGTCCACCGCCCCGCGGTAGAGGTCTCGCCCCTCGACGTTGCCCACGAAGTCGAGCGGCAGCTCCTTGAGCAGCGTGAAAGTGTGGCGCGTGAGTTCGTTGCCTTTGGACTCCTCTTCGCCGATGGAGAGCAGGCCCACGCGCGGGCGGGCGACCCCAAAGATATGGCGCGAGTAGATCTCGCCCATGACCGCGAACTGCTGCAAGGCGTGCGGGCGGGAATCCACGTTGGCGCCCACGTCGAGCAGGATGGCGGCCTTCCCGGTGGCGGTGGGAAAGACGGCGGCCAGCGCCGGGCGGTCCACCCCGGCCAGGGTTCCCAGCACGATCTTGGCGGTGGCCATGGCGGCGCCGGTGTTGCCGGCGGTGACGAAGCCAGCGGCCTGGCCCTCGCGCACCAGCCGCAGCCCCACGTGCATGGAGGAATCGCGCTTGGCGCGCACCGCGCGCGCCGCCGGCTCCCGCATGCCGATGGCTTCGCTGGCGTGGACGATCTGGATGGGCAGGCGGGCGGCGCCGGGATGGTCGGCCAGGAAGGCGCGCAGGCGCGTCTGGTCGCCCACCAGCAGCACCCGCACGTCATAATCGCGCGCGGCCAGGATGGCGCCTTCGATCTCGGGCTTGGGGGCCCGGTCGGAGCCCATCGCGTCCACGGCTATGACGGTCGGCATCGCGCTCCGCCCGCCCAGGCGGGCTGCCTGCTACTTCTTGGCCTTCACTGCCACCACTTCCCGGCCGTCGTAGAACCCGCACTTGAGGCACACCCGGTGCGGCAGCTTGCGCTCGTGGCAGTTGGGACACTCGGAGAGTGAGGGTCGTGTGAGGAAGTCGTGTGCGCGCCGCTTGCCGGTGCGCGCCTTGGAGTGTCTGCGTTTCGGATTCGCCATGATTGCCTTCTTTGCCCCGGAAGGTCCCGGAGCGGAATGTTTATTCTAGCTCTTCAGTTGGTCCCGGATCTTGCCCAGCGCCGCCCAGCGCGCATCGCTCACCACCGGCGCGCAGTCACAGCTCTCGCGGTTGCGATTGCCTCCGCAGACCGGGCACAGCCCCTGGCAATCCTCCCGGCACAGCGCCTTCAGCGGCATTGCCAGCAACACCTGCTCCTTGAGCACGTCTTCCAGCAGCAGACCGTCGCCGGTGTAGAAGCTGATCTCCGTCTCCGCCTCGCTGATGGAGGTGTCCGGCCCGCGCCGCTCGATCCCCCGCGGCCGATAGAGCAGGTCGAAGCTGCTCTTCAGGTCGCTGGCCACCGGCTCCAGGCAACGCGCGCATTTCACCGCGATGCGAGTCGCGAAGCCGCCCACCACCCGGATGTCCTGGATCACCTTGCGCCCCTCGTGCTCCTCCACCAGCTCGGCCCGGCCGGTGGCGGTCAGGGGCGTCTGCTGCTCGACCTCGGGACCCAGATCCAGCGCCTGCGGTCGGAACTCCTCCCGGAAGTCGAAGGGCTGCTCTTCCAAGGCCTGAATAGTGATGAACATCTTCATCCGCCGGCTCACCGCGGCGGGCGCGGGGCCCGGCGCCGTAACTTGCTGTCAGGACAATGTTTAAGAATACGGTCGCGGGCGGAAATGTGTCAAGGAACCACTCCGCCAGGGGGGAGCGCATCCTGGCGCCTTGGCCAGCAGTCTTACTGAATGGTTTGCGTGCAGTTAACCCCGCCGGCGGGATCGAAGCGAACGGAGCTCAGCCGGTCGGAACAGAACCCGCGGATGCCAGTCTGCTGGGGGACCGCCGGGATTGCCGTCAGGTCGTAGTTGTACACGGGCGTGCCGGCGGTGTTGACGATTATGAAATCGTACCCGCTGTGGCGGCAAGGCTGGGCGGCGCAGCCCAGCACCCAGTCCAACAGGCCCGCCGAGGTCGAGGAAACCGGGTTTCCCGGCTGGGGTTGCGCCAGCTTGAGCAGGGTGTCGGAATAGCCGATGGTGGGGTAATTGATGACGTAGGTGGTTTCCGCGGTGTTGATGGTCCGCAGGGAGGCGACCGCTGAAGCCTCATTCGCCGCGATGCGGGCCCGCAGCAGGTTGGGAATGGCGATGGCCGCAATGATCAGGATGATGGCCACCACAATCAGCAACTCGATCAGCGAGAATCCCTCTTGGTTGCGCTTATGGGTACCCATAGCTTCACTCCTGTCCTCAAGGTCCTGGGGAGGGTACATGCAACGGGAAGGAGGTCACTTTACCACAGGTCGCCGCCCCCTCCGCAAGCGAAAAGTTTACACCTCAAACCGGCCTTTCGCATACCGTCTCAGACTGAGAACGCCGTCGCCGGAGCGCAAATCACCCTCCTGTTACACTACCTCCCCTCATGTGGAAGGGAATGGCCACGGCCGAAGGTACGGCGCGCTACCGCGGCCGCTTTCCCCGCCTGCGGGAAGCTGGACACTTCCGCCGCGCCCCGGGGGCGCCGGGCGCGGGCGAGCTTTGGATGTCGTCCCTCGGGCTCGGCACCTACCTGGGGGAGCCGGACGCGGTCGGCGACGCGCGCTACACCCAAGCCATCGCGCACGCGCTGCGCTCCGGCATCAACGTCCTGGACACGGCCATCAACTACCGCCACCAGCGCTCGGAGCGCAACATCGGGGCGGCGCTCGCTCAGCTCTTCCAGGCGGGCGAACTGCGGCGCGATGAAGTGATCGTCTGCACCAAGGCCGGCTACCTCTCGTTCGATGGCGAGATGCCCGCCGACCCCCGCCAGTATTTCCAGCGTGAGTACGTGGAACCCGGCCTGCTGGATCCGGCCGAGGTCGCCGGGGGAATGCACTGCATGGCTCCGCGCTATCTTGCCAGCCAGATCGAGCGCAGCCGGAAGAACCTCGGTCTGGAAACGATCGACGTCTTCTACGTCCACAACCCGGAGTCGCAATTCGCCTCGGTGGAGGGCGCCACGTTCCGCGCCCGGTTGAAGGAAGCGTTTGTGATGCTGGAGCAGGCGGTGCGCGAAGAGAAGATCCGCTACTACGGAGCGGCCACCTGGGGCGGCTTCCGCGTTCCAGCGGAGGCGGCCGACGCCCTCCACCTCTCCGAGGTCTTGGACGCGGCGCGGGAAGCGGGCGGCGACCAGCATCACTTCCGCTTCGTCCAGTTACCCTTCAACCTGGCCATGCCCGAGGGCTACGCCTTGCGCAACCAGAGGCTGGGAAGCGAGCCGGCCTCCACCCTGACGCTGGCCGCGGCCGCGGGCGTGGTGGTGGTGGGCAGCGCCACGCTCTCCCAGGGCCAGCTCACGCGCGACCTGCCCGACTACGTCCGCGAGCGCCTGGGCATGGCGACCGACTCGGAGAGCGCCATCCAGTTCTCGCGCTCGGCGCCCGGGCTGACCACGGCCCTGGTGGGCATGAGCCGCGCGGAGCACGTCGAGGCCAACCTGAAGGTGGCAGCCCACCCGCTCACGCCGCCGGAGGAGTGGAAGAAGCTGTTCGTAAAGTGAGCGGGTAGCGCCGGCGTCTCGCTGGCCAAAATGCAGCCCCATCCTCTTCCAATGTCATCCTGAGCGCAGCGAAGGACCTTGCGTTTGATCTTGCCTTTCGGTTGCCCCGCTACTTCCCCAGCCGGCTGATGCGCGCGGCCGCGATCTCGCCCGCCACTCCCGTGGGGTTCTCGATGCGGACCTGCTGATAGAGCTTGCTGGCTTCCGCCGGCTGCTTCTCCTCGTAGAGCGAGCCCAGCTCCAGTTGCGCCGTAGCCTTGGGGACGGAGTCGCTGGGATGGTCGATGAGCTCGCGGTAGAGCTGGATGGCCTCGGCGTCGCGCTTCTGCGAGCGGTAGAAGCTGGCCAGCGCCAGCTTGGCCAGCGGCGCCAGGTCTTGGTTGCCGGACTGAGCGATGGCTTTCAGCTCGCGCTCCGCCGCCGCGGCGTCGCCGCCTTCCATCGCGGTCAGGGCCACGTAATAGCGGGCCAGCTTGCCGCTGCGGGTGTAGGAATACTGGTCGGCCACCGCCTGGAACTTCGCCCCCGCCGTCTTGGCGCGCTCGGCCGTCGAAGCGAACGACGGGAAGTCGGGATTTTCCGGCGTCCCCGCGGGACGCAGCGGCCGCTGATAGGTGCGCAAGGCGCTTCCCAGTTCGAAGCTGGCCTTCTGCTCCTGCCATTGCAACAGCGCCCACCCGCCCACTCCGGCCACCGCCGCCACCAGCAGGACGGCCGAGGCCACGCTGACCAGCTTGCGGTGGTGTCCCGCCCAGGTGACGGTGCCTTTGGCGGCGTCGGCGAACTTATCTTCCTTCAACTGGTGGCGCGTGTATCCGGGCACGGGGGTCCTTGTGGAAGGGTGGCGATGAGAACGGATGTTCAGTCTAGCAGTGGGATTTCACGAGCGTCAAACCTGCACGGCGGGCCGCAGCGTAGTGGTGACGTGCAGCAAGCGCCCGCGGTCGAGCAGCAGGGTGCGGTCGCAGAGGTCGCGGATCTCCTCGCGGTTCTGCGACACCAGCAGGATGGCGGCGCCGCGGGAGTGGGCGGCATGGCGGATGAGGTCGGTCATGCGCTCGGCGGATTCCGAATCCACGCTGCGCGTGGGCTCGTCCAGCAGCAGCACCCGCGGGTCGCCCAGCAGAGCGCGTGCCAGCGAAAGGCGCCGCTTGAGGCCGGTGCTCAGCGTGGAGTAGCGGTCGTCGGCGCGCTGGATGAGCCCCGCGGCGTCGAGCGCGTAGTAAACGTCGGGCTTGCCCACGTGCCGCCCGCACTCCGCTCCCGCCAACTCCAGGTTGCGGCGCAGGGTGGCGTGGCGCTGGAAGCCACGGTCTTCGGAGAGCACGATGCCCACGTTGCGCCGCGCCTCGGCCGCGTCGCTTTCCACGTCGAAGCCGCAGACTTGGGCTTCGCCCGTGTCCGGGACCTCGAGGGCCGCGAGAATCCGCAGCAGCGTAGTCTTCCCCGAGCCGTTGGCGCCCACGATGCCCACGATCTCGCCGAACTCGACGGTGAAGTCCACCTCGTCGAGCGCGGGCACCCAGGCGGCCGGCGCCCGCGGTCGCAGCCAGGAGAACAGTCCCGGACGCGGCGCCGCTTCCGCCGGAAAAGACTTCGAGAGTTCGCGAACTTCCACGCCAAACATGGCTGCCCCCTGGGGTCTGGGTTCCGGCATGGGCACTGCGGGGTGAAAAGGGTCGCCGGAAACCAAAAAGTCTAGCACGCGCCGCCCCCGGAGAAACAGGGTCGGAAGGTAAAAAACAACGCGCTACTCCAGGATTCTCATTTGCTGCACGGTTGGATGCGGAAGGCCCGGTTGGCGGAGGTACAATGTATTTTGGCGCGTTCGCCGAATACGCGGTGCAACCGCTCCCGCCGTAGCGGCTTCCAACTGAGTAGGCCCTCCTCTTGGTACTTCCCTCCGCGGGCGGCGGAACCGCGCCCGCGGGGCGGGTGAAATCCCTATGCGCAAGCTGGCAATCACGCTTTTGGCGCTGCTGCTGCTGGCCGTTGCCGCGGCGGTCCTGCTGCCCTACTTTCTGGACGTCAACAGCTACCGCGGGCGCATCCAGGCGGAGCTGGAGCGGCGGCTGCACCGGCCGGTCACGCTGGGGGCCATGGAGCTGAAGGTGCTGCCCTTGGCCTTCCGGGTGGAGAAGGTCGCCATCGCCGAGGACCCCGCCTTCGGGCCGCGCAAGGATTTCGCCCAGGCCGACGAACTCTACGTCACCGCCGCGCTGTGGCCGCTGCTGCACGGAGACCTGGAGATCCATAGCCTGGAGCTGAACCGCCCGCGCATCGAACTGGTGCGCAGCGCCGAGGGCGTATGGAACTACGCCAGCCTGGGCCGCGGCCCGGCCGCGCCCTCGACTGCGCCTGCGTCGCCGAGTCCGCCGCCATCCGCGCCCCCGCTCCCGCCGGCCCCGGCGTTTTCGCTGGCCGAGTTGAAGATCACCGACGGCCAGGTAGCCATCACGGATCTGCAGAAGGGCTCGCTGCGCTCGGTCTATGACCACATGGACTTGACCCTGGGCGACTACGCGCCGGGGAAGGCGTTTTCCATCCAGGCGGCTACGCATTTGGAGGGAGCGGGCGCGCAGACCATTCGCCTCGAAGGGCGCGGCGGCCCGCTCGCCGACCAGGGCCTGCTGGCCACTCCCTTTGACGGGAGTCTGGAACTGGACGAGGTTTCGCTCGCGGGCTTGCGGCAGTTGCTGGGCTCCCAGGCTTTGGCGGGATCGGAGGGCGTCCTCAGCGGCAAAGCTGCCATCCGGAACTCGAGTGGCAAACTGGTGTCCAAAGGCGAGCTGAGGCTGGAGCGGCCGCGCATCCGCGGAGTGGAGACCGGCTTCCCCATCGCGCTCGACTACCACCTCAACCAGGATGCGGCCACCCAGGTGATTCACCTGGAGCACGCCAAGCTCACGCTGGGCCAGACGCCCATCTCGGTGCAGGGAACCATTCAGGCGCAGCCCACGCCGCCGCTGCTCGATCTGACCGTGAGCACGCCCCGGGTCTCCATCCAGGAGGCGGCGCGGCTGGCCTCGGCCTTCGGCGTGGCTTTCAATCCCTCGGCCACCATCGCGGGCAATCTTCAGGCGCGGCTCAACGTGCGGGGCGCGGCCAACCGTCCCACCTACGATGGGAGCATCGCGGCCGACAGCCTGGTGATCACGGGCAAGGACCTGCCGCGCCCGGTCGAGATCAAGGCCGTCAATCTGGCGCTGACGCCGGCGGCCATCCGCTCCGGCGAATTTTCCGCCACCACTGCCGGCACCACCGTGACCGCGCAGTTCGCGCTGACGGACTACGCCGGTGCGGCGCCGGCGCTCGACGCCACGGTGCGCACCGTCAACGCCGGGGTGAGCGAGCTGCTGAGCATCGCCAAAGCCTACGGAGTCTCCGCCGCGGAGGGCGCGACCGGCTCGGGCGCGGCTTCACTCGACGTGCGCGTCACCGGGCCGCTCAAGGGCACGTTGAGCTACTCCGGCTCGGGCGCGCTGGCCAACGCCCTGCTCAACCTGCCGTCATTGAAGCAACCGTTGAAAATTCGCCGCGCCGACCTGCGCTTCAACCAGAATTCGGTGGCCGTCGAGAACCTGGACGGAGCGCTGGGGCCGGTCAACGCCACCGGCAGCCTGACCGTGCGCGATTTCTCCGCGCCCACCTTCGACGCTACGGTGCGCATTGCCGATGCCGCCGTGGGCGAACTGCTGGCCATCGCCAAGTCCTACGGCGTCGAGGCGACGGAGGGCATCTCCGGCTCGGGCGCGGCCTCGCTGAGCGCGCGCCTCAGCGGCCCGCTTAAGGGGACGTGGGCGTACTCCGGCTCCGGAGCGCTGGCGAACGCTTCCCTCAGTCTGCCTTCGTTGCGGCAGCCGTTGAAGGTTCGCCGCGCCGATTTGCGCTTCACCCAGAACTCGCTGGCGCTGGAGAACCTGGACGGCTCCCTGGGCCAGACCAACGCCACCGGCAGCCTGACACTGCGCGATTTCTCCGCGCCCCAGGTCAGTTTCGCGCTGGCGGCGGACAAAATCGTAGCTGCCGAGTGGCAGCAGATGATGGCGGGCGGCGCGCCGCCGGCGCGCGCTCAGTCCCGCAGCTTCTGGAGCATGGTTCCGGAAGCCGCGGCGGCCCCGCCCCAAGAGAGCCTGCTGGCCCGCATGAGCGGCTCGGGCACGCTGCGCGCCGGCACCATCCTCTACGACCAGTTGGTGTTCACCAACGCGCGCTCCAGCGTGAGCCTGGACCACGGACTTATCCGTCTGGCGCCCATCATTGCTGATCTCTATGGCGGGCAGCACTCGGGCTCGATCGAGATTGACGCCCGCGTCACCCCGGTGCTCTACACCGTCTCCAGCAAGCTGGACCGCGTGGACGCCAACCAACTGCTTTCCTCGGTCTCCTCCGTGAAGGAGACGCTGTACGGCCTGCTGCTGGCCAACGCCGACACCCGCTTCACCGCGTCCACGGCTTCTTCCTCCACCGAGATCGCGCGCACGCTCAACGGCAAGCTCAACCTCAACCTGCGCAACGGCAAGCTCACCAAGATGGACCTGCTCTACGAGCTGGCCTCCATCGGCAAGTTCCTTTCCTCCGGCCAGAAGATGCGGAGCTACACCAACGTCGTCGCCATGACCGGGGACTTCGATGTGAACAACGGCGTGGCCCGCACCGACAACCTCAAGGCCACGCTCGACGTCGGCGCCATGGCCGCCAACGGTTCGGTGAACCTGGCCGACCAGACGCTCAACCTGCGCCTGATCGCCGTGCTTAACAAGGCATTCAGCGACGAGGTGGGCAGCACCGGCGTGGGCGGCTACCTGACCACCGCGCTCTCCAACGGCAAAGGCGAGCTGGTGGTTCCCATCCTCATCAGCGGCACGTTTGCGAAGCCGCGCTTCGCCCCCGATTTCGCGAAGATCGCGCAGATGAAGCTGGAGAACCTGGCGCCCACGCTGGCCAATCCCGGCCAGCTCTCGAGCATCCTGGGCGCGATCCTGGGAGGGAAAAAGAAGACGGATGAGGGCACGCAGCCGGCGGAGAAACAGCCCGGACTGGCGGACATCTTGGACACGCTGGGCGGCAAGAAGAAACCGGAGCAGAATTCCCCCGCGGGCGCGCAGACGCCCGAGCCGGGTGCCACCCCTGGGCCGGCGCAGCCTCCTGCCGCAGGCCAGCAGCCGCCGAAGCCAGCCAGCCCGCTGGAGCAGATCCTCACGGACATACTGAAAGGCCAGCAGAAGAAAAAGCAGCCACCGCCCCCGCCTGCTCCGCCGGCGGAGCAGAAACCCTCGGAAGAGGATAAGCCGCCGGATCAGCCCAAGTAGCGCCGGCGTCCCGCCGGCCACGGCGCAGTCCGAGGGCCGCGCCCCAGCCCGCCCCCTAGTCTGGTTGTCATCCTGAGCCCGCCTGGGGCGGGCGAAGGACCTTGCGTTTGACTTTGCCTTTGCCTTGTCCTCCTGAGCCCGCCCTGGGGCGGCGAAGGACCTTGCGTTTGACTCTTCCAGGTGGAAGCAACCGCAAGATTCTTCGCGCCCAAGACCGGGCGCTCAGGATCCCAACTTTGGGAGGATAGTTGTTGTGAGTCCCCCCCCAAAAAAGAAGCCGTCCGCCGAAGCGGACGGCTGCGTCAAATCAAATGCCTCAGGCGCTGTTCTCTTCCATCTGTCCCTGCTCGGCCTTTTCCTGGCAGTCGAGGCAGTAGCGGGTCCAGGGCACGGCGTCCATGCGCTTGGCGTTGATCTCCGCGCCGCAAGAGATGCAGAGGCCGAAGGCGCCCTCGCGGATGCGATCCAGCGCCCCTTCCACTAGCTGCAGCAACTGGCGCTCGCTGTTGCTCTGGTGGAAGAGGAACTCCTTGGTGTAGGAGTTCGCGGCCTTGTCGGCGAGGTCCTGGGCCACCTCCTCGTCGGCGGTGCGCCCGTCGTGTTCGGTGCGCGTGACGATGCGCCGCAGATCCACCTGCCGCGTTTCCAGCTTCTTCTTGAATTGCTCCAGCCGTTTTTTGTCCATGGCCCCTGTGCTGCGCAATTCCTGGTGCAGGCGTCCCGGAGGGCTCCGCAGCAGGAATCGAATCCGCAATGATATGCGCGCTTTCGCAGCAGCGTCAACCGCAACCCAACCCCCGCATTCCCCGGTCAGCGCCGATTCCAGATTGGATGCCGTTGGCTGCGGGAAGACAGGGAAGGGAACAAAACAGTTTCAGCCCGGACCGACCGGGCTGAATGCCGGGTGCTGACTGCTGATTGCTTGCCGTCTAGCTGTGTCCGGTGCTGCCGCGCAGCTTGTCGGGCATGAAGTGGTAGGGAGGCCAGGGGCCGCTGATCAGCAGCTCGCAGTTTTTCAAGCGGCGCGCGGCGCCGGCGTAGCGGTTCTGGTATTTCTCCACCGACTTGTGGTCGATGAGGTGGGCGATGTCAATGAGCATCCCGCCCGAGAGGACTTTCTTGCAGCTCACGTCCTCCTCCAGGGGATGGAAGAGCTTGTGTACCTGGACGGAGAGGGCGCGCGCCTTGGTCTGGCGCTCGCGATACCGGGCCGCCTTCTCGCGCAGCTTGGTCAAGTACTCGCCGCCGGCGGTCAGGGGCAGGGGCTCCTCTACTATGGCCTGCAACAGGGAGCCGTCCTTCACCAGCAGCTTCAAGTGCATTTCGGCTTTGCCCTTCAGACGGGTGACGCTGGCCAGAAAGGCCTTGCGGTTGGAGCGCACGGCGCGGCGCAGCGCGTCATCGTTGTCAAAGACGGTTCCAAAGCGGAAGGGCAGCACGGTGGTCGTGCGGAAGCACTCGCTCACCACCCGGGCGTGCTCCAGCGCGGCTTTCTGCTCCAGGCCGCCGGTGTGCTCGTACTCGCTTACGATGACCGCGAACTCCCCGCTGGGATAGCCCATCACCTGGGCGTCCTGGAGGCCTTTGAGATTTTCTATGGGGAAGGGGCGGCGGGCCCGGGAGTCACCTTGGAAGGCCTGTTGCTCGGCGATGCAGTATGCGTACCACGCCATGTCAGTCGCTCCGATCAAAGGCGGACGCGGAAAGAATCCGCGGTCGCCATGGGACTTGGTTACCGACGTCGCTTGTGGAAGATACTGGGCTTGGGCGAAACGAGGAGTAGGGCGGGGTTGCGCCATCTCCAACCTCTTTATCCTATTCCGCCGCCGGGGAAATAGCAACCCTCTGCGGGCGCGATTTTCGCGCTCATTTCTTCTTCTTGCCCGGCGCAACCGCCTGCTGCTCCAGCGCGGCCAGCAGGACGCGCTGCATCTCGTCGACCGGCGCCGGCTTGCCCGTCCAGATCTCGAACTGCCGCGCCGCCTGGTGCAGCAGCATCTCCCAGCCCGGGATCACCTGCAAGCCTCGCGCGCGGGCCGCGCGCAGGAAGCGGGTCTCGGCGGGGGAGTACACCATGTCCATCACCACCCGGGCGTTGATCTCGCGCTCCTTGAGCGGGGCCCGCGCTCCCTTCATGCCCACCGGGGTGGCATTGATGATGACGTCGAAGGCGAGCTTCTTGAGGGCTGAGCGCCCGATGAACTTGGCCCGCGCCTGTTTGGCCAGCCGCTTTCCCGCCCCGGCCGTGCGGTTCATGATGTACACCTCGGCCTGGCGCTCTTTCAGGCCGAAGACCGCGGCCCGCGCCGCGCCCCCGGCCCCCAGCACCAGCACCTTCGAGTTGGCGATGACCAGGCGCTGCTCCAGCGGACGGATCACCCCGGCCACGTCGGTGTTGAAGCCGTACAGGTTGCCGTCCTGCCCGCGGATGACCGTGTTGCAGGCGCCGATCTTGGAGCTGACCGGGTCGGTGTTGTCCAGGTGCTTGAGGATCTCCTCCTTGTAGGGCATGGTCACGCTGATGCCGTGGATGGGGATGTCGCGCGCGCAGGCCAGCAGGTCGTCGATGGCGCGCGCGTGCAGCGCCAGATAGACGGCGTTCACGTTCTCGCGGCGGAAGGCGGTATTCATCAGCAGGGGCGAGAGCGAGTGGGCCACCGGGTCGCCGGCCACGCAATAGACGCGCGTGGCCGCGTCCACCTGGTCGATGCGATAGGTATTGCGCAGCGTGTACCCGGCGATCTGCCCTGGCGCCGTCTCCTCCCCCGCCGTGGCCGCGCCGAAGGTGAACACGCTTCCCGCCCGCACCCCCAGCACCCGGCTGATGATGCCCGGCTCCCCCATGCACACCCCCACCATGGAGTGCTTCTCGCTCTTCTGCTCCAGGAACTTCATCATCACCACGTTGTCGTAGAGCCGGTTGGCGGTGCTGACGATCTTGTAGAAGTCGGCGGCGACGGCCTGCATCTTCTTGAAGGTTTCGTCCAGCTTGCGGGTGCCGCGAAAATCGTGAAAGGAGAGAATGAGCGCCGCGTGGGTGCGCAGCCGCTCCACGTCCTTGGGCTTGAGTTTGAGGGCGCTCTCCAGCTCCAGGTCGAGCAGTTGGCAGCCGCTGCCCGCCCCCCGGATCAGCAGGTCGATCTGGCCGGCCACCGAACCCCGAAACTTGCCTCCGTTCCTCGCCCGGCGGCAGGTGGCGATGGCCAGGACCTCGGGGTGATAGTCCAAGAAGCGCTTGATGCGAGCAAAGCCAGTGGAAGGCTGGCGCAAGTAGTCTAACCTGAACTCAATAAAGGGGTTATCCCGGACCACCCCCTCGGCCCGCTCCAGCATTTCGGGGGGCGTCCGGCCCACGATGGCCACGCACACCCGGGGCAGCCGCAGGGGCAGAAGTCGGGGCGCGTAGGTGGCTGAAGGTGACATTCTTTTGCGGGTTCGTTCGGGCTGCCCCGGCCCCTCCTGCGGAGCCGAAAAAATCGTGGCGACCGGCGCGAATCTTACAGGCGCGCCCGGAGCAACGCAACAGGCCTTTTCCCGCCCCCGGCCCGGCCGGACTGCCCCGTACCTTTAGGGTTAACACTATTCGCTTGACCCACTTCTTCCCCTTTGTTAGCGTTCCATCCGGGGGATTGCCGCAAGCGCAGTCTTTTCACAGGCTTTGGCGTGGTGTCTCCCGCCCTTCGCGGCGAGGATTCCGGAGGAAACATGAAGAAGCTGGCTTTTGTGCTTGTGCTGTTGGCTGCGGTGGCGATGGTGGCCCAGCAGCCGACGCAATACATCGCGTCGACCAACCGTGTGGAGCGGGTGGCCGCGCCCACCATGTCTGACGTTTACTGCGCAGGATTCATCACCAATCAGCTCGTCCCGGAGACGAACTTCGTGGTGGCCGGCTGGAGCACGCCGCACCAGACCAAGTTCGCCGACCGCGACTACATCTACATTCAGGGCGGCAGCTACGCCGAGGGCGCCGAGCTCAGCGTGGTCCGCCACCTCCGCGACCCCAACCGCTACCAGGCCTTCCCGGGGCAGAACCGGGCCATCTCCGCCGTGGGCGAGCCCTACGCGGATCTGGGGCGGGTGAAGGTGGTGGCCACGCGCAACAACATCACCATCGCGCAGGTGAAATTCGCCTGCGACGCCATGAGCCCGGGCGACCTGGTGATGCCCTACGCCGAGCGGACCATCCCCCAGTATCGCCGCGACGCGCCCTTTGACCGCTTTGCGGTGCCCAACGGCAAACTCACTGGCCGCATCGTCATGGCCAGGGAGTTCGACGTCATCATGGGCGCCGGCCGCAAGGGCTACCTCAACGTGGGTTCCGACCAGGGCGTGAAGATCGGCGATTACTTCCGCGTAACGCGCGACTACCAGATCTCCAAGATGGACCCGGTGGACGCCTTGTCCTACAAGGCCACCACCAACGAAGACACGCAGAAGCATCCCCCGGTGTTCCCGGCGTCGCGCTCGGGTGAACTGCCGCGGCGCTCCCTGGGCGAGGCCATCGTCCTCAGCGTCAGTCCCAAGAGTTCCACGGTGATGGTGACCTACTCCTTGGAAGAGATGCTGGTGGGCGACGGCGTGGAAATGCTGGAGCCACTGCCGCCGCTTCCGCCGCCGGTGGAGAATCCGCCCTCCATCGCCTGCAGCGCCAATCCGGCCACGGTGCGCGTGGGGGAGAGTTCCAACATCACCTGCGATGCGGCCAGCCCGGACAACCGGCCGCTGGCTTTCACCTGGGCCTCGAATGCGGGCAATGTTTCCGGCCAAGACAGCGCCGGGATCCTGGACACGCGCGGCGCCTACGCCGGGCCCATCAGCGTGAAGACCACGGTCACCGACGACCGCAACCTTTCCGCCTGGGCCCTGACCATGGTGAACGTGGAAGCGCCGCCGCCGGCGCCGGTCGCGGCCATGGTCAACAGCATCCAGTTCAAGCCCAACAGCGCCTACGTGGACAACCAAGCCAAGGCCATCCTGGATGACCTGGCCCTGCGCCTGGCGCGGGAGCCGGATTCCTCCACCGCCATCGTGGGCATGTCCGACCCCAGGGAGTCCAAGTCGCTGGCCGCGCGCCGCTCCGCCAACGCCAAAACCTACCTCACCAAGAGCAAGGGCATCGATCCCAAACGGGTGGATGCGCGCAGCGCCGTCGAGGCCGGCAAGAAGGCCGACCTGTGGATCGTCCCTGCGGGCGCCAGCATGACCCAGTAAAGGTTGTGTGGATGCGGGCGACCCGCCCGCATCGCGATATCTTCAGCGGTGCGCTTCGGCGCACCGCTTTTGTTTTGTCTTCCTGATTGTCATTCCGAGCCCAGCGAGGAACCTGCTTTTGGCGCGCGCCGACGCTACCGGCGCTCGCCGAAGACTTCCGCGATGAACGCCTGCAGGGTTGCGCCGCGCTTCCAGGCATCGGCGGGCAGGCCGGCCTTGAGGCAGGTTTGCTCCAGGAAGGTGGCCGCGTCCCACTCCTGCTCCACCGCCACCTGGGGCAGCAGCAGGCCGCGGCAGGAGCCGCGAGAGACCACCAGCCCGTGCCGCCCCACGACGACCTCTTCCGGGGCGATGGGTTGCAGCGGGGAGAGCACGCTGATCTCCACCTCGAGCCCCGGCGCTTCCTCCTGGCTCACCGGCGGGAAGCGCGGGTCGTGGAAGGCGGCGCTCAGCGCCGCCTCGATCACGGTGTGGCAGAGCCCGCGCGTGGGTTGGACGAATCCCACGCAGCCGCGCAACTGGCCCGCCAGGTGCAGGGTGACGAAGGCGCCGCGGAGTTCGGCGAGATGCCGCGACAGCGCCGGCGCCGGGGGCGCCGAATCCATCGGCCGGCGCTCGCCCCGCAGCGTCCCTTCGATGGTCTGGTGGACCAGGCGCAGCAGCAGCGCGCGCTCCTCCCGCGAGTACTCTCCCGGGGCAGCGGCCGGTTGCGTGGCTTCCTTCGTGACATCCTCGGAGGCTGGGGGCGCGGCTTTTTCAGGTAACGGGGACATCGTCCGACTTCGCTCTGCGCCGGCTGAGCAGGAAGGAGCGGCGGCGCTTGCGCTTCACAAAAGCGTGGTCGATCTTCGACCAGAAGGCCACGAAGTAATCGGCGGCGGAGACCAGCGACAGCGCCACCATGAACCAGATGGAGTAGCGCGCGATCAGTTCCACCGGCAGCACCATGAATCCGAAATCCCAGAGCGTCCAGCGGTGGTCCACGATGGCGGCCACCACGCTGAAGATCTGCACGAAGGTCTTGAACTTGCCCAGGTCGCTGGCCTCCAGGGTAAAGCCCTCGGAGGAGGCGATGGAGCGCAGCCCGCTCACCAGGAACTCGCGCCCGATGATGATCACCGCCATCCAGGCGGTGACGATGCGCGGGTTGAACTGCACCAGGGTGACGAAGGCGGCGGTGATCATCAGCTTGTCGGCCAGCGGGTCGAGCAGCGTGCCCAGGGTGGTGACCTGGCCGCGCTTGCGGGCGAAGTAGCCGTCCAGGGTATCGGTGAGCGAGAGGGCGATGAACAGCGCGGAGGCCGTCAGCTCCTTTTGCCCGAACTGGCTGGAGAGCGCGCTGCTGGAGAGCAGCCAGATCAGCACCGGGATGCCGAAGATGCGGATGAGCGTGATGGCGTTGGGCAAATTCATTAGAAGCAGTGGCTGGTGGTCAGTGGCCGGTGGTTAGTGGTCAGTTGTCAATGCCTGCTGTTTGTTGTCTATTACTCGCTGGCTGCTGGCAGTTGTTCGTAAACGACTGACCACTAAGTGAGTAGCCAAAAGTTATTTCAAAAAAGACTTCAACCAAAAGTTCTTTGATAAAACGCTTGCTCTGCGTAACGCTTCGGTGCGAGTCAAGGACTTGATCCACTGCTCGGCAGCATCTGCGTGCTTCTCAATCGTGGCGTACTCATAGTTGGCTGAGATGTTGTTTTTTAACCTCAGCCATAATTGATCCATCGCGTTGAGTTCCGAGCATTGTTTCGGCAACCAGATGAAGACGATATCAAGCTGTCGCGCCAAAGCTTGGCTCTTGCCTGCGGTATGGCACGGCGCTTCGTCTAGCAGCAGCCAGATTTGCCGACCAGGATAAGCCCGGCGCAACTGTCGCAAGCATGCTTGTAGATACTCCTGGCGCATGTTCGGAGCGCGCATGAGGATGCGGTGTCCCGTCTGTGGGTTGAGCGCGCCAAAGATGACGCGCTTGGCATTCCGCCCGCTGATAGCCACCTTGGCTTGTTCTCCGCGCAAAGACCACGCGCGCCGCAAGACCGGGAACAGACGCACAATGGTTTCGTCTTCAAAGAGCAGCACCGCCGTAGGCGGCATGTGCTTTAGCCGCCGGACGATCGCCCTTTTTTCTGCGCCCGGTGCGGGTCCTTTTCTTCGTAGAAATAGCGCGGACGCTTACACCGCAAGCCAAGTTCTTTCATCCGCCGTCGCAACGTCCGTGGGCGGATGTCGCATTGATACCCTTGGCTCAAATGTTGCGCGAGCAGTTTGACGGTCCAAACCGTCGTGCGAT